>Ga0315314_1001724_pt1 | contig 18998 bp, 15 predicted proteins | sample TDP9_MG_FD_203631 | JGI IMG/M metagenome (GOLD analysis project Ga0315314, IMG submission 203631) | Freshwater sediment microbial communities from Lake Towuti, South Sulawesi, Indonesia - TDP9 | ecosystem: Environmental > Aquatic > Freshwater > Lake > Sediment | place: Indonesia: South Sulawesi... | reverse complement strand
AATTGTTTTCCTATACGTTTGATTTGCTCTGTATTCATATCGATTCTCCTTATAAGCGTTATGCTCATAAGGAGTTATCGACATCGTTACCTTTTTTTCTTGAGCCTTATTTGCGCTGTAGTATTAAATCTATGCAGGTTATACTGGTATGATACAACTTTGTTGAAGTATGCTCCAACCATAAAAAGGTTAATTGCCTTCCTTGCTGCTCCCCAATTCTCTTGGGCACCACGAGGAAACTTCTTCATTAGTTCCTTGGTTTTTTTGTTTAACCAATCGCTGTACTCAGTATCCCGTTTCTTCATTAGTGCACGAAGGCGAAGGCGGGCAAGAAATGTCCTTGCTGCATCAGTTATCCCCTTAGGTCCTTGATTGCGCAGAGTCGTAGGGCCTATTGCACAATTAGCAAGATAACACTGGAGCAACTTCAATCGCTGCTCTTTATCCATACTCGGTCAGTGTTTAAAATGTCTTTTGCCGGTAAAGACCATTGCGATGCCATGATTATCAAAATCACATTGCTGGTTTTAATTTTCCATAATTGATGGGCATAAGCGTTTCAAGATGTACATTTTTTGATGCATCAAGGATTTCTATTCCAACAATCTTATCATCTTCGCCTATATCCAGCACAATATCATCTGAGACTCTCCGGTTTATAATCTCCTGCTTCCTGTCATCTAACCGAATATAGAGAAGGTCTGCTTTGTCATTGTACATAATATTCATTTTTGTCCCGCAATACGCGATACGCACAACGCAATACGAAATCAGTGCTTAAAATGGCGCTTTCCGGTAAAGACCATTGCGATGCCGTATTTGTTTGCGGCGGCGATAACTTCATCATCTTTTTGCGAGCCGCCAGGCTGAACTATCGCTGCTACGCCCGCTCCGGCGGCGTTTTCGACGTTATCCGGGAAGGGGAAAAACGCATCAGAGGCCATCGCACAACCCTTTGTCTGGTCGCCGGCATGCTTAAACGCAATCAGCCCGGACTCAACACGATTCATTTGTCCAGCCCCAACGCCGATGACTTTTTTGTTCTTAACTAATACGATGGCGTTGCTCTTGGTATGCTTGGCGACCAGCCAGGCGATTCTCAAATCCTCAAGCTGCTCTTTGGTTGGCTTAGTCTTGGTTGGATACGTTAACAACTCCGGCTCCCAGCCGACCAGGTCTCTTTTTTGCAAAAGCAGTCCGCCGACCACGCAGCGAACATCGAACTCGCCGCAGTCAATCTTGGTCTTATCAATCTGCCCTGTTTCTATCAATCTAACCCTATTGCCCCAGCTTTTCAGGGTTCTAATTATTTCTACTGCCTCCTGGTCAAAGCTGGGAGCAATAATTACCTCAGCAAAAAAGCCGCCAGCTCCAAGCGCCTTACCGAATAGACTATAAGATTCCATAATTGTTCTGGCCAATTCAACATCCACTTTTCTATTCAAAGCGATGATACCTCCAAAGGCGCTGACAACATCGCCTTCGTAGGCTTTACGATATGCCACGAGAATATCTTCATCGACCGCACAGCCGCATGGATTAAGGTGCTTAACGACAACTGCCGCGGGTTCGGCAAATTCCTTAACCAGCTCAAAGGCGGCATTGGCATCGAGAAGGTTGTTAAAGCTAATCTCTGTCTCGCCCTCCAATAGTGTGCCGCTGCAGATTGATGTCTCACCGCTCTGGGGCAGCTTGTAGTACGCTGCCGTCTGGTGGGGATTCTCGCCGTAACGCAGCGTTTTTTCTTTTTTGACCGCAATAGAAACCCTATCCGGATACTCTACGCCGGCTATCTTATTGAGGTATTTTGATATAGCCGCATCGTAAGATGCGGTCAGTGCAAATGCCGCTCGCGCAAAGTCACTTCGCAGTTCTTCGCTAATAGCGCCATCGTTTTTCTGCATTTCTTCGATCAACTTATCGTATTGGCTGGGTTGTGTCACGACCGTAACAAATTTATGATTCTTCGCAGCCGAGCGGAGCATGCTCGGCCCACCGATGTCGATATTTTCGATCGCCTCAGCCAATTTGCAGGAGGGCTTCTCAATCGTCTGTTCGAAGGGGTAAAGGTTCACACAAACTAAATCAATCGGCTCAATATTATGCTCTTTCATTGCTGCGGTATGCTCTTTTTTGTCACGCAGCCCCAATAGTGCTCCATGTATTTTGGGATGAAGTGTCTTTACACGGCCATCCATCATTTCCGGAAAGCCGGTGACTGACTCGATACCAATAACCTTCACTCCTGCTTCGCTGAGCTTCTTAGCTGTTCCGCCGGTGCTGATTATTTTAACTGACATTTTGCTGAGCTTCTTGGCAAATTCAACCACACCGGTCTTGTCCGAAACACTTATCAAGGCTGTCTTAATTTTTACTCCGTTAGAAATCTTCGCTTTTTCTGTCATTTTTAATCACCTCACTCTTTACTATTATTGGTAATTTGTAATTGATAATTGGTAATTACCAGTTACCAATTACCAGTTTCCAGTTACCAATTACCAGTTACCAATCTACTATTCAACCGGTTCTAAGCAGGCGACCCGGCCACTTTTTTCAGCGATATAAATTTTTGAATCTGTTGTATTAGATGCGTATCTGGAAACATCGGCAAAATTAACCGAGTACAGTTTTTCCCCTGTGGTATTGTCCATTACCACCAGAGTTCTAACATTTGTAATCACATAGGCTTTTCCTTCTGCCTCTGCTAACAGGTCGGCGCCTTGCCGCAGCGACCACATAAATTTGCCGCTTTGCTTATCTATCGCGGTTAAACCCTCATTGCAGGTATACTGATAGACCACTGTGGGCGTCACGCGTGGTGCTTTTTCGAGGATACCCGGCATTTGATACTTCCAGATAAGTTTTGCCACCATCGGACCAACAATGTCGAGCCTGTAAACATTCGTATCCTTACAGGCAAAAAATAGGGACATTTCATCTCGCACAATCGGCCCAGCGATAGCATCGGTAGCATCAAATTGCCATAGCTGCTTGGGCCTATCCGGCAGGAAACTTATTACGTTGCCTGCATCAGTTCCAAAGACAACAAATCTCTCATCGGCGATAATCGAAGTAATCATCGATTCGTTCTGGGCAGCTACCTGGAAAACTGGAACATAATTATTCGCATGTAATACATGCAGGCGTCGGTCGGCCCCGCTGACATAAAAATATGAACTGTTCCGAGCGGCAGGACAAACTATACTAAATTCCAGATACTTAGCTTTATTCACAATTGCGGTGTTCGGTGAGATTTCCACCAGCTCATTACCGATTACAGATATAAGCTCATCCTGGTATAGCTCCAGGCCAACCACTGGAAAACCGGCTGGCGCGACGGGCCTGCTAAATATCACATTTCCCTTGTCTCTATCCAGGCAAACCATGTAATTGTGGTCTGAAAGCGCGTAGATACGATTACCAATGATAAACAATTGGTCTAAGTTCTCGGCTTCTCTGATGGGCAATTTATTCTGCCACACTATTTTCAATCCGCCGAAGGCGGACAACTCCGGCGAGACAATAGGACGCGAAACATCGTCTGCACGCATTGTGGCTGGTGCCTCTGCCTTGCCACCAGCCCTGTTTTTCCACAGAGACAATTCCTGCTTTCGCAGGAATGACGTCACCCCCGCAAAAGCGGGGGTTACTACCGCGCAACCGGTGGTAACATACAAAGCTAAAAGACCCACCACCCAAATTAATCTACATTGTGACGTTCTTAGCATTTTCATACCCTCTTTACGGCAGTTCCACATAGTCAGCCAAATCAATGTTATGCTTAGCTTCGAATTTCTGCATCTGTTTGATGCGTTTGATGTCGTCTTCGATTCTATTTGCCAGCTTAAATATATATGGCTTACCGTCTAAGCGATTTCGTAAGTCATCGAGCATCGGCTGCCACGTGTTGTCGTACAATTGCGCCTTCAGAACCACCAGCATACGGTGCTCATCGCTCAGATTATTGACAAAATCGCGCACGAGCTTGCTATTGGCGGTATCTTTATTTTTGCCGCTCTTTTTGCCGGGACCGGCCATCTTCTGAATTCTTGCATTAACAGAACCCCCAAATAAATTTGGGGGCTAAATATTTAGCCCCGCAATTCATTGCGGGGTTCAAAATGCGGTTTTACCGCAGGTTCGTTCATTCCAGCGGAATACTAACGACCCGACTGGCAAATTGCAACAAATTTTCACCAAATTAACCGTTTCATTCTTGCACAAGGCTGTGCCCGGCCCTTCACGTGCAACTGAATTGGTATTTGACAAAGGGTTGCATATCGTGTTAAATGCGGTTGCCGAGCGCCCCCGCGTCTTCCTGTCGGAAGACAGGAACGGGGGTAGGCAGTGCAATTGCCAGTATTTTGTTAGGAGGTACAAAATGGATAGAAAGCTGACAGTATTGATGGTTTTAGTGATATCGATGGTTGTAGTTCTTAGCTCTTGTGCGCAGCTACAATTGGGTTCGCAGCAAGACTTACTGGCGAAGGGCTTGACTGATTGGCAGCAAATCGGCGGGAAAAAAGAAACCTGGAAATTTGAAGATGGACTGCTATATACTTCCGGTGGCGGCGGAGGATGGCTATCGACAACGCGTCAGTTCGCTAATTTCAAACTGGAACTGGAGTTTCGCGTTCCGCCGGGCGGAAATAGTGGCGTGTTCCTGCGGGCACCACAGGAAGGCAACCCAGCATATCTGGGTATGGAAATCCAGATACTCGATGATTATGCGGATAGACAAACTAAGCTCAGGCCGGAGCAATATACCGGCAGCATCTACGATGTTCAGGCTCCATCAAAGAAAGTTACGAAAAAGGCGGGCGAGTGGCAAAAAATGATAATCGTCTGTGACGGGCCGAAGGTGCAGGTGACCTTGAACGGTACAAAGATAATTGATACTAATCTGAACAATTATCCGGATAAGCTGGAAAAGCATCCAGGCTTGAAGCAAGCGAAAGGATACATCGGCCTGCAGGACCACGGAAGCCGGCTCGACTTCCGCAACATCAAAATCACCGAGCTAAAAAGAAGAGCAAAGGTGCACAAGTTGTAGGTGCACAAGTCTTTTGCACTTGTGGTCTTTTGAGTTTTACGCTTTTTGGAAGGGTTTAGTTATGAAAGCAAAAGCAGAAAGATTCATCCTTCGCAGTACCTGCTACGGAGAAGGACGCAACTTATCACGTAGAGATTTCATCAAGACATCGGCAGCGGTGTCACTGGCAGCTTTGGGACCTGGCGCAAGTCGGATTTTTGCGGCGGGTTCCGACAGGTTGCGAATCGGCCTGATAGGCTGCGGCGGGCGAGGCGAAGGCGCAGTCAAAGATTGCATCAAAGCAGCCAGCGGTGTTGAGCTTGTCGCAATGGGCGACCTTTTCAAAGACCGTATGGATAAAACGCTGGAGGCGCTTGCGAAGGATTACCCTAACAACATAAAAGTCACAAAGGAGATATTTTTTGTAGGATTTGACGCGTACCAGAAGGTAATTGCATCCGATATCGACATAGTGATATTAGCGGCTCCGCCCCATTTTCGCCCTATGCACTTAAAGGCGGCAATTGAGGCAGGTAAACACGTATTTATGGAAAAGCCCGTGGCGGTTGACCCGGCTGGTATTCGGTCGGTGTTAGCTTCTTCTGAGCTGGCGGAAAAGAAAGGTCTGGCAATCGTAGCGGGCACACAGCGAAGACATCAGGCCCACTACGTCGAGATTATCAAACGCATTCACGACGGGGACATCGGTGAGATTGTTGCAGCTCAGTGTTATTGGAATGGCGGTGATATGCTCGGCTACTGGAAGTGGTATGAGCGCCAGGATGGAATGTCCAGTATGGAGTGGCAGTGCCGAAACTGGCCTTGGTTTACCTGGCTTTCCGGCGACCATATTGTCGAGCAGCACGTTCATAATATGGATGTCGTCAACTGGGCTATTGACGCACATCCGGCGCAGTGCCTGGGGATGGGTGGCCGACAGGTGCGAACGCTGGGTAATATCTTCGACCATTTCGCGGTTGAATTTGAGTACCCAAATGGTGTCCGTGTGTTGAGTATGTGCCGGCAAATAAGTGGGTGCACCGACAGGGTGTCCGAGAGAATTGTAGGAACAAAGGGAGCAGCCTACACAGACGGCACAACAGGCTACATCGAGGGGCCGAATGCGTACAAATACGATGGTCAAAATCCCAATCCGTATGTACAGGAGCATGTTGATTTGATTGCAAGCATTCGTGCTGGTAAACCGCTCAACGAGGGCCGAAATGTGGCTTATTCGACAATGGGGGCGATCATCGGCAGAATGAGCGCTTATACCGGCAGAGCACTGTCGTGGGACTGGGCGATGAAGGCGTCGAAACTGGACCTGACACCGCCGAGATATGAGTGGGGTGATTTGCCTGTTGAGCCTGTTGCTTCACCGGGCAAGACACCCCTTGTGTGAAGGATAATTAAGTAGCAACTGGTAGTTGAAAGGATAGTCTATGAAAAAGAAAGCAGAACAAGAAAAGATAGAGCTATCGAGGCGAGATTTCATAAAGAAATCAGCGGCAGTTGGGGCAACGGCTTGGGCGTTGGGGACAAATCGGATGTTCGCGGCAGGCTCTGACAAGGTTCGCATTGGCTTGATCGGCTGCGGTGGCCGAGGCAGGTACGATATGACAAACTGCTTAAACTCGGCACAGAACGTAGAGCTTGTGGCGATGGGAGACCTTTTTACAGACCGCCTGGATAGTTGTCGCGACAGCCTTGCCAAGAAACTGCCGGATAAGGTAAAAGTGACTGACGATACGTGCTTTACAGGTTGGGATGCCTATAAGAAGGTGTTGGCCCGCGACGATGTGGACATGGTCATACTGACCGAGCCGCCTCAATTTCGGCCGGCACATCTGGCGGCAGCCGTAGAAGCAGGCAAACACGTCTTTATGGAAAAGCCGGTAGCGGTGGACCCGGTTGGTGTTCGCTCGGTGATCGCATCATCAGAATTGGCGGATAAGAAAAAGCTGACCATAGTAGCTGGTACACAGTCGCGGCGCATGGCTCACAGAATGGAATGGATTAAGAGGATTCACGATGGCGCTCTTGGTGATATTGTAGGCGGCCAGTGCGTCAGAATCGGAGGCGGAATGCTGAACTGGTCGGAGGCGACTAAAAAACGCCAGCCGGAATGGTCGGATATGGAATGGCATCTAAGACGGTGGCTGTTTATGACCTGGCTTAGCGGCGACTTTATCGTCGAAATGCACGTCCACAATTTAGACGTGACGAACTGGGCATTGGATGCGCACCCAGTCGAATGCATCGGCCTGGGTGGCAGGCAGGTCCGAACTGCTCCGGAGTACGGCGACGTCTATGACCATTTCGCGGTTGAATATGAGTATCCAAATGGTGTGCGGATTGAGTATATGGGCGCCCAGATTGACGGCTGCAGCGATCGCAGTGACGAACGGTTCGTGGGGACGAAAGGCTTAGCATATCTGGACTCTGGTAATGCTGTCATTAAAGGTGAGAATCCTTTCACGTATGATGGCCCTTCGCCGGACCCTTGTATACGGCAACATGCAGACCAAATCGCGGCTATTCGCCAGGCGAAGCCTCTTAACGAAGGTGTACGCATCGCCGAGAGTACAATGACCTGTATCATGGGACGAATGAGTGCTTATACCGGCAGGCGACTTTCGTGGGATTGGGTAATGAACGCCTCGAAGCTGGACCTGAGTCCGCCGAAATACGAGTTCGGCGAGCTGCCGATGCCGCCGGTTGCTATTCCTGGCCAGACAAAACTAATCTGATTGGTAATTGATAATTGGTAATTGGTGATTGGTAATTACCAGTTACCAGTCATCCGAAAGGAAGGTGCAATTATGAACCGCTTTACAAGAAAGCCGGTTAATCTGGTGCAGATGGTATTGGTTTTCGCTGCTTTTGGGTCCTTGCTGGCAGAAGAAAAGAGCGAGTGGAAGCCGCTTTTTGATGGCAAAACGCTGGACGGATGGGAGGTCAAAAGCGGCTTTGCCAAGTACCAGATTGAAGATGGAACGATTGTCGGAACTACCGTAGAGGGCAGCCCTAATACCTTCCTCTGTACCAAGAAGATGTACGGAGATTTTGAGCTTGAATTCGAGGTCAAAGTTGACCCCTCGCTTAATTCTGGGGTGCAGATTCGTAGTCACATTTACGAAAAAGATACAACGATACAGGTATCGGCAGGTGGCAAGAAAAGAGAGCGGGTCCATCAGGCTGGCAGGGTCTATGGATACCAGGTAGAGATATCCAGCCAGAAGACCAGCGCGTCCGGCGGCATCTATGACGAGGCGCGACAAGGTATTTGGTTGTACGATGTCTCCAAGGACCCTGCTGCAAGCAAAGCCTTCAAAGACGATCAATGGAATAAGTTTCGCGTGGTTTGCATCGGTGATTCGATCAGGACCTGGGTCAACGCAGTCCCGTGCGCCGATTTGAGGGACCCAGTTGACCAGACAGGCTTTATCGGCTTACAGGTCCACAGTTTCAAAGGAAAGCAGCCTGCGCAGGTGCGCTGGCGGAATATCCGCATCAAAGACCTGGGCCAGCATGTATGGAAGCCTCTGTTTGATGGTAAGTCGCTGGATGGATGGCATATAATCCCCGGAGGCAAGTGGGAAGTGCGAGACGGTGTCATTGAAGGCTCGAATGTAAAAACCGATAAACGTCACGGACTTTTGGTCAGTGATAAGCGCTATGGTGACTTTGTCGTAAGGCTGAGCTTCAAGGCAGTGAAAGGCAATAGCGGCCTTTACTTCCGCGCCGACAAGGTAGAAGGCAGTGTCGGAGTTCACGGCTTTCAGGCCGAAATCGACCAAGCCAAAGACGTGGGAGGACTATATGAGACCGGCGGCAGAGCTTGGGTGGTGCAGCCCAGCGCAGAAGACGTAGCTAAATGGTTCAAACCGCAAGATTGGAACCAGATGGCGGTGTCGGCACACGAGCGACGCATTGTTGTGCACGTAAACGGCCAAAAGACAGCGGAATTGAGCAATGACCAAGGCCGGCTGGAAGGTCACCTGGCACTTCAGCTGCATGGTGGACAGGACGTGCAGGTGATGTTCAAAAATATTGAAATATTAGACACGGACGAACACGGACAAAAGACTGACAAACACTGACCAGTCAGGCATCCGTGCCAGTCCGTCTGCCGTCCGTGTCAGTCAGTGTTTGCTTATGAAAGTCCTGGTTGCCCAGACGTGTGGATTCTGTAATGGCGTCAGAAATGCTATCCGAATGGCTGAAAAAGTACTGGCCCAGCACCGTCAGGTGTCCTGTGGAGAAAAAAAAGCCTGCTCCGCCGGAGCGGCTACGAAGGCTGGAGTTTATAGTCTTGGGCCTATTATTCACAATAGTGACATGGTGCAGCATCTGGCAAAAGCTGGGTTAAAAACCGTTAATAAAGTAGAAGAGATTCAATCGGGGACAGTTATAATCCGTTCTCACGGTGCAGCCCCGCAGCAGAAAGCTGCGCTCAAAGAAAAAGGCCTTAAGATAGTTGATGCCACCTGCGTATTGGTTAAAAGGTTGCAGCATATAGCCAAGCAGCTAAAAAAAGATGGTTATAAAGTGGTAATTATAGGCGATGAAAATCATCCTGAGGTTCAGGCAGTGGTAGGTTCTGCCAGGGATGTTTATGTTATTGCTGATAAGCGGGATTTGAATAAGCTGCCGAAAAATACTAAATTGGGAATCGTTTGTCAGACCACCGAGAGTCCGCAGCACGTAGGCCGTATGCTTGCTGCGATAGACCGCAGCAGCTTTAGTGAAGTGAAAGTAATCAATACTTTGTGTAAAGAGGCGATAAAAAGACAGGAATCGGCTGTGCAATTGTGCAAGCAGGTTGATATAATGTTTGTGCTGGGAGGCCTTGAAAGCGCCAACACACGAAAACTGGCGGAGCTTTGCAAAAAAGTAAATAAGCAAACCTTTCATTTGCAAAATTGGAATGAACTTGATAAAAGTATCCTTTTGGGTAACAATATTGACCCCGCTGCTTCGCTTTTGCCAAGCAAAACGGCAGGGGTTACAGCGGGTGCTTCGACGCCACAGTGGATAATAGATGAGTTTGTAAAGAACTTGCAAGCTCTTTAATGGTAATGGTTCGACTTTGCTCACCATCCCGAGCCAAGTCGAGGGATTGGTTAAATGGTAATTGGTAACTGGTAATTGGTGAATGGTAACCGGTAATTACCAATTTCCAATTACCAATCACCAAAAAGGAATTTAAGTTTATGGTAGATAGAAACATAATTAACAAATTAGGTTTATCGCAAGAGCAGCTCGATCAGCAGGTCGAGGAGCTATTCAGCAAGAAAGAAAATGAATTTCTGGAAGAAGTTCTACAAGCTAAGGTAGATTCGCGTCTGCCGGGGACTATTCTTAAAGGAACCATCGTGTCACAAATAGGCAATGATGTTATTGTCGAGGTCGGCTTGAAAAGTGAAGGGGTTGTGGATGCAAGTGAATTTAACGGCCCCGATGAGATAACGCCCGGCAAAGAGGTCGAAGTTCTGCTTGAGGATACCGATTCCGAAAGCGGCCTTATCCTGTTAAGCAAACGCAAAGCCGACGTCATCAGAGGCTGGGAAACAATTATCAATACCAAAAAAGAGGGTGATGTTGTCACAGGTAGGGTTATAAGACGCATCAAGGGCGGTTTGCTGGTTGATATTGGAGTACCTGTATTTTTGCCGGCATCGCAGGTTGACATTAGAAAGCCAGGTGACATCAGCAGATTCATCGGCAAGGAAGTGGCGTGTAAGATTCTCAAAATTGATGTTGAAGGCCGCAATATCGTCGTATCGAGGCGCAAACTTATTGAGGAGGAACGCCGAAGCAGCAAAGAAAAAATACTGTCAGAAATCCAGGTTGGTCAATTGCGAAAAGGTGTGGTCAAAAACATCGCCGACTTTGGCGTGTTTGTGGATTTGGGTGGCTTGGATGGCCTGCTGCATATCTCCGACTTGAGCTGGGGCAGGATTTCGCACCCCTCAGAGGTTGTCCAGCTTGATCAGCAGATCGAGTGCGTTGTTATCGGCGTTGATAAAGACAATGAGAAGATTTCGTTAGGCTTGAAACAGAAAAGGCCCAGTCCCTGGGAAGATATTGAACAGCGTTATCCGGTCGGAGCGAAGGTAAAAGGCAAGGTCGTAAATGTGATGAACTATGGTGTGTTTGTCCGGCTTGAAGATGGGGTTGAAGGGCTGGTGCATATTAGCGAGATGAGCTGGACAAGGCGTCTGACACATCCCAGCGAGATGGTCAATCTCGCAGACCAGATAGAAGTAGTTGTGCTGAATGTTAACAAGGAAAAACAGGAAATCTCGTTGGGGATGAAACAGACCGAGACCAATCCGTGGACGATAGCTGCTGCGAAGTATCCGCCTGGTACGATTGTTAAAACCTCGGTGCGCAGCATCACTAATTTTGGCGTATTTGTGGAGATAGAACCGGGCATTGATGGCATGATACACGTTTCTGATTTGAGCTGGACAAAGAAATATGGCCATCCCAGCGAGGCTCTACAAAAGGGTCAGGAAGTAAAATGCGTTGTTCTCGAAGTCAATCAGGATAAACAGAGGGTATCGCTGGGGATAAAGCAGATGACCGAGGACCCCTGGATTCGTGCTATTCCAGAAAAATATATTCCAGGACATATTATCAAAGGAAAAATTGCTAAAATTACCAATTTTGGCGCCTTTGTGGAGCTTGAACCGGATTTAGAGGGGCTGTTGCACATCTCTGAGCTTGCCGACCACAAGATTGAAAAGCCTCAGGATGTTGTTAAGCCGGGCGATGAAGTTGAAGTTAAGATTCTAAAGGTTGATTCAGAGGCTCGTAAAATCGGTTTGAGTTTGCGAAGGGTTCAGTGGACCGCTGAGGAACCCCGCCTAGCGCTGAGCGGGGCAGCCTCCGATACCGACGTGAACCAATCTACAAAGCCAAAAGGGAAATCTGGTAAGGGTAAGGAAACTAAGCCGAGCAGGCCAACCGATCAGGAAAACAAAGCAGCAAAGGCTGATAATAGCGAGGTTGAGCAAAAGGAGGTTGCAGAAGAGCCGCAATAAGCCGAAGTTAGAAATTTTGTCAGCGTTTTACAGATTTTTCTTGACGAGAAGATAAACAATTTAGTATAAATAACTTATAGAGAAGAAGGTAACTCCTCGCATACTGGTTTTTTCCCGATTTGCGGAAGCGGAATAAGTATAGCTTTTTGGCAAATCGGCTGCAGAATCGATTAGTGAGTCAGGCTCAAAGGCTGGAGTGAGAGGTTGATGGTTTACAGTAAGCCCGCCTGCCCAAAGTGTACGGCAGGTAGGCCTCTTTAGCATTTTAGCTCATGGCTCACACCAAGCTACACCAAGGAGAAGGTAAAGTCGAGTTCAAAACTAATTATTTAGGACAGGCACAGGGTTTGGTGAAGATCCTTTGTTGCTTGTTCTGTTTAAGGTTGTCGCAGACAGGCGCAACCAAGGGTTAATTCGTGCGCCTGTCAACAACGGTGTTTTGGTGTGTGACCAAAGCACACTAATTGTAACTTTTTTATAAGGAGGAACATCATGTGCAGAAAATGGATTTATCTAATTTATTTTGCTTTGGTGCTGGGGCTGGTCGGCACAAATTCAGCCTTTGGCCTCACGGTTAACATCCGGATTGCCAACGGCAGTGATGACGCCGAAGAGCACGTCGCCAACGGCAGCATCGAATTAACCAGCAGCGACCTTGAGCTGGCCTATGAGGACGCTGGGACTCCCGCTACGGATGAGCAAGTAGTTGGCCTGCGCTTTGTGAGCGTTGCCCTTCCCAAGGGCGCTTTAGTCACTGGCGCGTATGTGGAGTTCGAGGTGGATGAGACCAAAGGCGGCACAGCCCCCGTAAATCTCATCATCGAAGGTGATCTGACTGCCGCACCGTTTACCTCCGCCGCTAAAAACATTACAAGCAGAACCTCGTTGACAACGGCGAAGGTGAAGTGGTCTGTGCCCAATTGGCCTGCCGTGGACGTCAAATGGCAGACGCCGGACATCTCCAGCATCATCCAGGAGATAGTCAACCAGCCCGGTTGGGCCAGCGGCAATGCCCTTGTGTTACTCTTCAGGGACGACAAGAGCAATCCGTCCACAGGCATCCGATGTGCGGAAGCTTACGAAGGGGAGGCAACCAACGCTCCGCTGCTGCATATAGAAGCGGTGGTTAAAGTTGCTTCGGGACCTAACCCAGCTAATGGTGCCACAGGCGTAGAGATGACACCTACTCTTAGCTGGACGCCGGGAGCTACTGCCGCTACGCACGACGTATACTTCGGCATCAGCAGTCCGCCGTCGTTCATAGCTAACCAGGCAGCAACCAGCTATGCTCCCGGCCCCCTTGCATTAGGCACTACTTGCTACTGGCAGATCGATGAGGTCGAGGCTGACGGCACGACCAAACACACCGGCAATATCTGGAGCTTCACGATTACGAACCATCTTGTGGTGGACGATTTTGAGTCCTACAGTGCTGTGCCGGCAGCTCCTAACCCTGCTGGTCTGCTGGTACACTGGGCCCTTGACGAAGTCGGCCCCCAGATTATTGACAGCAGCGGCAACAACAATATGGGCTTCCTCATGGGTGCTACGCGGGCCAGCCCGGGCTATGACGGTACGGGCGGGTGCCTGCAGTGCCTTGGCACGGGCGACTACGCGGTGGGACTATCCGCAGCGTTCTTCAATGGTTTGGACGCCATGACGACATCTATGTGGGTCAAGTCTAACGCCATCAATACGGATGCAGGTTTCTTCCACGGTGAGGACCCTGTCGGCAATGACAACAGAGGTATGCGCTACGACGCTGACGGCTCGACCGGCGGAGGCAAGAACGTCATAAAGATTGGGGTCACATCAACCGGCGGCACTCAGCAGCTGGAGAGCTCCAGCGGCGTTCAGACCACCGAGTGGCAACACCTGCTGATGACCTGGCGCAGTGGAAAGCAACTGGCGTTGTATGTTAACGGAGTGTTGAACACTCCGACGGCCAACTCTGCGGCCAGAAGCGGTACCCTGACGGGCTACACCAAGTTGGTAGTTGGCAAGGGTGCCAAGGATGACCTGGCCAGCGAATCGTGGAACGGCCTGATCGACGAGCTTCGCGTCTATAACTATGCTCTGGCGCCTGGTGAGGTTATAACCCTTGCGGGTTTCGTTCCTACTAAGGTGCTATCTGATACCTGGTCGGCCAGTGGTAGTGTGACTGCGTCCCTTGAGTTCGACGCAGCCCACGGGGGCAAGCAAGCAATGAGGGTCAACTACGACAATACCATTTTGCCGTATCAGGGCCAAGTCAGCTGTACTCCTCCGTTCACAGATTTGACCACAGGCGGTGCTAAAGCATTGCTGCTGTGGTTCTACGGAACACCGGGTAATATCCCTGAGGGGATGGATGTAGCGGTGGAAGATGCCGTCGGTGTTGTTGGCGTGGTGAACCATGCGTATCCCGAGGCCCTAACAATTAATGAGTGGTCGAAGTGGGAGATTCCGTTCAGCGCCCTGGCCGACGTGAATCTGGCAGCGGTCAAGAAGCTTTCCATTGGTGTAGGTAACAGGGCTACCCCGACGCCCGGTGGCGCTGGGGTAATCCGCATTGACGACATCCAGGTCAGTAAGCCACGCATCATATTAGAACTGGCTGATGTTACCGCCCCAGGGGATACCGTCCAGGGTATTCCGTCAGGACTTCCATGCGGGACCAGTCCTACTGCTAATTATTCGCCTTGTAATGAGCTGCCTCCTTTGGCGATCGATGATAACATTAGTACAAAGTATCTGAATTTTGGGGGAAATTTTGACCCCGGTGAAGGTCCCTCTGGTTTCCGAGTTGCACCATCAGTTAGGCAGACTATTGTTACGGGACTAACTTTCACCACAGCAAATGACGCGGCAGAGCGTGATCCAGTTGCGTTTGAACTTTATGGTTCTAATGTGAGCATAGCTGGGCCGTATACGCTGATTGCCAGCGGCGAGATCGTCGATTTCAAGGGAGCGACGGCGTGGCCACGCTTTACGAAGAATGCAACGCCGATTTCGTTTGCCAATAACGTAGCATACGATTACTATCAAGTTCTATTCACGGCCATTCGAGGCCCAAGTGCGAATAGTATGCAGATTGCCGAGGTTGAACTGATAGGGGTCAGCGCTCCCTAAGCGTAAAGCTCGTGCTACGCAGCGAGCCTACTCCGCCGAAGCGGCTGCGAAGGCCGGAAGCGCTGCTTCGCAGAGTAGCAATGGTATGTGGCTCGTTGAGCAACTGACATAAGGATTGGCACTATTTCGGGGCCTATACTAAACAGTATAGGCCCCGTTATTTTTTCGTATCTTGTACCGCAAATCTTTTATTGCATATCTTGTATTTTATAAGGTATAATGACCATTGTGATTACCAATAGCCGAAGTAGGTCATAATTTGGAGGTTAATAGATATGTTACTTTGGATTTTTCGGTTCATCTTCATTATCGTTATTGCAGGGGTTTTGTTCGTCAACGTAAGCTCTCCTGAGATTTCGGGGGCGGCTGATTCGACCAATTTCTGGGGCGTAGTCGTCAGCGGTATAGGAATGATGGTGTTTTTCTTTTTTCTGGAAGTTCTTACCCCCAAGAAAAAACTTAGTGCTCTGGCAGGAGTGTTTTTTGGCCTGTTGGTGGGGTTGCTTATAAGTGGGGCACTGGCTCCGGTGGTAGATATGATAAATGATTCGTTCGGGATTGGCGAGGCTGGGCTGCTAAAGAACGAGGCGGTAGCAGCAATCAAGTGGATGATCGGAATATGTATATGTTATCTTACCATTAGCATCGTGATGCGGACGAAGGACGACGTGCGTTTTGTGGTCCCTTATGTTGAATTTGCCAAACAGACCAAAGGTGCCAGGCCTCTGGTTCTGGATACCTCGGCAATCGTTGATGGGCGGATAGCAGACCTGTGTCAGAGTAGATTATTTGACGCTCCGCTGCTCGTCCCGCGTTTTGTTCTCAGTGAGCTGCAACTGATTGCTGACTCGGCTGACAAGCTCAAGCGTAACCGCGGCAGGCGAGGACTTGATGTACTTAACAAGATGCAGTCTAGTTCTGTTATTGATGTGGAGATTGATGACACTGTGATTCCAGAGGTGGAGGAGGCCAAGGGCGTTGACCACAAATTGATGATGTTTACCAAAAGCTGTAACGGGCGGCTTGCAACGACGGACTATAACCTCAGCAAGGTTGCACAGGTTCGCGGGGTTGATGTGGTAAATATAAACGACTTGGCCAACTCGCTAAAGGTTGTTGCTTTGCCTGGTGAGACTATGGAGGTTAAAATCATAAAGCCAGGTGAAGAGGCCGAGCAAGGTATTGGTTATCTGGATGACGGGACGATGATTGTTGTTGAAGGCGCCCGCAACAAGATTGGCCGCGAAGTGCTCATAAGCGTAACCAGCTCACTTCAAACCTCAGCGGGAAAGATGATTTTCGGCAAATTCGAGTCCTTTGTGCAAAATACAGACAGAAATAGTCGGCGAACACCAGAAGACAGAAAACAGAAGACAGAAGCCGGAACACAGAATATCTGATTTCTGACTTCTGAATTCTGACTTCTGTTCTCAAGCGATTTGCTCTTCTCTATTTGGACTTAAGCAAGCATTTCAGAAAGACAACGATGGCTAATATATGGCCAAATGCGAATAACGGCCAATAGAAATAACAGCGGTAATCGCTTCTGGCGCTGTGCATGCCGGCAATGCAAAAAGAGGCAACTACAATAAGACCGGCAACGGCAAAGCTGAGCCAGTCCAGCCAGGTTACCTTCAGAGCTCTGGCGCAAGAATCTCTGTAGAGTATTATTATGGCAAATAGTAATAGCGTAAGTGAAATGAGTAGCGGCGCCAGGACCGGCGAGGCCCAGGTGGTTGGTATTAGAAACAATATGTCCCAATCCGTAATTGATGTTGGCCAGCCGAGAAGAACTTTGAGCCATACATAATAGAAAATATCCCAGACTGCAAAGATGGTCAAGAAGTAGGCGAATCGCTGCTGAGGATTTCGGCCGAACAGCCAAGCGCCCGTAGAGATTAAAACTATCGTCGCAACTTCTCTGCCGATTTCAGTTAACAACATGCGTTCTGAGAAAGGATCGATCGCAAAGTTTAAAGGAAACGTAAAACCTGCAGGATGAAAGATTTCTCGTAGATAAACAACCACAGCAGCTTCGATATATCCAAAGGCGATGCCGAAGATAACAACGATGGCGAATCGTTTCAGGATGATTTTCAACAGCTTTGAATGCATATTCGAGATACCAACTCCCATAGTATATACTTAAATTCGAATATCGAAATCCGAAATTCGAAACAATATCAAACGACCGAAGTTCAAATGACCCAAACAATAAGTTTTGAAAATTTGAACATTTGAATTTCGAGTTTGTTTCGGATTTCGAATTTCGTGCTTCGTGTTTTTATAGTAATGGCGCCAAAAGCGGTTTATAGTTTTTGTAACTCATCGAGTAGTGCAGGGACGATTTTGCTTTCTGGGACTATTGAAATTCTTTGGCCATTTCGGTAGATGTAGGCCTTATTTTTTGCAGCGCAGACAGCCAGGTCGGCGTCCGCGGCTTCGCCCGGGCCGTTGACGATGCAGCCCATCACGGCGATACGCAATCCGCCTTTGGCGGAAATTTCGAATTTCGAATTTCGAATTTCGAATTTTTGAGTTGCTATAGCCTTCTTAATCAATCGAGCGAGTTTAACTACATCCATTTCGGCACGGGCGCAAGTCGGGCATACGATAAACTCAAATTTCGATTTAGGATAAAGGCCGAGAGAAACTAAAATCTGCTTTGCAATCTCTGTTTCTACTACTGGATTGCAAGCGGCACTTACTCTGATGGTGTCACCAATACCTTCTGCCAGAAGCGTACCCAAAGTAACAGCCGAAGGTATTTGGGCATCATCGGGCAGACCTGCATGGGTTAGGCCGAGATGTATTGGATAGTCAAAGGCATCGGCTATTTTGCGATTGATTTCGATGGTTCTAAAGGGGTCGCTGCTTTTAGCGCTGAGAACTAATTGGGTAAAATTGCGATTTTCAAAAAGCCGGACATATTTCTTCATTTCATTTAACATCAAGGCTGTGCGTTTTGCAGGTGGAACATCTTGCTTTTTCTCGTCACGGCGGAGCGTGCCGTAGCCGGGAAGATCTCTGATGCTCGCTTCGTTAATACCGATGCGGATGGCTGTATTGTGCATCTTGGCTGCGTCTATTATCCGATAGATACTCTTTCGCTCCTTTATGTTGCCGGGATTGAGTCTTACTTTAGCAGCCCCAGCTTCAATCGCTTCAATAGCTCGGCTGGGGCTGAAGTGAACGTCAGCGATTAACGGCACACTGACTTTTTGTACAATTTTTGCAAAAGCAGCGGTGTCAGCCCGTGTGGGGACGGCGATTCTAACCAGCCGGCAGCCGGCCTGGACAAGCTGATTTATCTGCCTTACACAGCGGGCAATATCGACGGTCGGCACCTTAGTCATCGATTGGATGACAACCGGGGCAGACGAGCCGACTTTCACTGAGCCGACATTAACCGTTCGGGTTTTTCTTCTTTTTATCATGTTTAGCCCGAATCTTGACTTTTGACTGTCGTCAGAGGAGTATTATACAAACTCTTTAGAGTTTTGTGTGGCAAAATTCGCTTTTCGATAGACCCCATAGCAGAAGGAAGAACCTTACCCAATCTTACAACTTCTGACATCAGAAGGCCTCCTATTTTGATTTTGTAACAGATTGTGCCAATGGTGCTAACAAACTCTAAACCGCCCTTGCCTACCTATCCTTTCAAAATGTCACTTGTCTATGTTTTGCAGGTTTCCTAAATTAAAAAGTGAAGAAAAAAAACGGGAAAAAATTAAAATTATGTTGACAGTACTTAAGGTAATAGCTAATTGTAGGCTTTCTTTTAATGGGGTGGCAAGAATAAG
>Ga0315314_1001723_pt1 | contig 19000 bp, 16 predicted proteins | sample TDP9_MG_FD_203631 | JGI IMG/M metagenome (GOLD analysis project Ga0315314, IMG submission 203631) | Freshwater sediment microbial communities from Lake Towuti, South Sulawesi, Indonesia - TDP9 | ecosystem: Environmental > Aquatic > Freshwater > Lake > Sediment | place: Indonesia: South Sulawesi... | reverse complement strand
TATTCGTTTCCAATTCCCCACAGGAGGATCGCTGGGTGGCGCTTGATTGCCTTGACCTCAGCCAGGACCCGCTCGCGTTGGCGAGCCACACTCCGGGGATCGTCATAACAGAAAGGGCCGCCCGCCTGGGCAAGATAGCCAGCACCCTTGCCGGTGTGTTCAAGCCAAAGACCAGCGCAAACTGTGAGCCCCAGCGCGTGCGCGCGATCCAGCAATTCCAGATGGTTTTTACCCCAAGTGCGGATAGAATTGCCGCCAGCCGCTTTCAGCATCTCAAGCAGATCCCACCCGCACGCGCCGCGTATGTAATATGGCTCTCCATTTCCGAGCAGTTCAAAGCCTCTGCGTGATTTGCATATTTCAACTTTTGTGGGCCGACTTCTCACCGCCAAACCTCCGCTACAGCGGCCTCTGCCAGGTGCTCATTTCTCTGCCTGGATAGATTGCTACTCACGAACGAAGAATGGGGCATTCGCGGTAGCCGCGCTGCCAACATCATCCACAATGTAGACGTATACGCGGTAGGGCCCCGGCTTGGGTGGCGAGCGAAACAATATACGAACCGCAGCAGCACTCGTCCGCAGTGATCCATGGGCAACCTCCCGATACATCAAACGATGATCCTCAACCTTTGTGATGAAATCATGGATTTTGCTGGGCCACCGCTTCTCTCTGCTCGGCCTGTCCATGCCCTCTTCTATCTCCCAGCGCACTTCATAAGGTACGTGGCTGGGATGTCGCACTGAGACCAGCGCGGCCTGCTGCGAGCCTGGCGCAACCTCTTTCAATCCCGCGCTCGTTTCCCAATGTATGATTTCAGGCGCAAGGGTCTCTGGCAGCGTCCCGGTCCAGGCGAGTTGCACGGCCTCAACCGCGGCGAGCCTTTCGCCAGTTCGCAGGAACATGTGATGCCAGGTATTGGAGTAGGCGAACTCCTTGTGAATGCCCCAAAGATACACGTAGGAACCAAGACACCATCCCGGTTGGTTTGCGATGGAGTGCTGGTATCCGACAAGATAGTCATAGGCGGCGCGGGTGCTGTCTGGCTCAATCAGTGCGCCCCATGCAGTCTCGGGAGAATCCCAGAGTTCGTAGCCAGAGGCGCCAAACTCCGTAACCACATAGGGCTTCTTCCATCCGAACTTCTTCAGCCGCCCAGGCAGCGAAGTGAGCCCTCCGTAGGAATTTACTCCTAGCGCGTCAAGGCTGGGACAATGCTGCTGTAATAGTGACACTTTCTTCTCGGTCACCTCGCCGACGACGACGATCACGGGATGATTCGGATCAAGCGCCTTGGTTCGCCTTGCGAGTTCCTCAATGGCCCGGTATAGATTTGGGTTGTAATCCGATTTCTCCCGACTGATGATTTCGGTCTCGTTGCCGACCGCCCAGAGGAGAATTGCGGGATGGTTCTTATATTTCCGCACATGAGCGAGAAGCCGATGGCGCTGCTCTCTGACGGAACTGGGATCGTCATAGAAGCCGCCCCCATAGGCGTGCTTCAACCACAGGCCGGCACAGACTGTGAGGCCGCGTTTCCGTGCGCGTTCGTAGAGCGCGGGGTCCTCTTCTGCTCCCCAAGTTCGTATTGAGTTGCCCCCTGCTTTCCTGAGGGTATCCAGGAAATCCCACGCACACGCGCCGCGTATGAAACAGGGTTCTCCATTTCGCAGCAGTCGGTAGCCGCTTCGCGTCTTCCTAATCTCGCTTTTTATAGCCATCATTTTCGCACAAGCCGCAGTGTCTTATGTTTTCACGCGCTTCCCCTGGAGTAGAATCTGTGCTCTCGGTAAGATCACGCCCGCATGGGCCCATAGGGGCTCGCCCCTCTCACTCCCAGCGCTCCGAACAGGAGTCCCCATGCGATCTGCGTGACTGCGTCGCCAACCGCGATGCCGAAAAACAGGGGAAGCGATTTACGATAGAGTGCCAACCCGCCAAAACGCAGCACAAGCCACTTGATGAGCCAGATGACGAAGATGAGGTTCCAAATCCATTCCACGGCAAAGATAGTCGCAAGCACATACCCGATGGGATTAAGAGGTAGTCCCACCCAGATACTGCGCGCGTAGACGAGGCCAACGACGATCCCCGCGGAGAGCCCGCATCTCAACAGGGGCAGAGGGTTGACCGGATGAGGGGATTCAGTCCATTGCGCCATTCTGTTCCAGGACCAATTACTAAATGTGAATGGAAATGAAGAAACTCTATCCGATGCGGCCCCGAACCAGTAATAGATTTGCAGGAATGTCACCAGCCCGAAGGCGATGCCGATCGGGTTCATGGTGGTGAAGGGAGGAGTAGCATTATACCTGCCAAGGTCCAGGGCGTTCAGGTTGACACTTGGAATGGCGGGAAATACGAAAGAGAGATAATTCATAGATAGGACGAGGCTTGTCGCAGAGAATCCCGCCAGAAAGAAGCGGCTCCGAAAAAGGTCAGACAGCGAATTCTCTTTGGCCATCATCAGGGGCAATTCAATCGTGGGAAAGGTAAGTCTTTCATGCTCCGCCCATGGTCTTCGGAAAATTGAACATAAACACAGCATCGTCCACATGAGCAACAAGATGAATCCTCCCCAGAAGATCAAGGGAAGGAGCCAAGCGCGGGCAACATCGGGTTGGAAAAAACGCCAGATGTAATTGCTGCCAACGAACATCTCTTTGATGAGCGCCTTGTTCTGAGGCACGAGATGCGAGGGCATCAGCGATGCCCCATAGCGCTCAGGATTGGCCGTCATGTATTGTGGCCACAGCAGCGATTGGAACAAACTTTGCGTATATCCATTGCCAACCATGACCGCGGAGAGCGTTGTCATAACAAATATGACAATCATCTCGGGTGGGGAGAATGCCAATGCAGGCGCCACTCGTTTCAGCACGGAACTAAGTGCCAGCAGGATGAAAAGCAGCGCAACGACCGTGAGAACAGGGGTGAAATTCGTCGCGGCAACATGACCAAGAGAGACTTCTTCGTAAGCAATCCAGCAGGTGTGGAGGATGGCGAGGATCACGCCAATTACGATAGAACGAACGGTCACGCCGGAGCGGTGAATCCCGCTTTGGGCAGGCGAAGGGCTGGCAACTCTCTGCGCCGCCAGCCCTCTTCCGCCGGTTTGTTCAGAATTAGCCTGTATCTGCCGACGAGGCAAACTGAGACTTCCTCTCATGACCGATGACAGATTGTCTTGCCGCGGCTCTTCATGACTATACTGCGCCGGCGGGTAGCGTTTGAACCTGTTGGAGGGCAGAGGGGGCAGGTTTCGCTTTAGCAGACTGGAACCGCCTTGACGCGCGGGGCCCAGCCAGGATAACTACGATTCCCTGCTCCAAAAGCCACGACAGGTCTTCTTCCTTCAACTCATCATCTGTCACGAGGATGTCAATGGCGCTCAGAGGAGCGACCCGGATGAGTCCGGTCTTATTGATCTTTGAGGAATCTCCCATGGCGACGATCTTTGCAGCACAAGAGATCATTATCTGCTTCAGGGAAGCAGATAGGGAATCAATTGAATAGACCCAGCCTTCCCTACAGATGGCATTGAAGGCGAGAAATAAGGTCTCTACCCGGATGCTCTCCAGGCCTCTCTCAGCGACCGGCCCGACGAAGGCCAGGGATTTGTTCCGGAGAACGCCTCCGGGGCAGAGAACAATCCAGTCCTCCCGGGCCGCGATTTCCATCACCCGAATGGAACTTGTAACAATCTTGAGGTCACGCTTACCGCTCAATGCTCTCACGAAGGAAGCCATGGTTGTGCCGGCATCAACGAGAATGGATTCCCCATGGCGAACCAGTTCAAAGGCCGCCCGCCCGATCCAATCCTTCTGCGGCTTTCGTATTTCAGCGGCAAGTTCATACGGCAACTCTTCGCCCGGATCGTAGGAGAGTATGGCACCACCATGGGTCCTCTTGACGAGCCCCGTTTCCTCCAAGGCGCGAAGGTCGCGCCGCACCGTAACTTCTGAGATTCCGAGTTGGGCGGCAAGATCCTCAACATGAACAACCCTGTCTCTGTTCAAACGCGGCAATAACTCGGAGCGACGCAGAGCCACCGATGTTCTCATGATGAATCACCACCCCGGCATTGTTTTATTGTTTTGGTAGTATAGGGCATGCGGATAAATATGTCAATATTTCTTTCAGAGAGAAAGTTTTTTTGACCCAATCAGCCTATGAATTGACTCAACTGCCCGGTCTTGGTATGATGAAGGTAGCACATTCTGGGCCTCCTTTATCTCGGCGAAGTGAGCAGACATTCGCAGGAAGGGGACTCCATGCTCTACATCGGAATTGACCTCGGCACCTCTGAAACAAAGTGCTTGATAGTTTCACCTGAAGGCAATGCCCTGGCACGGGCCACCATTCCCGTCAGTTGCGAACTTCAGCCCGGTGGAATAGCCGAACTCAATCCCGAGATGTGGTGGGAGAGCGCCAGGGATGCAGTAAGGGAAACATTCTCGCAGATGCCGATGTCATTTGACCGCGCAGCATTATCCATCAGTTCGCAAGGGCTCTCCTTCATCCTCCTGAACGCCGCGGACCTCCCCCTGGGGCCTGCTATTTCCACGCTGGACGCCAGAGCCAGCAAAGAGGCAACCGATTTGCTGGAAGTTGTCTCCGCAGAGAATCTTTTTGCCCTCACGGGAAAGAGAGCCAATCCTTATTATGTTCTCCCGAAACTTCTCTGGCTGAAGCGCCATCGCGCCGATGATTTCCGAGCGGCGAAGAGATTTGCTCTCGCCATGGATTATTTGGTCAGTCGCTTGACCGGAAAGCCTTCACCAACTGACCATGTATTGGCTTCAGGAACTGCTCTTCACGATATCCATCAACTCTCCTGGTTGGATCAACTGATTGACTCCTTCGGCCTGGAGAGGTCTATTTTCCCTTCTTTGGCTTACGCAGGCACTGCCGTGGGTGAATTGACACATCAAGCCGCAGAGGAATTTGGCCTCCCCCAAAAAACGGTTGTCGGTCTGGGCAGCCAGGACCAGAAATGTGCTGCACTGGCGGCCGGGCTCCGAGAGAATGTTTCAACTATTTCGCTGGGAACTGCCGGCGCCCTGGAGTTCATCACAGCAAGACCCATTTTGGACAGCGAACGCCGACTGCCATGCTTTCCCTATGTCCAATCTCACTCCTGGGTGCTGGAAGGAGCCGTGCCCACCGCTGGAGAAGCGGTGCGTTGGTTCCTCCGCACGCTGTCTTCCGACTCTCCTCAGACGACTTTCCCCCGTCTTGAGGCCGAAGCCCGAGATGCCGATTGGAAGGCCACCCCGTTCTTTCTCCCCCATCTCCGCGGGGCGGGTTCTCCCCACTGGGAACCCTCCGCTCAAGGAGTTTTCTGGGGGCTCTCGCTTACCACGGGACGGGGAGAGATGTTCCGCTCCATCCTGGAGGGGATATGTTTTGAATTCAAGGCCAATCTTGCAGTCGCGGCAGAGTTAGGCTTGCATCCGCTATCTATTCGGGTTTTTGGGGGTGGCGCGCGCAACAACTTCTGGCTTCAACTCTTGGCCGATGTGCTGGAGTTGCCGGTTCACAAACTTGCGCTGACGGATGCCGCAGCCTATGGAGCGTGTCTTTTGGCCGGGAAGGCTTCTGAGCAGGAAATAGCGGACGCCTCACTGCCTGCTGTGGAAGAGGTTTTTGAGCCGAATCCCTCAGGTTCCGCGATTGCGAAGGAGAGATTGTTGAAATTCCTTGGGGTGCAAGAGAAAACCCTGGGCCTTCATGTGCTGCCCTGAAATGGTCAACTAAAGTGATTATTTTTACTGAGATATTGACTAATTCCGGGTTGGCTAGTAAAATAAAACTAGTTCGCCTGGCAGGATGGTTTCAAAGCATATTCGCAAGATACTCTCACGAGGCAGGGACTATCAGATGAAATCACCTGGCGAGGTTAGACGAACACAGCGCATCACCCAATCCAAGGCTTTGCTTTTTGCCTTGCTCGCCATCTTGGTGCTACTTGCCGCCATAAGGTATGTGCCGCGGCTTATCCCACGCTCGCTGAGTTCGGTGATGGCAAATCCAAAGACCTACATGGACAAAAAAGTCCGCGTAAAAGGCGTCGTTCAGGAAACGATGGAGGTAACCATTCCCGGTGGCACGGCAGCATGTGTTCATCTAAAGGACAACAGCGGGTCAGGATGGGTGGTTCTGCCACGCCGCAAACCCCCGCAGAAGGGCGAAACCTTCAGCACGGAAGTCATCGTGTTCCCAAATCCATTTGTCCAATATGAGAAACTGAAAGACACGAAGTATAGCTACTTGCAGGTGCAGCGTAAGGATATGGCCAGATAATGAATGAAAGGAGGTGGTCAAGCCAGAAAAGACTCTCAATCATTTCAGGAAAGAAGGGAAGTTCAAATCCACGAAAGGAGTGTGGGAAGAATGAAAGGGAAGAGTAAGGATGGTTTTACGCTGATTGAGCTGCTAGTAGTTATAGCAATTATTGCTATACTAGCAGCCATCCTGTTCCCCGTGTTTGCCAAGGCGAGGGGAAAGGCAAGACAGATTACTTGCTTGTCAAATGCGTCGGACTGGGATGAAAGACTGCCGCACGGATATCACTGGGTCAGTGATGGAACGACTACCTGGGAGATTACATACAATGTCTGTCTGGCGGGTTATGATGGCAAGGGCCCGTATCTCCAGTGGAACATCATAAGTTGCCCTGACCTTACCTACGACCAGTGTATGCAGGGCATTATTCAGTGGACGAATACCAACGACTGGTGTGGTCTGGTAGGAGTATTGGATCCGACTCGCCCCATAGCGCGGTGATTCCCACCAATCGGCTACGCTCTCAGCAACACCTGCGATCAGGAAACAGTTCCACCAATAGCCTGGAACAGGCTGACCGGCCGCGCGCTCGGAGCAATCCCGAATCCGGCGGACCTTGTCATGTATGCTGATGTGATACAGAATGACATGGCAACCTGTCCCTGGTGGCCGCCAGTCAGAACGGGATTCTTCGGCTTTGACGCGCCGCCAGGCATGCCGATGCATGCAACGCTGCAAAGTCCGTTTTCGCCAGCACCGCCAGGGTGGTCCTTCTCTTACGTGGATCCGCGGCACTGCACCAAGACAAACTGCGCCTTCGTTGACGGGCACGCCAAGTTGGTGCCGAGAAGTGTCCTTGCCACGGAAGTGAAGTTCTGGGATTCAGACTAAGGTCTCTGTTGCTGATTGCGATGGCATGGTCGCACTGACTCTACCGCGAGGAAGACGCCATGCCTTCGCAGCCTGGAAAGGCATTTGCAGGCCGATAAGGTCCGTGGGCGGAGCCGTCCGGCAAGGTCTGGGTGGCTCCGCCCTGGAATCCACGCCTGGGCCGTGCAGAGCGGAGACAATATGCAGAAAAAGGGAGCCTTTGAGTGAAGTCCCATCGCTTCGGGGAATTGACTTTTCCCGAGATTGGTGAGGCCGCCAAGAAAGATGCTCTAATCGTCCTTCCCATTGGCACCACAGAAGAACACGGCCCTCATTTGCCAGTGGATACAGACGCGCGTATTGCGCGTGCTCTGGGGGAGGCACTCGTTAGCGCGCTTCACGCAGATGGCAGGATTCCTGCGCTCCTCATGGAGACCATCTGCTACGGCTATTCCATGCGGATTATACAGCGCTGGCCGGGCACGGTAGTCATCCGCAGCCGCGTTCTCATGGATATGGTCTTTGACATCTGCTGCTCAATTATTCAGATGGGATTCAATAAGATCATGCTGCTGGACACGCACGGACATCACGGCGCTGCTTTGGGGGTTGTCTCCCGGGAGGTCGCGGATGCTACGAGTCACGCCATCGCAGTGGTGGCTCCGCAGGTGATGACCCGGGAGGTTTTCGCGAGATACCGTAAGTCAGCCCACGGCGGAGAAATTCACGGAGGAGAATGGGAAACCTCGCTGGTGCTGTTTCTGAGCCCTGAGTTGGTGGAGATGAGCAAGGCAACTGCTGAGGATAACATGCGCTATCGTTCCCGATATGTAGCCGGGGATTCTTTCGCTGGGGAGCAGCGGGTGGGCTGGTCAACATGGTATCTGCAAGAGAGCCAAAACGGTATCTACGGGGACCCCACCGTCGCCACCGCAGAGATGGGAAAGTTGCTCGTGGAGACCTTTATTGAAGAAGCCTGTCAGTTCGCGGCCGAGTTCTGGTTACACGGTCGCGAGAAAGCCAGTTCTGCTCCTGCACGCTCAGTTCCTTGAATCAGCCTTGCCTCCAGGCTGCTTACCAAAGTCTCTCCTCTACTGATCGCACTCATTCGCGTATCGGCAAGGTGTTTTCAACAAGTTCTCTCGGCAGTCGGCCTGCATGAACCAGGGCCAACCTACAACCCGAGAACGGAAAAAGCCGGTTGAGTTCGCCATTATTGGGGGAGGCTGGCGAGCGAGAACATACTTGCGCATTGCCCGCTCACTGCCAGCAAAGTTCAGGGTTTCAGGCATTGTCGTGCGGAATCCTGAGAAACAGCCAGTCATTGAGCAGGAATGGGGAGTCAGAGTCTTCTCAAACCTCCAGGCAATGCTTGATAGTATCACCGCCGACTTCGTCGTAACCGCAGTATCTTGGCACAGCAACCCGCCACTGCTCCACGATTTGGCGCAACGGAATATGCCCGTCCTCTCTGAAACACCGCCTGCTCCGGACCTTGACGGATTGCTCGCCTTGCACCGGCTCGCTGAGCAGGGAGCAAAGATTCAGGTCGCCGAACAATACTGGCTTGTTCCTCACCACGCAGCACGCCTGGCAGTGGTTGCGACTGGTGTGATTGGGCAGCCGACACAGGCCCAGATTTCAGTCGCCCATGGCTATCATGGCATTAGTCTTATCCGCCGCTTCCTGAACCTCGGATTTGAATCCCCGAGGATTACTGCTACTCGCTTCACTTCTCCTGTTGTTGGCTGGCCCGGCCTGGAAGGTGAATTGGAGAAGGAGCGCATAGAACAATCACCTCAGGACATTGCCTGGCTGGACTTCGGGAACAAGTTAGGGGTTCTCGACTTCACCGCGGCTCAATATTTCAGTGCCATCCGGAATGAGCGCCTCCTCATTCGCGGTGAGCGCGGGGAGATCATTAACGACCAGGTGCATTTTCTAAAGGATTTTCGGACACCCGTAAGCATGACGCTGCGGCCTCGCCTGGAAGGGATTCAGGACAAGGTAGGCCCCTATGTTCTAAGAGACATAGAATGTGGCGAAAGAGTGGTTTACGAAAACCCGTTTCCTCAAACCTCGCTCACTGTCCATGAAATCGCCGTTGCAGCCTGTTTGGTCAAGATGCATGAATATGTCATGCGCGGAATCTCATTTTATTCTCTCGCGGAGGCCTCGCAGGACCACTACCTCAGTCTGCTCTGTCAGCAGGCAATTGAGCAAGGCCGCACCATCAAGGCCGAACGACAGCCGTGGGCAGTGTAGAGCAAATTGGCTCCTCGGGCAGGACTCGAACCTGCGACCTAGTGGTTAACAGCCACCCGCTCTGCCGACTGAGCTACCGAGGAGCAAATCCCAGCGGGGACAAGATAATCCTAGCAATCCGGAAGGGCTTTTGCAAGCCTTTGCGGAAAACTTCCATGAATGGATTATCCCTCTTATAAGGTCCGCAGGACCTTGCCGAGGGCCTGATGAATTCAGAAAAAGAGAAAGCCGATTTCCCCTCGCCGCCCCGCAAACAGACCTCTCCGGCCTGGCTGCTATTTTTCCTCTCCCCGGCAATCGCCGAGTTGCTGTCTGGCTCAATGCCGCCGGCGGAGTTCTTCAATCCCGGCGGCTTTATTCTCGTGGCGGTGCTCTACGGAGGGGGGGCGATTCTGGTTCGCGAACTGACCTTCCGCTGGAGAAAAGGCTGGGCCAGCCTGCTTCTCCTGGGCGCTGCCTACGGCATTGTTGAAGAGGGTCTGCTCTGCAAGAGTTTTTTTGACCCGAACTGGCCGGATGTAGGCATCCTCGGTGAATACGGCCGCTGGGCGGGGGTCAACTGGATCTGGAGCATTCAATTGACCGCCTATCACGCCTCCATCAGCATCGCCGCGGCGATTCTCCTGGTGGCCCCCATACAGGAACTCAGCAACCCCAAGCGGCCCGACAACACCGCGGGCATGAGCCTTGTTGGCCTGGCCTTCGCGGTTTTTCTCATCTGGCTCTGGCGGCGCATAAAGCAGGTCGGGAAAAATAGGAATGCGGCCGGCCCCGCCTGACAGCCTGAAAGGGTCTTGGTCTCAATGCGCAAGGTTACTCTGGCGAATTTTTTCCTAACGCAAGTAAGAAACCATTGACAGGCAATCCCCCCTTCGGTATCCTGGAAATGGACTGAGCCCTGGCGGCAGGGAGGTAGCGAATGCGTCATATTCGCGGCCTTTCTCCATGTTCCAAAAGAGATTCCAGTGAACTTAGGCTCACTCGCCGGGAAAGAGAAGTTGCCTGCCTTGCTTCCCGGGGATTGTCTAACGCCGAAATCGCCCAGCGTCTCTGCATCTCTCCTCTCACCGTAAAGAACCACCTCCATCACATCCTCACCAAAATGAACCTTCACAGCCGCTGGCAGATCCCTTCCCTGCTACCAGAGCCAGCACCTTGCTAGCCTTTTGCCTGCTGTAGCCCTCTTTCTGGCTCGCCAGCGGCAAACATCTTCATGGAACCCCAAAGAGAGCAGAAAAATGAATCTTTGGACTATTTACATTGAGCAGGTCAGCCCTTAGTTTATATACGGGTTTCCGCTCACTGAAGGAGTGAGACTTGAGTGTTTCCTAAAAGGCGCTCAATCCGGATTGAAAGGTGGAACTGTGACTGAAAGCAGAATGAGTGAGGAGTGGGTTGAGAAGATCGCCGACGCAGTCGTGCGCAGGCTTGACGAGCGTGAGCAGATCAACGCCATTGCGATGGAAGTGCTGCGCATCCTCGATGCCCGAGCCGGGGCAATGAGGGCCGACAGAGGATCCCTCCAGGAGAGTGTGACCGAGAATCAAAACACAGGCGAAGAACTTCAAGAGAAAAGAAAGGAGAGGCAAGATGTCTGAAGAGCAAAAAGACAAATCCAAGACACATGATACCAGCGGATCCTCTAGGGGCATCAGCGCCACTCCAAGATGGAGACCAGGATTTGACCCGTCGCGCGTTCATACGCAGGGGGGCTCAGATAGGCGGGTTCACTCTCCTTGGTCTCGTTGGTGCCGAGACATTGCTTCCGGCAGTGCTTGAAGCAGTCGGTAAGTTGAGTGGAAACCAGCGACTCGCGTCCCAAATCGCCAATCGCTTGGAAGAAGTGGGTTTTCTTTCACAGGCCCATGCAGCGCGACCGGATTGCACCGAGGGTGCACTTTATAAGTGCTTTGTGTACCCTAACTCCTTCACTTGTAGTACGTCAGCCTATGATACATGCCCTGATCCTGAGGGATTTGTTTGTGGCTATGTTTTTTCTTGTCAAGCACCCGGGGACGGATTCGACTGTACTCAAACCGGTTTTGACTGCGGTACGTTCGGCTGCGACCCTAACAACAACTTTGGCTGCACCGCTCCTGATTTTTACTGCACATATGCTGTTGTCTGCGGCTCGCCTCCGGCATACACATGCCCGCCAGGAACGACATATCACTATCACTGTTGAAGCCGGACGTCGTTTCGCTGTCAAAAACTGCTGTGTTAGTTACGAGATTCAACGCACAGTCAGTGTGCCAGAAGCAATTGCGCGCCGCTTGGAGGAGAAATCTAGGATGGCCACATCGCCAGGTATTTACAAACATATCCATCTTCTGATTCCGGGCAGCATCTGCCTCCTCTCATTTCTGCTCCCACTCTCCGTGCCTGGCACGGAAGAAACACAGCCCTCTGCGCCACAGAGCTCGGTTACTGACATGCAGCCCTGGGAGCACTGGAAGACTGAAGAGGGCTGGCCGCTGGATCGTCGGCTGCTCAAAAGGGTGTCTATTTGGAGCGTCAAGATAACTATGGCCGACCTGCTTACTGCCGCGCAAGAGCAGACCAAGGTCCAACTCTCGGTGCATGAGCCGGAACTCCAGAGCCAGAAACTCACGATCTTCGCGAAACGACTGGGGCTGAATGCCCTGATGTTCCAACTCTCACAACTGCTGGGGCTTTTCTGGTATCAGAGAGAGGGTGAAGGGCAGATTGAGTACATGTTGACCTATGGCTCCTCTCCACCTGAACTGAGAAGTGCGCCAGTGGTGGAACACCGAGAATTTGAAGAACAGGAGCAGCGCGCCCAGAGAATCGCTGACTTTATTGAGGCACTTAGTCTCAGCGAGGAAGAGCTCATGGGCCGAGCGAGGGATGACCCCATGCTGGTAGGCTCAATGCTGCGGCGTCGCGATACCCGTGCTGGAGCGGAAATCCTGGCCTACGTGCGCCCTGAGTCATTGCGCCCACTGATTAGAGATGGTCATGTGTTGCTGGGGATAGAAGATATGCCGGCATGGGTGGAGGCAGGGTTGCGTAGGTTCTATGTTAACCATTACGCTGGGGGCAAGAGGTTGCCTCGCGGCCTTTCGGAAGAGATGTTCTTGAAGCAATTCCGGTTGTTCATCGTCTCAAGAAAGCCATTTACTCCTGCGGACGGGGTGCTTTACGACATGGTGGGTGGAGATTGGCAAGGATTTGGATATGGAGCAGGCTTTTTAGGTGAGGAAGAAAACCATGTCGAAGATCCTGGCAGGCCGGGGTGGATTCCCAAGGATTTCGTCGCCTATTCCTTTCTGCCTTTCCTGTTGCTTGAAGACGGAAATCCCGACTTTCACCTCCATGTCGGCTGGCTGCCTGGAAAGGGCAGTGTCAAAATGGTTCAAAGGCACTTTCCTGATTTAATTGGGGAGAGCAAATCGCCAGACTGGTTTTTCTATAAGAACTTGCAGGAAAGGCGAAAGCAGCGAGAGGAAAAACTGAAAGACTCCCCCTGGAAGGATGATGCCAAACTCTCCCAGAAGCCCCAGTTCCCTGTCAAAGAGCCTGCTGCCTGGAAAAGGGCGACGGAGTTGCTCCAGGCCACGGCCGACCAGACTGGCTACTGCGTTTTGGGCACCTACTTTGAGGAGCATGACGCATTTATCACGAATGCGAATCCAGAGGAGCCGCTTTTCATGTTGTTGAATCGTGCTGCCGCAGACGCGGCCTGCACCTGGGCGCTCGCCGGGCGAGTCCTCCGCTGGCGACACAATGACTGGTTCGTGCTCGAGGCCAAGCGGACAGGCGACCAATAGGGGATAGCGATGGAATACGGCCCTGACAAAGAAAGCACTCTGGCTCCTGCCCTGCTCTCTGAAAGTTGCATTGATACTGACAAGACTACGGAAGATGTGGCCGACGCGATTGCACGCGCAATCATTGGCCGCCGTGGGTCACCCATTGGCCATTTAGAGCTGCTTCTAACTCTCAACTGCAACCACCGCTGTGATTACTGTTTTGTCCACGGCAAGGGACAAGTCAATGACATGCCGCTCTCTGTTGCAAAGCAAGCCGTGGATTTTCTAATAACCGCCTCAGGCGGTCTCGGCAATGTCCATATTCTGCCCTTTGGGGGCGAGCCGCTTCTTCGCTTTGACCTCGTTCGTGAAGTTGTGGAATACGCGAAAGAGCGAGCGCGGACACGCGTTCCTCCCAAGGCCGTTTCATTCAGTTTCACAACAAATGGAACTTTATTGGATGAAGAGAAGATGGCCTTCTTCCAGCGTCACGGCATAATGGTCTTGCTCAGTCTGGATGGTGACCGTGAGACACATGACAGACATCGTCGGATGGCTAATGGTGGGAGTTCGTATGAAACAGTCGTCGAGAAGCTCCCCATGATAAGGTATTATCAGCCCTGGCTTGGAACCCGCATGACGGTTCACCCTGACGCGATCAAAGAGATGGCACGCAACTTTGAACATCTGGTATCGCTTGGGATAAACCAGTTCATCATCGGTCCGGCAACTGGCATCCCCTGGACAATTGAGCAATGGGCTGATTATGAGAGCGAGAGCCAGATGATTAGGATTCTTCATCGGTTCGCTGAGTTGCGACCCAGCATGCCGCTCCGCATCAATATGTTTGAACGCAACATCGAAAGTGTTCCTGGGAGGCAAAAGGGACTCTGGGGCTGCGGGGCGGGAAAGGGACGAATCGCGGTTGCCGCTGACGGCAGCCTATATCCGTGTTCCAAAGTAGTTGGCGTTGATGGCCTCGGTCAGACGCACAGGTTGGGAGATGTGTGGGCCGGCATTAGCGAGTACAGTAAGCGGGGACAACTGTTTACGGCGGGTGAAGACGAGCGGCTCAAGTGTCGTGAATGTGAGTTTAAGGATGACTGCACTGGCGGTTGTCCGGCCACCAACTACGAGGAAACAGGAAGTCTTTTTGCTCCCTCTTGGCTTGATTGCATGCAGACCCGACTTATGGTGCGCCTGCGCCAAGAGATGGAAGAGTGCGGCAGCCTTGGCCTACCGCCAGCAGCATTGAAGCACATTCGCCCGGTGGCCTGACAGGAGTATGCGGCTGTTGTCCCGCGAGCGAACGGTACGCAAGCAATGCGAGCGTTGTTCAGCACCCCTAACCTTCACCTTTTTTCATTTCGCGGCAGGAACTACCTCTTTGACGGGATCCGGCTCCAGACCTTCATACTTGACCAGCCCGCCGCGGAGTTGTTGCGCGCCTACCGGAAACAACCTCTGGACGTTCCCGAACAAATACCAAAACAGGTCGGCGGAGGCTATTCAGAAAAAGACCTTCAGGAGGCGCTCGGTGAACTCTCTCTTTTACGCCAGGCGGGTTTTCTTCAGCCCAGGGGTTCGCTGGAGCACTCACCTGAGGCCGCCGCGGCTTATTGGAACTGGATCACCGTTGATCTGGGGATAACGCGTCGCTGTAATCTGCGCTGTGTTTACTGTCCTCTTCCCCATGATGAGTCCCAGTGGGAGGGGCCTCTGGATATGTCCGAGGAGGTAGCGCGGAGGGCGGTTGACTTCTTTCTCACGGAGTTTGACGAGCGTATTGTCGGCTGCACCTTTAGTGCTACCAACATCGGCGAATACACCCTTCGCGCGGAATTCGCAGAATGGCTGGCAGAATATTGCCCGAAGCGCGCCAAGGAATTGGGCAGAATGGCTAACTTTACCGTCTGCACCTCCAATTTTACAAACCCCGGAAAAGGCTGCTGGGGAATCAGCCTTGATGGGCCTCGGCATATTCATGATGCGCTGCGCCCAACCGCGGAGGGAGCAGGCTCCTATGACTGCGTCATTTCCGCGCTGAAAAGTTGCCAAGAGGCCAAAGGGGGCCAACCGGTCTGCGTTCATGCGGCGCTGACCGGCCTCTATCCCGACATCACGCAGATTTTCCTTCATCTTTCCCAATTTGGTTTTCCGTGGATTGGCATCCGACCAGTCCGCGTCCCTACCCAGAGCGAACTCGCTGTCAATGCCAAGACCCTTCCCGCGTTTTGTAGGGAATACACGGAGTTTGTGGACTTCCTCCTCCAGCAAGAAGATGGAACCCTGCTCTCTGCCCTGCGCAGGCTGGATGATCTATTCAATCGCTATTTGCAGCGCATCTGGTTTCGTTCCCCTCACTTTTATCGCTGCCCAGCAGGACGCTCGCTTTTCGTAGTTGACCCTGCGGGCGATGTCTATCCTTGCTACGCCCTTGCCGCTTATAAACCTTTGAAGATTGGTTCAGTTTATGAAGGCATCAGTGAGGAAACAAGGCGTTTCTTTTGGCACGGCCTGGCTGTAAACAATAAGCCCGTATGCAAAGAATGTTGGGCCCGCTATGTCTGCGGTGGTGGCTGCCATCATGCTTCCTATCTGGCAACAGGCACCCTGGCACGGCCTGATCCCTATCGCTGTCAACTAAAGAAACATCTTGTGCGCTTGGCCATTTATGCCTATGCGGAACTCCTAGAGCAACGCAAGCAAGTGTTGCAGGCCCTCCTCTTGCCTGCGCCTCCTACCCGCGCGATACGGCCAGAGGTCTTCTGCACTTTCTTGCCGAATGTGCCTGATGATGCCACTTCTCCTCAATGGCATTCTTCTGCTGCTTTGGTATTTGATTCGGCGCTACAAATGAAAGGCCGAATCTGGCGAGGGCCTGCGGATCTTACCGCGCGAATTTCCCTTCGCTGGGACAAGGAGAATTTCTATCTCGCGGCAGATGTCCAGGACGATGTCTTTCTTCCAAGCCGGGCAGAGTTTGCGAGCAGCGGTGATCAACTTGAGTTCGCGTTTGTGCCCCCGCCGTTACCAAGAGAGCCGCGTCCTCGGGTCCCAAACTATTTCTTCGTCGTTTCGCACGACCCACCGCGCTTGATCTGCCACGATTCACCAGACCGAGACCCGGAACGACTGGGCGAGGCTGTCGGGCAGGTGGCTGTGCGCCGAGACGAAAGAACCTTGACCACTACCTATCGGATCACGATTCCGTGGACCCAACTTTCTTCTCTGTACCCACAAGTCGGGGAAACCTTTGGCTTTTATGTCTGCATCTGCGATGATGATGGGGAGGGACCAGGATATGTTGCTTGGCCTTCCAAGGTCGTCGCCGGCCTGGATTTTGGCCTTCTCAGGCTTGTTTGAGTCTTTGTCGCCCCCAAAGCGTGGAATAAATTATACTGACAGAGGAATTGCGGCCTTCCTTTGTCAATGAGCCCTAGGCTCAAAGAGGGCGGAGCCGTCCCGCTGCGGCCTTGGCTGCGGCGGGACGGTCTATTCACGGTCTCCGGGGCGAACCGCTAACCCCAATTGCAAAGCGGCAGGGAGGCCTCGCAATCAAGGTCCAGCCCCGCCCTGGCACCAGCCGACAATCTGTAATAACCTGCCATCGCTACCATGGCCGCATTATCAGTGCAAAGCCACGTCGGCGGGATGAAAACCTTTCCCCCTGTTTGCTGCGCCCGCCGGATAAATTCCCGGCGCAACCGCAGATTACAGGCCACTCCTCCCACAACTGCGAGATTCTCCGCCTCAAGTGCTTCCGCGGCGTGAAAAGTCGTCTGGACGAGGGCACGAACTATTGCCCACTGAAAACCCGCCGCCAGATCGGCCCGTTCTTTCTCCAGTTCTTCCCGGCAGAGAACTCGCACCTGACGGGCAAGGGCGGTTTTCGTGCCGCTGAAGGAAAAATCCCAGCCCTTACCTGCTTTCTCTGCTTCTATTTCAGCAACCGGGAAGTCAATCTCACCTTCTTTTCCGCAGTCTGCAAGTGCCGCCAGCGCAGGCCCGCCGGGGTAGCCCAGACCAAGCAGTTTCCCCGCTTTGTCAAAGGCTTCGCCCGCAGCATCATCGCGGGTTCGCCCCACGACCTCAAAGCGGCCGTGCCTCTTCATCAGCACCAGGTGGGTATGTCCGCCGGAGGCAATCAGGGCAAGCAGGGGAAAGCCCGGGCTTTCCCCTGCTTCGGGCAGAAAGAGAGAATAGATGTGGGCCTCCAGGTGATTTACCCCGACCAGGGGGAGGCCTCTTGCGAGGGCAATCGCCTTGGCTGCCGAGACCCCCACCACAAGGGAGCCGATGAGCCCGGGCCCATTCACCACCGCCACCGCCCCCAGGTCTTCAAAGTCGGCTCTCCCTCGCTCCAGGGCGTCGGCGATGACCGCCTGGAGCACTTCCACCTGGCGGCGGGCGGCGATCTCGGGCACGATTCCGCCGAAGCGGGCGTGGAACTCGTGCTGGGAGGCCACCACGCTGGAGAGCAGCCGCGGCCGCCCTTCCTCCGTCTCCAACAGGGCGGCCGCGGTCTCATCACAGGAGGTCTCTATTGCCAGGAGCATCGCCTTTCTGCTTCCTGACGAACCTCCGTCGCCGCAACAATTCATAGAATCATCTTTCACCTGAACTGCTGACTTGATACTGCCACACCCGGCCTCGGCCGCCAACCAGCATAGCCTCTTTCCCGAAACTGTCCAAAGGCAGGGCCGCAATTGACGCGCATGCTTCTGGAAGTATTTCTTGATATACGAGAGTGCCCTTCCCGTCATAGACATAAATATTGGAGCGATTCCAATTCTCAAACTCCACTACCACGGCAAAATATTCGGGGCTGTCAGGCTTGAGTTTAACTGTCACTCCCCTGACATGGCCGAGAGAGCCGGCCCTTGGAGCATCCATGCGCCTCACAGTCTTTCCTTTGAAGTCCAAAACCCAGAGTGCACCATTTTCTGCGAGCAGTGCATATTGAGGGGCGTTCTTGTCCGGCCACCTAGATAATGAAAAGCCGGAAAAATAGGCCGTGGGTTTCGCTCTGCTGAGGATGTTGCCCTGTCCATCTCTAATGGTAATCTGCCCAGCGGCATTGCTGTGCACGATTTCCAGTCTACCATCACCGTTCACATCGGCGATCTCGACATGCCACACATTCCCATCCGGTTTTCTCCACCTCCTCCTGCCATTGCTGTCAACGAGATGCACCCCTCCTCGCCCGTTGAAGCCGACCGCGAATTCCAGTCTGCCGTCGCCATCAATATCACCTGCACACATGTCGTCCACTCCGGGCGTCCCACCATAGGCCCACTTCATCGTTCCTGTGTGGTCAATCAAAGATGCGTCATCGCTCCAGGAACCGCGATTCATGAATTCGCACACTTGGTCGCTGTCCACATCAACAATGTCCACATGGGAAGTCTGTGCACTGAACTCAATCCTGAATTTCACCTTCAGGCCCTTGTCAAGAAATAAGGCCCCCTGGGTGCCAGCAACGCCGATTTCAGTGCCCGGCTGCCCGTCAAGTTCGCCAAGCACAATATCCGTGACCTTGCCCAAGCGGCGATCGCCGACGAGGACGCTTTTCGTCATGAATCCAGAGCCTATCACGACGGAGGGAGTCTTGAGTCCCGGTGGTATCTTCAATCGGCCCGGCATCAGATGAGAGATGATAGTTCGGTAAGCGACAAACGCTGCGATTATTGCAAGTACCAGCAGAGCCCCGCAGCCAATGCCAACCCAAGTCAGGACTTTAGTGGTCTTCATTATGTATCATGCCTCCTGGAACAGCGGCCATTCTGGGGGCGGGGTTCGCG
>Ga0315314_1001722_pt1 | contig 19009 bp, 17 predicted proteins | sample TDP9_MG_FD_203631 | JGI IMG/M metagenome (GOLD analysis project Ga0315314, IMG submission 203631) | Freshwater sediment microbial communities from Lake Towuti, South Sulawesi, Indonesia - TDP9 | ecosystem: Environmental > Aquatic > Freshwater > Lake > Sediment | place: Indonesia: South Sulawesi... | reverse complement strand
CTCCGGGGCGGCTCCTACCGGAGGTACCACGTCGTTCCCCCGGATCAGCTGCTCAGAATCCCCGAGGGTGTGAGCTATGAGGCCGCCACCCAGGCCAAGGAGGTCGCGGGCATGATCTACCACGTGGAGGCGGCCGACGTGGCGGCGGGGGACCGGGTGGCCATCATCGGCTCAGGCCCCATGGGAATTCTCCTCTTGCAGGTGGTCCGGCTGAGGGCCCCGGAGCTGATCGTGGCCACCGACCTCTACGATGAGAGGCTGGAGTACGCGGGGATGTTCGGCGCCGACCATGTGGTCAATGCCTCCCGGGAGGACCAGGTGGAGAGGGTGAAGGATCTCACCGGGGGAGGGGCGACGGTGGTGGTGGAGGCCTCAGGGGCGGCGGGATGCCTAGAGGCGGCGGCCAGAATGGCGCGGTGGGAGGGAAGGATCATGCTCTGGGGAACCCAGAACAGGCCGGTCACCGTCAACTTCGAGCAGCTCTTCAAGAGGAGGGCCCTCTCCATCCTCGCCCACTGGGTCTCCGGCGACCAGCTGAAGCAGCGGATATACACCCTGAGGGCCCTCAGGCTCCTCCGTCAGGGCCTGATCCAGGTGGAGCCCCTCATCACCCACCGGTTCAGGCTGGAGCAGATCGAAGAGGCCTTCCGGACCATGGAGGAAACCCCCGAGAAGGTCATGAAGATCGTAGTAATCCCCGATTAGATCACGGACAAAGCCTAGAGAATTCCTGCGACCAATCTTGAATGACGAAGCATTCTACACGCCGCTCCAGTCTGCCGACAAATTCTTGAACTGGTGTAAGAGAAGAGAAAACTTGCCCGCCTACAGCCATCTCTCCATCAGATTGTTAGCGGATCGGATTCCTCTGCGACTCAGCCCTCTATGACTTGCCTACTGGCGGCTTCCTTCGCGGTGTTATCTCGATCGGCCTCCCGGTCTCGGATGATCGGTATGCGGCCTCAGCCAGTTCTATGCCCGTCCTACCGACCACGCCCGAGGTTGTGGGCTCCTCCTCCCCGGCTATGCATCGGAGCCAGTGCTCGATGCTCGCGCCCTTTGAGGCGCAGGCCCAGTACCTCCTCTTCCGCTGTTCGGGTGGAACCGTCCGGTACGTATCGTCGTCAGGCACCGCCGGCACGTACGTCTCCTCACGTTCCATGCCGTGGGTCCTCCACCTCATCTCCCCTCGGTCGATTGCGGCGGAGCCCTTTGAGCCGACCAGGCCCTCTCCGTGCAAGCCGATCTGGGCAGCCCAGCTCTTTATGAGCATCCCTGAGCCGCCATTCTCGAAGTCGACAACGACGATCGCATTGTTCTCCACGGCCTCCTCCGGCGGCGGGTATGTGCCCCCCAGTGGGATGTGACTGGTCCTCGCGTAGACCCTCCTGGCGGGCCCATACAGCCAGAGCCACTCATCAATATTGTGTATCGCCTGCTCGACAAGCATGCCCCCGGACTGCTCCTTGATGAAGAGCCAGGGATGCCTGGGAGGCCTGCCCCCAGACCACCCTATCTGGCAGCAGTACGCCATGTGGAGGTCTCCGAAGGTTCCCTCATCTAGGAGCCGCTTCAGCCTCATGTAGACGGGGTTGAAGCGGACCATGTACGCCACTTGGAGCATTACTCCAGCCTCATCTGCCGCCGAGACTATTTCATCCGCCTCCCTGACAGTTCGGCACATCGGCTTCTCGACTAGAACGTTTTTCCCGGCCCGCGCCGCCGCCACCGCTATGTCTCTGTGAGAGGATGGCGGGGTACAGATGTCGACGGCGTCCACGTCTTTCCGCTTTACCAGATCCACGTAGTTGGTACACCAGAAGCCCGCACCGCATCTGTCAGCCATCTCCTTCGCGGACTGTCCATTGATATCCGCGACGGCGACTACCCTCGCCCGTTTGGTCATCTCATAATATGGCAGGTGGAGTTGTCTGAAGATCCCCCCAGCCCCGATCACTCCAACCCTCGTCAAACTCATCCTATAAACTCTCCGGCAAAGAGGATCGACAGCGCTTTATTTAAGACTGCCGATGAGAAGAGTATGTTCTGTGGAGTTTTTCCGCTCCGCTGTCAACTAAGCGATAGGTTAATTACGTGTATTTTAAGTGTATTATCGGCGATCTGTGTGGGCGGTCACAAGACTCTAACCATCAGCGAAGAGGCTGTCCCAAGGGGGACGACCCCTCGAACACAGGGATGCCTAATCGCGGGAACAGCCATAGCCAACCAGGTAACAGCCATCGTGACAAACGACAAAGACTTCCAAATTATTAAGAAACTCAAAGCCATCACCCATTGATGAGATCGCTCCCGGAGTTGTTGGAGGTGGGGTTCTCGCCGGGGATCGGGGTCGTGACGTTGGCGGTCACCGTGGAGGAAAGGCTGATCCACGCACGGGTAACCGGCCCTCGTTGGCTCCCCCTATTGCTCACCCCTCAAGCTTAGCCAGCTGATCCACCAGTTCGATGTACTTCTTGCCCTTGTTGGTGGTCTTGAAGGCGTAGCCCCTTTTCCTGTGGTTCAGTTTCCTTATCATCCCCGACTTGAGGAGGCGATCCCTGTACCTGGTGAACAGTTCGTACGACAGGCGGACCTCCTCCATGATCCTGATGGTGCTGGCGCCCTCTAAGGCCAGCCTGAGAACAGCCGCGGTGATCTCCGTCCTATCCCTTCTCAAGGTCGTTCCCCAGCAATAAGCTGTCCACCTAAATAAAAGCCTGATCACAACCTCCCCCCAAAAAGGGCCCCTCCCCCTCAATTATCAGGCGCGCCTGTTGCGGCCCCCTCAGATGAAGAGGTCCTTCCTCCTGGGCCTGATCAATTCGGTGGCCCTCGCCTCCTCCGACCGGGTGTACGGATACCCCCGGATGATGGCCACGGGAACCCCCTCGGCCGCCTGGCCGATGACGAGTTCGGCGGCGGAGGCCAGCTCGTCGGCGACGGCCGTCCTCTTTATCCTCAGGGTGTACCCGAAGAGGTCCTTCTCGCCCCTCCTGTCCCGGATGGGGCTGATCCCGGCGACGCCCACGGCCACGTTGATCTCCCCGTCCCGGAGGGGGCGGCCGTGGGTGTCGGAGACGATGACGGCCACGTCCCTGTCTATAAGCCTCCTTATCCCCTGCCGGATGTTCCGGGCGGAGCGGTCAGGGTCCTCCGGGAGGGGGGCGACGATCCTCTCCCCGGGGACGTTGGACTGGTCGACGCCGGCGTTGGCGCAGAGGAACCCGTGCCTCGTCTCGGCGATGATGTGACCGTTTCCCATCCTCCGGATGCTCCGGGACTCGCGGAGGACCACCTCCACCAGGGCGGGGTCCCGGTTGAACTGCTCGGCGATGTTCTTGGCGAACTCCGAGGGAACCACCTCGTCCAGCTTGACCACGCGCCCCTCCGCCCGCGAGACCACGACGTGGGTGACTACGACGACATCGCCGTCCTGGAGGGGCGTCCCCTGCCGCTCCGCCGCCCCGCAGATCAGCCCGGCGAGGTCATCCCCCTCCCTTATGACGGGGAGCCCCTCCACCCCGATGACCCGAACCACAAGTCTTGTAACTGAACTATATGCATTTCCGGGGTCACTTCCGCTTCTGCTTTCGGAATCTTTTTTTGCCCTCATGTTCCGTGACATACCAAGGCCCACCTCATGAGTTTGCATGCCGTTGGCTCTCTTATAGATTAGTCGGTCGTGGTTTTAAAGATGGTCGAGGGCGAGTTGGAACTAGCCGCGATTCCTCTTTCTCCTTTATCGAATTTCATACCTATAGAACCTGAAATCTGCTGGCGTCTCAATCGTGAAAGCACCTTCCCATCGGCAGGGATCTCTGCAGTGGATTCCGTTTCTTCCCGCAGATCCACCAGCTTGATCGTCTTCCCCGCAAGGAACTTCGGCATAGGCTAGAAAGGGCATACATTTGCGCCGGCACCAGAAGATGTTCTTGTCCATCACCTTAAAGCTTCTTCCTCCGGGCCAATTGATTCCATTTGAATATCTCAGAAGTGAAGGCATACGAATTATGAGAAAACGTTATCTAGCACTGCATGGATATAGTTTTGTACAGTTGATACGGGGTGGCGAGGCGCGGGATCACTCACGGAGCGTTTTTAGCGGCATGGCGAGACCGGAAAAGATCGAGTACAGGCCCGTTTCCGTTCGGGACCTACTGGTGGAGATGAAGGACCTCTCGGAGCTCATGATCGACCTGGCCTACTCCGCGGCCCTCTTCAACAGCCGGGACCTGGCCGAGGAGGTTCTAGATCTCGAGGAACGCGTGGACACCCTCGCGTACCTCTTGGATATGAGCGTCATGCTGGCGGTGAGGGACGCGGAGGACGCGGAGTCCGTGGTGGGCATCTGCACGGTTGCCGCCGCCGCCGACAAAATCTCGGACGCCGCCGCCGACATAGCCGCCGTAGTCCTCGGGGAGATCGGCGTCCACCCCATCGTCCGGGGGGCCTTCGCGAGGGTCGAGGAGCAGCTGATCCGTGTCCTAGTGAGGCCCGGCTCGATCCTCCTCCAAAAGTCCTTGGAGGAGCTGGAGCTGGCCGCGAGGATCGGGGTTGACATCCTCGCCATCCACCGGGGGAAAGAGCTGATCGTGAATCCGGCGGGGGGCGAGAGAATCCATGAGGAGGATGTCGTCATCGCCCGTGGAGTCCCTGCGGGGGTCGAGGAGCTGAGGGGCCTCGCCGAGGGAACCATCCGCGAACTGGAGTAGGGGGGGACGAACCGTGGCGAAGGCCGGTGGCCCCTTCAAGAAGATCGTGAGTAGACTGGTGGAGCTGAAGGACACCTCCGAGCTCATGATGGACCTCGCCTACTCCTCCCTTCTCCTCAACAGCCGAGAGCTGGCCGAGGAGGTGCAGGAACTCGAGGAGTACATAGACAACCTGCATACGGAGTTTGAACTCCTCGTGCTCTCCAGCGGCTTCAAGCCGGAGGAGTCAAAGGACTTTCTCGGTCTGATCCGGCTGGGGGTGGTGACGGAGAAGATCGCGGACGCCGCGGCGGAGATCGCCGGGGTGGTGCTGAGGGGGCTCGAGCCCCATCTCGTCCTGAGGCTCGTGATCGAGGAGGCTGAGGAGACGGTGACCCACGTCCAGGTGTCCCAGAAGTCTCCCCTGGTGGGGAAGAACCTGCGAGAAGCCAAGATTCCGGAGGAGACGGGGATGTGGGTGCTGGCCATCCGGAGGGGAAGAAGGTGGTTCCGTCCCCTGCCCAGCACCGTGATCCGCGCCAGGGATGTCCTGATCGCCTCGGGCTACGCAGAGGGGGAGGAGGACCTGACAACCCTGGCCACGGGCAAACCCTCCCCCCAGGAATAGTTCCCGTCGCAGACCTCGCGGAAATCACCGAGGAGATGACAGTCGCGTCGGGATAAAGCTCACCAGTGTGGAACCGCTGGACTCCAGGTGAAGGGCAGAAATGGCCTTAAACTTCTCCGGTAGCGTGCATTTGACCTGAACGACCTGCGTGGGTGCATCCCGAGGGTCCCACCTGTGCGGCCCGCCGAGGCCTATTTGAGCTTGGAACCCGGTGTGGGCCGGCTCCGCCCTTGAAGCATGGACTCCGCCCTCCTCAGGTCCTCCGACGTGTTCACATTGAAGAAGGTCCTCAGGTCCGGGTCGATGCGCGCGCGCAGCTAACCCTTCAATAAACCAATCGTCCAAACCCTCATCAAAGCTCCAGCTGTAGACGGGCTTACAATGATATCTCTTATTTCCTACTGCGATCATTGTTTGCACCCCTCGATCCTCATTTGCTCATAGGAGTTATAAAAGATACATTCGCGCATGTTGGTTTATGGGATGAGAATACCTTTTTACCGCGATACTTCATGTGGGTGGCGTCTGAAATTACAAAACTTTTTAGATCACCGTTCTCCAGCGAGAGTGCCAGCATGGAAGCGTCGGTTTCCACATCGCCCAGTTTGATCCCCTGGCCCGCTGGGCTGAAGATGACCGTTTCCCTTCTGTCCCCTCTCTGTGTTGTGAAGCCGAAGAGCCCGTCTGTCTTGATCCACTCAACCTCCGGCAGACTTCTGGTCTCGCCCCTCTTACGTGGCTGCAGAACAGCAAGAAAGAATTCTACTTCACGTTTATCCTTGGGCGAGACCCTCAGGTGCCACTGGTTTGGGGGCATCTTTCCCCGATACCATCTTCCATGCCAGTTGATCGGCGGGACATCGAATTGGTCTGTTAGGTTAAACTTGAGGCTCTGCGAATTCCAGCTGTTTATGTTTACCTTTAGGTCCGCTGTCTCCTCGCTCAGCCAAACCTCGCTATTTCTCTCTTCGATTCTCATCTTATTGTTGGAGTGGAGCAGCCACTCCCAGCTGGCCTGGTGGTCCGCTTCCAGCTCGTCGAAGATGGCGTAAATGTCCGGCCTCAGAAAGAGTACGTGACGTTTAAACTTCTTCAGTCCTGCCTCGTCCACGTAGGCGTTGGAGGCGTCTCCAACCGCGTAGTCATAGTCTTGGCTGAACAGGAACTTTTCGATACTGCCGTATCCCTCGAAGCTCCCCGTTGGACCGCGTCCATGCAACGCTCTTTCGACACCGGGTTCTTGTCCCAGCCCGTCTACCATTATGGTGTTGTGAGCAGGGGTTTGCTTGTACCAACCTCTCGAATGCTTGTCTCCGGCGGTTACATAATAGCCGGAGTCCGCAACGAGGGGTTTTCCATAGGCCACTATGCTGAAGGTGTTTTGGTCCGCGTGGGAGTGGCCCCGGGAGCCGTAGGGGCTACACTTAAAGGCGAAGACAACATCGTCCTCGGGATTAACCAGGCTTGTGTGCATGAGAACCCAGCCGATCCCGCGGAAGCACCTCGACAACGGACGATCTGCGGAAGGCTCACACTGATAATCATCCTCCAGACTCCAGAGGTATTCAAAGCGGGCGGAAAGCGGCTCCCTGTTATCTTTCTCCACCTCCTCAGCGTACCACACAGCATAGGGATTTTTCACCTCCCGCGCGAGCCTTCTCAGGACGACACTGTTCCTTCTAGTCGGAAAGCGGGGTTCACCATCCCCAAAGTGTGGATGGAAGGTTCTTGGAGGATGAGTGTAGATCAGGTAGTACGGCATGTTCTGGTACCAAGGCTTCTTATAGAGATCGATGCCAGTAGCCTTCCTGATTAAGTCTGCCGTGGTCAACGCGCTCAACATTACTGAGTCTTCGAAATAGCTGTTACCTGAACTCCATCCGCCATCGATGTCACCCCAGGGCGGGTAAACCCAAACGTAAAGCTTCAAGAAGTATTCAAACCATTCAGCCGCGTCGGCCACTTCGTGGAGTAGGGCTAGGCTGCAGATGCCGAGACCCTGTAGAATGTGCTGCCACGCATGCTCGTCAAAAACTCGGTCGGGTACCACATACTTTCTCCGGTAGATGTCGTATATTCTGCCAGCCCTTGCGGCGATGGCGTCTCTAATCTTTGAACGCTCATCCTTTGCCAGGTGATCGTAGAGGTAGTCGTAGACTATGGCGAGGTTTTCAGCGATCATCTGGTTTGCGAAGTCGGAAACGTGGTGAGAGGTGAAGCCGTCTGGGTTCCAGCTTGCGGCGTGGAGTGCCCGCCTCTTCGCCTCCTCGGCGTACACTTCGCTACCCGTGACTAGGTAGAGCGCAGATAGGCTTCCAGCGGGCACCATCGTACTCGCCGCCAAGGATTTTGAATCCCACCTTCTCCATGTCTGAACTTGATAGTTAACGTCCTCCGTTTCAGAGATCTTGTGTTCCCGTGGGACATCGTCTCTCAACTCTGCCCCGATGTATTTCTTTGTCGAGGATTCCCAAACCTTTAGAATCTCACGTGAACGCGGTTTTTTGACGTTTTCCCTACGAATTCTTTCCAGGTCTTCTTCGAGTACCCAGATTCTGGGATGAGCCTTCGGCACTCGGCTTATCGCCTCCTCAAAGGACGAGAAGGTCGTTATAACATCGTCCTTGACCGTTTCCCCTCCAACATAGAATTCGTAGGCGTCGGAGAAGGCGGCATCATCAGCTTTGTAACGCCAGCACCACTTTCCCTCCGAGAGGAAGCGTGAAGGCCTGTAAAAGGTGAGGTCTAGGTCCTCCACAGTCACCGTGGAGCAGTCATCAAACCCCCTAGTCTTCGAGTACTGAATCGTGTAACGCGCGTCCGGCCGACCGCTTGGAGGCCAGAAGAACGTGGGGGGATTCAAATAGACAATCACCCCCTGCGGACGAGGACACAAGGCCACACTAACAGAATCCTCATACCGCAAACAGAGATCCGCAAGCAAACCTTTCATCGCCAAAACCTCTTCAAATTTCAAGTTTCTTTTCGCCAAGCCCCACTTCCCTCCAAGTTTATGAATTACCACACTACCCGCACTTGACAGTATGCTTTTTAACGTATTTATTCTTTGGGTTCGGGTTCTCTTTAGACGGAATGAAAAAAACCAGAAAGGGCAACCCGCGTGGATGGGCCCACGGTCCCATCTATCTCGCCCGCTGAGGTCTATTTAAGCTTGGAACCCGTTGGACCGGCTCTGCCGTCGAAGCATGGACTCCGCCCTCCTCAGGTCCTCCAGCGTGTTCACGTTGAAGAAGGTCCTCAGGTCCGGGTCGATGGCCCGGAGGACCCCGGTGGACACGTAGCGCACCCGCCCCAGCCGGCCTATCATCGACCGCATGTCCAGCCCCCCGCCCTCCAGCGCCTTCCTCGCGGCCTCCGCGGCCGGCCTGGTCCGGTAGACCGCGTGGAGGGGCTCGATGTACCCGTTGGGCCACCGGGGGATCACCGCGTCCCGCTGGAAACACGCGTCCAAGAGGAAGACGGTCACCTGGCCCGAGACGAAGGGCGTGTCACATGGGAGCAATATGGAGAGCCCGCCCCGGGCGGCCTCGAAGCCCGAGAGCGCCCCGGTGAGGGGGCTCCTCGGCCCAGGCACATCCGTGACCACCCTCGCCCCGGAGCCCAGCACCCCCCTCAACGCATCGCGCTGATCGGCGGAGCCCACCACCACCGTCTCGTCCACGATGGGGGAGGTCCTGTCGAGCACGTGGAGGATGAGGGGCCTGCCCGCCAGGGGGATGAGGGGCTTGTTGGGGCCGAGGCGCCTGGAGGTGCCCCCGGCGAGGATTATAGCGGACGTTTCCGGCATCAGCAAACCTCGGTCAGGCGGTGGGCCCGACGGTTTCCAGCCGTGCCTCGTCACGGGGCCAGCTCCTTCCCGGTTTAGACTGCCTACTTGGAGAGCGCTCCTCTCCCTGTCATGCCTGGAGGAGCCTCGTCAGCTGTTGTGCCCTCATCTTTTCATACCCCTCTGTGTGGTATTCCCTCGCGTGCATGCGCGCCCTCTCCTCCGGCGTGTAGGAGAGGATGGGGTCCTCCTCGCCCTCCCTGAGGTTTGACCGGACCCAGCCGTCGAGGGCCTCCTGAAGCACCCGGCGCTGCTTCTTCTCCTTCTCGGCGAGGTTTATGGCCTCCATGGGGTCGTCCCTCACGTTGTAGAGCTGGACCGGGCGCTCGGGAGTCATGGACCGCCCCGGGGCCGCCTTCCCGCGCACATACTCTATGAACTTCCACTCTTCCGTCCTGACCGCCCTCTGGAGGCCCACATGCTCCATGAAAACTCGTTCCCGAAGGGGCTTGCCCATTAGGAGGGGCGTGAGGCTCCGTCCGTCGATGTTGGGAAGCCTCGGGGGGCCGCCGGTGAGGTCGAGGATGGTGGGCAGCAGGTCTATGTGCTGGCCGAAGCCCCTGACCCTCCTCCCCCTGGGCAGCCTCTTGGGGTATCGGAGGATGAGTGGTATGTGGGTGACGGCGTCGTGGAGGGCGTTGTGGCCCCAGGCGCCGTGCTGGCCCAGCTGCTCCCCGTGATCCGAGGTGACGAGGATCAGCGTCTCCTCGATGATCCCGGCCTCCTCTAGGGCATCGAGGGTTTCCCCGATGGCGTGGTCCATGTAGGCCACTTCGCCGTCGTAGAGGTCAATGGACCGGTCCGCGCCCCCCTCGTTGATCTCGTCCACCCGGCCCCACCCGGGCACGTACCGGTAGCCGGCCGGCGCCTCCCGGACCTCCAGGTCGGAGAGGTTTCCCCGCTCGTGGTGGAACATGTTCTGGTATTCCCTGGGCTGGTTGTAGGGCAGGTGGGGGTCCCAGTAGTGGACGAAGAGGAAGAACCGCTCGTCAGAGTGGGCCCTGATCCAGGGGAGGAGCCTCCGGTTGACCTGCTCCGCCGTTATCACGGGAGGACTCGCGAAGGCGCCGGGGGAGGCGTTGATGTAGAACTCGTAGCCCCGGACGAAGTGCTTGGAGTGGGCGGGGAAGTTGATGAGGTTGTCTAGGGCGGCCGTGGTGTAGCCCCGGGCCCTCATGATCTCGGGGAGGGTGAAGATCGTGTCGTCGATGGGGCGGATGTTCGGGGGCAGGAAGAGATAGAACCTGTGGTGGATGCTGTGGAGGCCCGTATAGATGCACGTGAAGCCCGGCCCGGTCGGGGCGCCGCTGTTGTAGAAGTCCTCGAGGAGGACGCCCTCCGCGGCGACCCGGTCGATGTTGGGGGTGGTCTCCCGGAAGTAGCCGTAGCAGCCCACATGGTCCGCCCGGAGCGTGTCGCAGACGATGAGCAGAACGTTCACTTCAGGAACCTCGACCTTCTCCAAGTCCCACACCGGTTAGATGGATGTCTACTTAGAATTTAAGGGCTGCAGGCAGGGCGCCCTCAACCGGGGCAGGTGGTGGGTCGAGTAGAGGGAGTTACACAGGATGGGGGGCGGTTTGGGAAGCGCTCTCCGGCGACGTACTCTTACCCTTGGAGGAGCCTCATCAGCTCCTGCGCCTCCTGGAGATAGTCCCTCGCGCGCATGTGCGCCCTCTCCTCCGGCGCATAGGCTAGGATGGGGTCCTCCTCGCCCTCCTTGAGGTTCAACCGGACCCAGCCGTCGAGGGCCTCCTGGAGCACCCGGCGCCGTTCCCCCTCTTCCTCCGCCAGGTTTATGGCCTCCATGGGGTCCGCCGCCACGTTGTACAGCTCGTCGGGCGGGCGACGCGCGCGCGCATCCATGAAGTGGATGAGCTTCCACTCCTCGGTCCTCACCGCCCTCTGCAGCCCCACGTGCTCCATGAAGATCCGGTCCCGGACCGGCCTCCCCTCCAGGAGGGGTGTGAGGCTCTCGCCGTCGATCTCCGGGAGCTTCGAGGGGCCGCCGGTGAGGTCGAGGATGGTGGGCAGCAGGTCTATGTGCTGGCCGAAGCCTCTGACCCTCCTCTCCCTGGGCAGCTTCTTGGGGTAGCGCATGATGAGGGGTATGTGGGTGACGGAGTCGTGGAGGGCGTTGTGGCCCCAGGCGCCGTGCTGGCCGAGCTGTTCACCGTGGTCCGAGGTGACAAGGATCAGCGTCTCCTCGAGGATGCCCGTCTCCTCCATGGTATTGAGGGCCTCCCCGATGGCGTGGTCCATGTAGGCTACTTCGCCGTCGTAGAGGTCGATGGACCGGTTCGGGGCCCCCTCGTTGATCTCGTCCACCCGGCCCCACCCGGGCACGTACCTGTAGCCGGCCGGCGCCTCCCGGACCTCCAGGTCGGAGAGGCTCCCCCCCTCGTGGTGGAAGAGCTCCCGGTATTCGGGGGGCTGGTTGTAGGGGCCGTGGGGGTCCCAGTAGTGGACGAAGAGGAAGAACCGCTCGTCGGAGTGGTCCCGGATCCAGGGGAGGAGCCTCCGGTTGATGTGCTCCGCCTGTGTCTGGGCGCGGCCTAGGAAGGGGCCGGGGGAGGCGTTGATGTAGAACTCGTAGCCCCGGACGAAGTGCTTCGGGTGGCAGGGGAAGATGATGAGGTTGTCCACGGCGGCCGTGGTGTAGCCCCGCAGCTGCATGATCTCGGGGAGCGTGAAAACCGTGTCGTCGAGGAGGCGGACGTTCGGCGGTATGAACACATAGAACTTGTGGCGGATGCTGTGGAGGCCCGTGTACATGCAGGTGAAGCCCGGCCCGGTCGGGGCGCCGCTGTCATAGAAGTCCTCGAAGAGGACACCCTCCCGGGCGACCCGGTCGATGTTGGGGGTGGTCTCCCGGAAGTACCCGTAGCAGCCCACGTGGTCCACCCGAAGCGTGTCACAGACGATGAACAGGACGTTCGCCTCGGACACCTCCATCACATCGGCACCCTGTTTCCTCAGGGCCTTATAAGCCTACACGCAAGCCTACGCGCGGCCGTTCAGGCTCGTTGATTTCCCGCGCCGGAAAGGTGCGCTACTCCTTCTCGCCCACCCTGAACATCTCGCAGAGGGCCTCGTAGAGCTCCGCTCCCCCCTCCATCCGCAGGAAGAGGTCCCTCTCCGCCTTGAGCAGCCCGCCCAGCTTCCGGAACTGTCTGGCTAGGGTCATCTCCTCCCACATCAGTCGGTAGTTCTTCATCTCTATCCAGGCCCTGAAGGCCAGGACGACGAACATGGCAACCGTCAACGCGAGGTTTATCACATACAGCTCAGCCAGGTCCAAGCCGCCTCACCGCGCTCCCCCAATCTCCACAACCCCCATATAACAATAACTAGTGTAACAGCGAGGTGTCCTCTCTCAACCCCTGATCACGGGCATTAACCTTTAATACTCCTTTTCCCTCTTCTCTCAGGTCTCAGACGGAGGCTCGCCTTGTCTAAGGCCAAGCGTGTGAAGGACAAGTGGCGTGGGAAGGACTGGTATAGTGTGGTCGCTCCCCCATACTTCGGCGGGGTGGAGCTGGGCTCGGTGCCCGCTGACAGCCCCGAGGGGCTGGTGGGGAGGGTGGTGGAGTCGACGCTCTACGACATCACCAACGACTTCTCCCACCAGTACATGAAGATGTACTTCCAAGTGACCGGGGTGGAGGGGAAGACCGCCAACACCGTCTTCAAGGGCCACGAGTACTCCAGGGACTACCTCAGGAGCCTCGTCCGCAGGAGGACCACGAGGGTCGACGGAATCCTCGACGTAACAACCAAGGATGGCTACCGGCTGAGGCTGGCCGTCACAGCCTTCTCCCTCTCCAGGATCCTGACCTCCCAGGAACGGGCGATCAGGGCCGTCATGAGGAGGGTGGTGGAGGAGAAGGCGAAGGCCCTCACCTTCGACCAGCTGGTCCAGGAGGCGGTCCTCGGGAAGACCGCGTCCGACGTCTACAACGAGGCCAAGAAGATCGCCCCCCTCCGCCACGCGGGAGTGAGAAAGTCGAAGCTCATCCTTCAGCCCCAGCCGGGGCCCCAGCCGGGGCCTGACAGCCCCCCTAGCCCAAAAAGGGAGGAAGCTTGAGGGAGACCCGATCCGGGGACGTGAGGGGGAGGGTGGCCCGGGAGGCGGCCGAGCTGCTCTACACGGGCCAAGAGAAGGAGTACAGGCAGGCCAAGGTGAGGGCGGCTAGGATCCTCGGGGTGCGGTTTCTTCCGAGCAACCGGGAGGTGGCGGAGGAGCTTGACAGGATCGCCGACGAGGAGGAGGGGCCAGCGCGGCGGGAGCGGCTGGTGGAGATGCGGAGGGAGGCCCTGGGGATCATGGAGGTCCTCCGAGACCTTCATCCCAGGCTGGAGGGCAGCGTCTGGCGCGGAACCGCCCACCAGAACAGCGACATAGACATAGCCGCCTTCTCCCCGAGCCCGGAAGACGTCCTCACCCTGCTTCAGGAAAGGGGCTTCAGAGTGACGAAGGCCGAGTGGTGCTCGGTGACGAAGGGAGGACGGGCGGTGGCCTCCTTCCACATCCACCTCGCCCTCCCCTCCGGCCACGAGGCGGAGGTCGTCGTCAGCCGCCCCGAGGAGAGGGATGTTTTGAGGAGGTGCGGGATCTACGGCGACCTGATAACCGGCCTCGACTGCTCCCAGCTTCGGAGGGTCCTCGAGGAGAACCCGCTCCAGAGGTTGGTCCCGAAAAAGACATCCTAAAGCCTTTATGCAGGCTTGAGCAATGGATAGAAGGGGTTAGGCCCGAGGTAGGGTCGTCCGGCCTTCAGAAATCCGAGAGCCGAGGAGTGTCAGTCGAGATGGAGATCGACCGGGAACGCCTCAGGCGGCTGTTTCCCCACCTAGCCGAGGAGCTCGAGAACAGAGAGGGCAGGGTGGGGATAACCTCGATCCGGTCGGACGCCGATACCGGGGAGAGGGCCTCCTCTGACAGGTTCGCCGGGTACACGCCGGACGTGATCGACTTCATCCGCCGGTGCGACAACGAGCGGCAGGCGATGGAGATCATCGAGTACCTGGAGGCCCGGGGCGAAATCGATCGCGGGTACGCCCAGAGGCTGAGGAGGCAACTCAGGGAGAAGGGGGTGAGGAGCTTCGGGCCCAAGAAGGAAGAGGACTACTACCTGAAACGCGGGAGCCCCTAGGCCTCGGCCTCGCCCGCAGGGAGGAGCCGTATGTGGGCGTGAGGGGCGAGCGGCTGACAGATTTTTCCCAAAAGAGATAAAGGGAGAAAGGAATACAGGGGCTAGGTCTGCGCGACTGGTGGGTGCTCGGTTTGAGGGCGGCCTCATTGACGGCGCTCCTGCTCCTCCTCTCATCCACCGCCCTCATCTCCGCCGCCACGGTGGCCGCCTCAGCCGAGGGCCCGTCCCCCATGCTGATTCGCCTAGACCGCGTGGTCCTGGTCCAGGGCGAGGGCCCCCTCGTCATAAATGACACCGTGAGCCTCTCCGCCGACTCGGGAAGCGCGGAGCTGCCGCGGAACTTCTCCGTAGGCTTCCCCTACCAGTTCAGCCAAAGCCTCGACTACTGCTTCGCCCACGAGGCCCCGAACCCGGACGCCCGGTTGGGGCTTGGGCGCGGCGCGGGGCTGGAAAAGCCCGGCTTCTACGGCGTGAGCGTGGAGCTGCCACTGATGGAGGTGGGCGAGGGCGAGTCGTACAACTTCACGGTCGTCTTCGTCTTCTCGGGCCTCATCCACCAGGCCGAGGGCCAGTACGATGTGGAGTTTCCCCTCTACCCCAGCCTGGACCTGGAGGCCGACCTCTGCAACGTGACCGTGATCCTCCCGGAGGGCGCCAACTACACGGAGAGCACCCACGAGTTCAGCGAGCGGACCGTCGACTCCATCCAGGTCCTGGGCCTCGTCACTGGCCCCCTTGAGCCCTTCTCCGAGGCCACCGAGTTGCTGACGGTTGAGGCCTCAACGCCCTTTCTCCTCCTCAGCGTCCCCGAGGTCACGCGGGAGATAGCCGTTGACAGGGCGGGGGTTGTGCACCTCTCCGAGCACTACTGGGTGGTCAACTGGGCGGAGGAGGCGCTCTCGACGGTGAGGGTTCCCCTCCCCCGGGGGGCCTATGAGCTCTCGGCGCGGGACGACTTCGGTGACCTCGCGAAGCCGGAGGCGGAGGCAGAGGCGACCGCCGTTTCCCTGAGGATCCCCCTGGGGAAGGGGGAGGAGGGAGACTTTGTGGTGGACTACCGGCTTCCCCGGGAGGGCTTCATCGAACAGGAGGGACTGTGGACCTTCAGCCTGACCCTGGGCTTCTCGGAGCGCCTCCGGTGGACCATAATGAGGCTAACCGTCTCTGTGGCGCTGCCCGAGGGGGCCGAGCTCATCTCCCAGTCCGTTCCCGTGGAGCCGAGCACGGTCCAGAGGGACGCGCTTCAGGACAGGGTGACCTTCGTCCTCCACAACGCCACACCCTTCCAAGACCTCCGCCTCTCCGTCACCTACCGGCACCTCGCCTTCTGGGCCTCCTTCCGCCCCACCCTCTGGATGGGTGCCCTGGTCCTCATCGCGTCCGTGGCAGCCCTCATCGTGCGCGCCCCCGGGCCCACGGTGCCTGCGGTCCCCATTCCCTCGGACGCCCTGAGGGGCTTCCTAGAGGCCTACGAGGAGAGGAGGAAGATCCTCTCGGAGCTGGACTCGGTGGAGCGGCAGGCGCAGAGGGGGCGGCTCCCGCGGAGGCGGTACAGGGCGCGGAGGAGGACCCTGGAGGGCCGCCTCTCCACGCTCTCCCGGGAGCTGACCGGCCTGAGGGATAGGATGCGGGGGGCGGGCCCGATGTACGCGGACATGGTGCACACGATCGAGGTCGCCGAGACCCAGCTGGAGGAGGCGAAGGCGGCCATCGAGAGGACCGAGGCCCGGTTCCGGCGGAAGGAGATCTCCTCCGAGGCCCACCGCAGGCTCCTAGAGGAGTACCACCGCAGGAGGGACAGGGCGGAGACCACCATCGAGGGCCTGCTGCTGAGGCTGCGGGAGGAGACCCGTTAGGCGCCTAGGGTTTTGAGCCTGCCGGGGTTCGCAGAGCTCTTCCCGGGATGGATCGGTCTCCATTCGAGGCCGAGGCAAAAAAGCACAATACGAGGAGTAGGGATATCACCAGCCAATTACACGCGGAATACCCTGGGTGCGCCGTCCAGCCCAGGTTTCCTTCTGGGGCCTATTTTCTGGGCTCCAAGGTGAAGTCTAGGGGTATGCCGAGGGCTTCATAATGCCGCCGTCTCCCCCTTTTGTCGTCTTCCTGTATTTTTGTGGCAATTTCGGCCACAATCTTGGCTTTCTCCAGTGGAACGACTATGACCCCGTCGCCGTCGGCCACCACCACATCTCCCGGGCGGACCAGAACTCCGCCGCAATTTATAGGCCTATTAACAGACTCGATCTCCATTCTTCCCGGAGTAATGCCCCGAGCTGTATGCCTGCAGTAGACTGGAACCCTCTGCTTGATGAGCTCGTCTGTGTCCCGGCATCCCGCGTCGGTGACTATCCCTCTGGCCCCCCTCCTCATCCAGCCGAGGGAGTTATTCGATCCGATAAAGCCCGCTTCCCTTGTTCCCGCGGCGTCCACGACGATGATATCCCCGGATTTGATGTTTTCAGTCCATGGCGGAGAGTTCACCATCTTGCGCCAATCCCGCTTCCATTTGAAGTGGTCCCAGGGGTCACCGGCAAAGCCCCCTTTGTTGGTGGGCACTATCCGAACCGTGAGAGCTGCCCCGTATATTCGGTGTTTGAAGCTCTCAATGTCCCTCCAAAGGGGTTTAATCTCACTGTCCATGAGTCCCAGATTCTGGAGACCTACGCTGTCCATTCCATCACAGACATCGGTAACCCGCAAACCCTCATACAACTCGAGAATCCGCTCGCTCTCCTCCTGGGTTACCACATGAATTCCTTCCCATGATAACTACTGGTGGTGGTAAGGTTTTGCCCTTTTAAGTTTTTGTGACGGTGTTCCGGTATGGAATCGGAGGAGGGGGCTGGTGGTCCTGGTGAAGTTCGTGGACATTCCGGATCGGGCTGGGGTTCGGCCTCACCAGAGGGGTATTCGGGAGACCGTGCCCTCGCCGCCCCTCTGCGCCACCATGGGGTCGGGGTGGCCGGCCCTCGCCAGGTTCTCGGAGACCCACCGGTCCATCAGCTTCTCCATCCTCTTCGTGACGTCCGGCAACTCCTCCGCCAGGTTTCTGGTCTCGCCGGGGTCCTTCGCCAGGTCGTAGAGTTCCCTCTCCGGGAAGGCGGCCTCCCGCGGGCACCCGGCCACATGCTGCAGGAACTTGTACCTCTCGGTCCGCGCCGCCCGCCGCGTGTCCGGGTTGATGGTGTGGGCGAAGGCCGCCTCCCTCTTGGGACTTGAGGCCCCGGTGGCAACGTCCACCAGGCTCATCCCGGCCATCTCCTCACCTCCCCCGAGGCCGGCGAAGGCCAAGATGGTAGGGGCGATGTCCACATGCATGGTGAGGAGGGTCCTCTTCTCGCCCGTGGGCAGCCGGGGCGGGTAGCGGAGGATGAGGGGGACGTGCATGGTGGCCTGGTAGATGCCGGCGTGGCGGCAGTAGATGCGGTGCTCGCCGAGGGACTCTCCGTGGTCACTGGTGAGGACCACCGCGGTGTCGTCGCCGAGGCCCAGGTCGTCCACCCTGGCGAAGAACTCCCCGAGGGCGTCGTCGCAGTCGGCGATGGCCCCGTCGTACTGGGCGATGGTGTACCCCATGCCCTTGGGCTCCTCGGGGTGGGTCGCCTTGTCGAGGGTGGAGAAGTTGACGCGGTTCGGCTCCCTCCCGGTGACGAACTTCTCGCTGAAGGGCGGGCGGGGCTGGTAGGCCCGGTGAGGGTCCCAGACGTGGAGGAAGAGGAAGAAGGGCTGCCGCTTCTCCAGCTCCTCTATCACCGGTAGGGCGAAGGCGTTCACGCAGTTCATCCCGTTCCTCTTACCCTCCCTCCTGGGGCTGGGCGGCTCCTCAGACGGGTAGTGGACGTACCGCTTGAAGCCCCTCCGGAAGTACATGACGTTCCTTCCCCCCTTAGCCGACTTCCCCAGGCTGTCCACCGCCGCGGTGTAGTAGCCCCCGGCCTCCATGAGCTCCGCCAGCATCGGGATGCCCTCCCGCGGCGGGACCGGCGTTCCCTGAACCACCACGCCGTGGTCGAGGGGGAAGTGCCCCGTCAGCATCGTCGTGAAGGAGGGGTGGGTGTAGCTGGCCCCGCCGGAGTGGCGCTCGAAGAAGACTCCCTTGTCGGCCAGCCAGCGGTCAATATTGGGGCTCGTGTCCCGGCCGTACCCGTAGCAGCCCAGATGGCCGGCTCGGAGGGTGTCCACGGCGATGAGGATGACGTTCGGCGGTTTGGGCATGTCCTCACCTCTACAGACAAAGACCGAGTAAGATTGAGGCCCACATATAAGAGTTTCCCGGTTTAACGGAAGGCGGGCGGCGGGCCTAGAATCATTACGGACGACCTGAAAGAAGGGAATGGAAATGGTATGGCTCTCCCGGTGCCTACTTCTTAGGGCCGGTGAGTGTTGAGCCTTGGGCGGATTGAATTGGGTTGACCGGTAGGATTACTGTTGTCGAGGAGCGCCTCGCGGGGACGGCCGTCCCATGCGGCGACCGGGCACCTGTGCCCTGGGCCCGCCGAAGGTGAAGGGCAATTGTCCAGTGTGGTATCGGAGGAGGGGGCTGGTGGCCCTGGTGAAGTTCAGCCTGAGGGGGTCCGTCCGGTCGGGCCTCCTCGCGATCCTCTCGTGGACCCACCTGTCCAGGCGGACCTGGAGCCTGGCGGCGACCTCCGGCTCCTCCTCGATGAGGTCGTTCTCCTCGCCG
>Ga0315314_1001721_pt1 | contig 19012 bp, 18 predicted proteins | sample TDP9_MG_FD_203631 | JGI IMG/M metagenome (GOLD analysis project Ga0315314, IMG submission 203631) | Freshwater sediment microbial communities from Lake Towuti, South Sulawesi, Indonesia - TDP9 | ecosystem: Environmental > Aquatic > Freshwater > Lake > Sediment | place: Indonesia: South Sulawesi... | reverse complement strand
CGATCATCCCAATGTCCAGAGCCTCATCCCGAGATTGAAGAAGCGGTTCACCACCTATGGATTAACCTCTCAGGCAGATTTTCAGGCAAAGGAGATTGAGTTTGAGGGTCTCTCCACGAGTTTTGAAGTGCTCTACCGAAACCAGGGAGTGGGGAGGTTGAAGCTACAGATGCCGGGTCTCCATAATGTCTACAATGCTTTGGCTACGGTGGCGACAGCCTTTGAGCTTGATATTCCCTTTCAAACCGTTCAAGAAACCCTCCGAGACTTTAGCGGGATTCAAAGGCGGTTCCAGATCAAAGGAGAAAAGAAGGGAATCCTCATCGTGGACGACTATGGCCACCATCCCATAGAGATCATGGCCACGCTGAGAGCGGCCAAGAGGGGCTGGAAGAGAAGGATCGTCGTTGTTTTCCAACCTCACCGCTATACGCGAACGAAAACCCTTTTTCAGGACTTTTTAACCGCCTTTTACGATGCGGATGTCCTCATCCTTACCGATATCTATCCTGCAGGAGAGGATCGGATCGAGGGAGTGGAGGCGAAGGCCCTCTTCGAAGGGGTCAGGGAATATGGTCATAAGGATGTTTCCTATTTTTCGAACAGGAAGGTGATTGTCGATCATCTTCTTCAAATCATCGCCCCAGGAGACATGGTGATCACCTTGGGCGCAGGGGATATCTGGCAGGTGGCTGATGAGTTGGTGAACCGATTGTAATAATTAAATTTCAGATTGCGGAATTAAATCCGAAATCTGCATTTCCTGCCTGCGGCAGGCAGGCGAATTCCGAAATCAAATGATAAGGGATTACAAAAAAGCGGCCTTGGGTTTGATTAAGGGGAGAGTTCTTTTCGATGCGCCGATGAGGCAGTTTACCTCCATTAAAGTGGGCGGACCCGTAGATAGTCTACTCTTTCCAAAAGATGCGGTTGAGTTGAGGAAGGTTGTAAAGTATGCCAGAAGGAGAGATATTCCCATTCTGATTTTGGGCAAAGGAACGAATCTGGTTGTGAGAGACAAAGGGATTCGTGGATGGGTGGTCAGCCTGACTCAAGGAATGAAGAAGTGTCAGGCGGATGGAGAGGTCGTTGAAGCTGAGGCTGGCCTCTCCCTTCAACGACTGGTTCAGTTCTCGATTCAGAAGGGCCTCACGGGACTCGAACCGTTCTTCGGAATTCCAGGAACGGTGGGCGGTGGGTTAGTGATGAATGCCGGCGCGTGGGGTGTGGAGCTGAAGGACATTGTCCTCTCCCTCACTTTGATGAAAGAGGATGGAGAAGTGGTGGAGAGGCCGCGGCAGAGATTGAAATTCTTGTATCGAAGGTTGGCGATCCCGCCTTCCTGGATCATCCTCAAAGGCCGGTTTCAGCTGAAAAAGGGAAGGAAGGAAGAGATTCTTGAGCGGGTGAAATCCTATTCGGAGATGAGGAAGAGAACCCAACCCTTAGATTATCCGAGCGCGGGCTCAATTTTTAAAAACCCTCCGGAAGGGCCTGCAGGAAAATGGATCGAAGAGGCTGGACTGAAAGGGTTCGGGATGGGGCAGGCCATGATTTCGGATCGCCATGCCAATTTTATTATCAATCTGGGGAAGGCTACCGCCCAAGAGGTGATCAATTTGATGGAGCTCGTGGAGAGGACGATCTACGAACAGAAGGGCATCTCCCTTGAGAGGGAGGTGAGGGTGTTGGGGGATTGAAAGAAGTATCCCTCAAGAAGAAGAGAATCGGTGTCATGATGGGTGGTTTGTCCCGAGAGAGGGAGATCTCCTTGAAGACGGGGAAGGCCATCCTGAAAGCCCTTACCGAAAAGGGATACAACGCCTATCCCATCGACGTGGGCGAGGACGTTTCAGAGACGTTGATTAAGGAAAAGATCGAATGTGCCTTTATCGCTCTCCATGGAAGATTCGGTGAGGACGGAACCATCCAGGGGATGCTGGAATTGATGCGAATCCCTTATACGGGGTCAGGAGTCCTGGCAAGCGCATTGGCTCTTGACAAGATCATGGCGAAGAAGATTTTTCTCTGTGAAAAGATACCGACTCCTCGTTTCGAAGTCTTTCAAAGGCAAGACATCGGGAAGGATGATCTGAGAAAAAGTTCCTTGCCCTTCCCGCTCGTGGTGAAACCGGCAAGAGAAGGGTCGACCATCGGGGTTTCGATTGTCAGAGGAGAAGAAGAATTTGTGCTCGCATTGAAGGAGGCAGGAAAATATGACGAAGAGATATTGGTCGAAGAATTTGTGAAAGGCAAGGAGATCACCGTGGGCATCCTCGAAGATATTTCTCTCCCTGTGATTGAGATCGTTCCCAAGAGTGGTTTCTACGATTACCATTCGAAATATACGAAGGGAGAGACCGAATATATCATCCCCGCTCGAATTTCAAGAGAGAAGTACCTCTATGCCCAGGAGATAAGTCTCAAGGCATTTCGAGCGCTGGGTTGTTCTGGCTGTGCGAGAGTGGATCTCATGACCGATGAGAATGGCGATCCATTTGTGATCGATGTGAACACCATGCCAGGGATGACGGAGACGAGTCTCCTACCGAAAGCTGCCAGTTATGCGGGGATCCCGTTTGAAGACCTGGTCGAAAGGATCCTGTTGGGAGCCTCTTTGAAGATAGAAAGGGGTTAAGAATTTAGAGTTAAGAATTGAGAGTTCTGAATGAAAGATATAAGTTTGGAAGACGAATCACGAATCACAAATCACGAATCACGGCCCACCGTCACGATCCAAGAGGAAAAATTCTTTCGACCAAGAAGAAAGAGGGAAGAGAGCGGAGGCGAGAGATTCCTTGGAATTTTGAAGAAGGGCATTCGGATGGCTTTTCAACTTTTGCTCCTCTCTCTTTTCTTTCTCATGGGTCAGCGGGTCTATGTCCATCTTTTGGAAGATCCATTTTTCCGCGTGAGGGAGGTTGAGGTGGAGGGAAGTCAAAAGATTCCAAAAGAAACGATTCTCTCCCTCGGCGGGTTTGAGGAGATGCCAAACCTCTTCAGCCTCAAGCTGAAGGGGATAGTCAAAAAGTTGGAGTCCCATCCGTGGATTGAACACGTTCAGGTGAGAAAGCTCTTTCCAAATAAGATACGGATACAGATTGTGGAGAGAAAACCCATCGCGCTCCTCCAATTAGAAGAACTCTACTATCTTGATGCGAACGGGCTGATCTTTTCTCAAGTGGAGGACAAAGATGAATATAACTTCCCTGTCCTTACGGGCCTCACCCGGGTGGCTCTGGAAAAGGATTCCGTGGAGGCGAAGTGCCTCATCATGAAGGCCCTGGAGTTTCTTAGGATTGCGAATAAAGAAAAGGTTTTTCCTCCGGAGGAGATTTCCGAGATCCATATGGAGAAAACCTATGGAATCCATTGTTTCACAAAGACCCAAGGGATAGAGGTGAAATTTGGGTGGGACCACTTCGGTGAGAAGTTGAGGAGATTCTCCATCATCTGGTCAGATCTCCAGAAGAGAGGGATTTCCGTAGTCTCGATCGACTGCCGTGATTTGAAGAGGATGGTGGTGAAGAAGTCTTCATCTTAGGAGAGTGTGAAAGGAGGTGATCACAGGGTGGGTAAGAGAGATCCGTTGGTGGTCGGATTGGACATCGGAACCACAAAAATCTGCGCTGTGGTCGGAGAGGTGGTCGACGGCCAATGCAACATCATTGGTCTTGGAACCTCTCCGTCAAAGGGATTGCGAAAGGGTGTGGTCGTCAATATTGAGAGTACGGTCCAATCGATCAAGAAGGCAATTGAAGAGGCGGAGTTGATGGCGGGGTATCACATCAGCTCTGTCTTTGCAGGGATCGCCGGCGGGCATATCAAAGGAATCAACAGCCACGGTGTGATCGCGGTGAAGAACAGAGAGATTGGTCAGAATGATGTCAAGCGGGTGATCGATGCTGCGAGTGCAGTGGCCATTCCGATGGATCGGGAGGTGATCCACATCATCCCTCAGGAATTCATCGTGGACGATCAGGATGGGATCAAGGATCCCGTGGGGATGTCGGGGGTGAGATTGGAAGGAAGGGTCCACATCGTCACAGGTGCGATTACCTCCGCCCAGAACATCATCAAATGTGCGAACCGGGCAGGGCTCGACGTAGATGACATCGTCTTGGAACAATTGGGTTCAAGCGAGGCAGTCCTGGCCCCTGAGGAGAAGGATTTGGGGGCGGCCATCATCGACATCGGAGGGGGAACGACAGATCTGGTGATTTTTGCGAACGGGTCGATCAAGCACACCGCTGTCTTCTCCTTGGCCGGAAACCACATCACGAGCGATCTCTCTATGGGGCTCCGGACACCCATGGAGGAAGCGGAGAAGATCAAGATACGTTATGGATGTGCTCTCACCGCCTTGGTTCGGAAGGACGAAACGATTGAGGTCCCCAGTGTTGGAGGAAGGAAGCCCCGCGTCCTTTCCAGGCAGACTTTGGCAGAGATCATCGAGCCCAGGGTCGAGGAGATCCTTACCTTGGTTCACAATGAGGTGGTGAGGATGGGCTATGGAAATCTCATTGCCTCGGGTGTGATCCTCACGGGCGGGAGTGTCATCATGGAAGGGGTTCCTGAGTTGGCCGAGCAGATTTTCAATATTCCCGTTCGGAGGGGAACCCCCATAGGTATCGGAGGCTTGGTCGATTTGGTGAACAGTCCGATCTATGCAACCGGAGTGGGCCTTGTCCTGTATGGAAGTCGAAGTAAGGCGCAGAGCCGATTTAAGGTGGGTCAGGGAAATATCTTCACGAAGGTCACCCACCGGATGAAGGAATGGATTGGAGAATTCTTTTAAATAAATTCGAAATTCGAATTTCGAAATTCGAAACAAATTCGAAACACAAATTTTAAATGTTCTAAACTCATTCGACTGTTTTGAATTTTGGGTTTTGAAAATTAGAATTTGTTTCGTGCTTCGCCTGCCTGCCGCAGGCAGGGATTTCGATATTCGAGTTTAATCTTTAAAAAAGGAGGGAGATATGATCGAATTCGATGAAAACAAGAATTTGGCCGCCAAGGTCAAGATCATCGGGATCGGAGGGGGCGGAAACAATGCCTTGAATACGATGATCGCCTTTCAACTCTCTGGTGTTGAGTTCATTGCAGCCAATACCGATGCTCAGGCACTGGCGGCAAACTTGGCTCCGATCAAATTGCAATTGGGCGCCTCGTTGACCAAGGGTTTGGGAGCCGGAGCAAATCCCGAGATTGGAAGGAAGGCCGCTCTGGAGGATGTGGATAAGATTCGGGAGGTATTGAAAGGTGCGGACATGGTCTTTATTACGGCCGGATTAGGGGGCGGAACCGGCACGGGAGGAGCACCGGTGATCGCTGAAGTGGCCCGTGAGGTGGGAGTCCTGAGCGTCGCCATCGTGACCAAGCCCTTCCACTTTGAAGGAAAGAAGAGGATGAAACAGGCAGAGGAGGGGCTGGCCAATCTGAGGATGACGGCGGATGCACTGATCACGATTCCAAACCAACGACTCCTCGGCGTCAGCGGGAAGAGCATGACGATTCTGGAGGCTTTTAAAAAAGCGGATGAGATTCTCTATCATGCGGCCAAGGGGATCTCAGACATCATCGTAGGCCACGGAATTGTCAATGTGGACTTTGCTGATGTCCGAACCGTGATGTCGGAGACGGGGATGGCGTTGATGGGCACAGGAATTGCCTCTGGTGAAAATCGATCGGTAGAGGCCGCCCAGAAAGCGATTTCGAGTCCCCTCTTGGAAGATATCACCATCGAAGGTGCACGGGGACTCCTGATCAATATTACCGGGGGCCATAATATCACGCTCAGCGAGGTCAACGAGGCGACCACCCTCATCCAGAAGGAGGCCCATGATGATGCCAATATCATATGGGGAATGGTGATTGACCAAGCGATGAAGGAAGAGATGCGGGTCACCGTGATCGCCACGGGGTTTGGGAAGGCTGAGGAGAAGAGCCTGTCACGGGTTAAGAAAGTCGCTCCCATTTCCTTCACCATGAGGGAGAATAAGGACATTCCCACCTTCATGAGAAGGGTGAAAGTCAACGAGCGGTTCGATGAGTTAAAATTGGCGGAGCCGCCAGAATTTTCAATGGAAGATGAGGATCGTTTTGATATTCCTACCTTCTTAAGAAAACAGGCCGACTGAACTTAGTAAGTGGTCAGTGGTAGGTGGTGAGTGGTAAAAAATGTTATATGAATAGATAAAATTCTGTTATATTGAATTTACTAGTATCGACGCTCCACTATCCACTTACGAAGATGATTTCCTGGAAGCTTGTTCAGAAGGCCAAACAGACGCTCGAAAAAGAGAGGGGAACAGTCCGGAAACCATGGGGCGCAAAGATTTCCATCTGTCTCATCTATCCCAACACCTACCATATTGGAATGTCGAACCTGGGTTTTCAGACCGTTTATCAATCTCTGAACTCGGAAGACGATGTCGTCTGTGAAAGGGCCTTCCTTCCTGATCGAGAAGATCTTCGAGAATATTGCGACACCCGAACGCCACTGCTCTCCATCGAATCCCAAAAACCCCTTGCCGACTTTGACATCTTAGCCTTCTCACTCTCCTTTGAGAACGATTATCTAAATATTCTTACGATACTCGACCTGACCCACATTCCAATAGAGAGCCGGCTTCGCGGGGAAGGACATCCCTTGGTGATTGCAGGAGGCGTATCGGTCTTTCTAAATCCTGAACCCCTAACTGAATTTTTCGATCTCTTCATTCTCGGTGAAGGAGAAGAGGTCGTCAGGGAATTCCTGGACATCTATCGACAGGCCTTTCCAAAAAAGAAGAACGGTAAAAAAGATGATTTCTTGAGGAGGGTCAGCAGCCTGGAGGGGATTTATGTTCCTAAGTTTTATCATGTGACTTATACCGAGGATGGAAAGATTGAAGCAGTGGATCCTGAACCAGGATTCCCTCAGCAGGTAAAGCGGAGGTGGATCAAAGAGATCGATCGATTTCAAACTCGTTCGATCCTCTTTACTCCGGAGACGGAGTTTAAGGAGATGGTCTTGGTGGAAGTGAACCGAGGTTGCCCAAGAGGTTGTCGGTTCTGCGCAGCCTGTTTCGTCTATCATCCTTTTCGAAATAGAAGACTTTCCTTTCTTGAAACCTTATCCAAAGAGGGCCTGACTGAGGAAGGAAGAATAGGCCTCACAGGAACTGCGGTCTCCGACTATCCTGATCTTCTCCCGTTGTGTCAAAGCATCCTGTCTCAGCAGGGGAGAATCTCGGTCGCATCCCTAAGGGTGGATGCTATCACACCCTCTCTGATCGCGTGTCTGAGAGCGGGCGGAGATCGAACCGTGGCCATTGCGCCTGAAGCTGGATCGGAAAGGCTTCGAAAGGTGTTGAGGAAAGGGTATACCGATGAAGAGGTTTTAAAGGCCATCGATACCTTGGTCAGGAATGGTCTTTATCAAATCAAATGTTACTTCTTAATTGGCCTTCCCTCTGAAAATGACGAAGACGTGAAAGCGATTCTCCTGCTTGCAAAAAAAATTCGCCACCAGATCCTCCCGATCCCTAAGGGTCAGGGGGAGAAGTGGAGGTTGGTCCTGAGTGTCAATCCCTTCGTTCCTAAACCAGCAACCCCTTTTCAGTGGGTTCCTTTAGAAGAGGTGGGTGAGTTGAAGAGAAAGTTGAAGGCGATCGAGAGAGGCGTTAAAGGAGAGAAGGGGTTGGAGTTGATCCATGATCTCCCCAAATGGGCTTATATCCAGGCATTGCTCTCAAGAGGTGATCGGAGGGTTGGAAAGATATTGATGGCTGCCCATCGCTATCAGGGGAATTGGGGCCGAGCCCTTCGTGAGACGAATATCAACCCAGACTTCTATGTCTACCGGAGAAGGGACTTGGTTGAGATCTTCCCATGGGATTTCATCGACCACGGAATCCCGAAGGAGAAACTGAAGCAAGAGTATTTAAAAGCGATGAAGGAAGCAGGCATAAAGCTTTAACGCAGATCCGGACGATGGACAATGGACGATGAACGATGAACGATGTACGATGGATTGTCATTCCTGTGAAAGCAGGAATCCAACCGTTTGAAAAAATTCTTTAAGAGGGTATCGATGAGAACAGAGAAGGTTTCTTTCCAAAGCGAAGGCCAAAACATTTCAGGAATCCTTCATCTTCCCGGAACCAAAGACTTTCCTTGTGTGATTGCTTCCCATGGTCTTCTCTCAAGCAAGAATAGCGAAAAGTATATCGCCCTCGGAGAAGGGCTCGCCTGGCAAGGGATTGCTATGCTTCGTTTCGATTTCAGAGGAGTTGGAGAGAGCGAGGGAAGGATTGAAGACGATACGGTCAGCAGGAGAATTGCCGACCTCGGTTCGGCCATCTCCTTTATGCGGTCCCGTTTAGGTCCGAAAACTCGATTAGGACTGGTGGGTTCAAGCCTCGGAGGCTATGTGACTTTGATCATGGCATCCATGGACAAAGAGATCAAAGCGATCGTCATCTGGGCCACGCCTTTTCACCTGGACGATCTTGGTTCGAAGAGGCAGCAGGAGGATTATCCTCTTCCAGCAGAAGCCTTCTTTAGGGATCTCCCGAATCATCGGCTCCTTCCCCTCTTGCCCAAGGTCTTAAATTGCCTGGTTATCCACGGGGAGGAAGATGAAGCCGTTCCCGTGGATCAGGCCTGGGCGATATTTCATAGTCTGGGGGCTCCTAAGGAAATTCGTATCATTGAGGGCGCTGACCACCGCATCACCGAACCTGCTCATCGCCAACGCGCCATCGATCTCACCATGGAATGGTTTAAGAAGTATCTGTGAAGGAGAAACTCCCGGCACAAAACTGGCTAACTGCCCCATAATTCTCAATCGTTGTTCCTCCTGGCAAATGGAGCCATCTCATCGTGGAGGCGACCAGAAAAGAACTCAAGAAGGTAAAGATGCTTCGGGTTCTTGGAGATACGGCTGGGGCATGGACGGATGCAAATCATCCTGATCTTAAGACGATAAAGGATATCCGTACATGGGTAGATAACCTTAGGAAGTCTGATGAAAGCCGTATTGCGAAATTGAGCAAGAAGAGATGAGCAAGGTTACTTATTGGATACCGACGTTCTTAAAGTATCGCCCCATTTTTTCATTAAGGAATTGTTACTTCTTTTTCCTTTACGACACTGGAAAGAGAATTGAGAATAAAATCTTTGGCATCGAGTATCTCAAGAAGAACAGGTTAACCATCTTTAGAAAAATGAATAATCATCTGACCCTCTTTTTCGGCTTAATCTATCTGTTTATCTGAAAGTTCAATGAGAAGAGCATCTACATCTTTACTATATTTAATCTTTCTCGTATCGGGACCTCCTTGCCGGATAAACGGTCACGATATATTTTTTATCTCTAAACACTTCATAAACAACAATTGGCATAGATTACTCTACCTAAATATGATGTTTGCCATTTGCGTCTTTGTTAGCCGTCCGTTGCAGGCGCTCTTAAATAGAACCGTCCCATTTTCTATATTTTAGTCCCCAGCCAAAATGCTCCCTGACGGCTGCCGGGTGAGCGGAGTGCCCCTTAGAGCATTTTGGCTTCAGCCGTGCACGCGCGTATTGGCCGAAGTGACGCTTCGCTAAGCACCTACGGTTGTCAAAAATACCTTCGGTTAATTTCTGGCTGAAGCCTTTCGATCAGCAGCCAGACCGTTGAGACAAAAAACCCCATTTCTTATTGAGAAATGGGGTATCAATTCATGTTCAGACCATATGCCCACCCTATGTATGGGTAAAGATTATTAATGCATGGCCTCTCTCCCAGCACCAAGAGGACCACGGGTTTACCCATGGGTGAATCGGTCCTCTGGTGCGGGATGTTCGCCCCGAAGGGGCATTTGGAGTAATACCATGGGCTTGCCCTGCACCATCATGGTACAGGGCTTGCCTGTGGGGCTCCATTTTGACAGGAGATTACTAAATTATGAGGGGGAAGTCAATACACACAAGCGATAACATTAGGGGATTCTTATGGCCTGAAGGGGATGTTATTCCCAAATCGAAATGGTCGAAAGATTCCACATGTGAATCTTGTTGAAAAATCCAGTTTCGGCTATCCTTTCACTCGGATAGAGATTTTCAGTGGAAATAGAACGAGTTACCGGAAGCTTGACTTTTGTTCTGTATTTTTTTAAGTTGTAAGAAAGGAGGCGCATAAAATGTCAAGCATTACATTTCAAATACCGTCCGAGATCAAAGAAATCTTATCCAAGCACCCCGAGATTAAGTGGGATAGGATCGTTACAGACACCCTGTGGAATTATGTAAAGAAAATCCGTTTGATGGATAGGATTGCATCAAAGAGTAAACTCTCTGATCAGGATGTTGATAAATTAGATAGAGCCATCAAAGCTGAATTATGGGAACGGTATAAAAGATCATAATGAGACTTGTCATCAATGCGAGCATTCTCATTTCTTCCCTCATCAAGGATTCTGTCACAAGAGAAATACTCCTCCTGCCATTCATGAAATTTTACTTTCCCGAATATGCTCTCGAAGAGGTAGAGGCACATAAAAAGAAAATAAGCAGGCTGAGCAGGTTGTCTATAGATGAAATTGATATCGTTTTAAATTTGTTGTTGGATAACATTTCAATCATTTCTGCTGAAACGGTCCGGCCTTACCTCAAAGAAGCCGAGAAAATTATAGGTGGTGTAGATCCAAAAGATATCCCTTTTGTGGCCTTAGCCCTTGCTACTGAAAATGAAGGGATATGGACAAACGATAAACACTTTGAAGGAATAAGACAGATCAAGGTTTGGAAAACTTCGGACTTACTTAAGCATCTAAAGAAACCGTAAGACTCTCACTTCATATCGATCAACGTGAGCGGTTGGCCCTTGGTATGGAGCCGCCCACGGAATAAGCAAGTTTTTCCCAGTATCCGGTCTCTTGTTTTTCCGTAAAGACGATTCGCTCCACCCATTTAATGCCCTTTCTATCGATTTGCCTTAATTACAATATCCAGGTTATTATAATTTTATGGATAGCATCACTCATACGGTTACGGGTGCGGTCGTTGCGAGGGCCATCGATGACGAAAAGGTTGGGAATTGGGGGACCATTGCTGGTCTGGCGGCAGGGTTTTTCCCGGACACCGATTTTGTTCTTGGCCTTTTCAACCGTCAATTCTATCTTGAATACCATCGAGACCTTACTCATTCCCTTTTATTGATCCCCCTCTATGCACTTTTCTTCAGTTGGCTCTTTGTAAAAATCTCGAAACGCCCCTACTTCTGGAGTTTTTATAAGATCTGTCTCCCAGTGCTCGTCAGTCATGTCCTGCTTGATCTTCTTACATCTTATGGGACGATGATTTTCTCTCCTCTCTCTGAACATCGGTTTTCATTGGATCTCATCTTTATCATTGATCTTGTCTTCTCTGGGATTATTTTCTTTCCGTTACTCTTCAGCTTTTTCTGGAAGAGGAGGGCGCAATGGATCTGCCGTGGCTCCCTGATAGGCCTTACACTTTATATCCTTTTTTGTTGGATTCAACACGATCAGGCGATGAACCTTGCGAAGACCTTTGGGAAGAATTTAGGGGAGAAAGTGATTCAGGTGGCTTCTCTACCTCAACCCCTCTCTCCCTTTCGTTGGGCCAATTATGTTGAGACCAAAGACAAAGTTTACCAAGGATTTGTCGATCTTCTCAGGAAAGAAACACCTAAAGCCAAGACGTACATTACACCTTCTTTTTTCAGAAGGTTAAATGACCTCTATTGGCCTCCTGGACAGACACTTTACAGATCATGGCAAAAGTTTAACGGGTCTCCATGGGTGGAGAAGGCACTGGCTACGGATGGTGTGAAATTTTATTACTGGTTTGCACGCTTTCCAGTTGTGAAATCTGTGAATTCGAAGGATGGTAGGCACCGGGTGGAATTTATAGATGTGAGGTTCTTCCTTCCGGGTATTCGAATGCCCTTCGTCTATTACGTGGAATTTGACGATTCGGGGAAGATTGAATCAGAGGGATTTGTGAAAAACAGTGAAAAGTGAATCAGCGGTCAACCAATCTTCTCGATGAAAGACTTTGTGGCTTTTAAGGCATCCTTTACCATATCTACATCGTAAATAAGCCCTCGGTAATAACCTGCTATATGCAAGGCGTCATAGAGCTTTTCAAATTCCCTCAAGAGCTTGCCATCACGAACTGCTAAGTATTTTTGCAATGCCTTTCGATACTCATCTACTGACTTTGGAAGTTCCTTCTTCCTAAAACCCTTGTTAGCGATGAGATATTCATTGATTGCTTCCAAGACAGCAAGATAAGCAATACCAAAAGCTTCACGCACATGTTTAATGTCAGTGTAGGTGGTGTCTTCCACAGGTATTGCTTTTAGAATCTCCTTTGCATTGTTTAAATATCTTAATGATTCTTTCATCCTTGATTGCCCCTATTTGCAAAAGACCAAAATAAGAATATCAGAATGATCTTTTATTGTCAAACCTTTCAATTCATTTCCCTAATCCCCAGTCCATAATCCCTGTTTTAATTTTTCCAAAATGCTGGCCATGACGGGTCCTGCCTGAGCGTGGATCACGATGTCTGCCATACTATCGTAGGGGGTTGGGTCGCGGTTGATGATCACCAGCTTGGCCCCATTTCTCTTTGCTACCAAAGGCATTGAGGCTGCGGGTTGGACAACCAAAGAGGAGCCAATCACGATGAACAGATCGCTCAGAGAAGATCGATGATAAGCCTCCTCAGTCTCCCTCTCGGGCATGGATTGGCCAAAGGAGATGGTAGCAGGTTTAAGAGGACCACCGCAATCATCACAATAGGGCACCTTCACTCCTTTCCGTATTCGTTCCTGAATCTCATGACGATCATATCTCTTTCTGCAACTCAAACAAGAGACGTACATCGCTGTTCCATGGAGCTGAATCACCCTCTCTTCTGAATTTCCAGCCTTGACGTGGAGGCCATCGATGTTCTGAGTGATGACACAGTCGAGCTTACCAAGCTTCTCCATCTCTGCGATGGCCAGATGGGCCAAATTGGGTTGAGCCTTCTTCATCGGTTCATACATCTCCGTTGCCATCTGCCAATACTTCTCACGGGAGGCCTCACTGGCAAGGAAGTTCTGAAAGTAGAAGTCTTCTGGATTATATCGATCCCAAACCCCGCCCGGGCTCCGAAAATCCGGAATTCCTGATTCGGTGCTGAGACCCGCACCTGAAAAGACGACCACCCTTTTTGAAGTGATGATCCATTGGGCCACCTGTTTTATTCTTCCCTCCATTTCTATCCCCCTGACCTGGTATCCCTAAATCCGAAATCCCTGCCTGCGGCAGGCAGGCGAATATCGAAATCCCCGCCTCTGCCGAACAAGTTCTTTGGGAGGCGGGGATTTCGTGCTTCGAATTTAAAGCTTGTATATCACAGGCCACTCTTCTCTTGCAAGCGAAAGATCGTGTGTGATAGAATTTAATGATGAAATGCAACTTGATCAAACAGGGATACCCGCAGGGGAGTTGTTTCGTCGAGGTGGAGGGAGGAAAGGCTCTCGCCTGCGAAGCCACGCTCAAACAGACAGATAACGGTCTCCTTCGGTTGATTTCTGCTGCTCATCTCTCGCGTCCAGAAAATTATCTTTCCATCTACCAGTCGGGCTGCAATTTCTCCTGCCGGAAGTGTCATTCCTGGACGTTCACAAAGATTGCTAAGGGTGAGTGGTGGTCACCTGCCGACGTGTTGAGGGCTTGTAAAGAGTATGAGAGAGAGGTGACCCTCCACGAGCCCCGGTACAAAGCCACAGCCTTTCATGCCCATGATACCTGTCGATGCTGCGGATCCTGTGTGATGTACGGAAAGCGATCTCGTCTCTGCCCAAAGGTGATTCAAAAGAAAGATATTCTCTTAAGTCCTCAGGGATGGGGACCTGCTCGTAACATCGTGGCCTTCACCGGGGGAGATCTGACTTGTTGCCCGGAGTATTATATTCAATCGACCCGCCTGATCAAGGCAGAGACTGACCTCTGGATACTGATTGAGACAAATGGTTATGGTCTCACTCCTCAAAATCTCGATGCTTTAAAGGAGGCAGGCGTTGATGCCTTCTGGCTCGATATCAAGGCTTATGATGGAACAGACCATAAATGGCTAACGGGATGTTTCAACAGAAACATTCTCAAACTTCCTGAGGAGATTGTCAAAAGGGGTTTTGTTCTTGAGGTCCTCTCGCTCTATATCCCCAACCTGGTGGAGACTCCCCAATTGAAGAAGATTGCTCAATTGATTTTCGATGTGGATCCAGAAATTCCGTTCACGATTTTAGCCTTTTTCCCTGAATATCAGATGAAGCGATATAAAAGCCCAAAGGTTTCTGAGATGATCGAAGCCTATCTTGAAATCAAGTCTGTTGGTTTGAAGAATGTGAGGCTGGGAAACACTGGAATTTTTGCTTCTTCCGAAGAGGATTATCTTCTCCTGAAAGGGAAGGTGGGGGCGGGGAATTATTAGAAATTCCAAATTTCAAAATCCAAATTTCAAAACTTCAAGGCTATCTTTTTGTTTGGGTCATTTGCATTTTGAACATTGGTGCTAGTTTCGAATTGATCCCTGTGTGATGGCTTCGCCCGGATTTCGTGCTTCGAAATTAACCTTTATTTTATTGATAATTTCATAGGGTTGTGATAAAGAAAATTCAGACTGAATATGATTAAAGGGTTACTTCATGGAGAAAAAAGTCCTCATCGTCGATGATGAGGAAAGGATCCTTCAATCGATCGCAGGGGTTCTGGAGGACGAAGGGTTTCGGGTCGCCACAGCGAGGAGTGGAGAAGAAGCGATCGGAATCTTTCAGCAGGGGGAACCGGATGTCACTTTGCTTGATATCTGGATGCCAGGGATGGACGGCATCGAGGTGTTGAGACGCCTCAAGTGGATGTCGCCGGACTGCCAGGTGATCATGATCTCAGGTCATGCGACAATTTCTACCGCTATGACGGCTGTCAAATTGGGCGCTTTCGATTTCATTGAAAAACCCCTTTCTCTGGATCTCCTTCTGATGACAATTCGTCGAGCCCTCGATCGTCAGAATGAACTCGTGAAGCTTCGGGAGGAGATTGCTACGGAGGAGATTCCCTTACAAGAAAAGACGCTTTCAAACGAGATGACGAAGAATCTCGTCACTCCTCTCCCTTTGACTTTCCGAGAAACAGTTTCCTTATCCAAGGAGACCTCAAAAAGAAAAGAGGTCCCTTTGTCTCTGCAGCGAACCCTGAAGCGGAGCATGGTGCTTTACGGAACAGGACTTCATTCTGGGATGAAGACCGGTCTCCTCCTCCAGCCCCTTCCTCCGAACAGCGGACTCCTCTTTGGAAATATCTCGTCAGATGAGGTTGTCCCTGCCCATCTCGATTATGTCCAAACGACCGAATTTGCCACTTCCCTGAAGAAGGGAAGAGCAGTGGCTAAAACAGTTGAACACCTCATGGCAGTGCTCCATGCCTATCGGATTACGAACCTGATGGTGAAGATGATCGAAGAGATTCCGATCATGGACGGTTCAGCTTTGGAATTCTGTAAGATTATCGAGGAGGCAGGGGTGGAAGAGCAGGAGGAGAGGGTTGAAGAGCTTATCGTCGATCGACGACTGGAGGTTGTTCATCGGAATAAATCCTTGGTCGTCGAGCCTGCGGATGTCTTTTCGATTCACTTCTTATTAAATTATCCTTCGCCCATCGGACAGCAAAGCTTTGACTTTGTGTTAGAGAATGAGAAGGTCTTCAGGGATCAGATCGCGCCGGCGAGAACATTTGGTTTTCTAAAAGATGTCGAAATGCTCGAGAAGATGGGAATGGGAGGGGGAGGAAGACTTCACAACTTCATCCTGCTTGACGATGAGAAGATCGTCAACACGGAACTCCGATTCCCTGATGAATTTGTCAGACATAAGGTTCTCGATCTGATTGGCGATTTCTATCTCCTCAATCGTCCGGTTCGAGCAAGAGTGACTGCCCGCTTAACCGGCCACACGGAAAACATTTCCCTCCTGAAGAAGATTCAGGAAGCGAGAAGGGAGAAAGAGCGGTGAGGGACAAATGGCACAGGAAGAGTACCCACGGCCGATCAAGGAATTCTTAGAGATGCTGGTAGATGTGCTTGCGGAAAGGTATTTCGAAAAAATGGGCGACCGGATGAAAAAGATCCCCGAACTCCGCAGATTGATCACCGCCAAAGAGGCGAGCCAGTATCTAAGCCTCTCCACGGATACGGTTTATCGGATGGCCTCTCTGAAAAAACTTCCCTACCTCAAAATCGGAGACCGCGTCCTTTTCGATGTGAAAGCCCTCGACCACTGGATTGAGAGACATATGGTTAGAGAAAAGGAGTGGAAGAGACAGGAGTTGAAGGCCGAGATCGAAAAGGAGAAGCCCAACACAAAGTCTTCAAAAGAATCCGACCTCCTCAGCCTCCTTAAGAAGAAAGGAAAGGATTAAGAAAATCTCTATCCATCCTTCAGGATTTTCAATTTCTTTCTGCCTGTCAAGAAACATAGAGACAGAGGAACTACGCCAAATGGCAGGCGACCCAGTGGTCGTTTTCGATCTGGCGCAGCTCCGGAACGATCTCTCGGCATGTCTCTATGGCGATGGGGCATCGGGGATGGAAGTTGCATCCGGGTGGAAGGGCAATTGGACTTGGCGGCTCCCCTCTGAGGAGAATCCGCATTCGTTCAGCTTCAACCAACGGATCCGGGATCGGCACAGCCGAAAGCAGTGCCACCGTGTAAGGATGTTTGGCAGATCGGTAAAGGTCATCTCGGTTCGCTATCTCAATGATTTTTCCGAGGTACATGACTGCGACTCTATGACTGATATGGCGAACCACCGAAAGATCATGCGCGATGAAAAGGTAAGTGAGGTCAAATTCTGCTTGGAGGTCTTCAAGCAAATTGATGATCTGAGCCTGGATTGAGACATCGAGGGCTGAAATAGGCTCATCGCAGATGACAAACTTGGGCCGAATGGAGAGGGCTCGAGCGATTCCCAGTCTCTGGCGTTGCCCACCGCTAAATTCATGGGGGTACCGGCTGGCCATAAGAGGGTCCAAACCGACAACGTGCAAAAGATCGGCCACTTTTTCCCTCAATTCTTTGCCTCTGATCTGAGTATGGACCAGCAAAGGTTCGGCCACGATCTCTCCAGCGGTCATTCGGGGGTCGAGAGAGTCAAAAGGGTCCTGAAAGATGAACTGCATCCCCTGTCTGACGGATCGAAGTTCGTCCTCTCGCAATTGGCACAAATCGACACCTTCAAAATAAACCTCCCCTGAGGTGGGACGGATCAACTGAGTAAGACACCTGCCCAGTGTCGTCTTTCCACAGCCGCTCTCCCCAACCAGGCCGAGTGTTTCTCCTCTTCGGACAAAGAAACTCACTCCATCGACGGCCTTCACCTCGGCTACTTTTCTCTGACGGATGATTCCCTTGGTGACGGGGAAATACATGGTTAAGTCTGTTGTCTCAATGAGGACGTCGTTTGGCATCTTGTTCCCAGAAAGGTTGAGGATGAGGTTAAGGCTTAGAAAATCTTTCCTAAACCTAAACCTAAACCTGAGCCTTAACCTTTTCTAATCTCCCATATTTCCAAAGCATGCAACCAGATGCTCTGAGTCTATTGGTATGAGCTCTGGACTTTCATATGAACATCGGTTTAAACGATAGGAACACCTCGGGAAAAAGTAGCATCCGGCCGGAAGATGGATGAGATTTGGAGGTTGCCCATCGATCGGGATCAACCGTTTTTTCCGCGGTTGATCAAGCCTTGGGACAGAGGCTAATAAACCGATGGTATAAGGATGTCGCGGATGGCCATAGACTTGTACAGCTGGACCGGATTCGACAATCCTTCCCGCATACATGACCGCCATTCGGTTCACATAGCGGGCGACCACACCTAAATTGTGGGTGATGAGGATGACCGCTGTCTCCAGCCTCGATGTCAACTCTTTGATGATCTCCAGAAGTTGCGCTTGGATGGTCACGTCAACGGCAGTCGTTGGCTCGTCGGCGATAAGAAGCTTTGGATTGCAGCTGAGGGCCATGGCGATCATCACCCTCTGTCGCATCCCACCGCTGAACTGATGAGGGTAATCATCGAGCCGTCTTTCGGAGTCCGGGATCCCCACCTTCTGCAGAAGCCTGATGACCTCCTCTCTTGCCTCCTCCTTATTGAGCTGCCGATGGAGTTCAAGGGTCTCCCCGATCTGAAATCCTATGGTGAGGACTGGATTCAGAGATGTCATCGGTTCCTGAAAAATCATAGCGATCCGGTTCCCCCGGATGGCACGGACTTCATCTTCGGTCATCCTCAGGAGGTCCCTTCCTTCATACACCACCTCACCGCCGATAATCCTTCCAGGGGGATTGGGGATCAGACGTAAAATGGAGAGCGCGCTGACACTCTTTCCACAGCCGCTTTCACCCACCAATCCCAATGTTTCACCCTCCTTCAGATCATAAGAGATCCCATCAACCGCTTTGATCACTCCGGCATCGGTATAAAAGTAAGTCTTCAAATTTATGACCTGGAGAAGTGCACTCATGTTTCACTACTATGGACAATGGACGATGAACGATGAACGATGGACTATGAACTATGAACCTATGCAAAGCCTTCTCATGTCTTCAGTCTGGGATCTAAAGCATCTCTCAGGCCATCTCCCAGTAGATTGAATCCAAGGACGGTGACGAAGATCATCAGCCCTGGAAAGGTTGCCACATGGGAGGCCACCCGGATATAGAGTCTTCCTCCGTTGAGCATGGCTCCCCATTCAGCTGTGGGTGGATTGACTCCCAGTCCCAGAAACCCCAGCCCAGCCGCCCAGAGGATCGCTGTAGCCATATGGAGAGTAGATTGAACGATGATCGGAGAAAGGCTATTGGGTATCAGATGTCGAAGGATGATCCTCAAATGGCTTGCACCCATCGACTTTGCTGCTTCAACGAATTGTCTGGCCTTAATGGCTAACACCGAACTCC
>Ga0315314_1001720_pt1 | contig 19016 bp, 26 predicted proteins | sample TDP9_MG_FD_203631 | JGI IMG/M metagenome (GOLD analysis project Ga0315314, IMG submission 203631) | Freshwater sediment microbial communities from Lake Towuti, South Sulawesi, Indonesia - TDP9 | ecosystem: Environmental > Aquatic > Freshwater > Lake > Sediment | place: Indonesia: South Sulawesi... | reverse complement strand
CTGCCGGTTCCTGTGCCTGAAAAATTAACGTACCAAAGAATCTTCTTGACGCTTGCCCAGTTGAAGGGTTGTGAGTTAAAGATATTGTGAGTCCATTCATCAGTGTGTTTTTTCCCTGCGTTCAATCCATGTAGGTACCACTTTTCATTTGGTGAAATCGCGATTTCCCTGCGAACCTTCATGCCTGCAGAATCTTCGAGTTCAACTCCAACGTTTCCGTTAAAGGGTGATTGCTCCGCCATTTGAAATGTCAGGCTTGGATACTTGTTGCAATCAACTTCCATACCAGACGGAAACGTAAGAATAGCGCATCCATAATAATCTGGCGTGCTCGTGGTGTGTTTTATACTATAGGACCCTAGAACCTTCTTTGTACCATCTAATGAGACGCTCCCAGTTCCTGTTCCGCTAGTCCAGTCATTCGTTGCGTCCCCGTTGATGTCAAGCGTTTCGGTCCAAGCATCCTTGTTACTCGGATTAGCCTTTTCAGCAGCCCCGTAAACCGTAATTTTGTTTCTGATGCGGTGGATATCCTTGGAGTAGCGACTATCCTCAATCAATTCGGAAAGGCTAACCGGCGACGTTTTGCTGTTTCTAGGGAAGAAAGCAAACTTGCCATCGTATTCTATGCGGAAATCGTATCCGATCACACCAGCCTTATCGGCGCTTTCGGCAATATACTTCAGAATATCAAAGACTGGTGTATTCTCATACTCCAGAAGCGAATAGGTCGTGTCTGTGTCTTCAACAAGCTCTGTGGAGTCTCGAACATGGCTTAATCCAACAAAATTATCCAGCAGATCCTTGACGATTGCTTCGCCTTTCTGATTTTCATAAGTTTTCGTGACGACTTTACGGAAGATTTTCTCTCCCCAACAACGACCGCTAACACGAATGTAATTTTCAACTGCTGTAGACTCAGGCTCGATCTCTTCAACTCGAAGCGTGAGAATGAGAGGGCAGTTAGTGCCTCTACCAATGCTTATGCTTCCGTTATCCCCAACATTGATGGGGTAAGTCCCACTGGGACTGTATTTTTTGTTGAAGTTTTGGAGAAGGCAGTCGAAACTTGAAACTTCTTTAGTGCAGCCAAGATGAACTCTCAGCTCGAGAACATCTCCTTGAGGAGGCGTAACTGAGCCAAAAACTACAGCTACAACTGGTAACTCTATGCTCATCCTTCAATTCCTCGCCTGCGGAGTTCCTCTTCCTCACCAGCCCGTCGGATGTTACGAGTATACCTAGGCGTCTCTGATGCAGTAGCGTTAAATTCTCTCATCGATGTTGTCGCAGCCATCGTAGACATACTAAGCGCTGCCATAGCGGCTGCCGCTACGATAATCGCACCTACTCCCATGGTTAAGAGAACAATTTTTGCAGCAAGACTTGCATTGTGCAGCCACTGAACCGCCGTATCAATCGCAGTTTTTATAGTAGCAATCGTCTGAGCATTAGCCAAATAACTAAAAGTTCTAATCAACGTACCAGCTAACGCTAGAAAACTTCCCGCCCTAGCAATAGCGTCAGCTTGCTGCTTTGACAAAATTCCAAATTGCTCGCTCACCCTAGCAATTGCGAAGGCTGAAGCGCCAAAAGAGGCAAACTCACGCCCTACATGCCGAATCTCTGTGCTCATTTTAACGCTACTAGTTGATATCTTTTCAAACTCTGCAGTAGCGTGATCTCTCGCCACAACGTCAATAGCAACTTCGTGAAAACTCAACCTTTAACCTCCCGTATGGCTTCATCAATTGCCTCATGCATGCGACGTACAAGACTAGGCATGCAATATTCGAGTGCTCGAGCTAAGAAACGCCTCGGAAAAATGAAACGTGTTCCAAACTCAACGAAGGCAGCATAGGGAGCAGTGGCGCCAACTCTTAAGATCCACTCTTTTACCGTAGCAAAAATGGTTGATTCAAGGTAGCCTGTCCGTCTAGGCGCAAAGGATTGAGCCGTATTTTTCAATATTTCACCCTGCTCAACAAGCGTATCATGCACCTGACTCTTCATAGTAGAGCTTAACGTCTCCATTTTGCGGCGCAAATCATCTAACCCTTCAACATGAATTTCTAATTCAACGGACACGTCTTGCCTCCCTCTTCGCCTTCTCCACTTCCTCCTCGGCTTGGCGATCTATTTCATTCAAGATCACGATGAACTCTTCAATGGCTTTCGCTGGTTGTTCCTCGAGCTGCGTCGGGGTCCAACCGAACTCTTTGCAGAGTCGGAAGTCAATGAGTTTGGAACTGGATTTTCCATGGCGGATTGCTCTGATAAAAAACGACTTTCTTCAGTTGTGACACTACAGAGTAGATTTGCGGTCTTACTGAATAATTCGCCTAATTCTATGGGAACTCCGTTTTCTTCAGAGAGTAACCTTTCTAAAGTGATTGGCTTATTTTCTGGTTGTTCTTTGAGGCTTGCCCAGATAGTTTCTGCTTGGATTGCCACATAATCGCTACTGACAACCTGTCCCGATATCGGATGATACCTTGTGTGCCTCTGAATTATGCGGCTTCGTTTAGCCCATGAAATCTCTTGAAAGACATACTTGCCTTTGTACTCTGCACCGAAGCGATCGTCTAATTCAACTTCCTCTTTTTGCATTGCTTATCCTCTCCATAACCAAAATGCGGCTCTCAATAGCCACCTGCAAGTCTTCAAGCAAGATGTTCTGTTCTATCTCGGGCAATCGTAAGATCCTCTTCCCTATCTTAGCCCATAAGCGAATCCATTTCCGCTTTAACTGAGCCGCTCGACCAAAGTTCAGAACCTCAAAAGACCCTTCCATGTTATCCGCTCCCAACGATCACGATCGTAAAACTGAATCCATCAATTCCCGATATGGCATGATCAACACTGAGAGCAAAAGTCACCAAGATATAACCATTGACTCGAATTTCAGCTCCGTCATAAGTCCAAGTCAAGATTATGAAATCAGAAGCGCTAACTGGATTCCAGCTTTCCGTTGTCATGCCTAAAGTGATCGGAACATTGCTTCTGTTTACGATGTATGCTGAGAAGTTCTTGCTTTTTCCCGGTTCGACAATGCCCCAGTCGATTTGTGTCACTGCGACTGTGAAATTGATGTCTTTATAGATGTCTACACCGATGACTTTAACGGTGGCTATGTTTGGTATGCGCCTTGTCCACTGCATAACAGCGAGCGTTGAGACTACGCCAAGAAAGAAAGCAAACATAAACGCCGTTGAGAAAAGAACTTTTCTCAGTTTAGTTGCCTCCTAGCTTATGGCTACTGTTCTTGCAACAAAAGGCGCCTTCAGTGCTACTAGATCCTCGATGCGTGTGGGTGTGCTCACTTTTTCCCATTTGCAGTTGCTAAATACTGCCTTGTTACTTCCGCCCAACCCAAACTCTAAGTTGAACTCTGTGTCGTTAATGACTTCATCAAACTCTTCCTTAGACTCAAATTCGAATGTTACTTCCCCTGTGAGGTTTCGCTGTCTATGAGGCAGATACTTTAGGATGTGGCCGTTAGTTTTGATGACTGGAACACGTTTCAGATTATTCTCGATCGTCCATTTCCAATCGGTCACACGCTCCAGCGTGGTTGCGCCTTTCTTGACGTAACTTTCGTAGAAAGGCACTGCATACGGATGATCGCCATAGGTTGCGCCGATTTTCGCAGTTCCCACAACCAAGTTTTGACCGAGTAATTCAGCCTCTGCTTTTACGATGTCTTCAATAGAGCAACCGACAGTCAAGCGATTGAACTTACAACCTTTGTGAAGCAACGAGATGATTCCGCTTGTTTTTTCGTAGAAAACCTCAATGCTCAGGCTCTTGTCCAACTCCACCTTCGCCCACTGAATAAAGCCAATAGGCGCATCACTCGGCAGAGCAAAAGCAACCTTGACACCGACTTCTCTCAAACCCTTTTTGATCGCTTGCAAATCTACCGATCCAATACCGCGAACTCTGATGAGCCCAGGGTCTATTGCGGGTTCAACATTGTCTACAGGTCCAATCCCAAGCATATTCGGACTTGCTGGCGTTTCGCCATAGTTGGTTTCCTCAACATAGTAGAACTTCGCTTCATGCGCTCCATAAACACTCATTTTCTTTCTTTTCCTCCTTTTAGAACGCTATTGTTTCAAACAACCATGACTTGACAGCAAATTCGGTGCGCCACAGAAACGGTTTAACACGCACCTCGTCTTGATCTCGACATGAAATTATGTCGCAGTAAGTGATTCCATAAACCGTGATTACCGAGTCGGCACAATCTGAGTAAATTACGGCTGGCGTGGAACCATCACTTGGGTTGGTCGTTCTTGCGAGCAAATAGATGTAACCATTCGAGTCAATGTAATCGGTTAAGTTAGATGTCAGCGTGATGGAGATCCATTCGTCTGATCCGCCAGTGCCAGTCTGAGCATTTTGCCAAGCAGAAGCTGTAAAATTCCAAACCTTAATCGTAACACCGTTCCCACCGGGAGCGGTTCCGTAACCTTCAAACCTCAAGATAATCTTCTTAACGACGTCTTCTTTGGAACCGATTTTGAAACGGAACAACACCATCGAGTATTTGCCATTCTCAGACTGTGAAAAACTATAGCGATCATCATCGCTTTGCCAAATCTTAACGTACTCCGGAGCCGTTAGTTCGGTCCAACCAGCGTCTCCAGGTGCCAATTCAGTTGCAGACTTCCCATGGTAAGCCTTATGAGTGCCAGTTGGAGGACCAACCCCAAGAAAATTGTAAAGCGTTTCATTAGGCTTGGTCCGATTTTCTCGGATTATGCGAAGGATCTCCTCTCTCAATTTCTCACGCATATCCCTGCCAACTACGTTAGGCTTCTCCTTGTCGATCACCCAAATGTTAACCTGCAAAAGGCCCACACGCAAGCGGTCTTTTCCAGTCATACTGAGCTTTTTATCATCACTACTAGTCAGCCCCACTGTGACTTGTCCTTCATAGTTCTTCAGAAGTTCACGGTCGTACCATTCTTTCCCGACGTGAATGTTAGCCAGTGACCCATCATCTTTGACAAGCCACATCTTAGTCTTAATCAACCGCACAAGAGTTGTAACAGGGTCCTCAACTGCCATTAGCCAAGAAGCCTCCTACCAACAGACCGAAAATATAGCGGCTCACCCTGGAGTCGGAACAAGTCGACTTGCGCAACTTCGTAATCGACGCCATGACGTCTTATCTTGTCATGATGCCTTACTGGAAGAAACGTGTAAACCATCAAGAAATCTGTGACCATGTACCCGGGCTCGATTATGATCTCATCTTGTCGCACATTACGAATTACGCCCTTGATGGGGATTGGATCATAGTAGCTAATTGGCTCCCCAGCCTGAACAATCATTAACAGATCAAGATTCTCGCCGTATTGGTTGAGAATCTTGGTGAACGAGGTAAGAGCTGGCGTATAGTTTAGAAGCATGTGACCGAGCCATGAGACCGTTACGGTAGATTGCTGATCAGCAATAGGGCTGAAGTCAGTGAATTTGACGCCCCAATACTTGAAGTCCTCCGCATGGTCCTCAACGATTTGTTTACTCAGCGCTAGAGAAGGCTTATCGAAACTTCTGCGGATGCCCCATAGGATTCCAGATGTTACACCGTCGTAATATTCGCAAGCTGCCTTTCTCGTTACTACATCAATGTAGCCACTCCAACAGATGTATGGGTTATAACCAGGATACTCAACAGTTGCTCCGATAGTATTGATGAACTCGTAAACCTTCTCAACCGTGACACTTCTGCCTTCATAATCGTAGAGACCAAGCAAAGCATAACTGAAGGGATCATCATAAATCTGTGTTTCACCTAATCCTGTTCGATGCCACTTGTCATCTGCTGGGTCATAGTGGAGCCAAAATCCTTCGAAGCCTGCCCTTAAGAAATCAATTGATTTTGACATCATCGATTCATACTGGCTCTTATTGTCTGGGTCATAAGTGCACAGCATCTTAAGACCAATAAGACCATACAAGCATTCAATATCCATCTGTAAAAGCCAATCATCATTGATTGTTACTGCACGAGCAAATCCACCGTAAACCTGTTGGTCTTGCATGGTCTTCAGAAAAGTTCCGCCAGCCAACTTAGCAGCATCAAGGTATCCTGCGGTATTCGTTAAAGCATAGGCATGCAACAGTCCGGGAATTGCTCGACAGGCGTCAACAGAATAATAGGAGTCGCTCACTTCTGCGCTCTTGAACCCGCCATATGCCTTCTTCGCCGGATCCGTGCATTGCTGAGTTAAAATGAAGTCGGCAAGTGAAACAATCTTGTTGTAAATATTGGTTTTCTCACTTTCAAAGCGCGGATCATTATAACATTCATAGAGAAAGTCAATGGCAAAAGCAGCGACAAAGGCGCCTCTACCCCACGTTGGATCATATCCTGTGCCTGGAATCCAATAAAAATAAGGAGAATGCGTCATCACGAAATCATAATAGTCTTCTAAGGCTCCGATGGCTTAGACCCTCCCGAGATAAGGCTCCCTCAGTTGCTCGATCATCTTGAGAACACGTTGCTGTAAGAAGGCGGGAGAAGGAGTTTCAACTCCACCCGTAACCTCCCTCACGCTAAGGTCTCCCAGAGAAAAGCTTGTGCCAGAGGCTGATCCACCGGTCAGATAGGCGAGGCAATAAAGGGCTGCGAGATCAGTTATGCAAGACGCTTCCGCTTGAGTGCAGTTATTATAGTCGATCGTGAGATCGGTCTCAAGCATCACTTCAGCGCAAGCGTCAACAATAAACTCTGTAACAATGGAATCACCAATATCTGAACTGGTGAGGTTTATTCGGTTACGGACACGATCTGGAGTGACAGCTGCCACTACCTCTGGCCCCAAAAGAAACGGGAGAGAACTCTAATTTAATCAATTCTGACCGAAAATGAGACACAAAAAACGTGTGCCGAAAACTGTCACTCAAAAAGTGTAAGTAATTGTTTCCCTTTCTCGGTTATTTCGTATGGAGCCCTTGTGCCCTTCTCTCCTACCTTTCTGACGTAACCAGCCTTTTCAAGATACTCCATTTGGTGCGAGAACGTTCTGTCTGTCGCAAACGGTTGACAAGATCCCAAGACCTTCTTTTTCAAATCTGTCCAACAAACCTTACCCTTCGACAACAGCTCAAGGATATTTTTGCGAAGGAGGTCCCTCTCTCGATCCTTCAACTAAGGAAAACCTCCACAGGCTTGACCTTGGACTTGTGTGGCGGCGTGTGGTTGTTGCAAACCATCACTATATCCATTTCGCCAGATTCATAAGTTGAAGGCGTTAAATCAGGAGTATAAGATGTCATTTTGGCGCCGCAAAGAGGACAATATTCCCAGCAATCACAAATCGCCACATCGGCTGGTCTAGGGCGAAAGAGAGTTTTACCACATTTAGAGCACACCCCTGAAGCGTAACCGACTTGAGCCATTCGCCTTCTATCCTCTGATCTAAAAAATTAAAAAAATGGAAAAATGAGACTTGCGAAGTCAAGAGTTTAGAATGTTGTTTTGAAGTTGGTTCCTCGAGCGACAGCGGTGCTGCGGAGAATGCCGTAACCTATGCGCTCTGTAGCTACGATCCCGACCTCTTGTTTTCTCGGGTCGTCCCAGGGTTCAGTTGTTATATCTCTACGGATCAACATCACTCCGGCTGGAAATTTGCTGACAACATGAACTGTTCCGTTCGTGCATCTGCTGGATTTAAAGAGATTCATAGTCAAAGCTTGCCCAACCAATCCTTTGGTGAGCTGTGTTCCTCCCGCTGGCAGGTACTGGCTGTTAATGAACTCAGTGGCCGTGAAGAGTTGGCTCATCTGTTTAGTGTGCATGAAGGCACAGTCTGCTTCAAAATCTGCACCCTCAACTGCATCCCACATTTCGACGAGTTTACTCCAGGATAGAACAGCGGCGCCTCCAGCGATTTCGGCTCCACCAGCAAGGTTAGCAGCAGCGATGGCAGCATAGAGCGCAATGATTTTGTCGGTTTCTATCTTTGCTATAGAACGTCCCAGTGCCTCAAGTTGGCGGTCCATGGCATTCCATTTGGCGTCTTCAACGAATGCTTTCTTGAGAGCGATGCTATCTTTGATTTCAATGCTGCAGTTAATGTCGACAGTAGAATATCTTGCACCCGAGAACCGATTAATGCTGGCTTCTGCCGCTATGTAAGCAACCGATTCGGATTCAAGCGGAAACCTCTCTAACGCCTCTTCAGTTGATCTGACATCAATAATTTGCCGGGCTATGACATTAGGTCGGGCAGCGTCAACAACGGTATCATGGATTTTCCCAAGTGCGCCTGCCATATCGCTGAATATCCCTTCTCTCATACCCATTTTGGCATAGCGTTGAACCCACGAATTTCCAGCTGCCAATATCTTATGCTGCTCCAACTCTTGAACATACCACTCTTCCTTGAGTAACCCCTCATGGAATTGCGGTAGTGGAATTTCTCTCATTACTTAGTCACCATTATGAGGATCAGGTCTCCGTCAGCAACTACGTCTAAGGTGTCGCAACGGTATCCGAGGTTTTTGTCGACCATCGTTATGTCTGCAGCGTAAGGGTTGGCTATGACTTTGCCCGCTGTTGAGCCTCTTACCGTTCCGCCAACAGCTATGGCGCCTCCTGCAGTAACTTTTACTTTGCCGTTGCGCAAGACAGGCACCATACCCCCTGCGGCAACGGTTTTCAAGGCAATGCCAATACCAATTTCAGCGGCGACAGTTGTCGGCCTCACTTTGCCATTAGCACTGATGTAGACGGCTTGTCCTTTAGTTACGCCACCAGTATCAGCTTCATAGCTTTCAATTATCGCTCCATCTTCAGCTACGTCTCCGACAGCAAGGTCTGTTCGCCCCGAATAATCAGCCATGTTTTCCTTCTCCTGTTGCTTTTAGGGAAGCCAGCCAATTCATCTTGGCACTTCCGTTACACTCGGTAACTGTGATTATTCTCCGCCATGCGTTTTGGCGGATTTAGTAACTGTGACCGTACAGGATGGCGTATGAGAAGCAATGGAACTTCTGCCTGTCGCAGTCGTTTTCTTCTCGCTCACATAATACGAGCCCAATGGCATCAATCATCAGCTCCTCTAAACGTCATGCTCACTCACTAGCAAAGTGACCTCGGGGTTTGTCTGAGCCGCGCCATATGTGTACTTCACGTACCAGCCAGCTTTCATCGGAAATGGAAAGGGAGTCGACCCAGCCGAAACATTCTGAAGCATAGCGCCCCATGAAACCGTAGTTACTCCCGCCGCTATCTGTGGAATACGCATTATCAACTTGTCATTTTCGTTGTATACTTCTATGTCTAAAGTTGCAGAAACATCACGCTTGCTACTGCCGCCGAAAACTTCCCATCTCTTGCCCGCTGGAACCGTGAAATTCTTACTGGCAACCGCACCTATTGCCACGTAGTTATCTTTCAAAACGCCAAAAAGTTTCATTAGCTGTTCTCGCGGCACTTCTACCACCTATCGTTAGGACCTATGCCCAAAATCCGCATCTGTTCAGCGATTAACTGTTTTGGACCGAAAGTCCAGCACTTCCACACGTGAGGCGGCGGGATACTTTCCATTATGCCCTTATGCAAAGCCACGTACTTACGCTTCCACTCGTCGATACCTTCACGCATCTGCTTCTCGAAATCCACAACCTTAGCCTCAACGTCCACAAGTTTCTTCCGCAAGCCGACAATAACCTCATTTTCCGAGGGACTTGATGCATTGAGCTTTTCAGCAATCTTCTTGAGGGCAACGTTAAATTCGCCTTCTTTGGCAGTTAGAGATTTCTCCTTCTCTGCCATGACGGTATCTCTTGCCAGCTTCTCCGTAACATAAGCTTCTTTGAGGACCTTCAGCTGATCGACAGTGCTCTTCAGCTGTGCAATTTCGCCTACAATCTTGGTCTCGGCTTCCTTGAAAATAATAATGGCTGGCGCCGGTGCCTGCGTCCAAGGATCGCTGCGAGTCAACGCGCTGATCTGTCCCTCCAAGTAGCGAATCCGCTCCTCAAACATCTGCCTCAGCTGATCAATCTGCACGTCAAACGGCGCAGGAACAATAGGCAATGTTATGCCTTCCCAAAGCTTGATGTAAGCTTCTTTGTCTCCGGGTGGGAATCTTTTCATGAGGTGGACGCTGGTGAAGTCGAAGTTTCTCGGTGCCAACCCGTTTACTTTTTCAAGAATTACTCCTGGCTTGAACCAGTCGAGTTCGATGCTTAACCCTTTAAAGGAACCCTCTCTGATTTTTTGGGCTATTTCATTGTCGACAGTTCCCTCGAAGGCTACACCTTCCTGTTGTTCATCCCACCACGCGTTTTCAACTACATTCGGTTTTGGCAGTAAGCGCATGTGATCCATGCCGAAGGGTTTACCAGCCAGAGTTGACGCCGCTTTTTTGAGTTCCTCTTTAAGGTAAACATGCATCTTGCCTTCTTCAGGATGCCAAATCTTTTTTGGATGAATAGCTACGCCAGAAACTTTGTTTCCATGAAGGTTAATTGCTTCAGCAAACAAAAACGCTGTCGCGCTTGATTCTCCCTCGATTTGTCGTTTGATAACAGCACAATAAGCTGCTGGGTCATCTTTGTCTTGGTTTTTAGCCACACAATCCTCGAAATTTTCGTATTCTCCAAATGGCACACTTCTCACTTACCTTTCTTTTTTATGAGCGTTTCTTTCTGTTTTTCCAATTCGATAGCGACAAGACGCTCATGCTCAGCCGCTATCTCCTCCACTTGTTGCGGGCTTAATGGAGGCACATACTTAACCAGGAAATCTTTCATTCCCTTCACCAACTGGTAGTTTTTTGTCAACTAATACCCGTGAAACGAGTTCCGCCTCAGGCTGCTTTTCCTCAAGCGGCAGTTTGGCGATGTCCCGCAAAATTTTACGTAACTCTTCGGTCCCAATAACTGAAGGATTAACCTTCAAGAGCTCAGTTAACAGACCTAGAATCTCAGTGAGCTTTTCATAATCGAGGCTCTCAGGCATGCCCCAGTTAAGGCGAACCTGAGCTTGCGCCGGGTCTAAACCAGCAGCAGCTACCACACGATCAAAAAGATAACGTTCCACACCTCTTTTCAGAAATCTTTGAAGAGCAAGAACCCTTCGTTCTGCAATCTCCAGCGCCGCGTTAGCTGAAGCCTCTGTAAAGCCAGTTTTGGTTACGAGCTTGGCTAGAGGCGTCTGCATACCAAGCACATACGTGTCCTCTAATGTTTGGACATAGAAGTCCATGCCACGCATCCTCTCCGGAACCACAGTTTGGACTTTGGCATCGGAACCGGGTGGAGGGTTAAAAACGAATCTAGCTCCTTTTCGTGATATCGTGCGAAGTTGGGCTTGAATTTCCTCCAACTTCTCTTTCTTTAGTCCAGGGAAGCTCCATAACTCAGTAGGGCCTGCAAAAGTATCAATTGTTTCGGTCATGCCCTGGTGTATGCGCCCCATGATCTGGTAAAATGGATCTCTGGTTTCGCCGTCGCCGATATTCAGCGGAGTACACAAGCTTTGAAGGATTCCCACGCCGAGAGGACTTGACGTTAAAATGTTGTAGCCTAAATGAATAATTTCGTCGCCTGAAATTTGAGATGGCTCTCTTTTCCAAGGCGCGTATAGGTGCACACCCCATTCGAGTTCAATTGTCTCAAGCTCGCCTTTCTTTGCAAATTTTATGCCATTATCCTTGATGATTTCAAGCGGAATTTGCACCACAAAACTCGGCTTAACCAGATTGCCAACCCACCAGAAAACGTTTCCCCAGCCAACAAGATAACGGGCGCTTGTCTGCAAAATCTCGTCAAGTCCAACTTCCTCACAAAACTCGTCTACAATCTCCTTCGCAGTTTTGCTTTCGCTCTTCTCCTGGTATTCCTCATTCATAGTCGTGTAGAAGCCTTGACCAGCAATTTGATCAGCAAGGAAATCTATACTTGCTCTAGTGGCTAAATCGCCCAAATAAACCGTTGTCATAGTCTTAAAACTAACTAACGGTGAAACCCCACGAACCCGCTCGATCTGGCTTAAGAATAAAACTGCCTCATGAAACCGAGACCGAATTGTGTTAATAACTGGGGCCAGGAAGTTCGACAAGATAATTCTAACAAGGAATGGGTTCCAAAGAAAAAGAAGGTTGTTAACAGTTTAAACAATTGTTCAAAGTGTTAATAACACATAAAAACAATAAAAACATTCAATAAACTGTGGATTTGCGAATTACAACCCAAATGCTCGAAATTTTGAAACTAAGACTACAAGGCTATTCAGCCTATAAGATCGCTCGCAAACTGAACTTAGACCCGCCAACAGTCTACCGTGGGTTAGATTTTGCTACAAAAAACTTCGCCGAAGTTGAAAAAATGTTAGCAGAACTCAAAGGGCTAGGCTGGCCAGAGAAATTAGTAGAGGTAGAGAAGCAAGTCCGCACGAATAGACGGGCTAAAAAGACCGTGGTAGCCCTGAAATCGCCATCAAAATGGGATAAAAAATTGTCTCGCCCTCTACAAGTCGTGTCCAAAGTGCAAGACCCGTCTCCACGGAGACTACAAGTATTGTCCACACTGCGGAACTAAACTCTCCGAGGAGTAGAAAATGTGGCGTTTCATAATACCCATCATTAGTTTAACTTGCTTGTTTTCAGGTCTAGCAGTAATAGCGTATTTAATGAGAAGGAAGAGGAGGTGAAATGATGACTCGAGAGAAACTCCTGGCGATCGGTTTAATTGTAATAGCCTGTTATTTTTTCCTTTGGCAGTTTGACCACACAGTCGCGCCAAGCTTCTGGGGAAACCCTCTGATGCATCAGAAAGTCATTGACGGCTGGTTCCTCGACTATCTCAGTGGCATAGACGTCTACAACTCATGCGTCCTAATGCTGATCATCCTCTTCGCTTCAATCTTCGTAGTCACAATCATTCCATTCGGCAATCTCTACCTCAACAGTCAAACTGTCGCCGTCAACAAGGAAGTGATAATTGGTTTTCTTTTGGTTTTGGAAGCTTTCATTGTTCCAATCGTTACGCATTTGAATCTGACGGGAAAAGTACCCGATAGAGTACAAACGCTTGCATGGCTACTCACAGCCATCCTCATCGGCATAACATACTTCCTCAAATTCCTCGGCTACAAAAAAACCGAACCCTAAAACTCCTCTTCCCCTTTTTCTTCCGTCTCTATCTCCACCGCAGTGGATATTTCTTCTTTGGTTAATTCAAAGATTTTGAAGACGTAGTTTGTTAGGGCGTATCTCCAACCACGCCTACCCACCAGATTCTGATTTAGCTCTCTGCGGAGTTTCTTATTCATGCGCTTAAGCCTGCGAAGTACATTGAATCTGTCGATGTGATAGGCGGCTAGTTTGTCAGCGATCTCTCCAGTGGACAAACCCTGCGTGCCAGCATAAAATAGAAAATTAAGGATCTCCTGATCGACTTCGTCTTGACACGTAACTAATGTCAAGTAGTCGGTTTTTATCATGAGTAAGTCGCCTAATCCCGCCATGAGGGTTCTTGTGCGCTGGTCTATACGGTCGATTTTGCCTTCTAAACCATGAATCAGCTGGATTATGTATTTGCGTCTGCCGACTTTTTCCTCTTGAGAACGCCGTTTTCTAGGCTTCTTTTCGATTGTTTGTGATTGCTCGGGATGTTGAGATGTCACGGTTAGCTCATTCCACTCCAGAACGTATGATGTACGTCGCAACTTCCAGGCATGTTAACATAGATGTGTCAATGGGATATTGATAGGGTCTTGAGAGGAGCCTTAAAAAAGCTCCTTTGGTCAAAAAACCAATAAAAAACGCCTTTTCCCACAACATAGAATAATGGACTGTGCTAACATTAACTGCCATTTTAACATACCTCCGTTATGAAGACTTGGTTTCGTTTCAACGCCCTGATATACTCAGATTTTGGATCCCATGGATTCCTTCTGCTTATTACTTCATGGAGTCCTGGGCATTGAATAGCCACGGTTTTTCCGTCCTTGCTTCTCCACATAACCCTAGCATCCTTGCGCCCACACTTAGGACACAGAGCATAGTCAACTCGCTTAGCCAAGAAGCAGCCTCCTACGCATTTGCAGCCTTTCACGACGGCGACGCCGATCACGACCCTTCATAATCATTCTCCATAGTCGTTATTCCATCTTCCCCATTGACGTTTAGGCTTTCCAGTGAAGAATCGCCACCCGGTCTTAGCGTACTGTCTGCGTGAGGGATCCTTCTTCATCCAGTTAAGCATGTCATAGAAGGACTTCGCTCTCATTCTTCGATTGGCTTCACGATTCAGTAGTGGTTCATAACCGATCTTCCTCAACTCGTCTAAGAAGGCCTGTTCAGCGAGTACCTGTAACTTACCTGTAATTTTGCCTGTTGATACATTAAATCCTAGTTGTCGAAGTTCATAGACCGCATGTGAAAGCACATAACCAGTGCAGAGTTGTATCGGCTCAGACTTGTCACAGTTGAGCTCCGCAACCATCTCTTGAATCAGTCGACTTGTCTCATCAAGATAGTGTTTCTCGTCAAATGCAGGGTCTTTGAAAAACTGAATGTCAACAACACGGTATAGAAACTCATCTGTTTCTGTGCGGTAGCAGCCAATAACCACACCACCCAAAAGATCGCCCCAGCCCGCATCATCTACCAAAATTGTCATTCTATAGATTTCTCTCCTCCAAAACTGCGGTGTAAATTTGCACCGCAACATGAACTAAAATAGAAAAAGAGGGAGTTTTGCGGGAGACGTCTCCACTACTTAAGGTATAAAAGCTTAAACAATTACGTTAGAGAGTTAAACCAGACATTCTAAGGAGAGACACACACGTCATGGTTTCTGAAGAAGTGCCGCTAAAAAGAGTAAGCAGATTCTACTGCCTAAAACATCATTTGCTACATAAAGCCAAGGAAAGTGACATCGAAAAGGTGGTCAATGATGTTTGTGGCTTGCAAGCCCAAGCAGTTTTGACACCTTATCTCTCTTTGTGGAACAGAGTGGAGAAATTTGAACGCAGCATGCTAGATGAAGCCCTCTACAAGGCAAAGACTCTCGTAAGAATTTGGTGCATGCGAGGAACACTACACATCATTTCGTCAAGCGACCTGCCAATCTACAACAAAGCCTTGAAAAGGATGTGGTTCGAGCATCATGGACGCTTCATGAAGTCGCCAGATTGGCCTCCAATCGAGGAAAGGAAAAAGGTGGTGTATCCAAAAATCATCGAAGCTCTATCAGATAAACCTCTTAAACGGGAGGAATTTATTGCCAAAATGCGTTCTTTGTTGGGAGATGAAGCAAAGCCTTACAAAAAGTGGTTCTCCGCATGGGGTGGCATGCTTAAAGAAACATGTTATGAAGGCTTTACTGTTCATGCTCAACCGTGTGGTGCAGAAGCTTGTTTTGCCAGATTAGACAAGTGGCTACCAAACCTAAACCTGGATACACTAAATGAGGAACAGGCAAAAGAAAAACTTCTTCTAAAATATCTCAACGGCTATGGTCCAGCATCTGCTCAAGACTTTGCATCTTGGAGCGGACTAATGATAAGTGACGCCAGAAAAACCCTAGAAAACATAACATCGGAACTTGACGAAGTAAAGATAGAAGGTATTAAAGGACAATTTTGGATGCCTAAGAAAGATTGCAAATCACTTATGAAAGTAGACTTGGAAGAAAAAACTCCAGCACATCTCTTGCCCAAATTCGACTCTTTCGTTCTGGGGCACAAGGACAGAACACGCATCATACAAAAAGAGTTTATGAAACAAGTTTTCCGCAAAGCCGGAGACATCGCTTCCACTGTCATAGTCGATGACAACATAGTCGGAACATGGAGACACAAGAAAGCAAAGAAAAGCGTAACCGTGACAATTTCACCTTTCTACAAACTCAAAAAGGAAGACATGGTGGAGATTAGGTTAGCCGCGGAAGATTTTAGCCAATTCATCGGAGTACCTCATCTCAAGTTTGAGGTTAACTAAGAGGGGCTAACGCTTCATCGCCTCATGTTCACTAACCCAATAAGATTTCGTCTTTCCCGTCTTATCTGTCACATATTCTTTCTTGAAAATTGGCACCTCACTTTTGTACCGTTCCACCGCTTCCTTCAAAACTGGAAAAACGTGATGCCTATGAGAACCAGCAACAAGAACGTAAACCAAATCTTCGCCAACTTCGAAACTTCCAAGAAAGTGATGAATCCGCACATCTATGATTCCCTTCTCTTTTTTGAGGTCTTTGCAGATTTTGTCGATAATTTCGTTCGCTTTTTCCTCGTATGCCTCTAATTCCAGTTTTTCGACTTTTTCACCTTTTGTAGTTTCTCCTCTGACTACGCCTATGAATATGGCTAAGGCACCCGATTTGTTGAAGTCAGGGTTTTCTCTTACAGATTTCAACGCCTTTAAGAGAGAAAGGGTTCCTTTTGCATGAACACCCACGCTATCTGCCATAGAACCATCCCACTAAGCGTTAGTAATGGACCATATAAGGTCGACTACGAGCTTGTTTATGGATGTTGGCACCCCATCCACACGGGGCTGGCTCTCTTTGGTTACGCTGTCAACTCCGCCAGCATTTATGACCTGACCAAGGAGTCTTAACTCATTTTTTCCTTCGTGTCTATAGTCTACGTTTTTTAAAAGACTTAAACATGCAGCTATTCCGTATGCTCCCCAGTTGGATGTTCCTCCAATCACTAACACGTCTGAGGGTGTTGTCGCAGCGATGCCTTTGCCACATGGGCATTGACACTTGGCGCCGTATGGTACATGTTTTCTCACAGTTTCTGCTATAGAGCCACACCCGAGTTCGTTTCCGCCGTCTCCGACAGCAATGGTCGTCACTCCCATTTTCTCAGCGTAACTAAATAGGTAGTCTGTTTTGCCGACCAGATCTGAAATTTTTACACCACTCATTGTGTGGTACTCTTGTTTTGTGTTCCATCCCGGTCTTTCAATGGATACAAGAACTGAAGGGTTATGAGTTGAGAAGAGTTCTTCAGTCGTCGCTTTGGCTTTTTCGTCATCGATCGGATATTTCACGACTGGTATTTTTGGAGCAACCGCCTTTACAACATCAAAGCACAGGGCATCTGTCACCACTACAGTTTTTATTCCTGCCCCAATCAGCGTCTTCGTGAGTACAGCAGCGCCAGGAGGGCCATCTGTCTCGCACACATTTTTGGAGACAACGGGAAACCCAGTTATTATGAAAACCGTGTCTCCCCTCCGTGTATTTTCTGCAATTCCTTCAGCAGCAGCCAAGCACAAGGGTTTGTTCACGTTTGCGCTGGCTGCTTCGTAAAGTTTCCGTACAACTCTTCGAAGTGGGAGGTCCATAGTCACGGCTTCATCGATCATGTAGCCTTTTCGATCGAGTTCTTCTGCTTTCATAGGCTCACGCCTGCAACTATAATTAGGATGCCACATTCAACTTTGAATCATTTCTTGATGTACTTTCTCATGTCTTCCAATGCAGAGGAGGGGATTGGCAGTTCTTTCATGGTCACCAAGCCGGGTGGAGTGTTGATGACCTTCGGAATGGAGTTGACTATTATGGCGACTGTTCCGAGGTCTCCGTGGACACAGGGAGATATTTTCTGATTGATGTTTGGTTCTCCCTCAATTGTGATGGAGTCGTGTTCCTCTTCCGCGCCTATGTAGGCTTGAAAATCAAGTGTAATCGTTTCTCTTCCTCCCATTATCCCTCTTGCCATCTGCCTCAAACCAGCTGCCTGTCCAAGCTTGACTTTGATGGCTTCGCTTTCCACGTACTTTTTGGCTATTACGGGTTCTACTGTGTCAACCTCTATCCTATCGAGTTTCCAGCCTAAAGCGTCGGCTATCATGGCTATGGATTGTTCAAGCCCCACATGACCCGTGATAATTTTATTTTCAATTTTGTCTTTGAACTCGTCAACTGTAAGTCCTGCTCCTATCTTCTTTTGGAAGGGCACTCTGCGGGTGCCCGCATTCATCAGTCGCGTTACTCTGATTTTGTTTACTTTCTGGCACACGCCCGTTAGCGTTATGACCAGTATGTCCATGAGGAAGCCTGGATTTATGCCGGTTCCCAAAACAGTTACGTTGTGCCTTTTTGCGAGTTGGTCAAGTTTTTTTGCGAGTTCTGGATTTGTGACGTACGGATAGGATAATTCTTCACAGGTGGAAACCACGTCTACTCCATGCGTTACGACCTTTTCTAATTGTGGGTAAACGTCTTTGAGGAAGGAGGATGTTGCGTGAACCACTATGTCAGCCTTAACTTTAGAGAGCACAGCGTCTGCATCGTCGGACACCACGACTTCAATCCGTTTATCAATGCCCAATACCTCGCCTAAGTCTCTTCCAACCTTGTCCTTGGCAACATCGATGGCACCAACAATTTCTATTCCCTTTTTCTCTAGCAGAAACTTGGCTATGCGACTGCCCACCGCACCAATACCATACAAAACTACTCTTACGTTATTCATATTTCAACCCTTTTTCTATATCTAGTATATGGCGTATGGCACGGAATATACAGTTTTCGCGATTAGTATGCCTGTTAGTCATCTCCGAATCTAACTCTATTTTCCAGAGAATCCACAGACATTTTCGATAAAAATTTATATTTTCCTTTTGGGTTGATAGAAATCCGCTATCTAATAGTTGGAAGGGTTAGTTATGGCTACAATCAGAGAGGTTCCATCCAAGGTCAGCCGTTTTGAGAGAATCGGCGCCCACACGCACATAAAAGGGCTGGGTCTTGACGATAACCTGAAAGCAGCAAAGATAAAGGACGGCATGGTAGGGCAAGAGAAAGCTAGAGAAGCCGCTGGTTTGGTTGTAAGAATGATCAGAGAAGGAAAACTGAGTGGCAAGTGCATAATTTTTGCTGGTCCACCAGGAACTGGAAAAACGGCAATTGCGGTCGCGATTTCTCGAGAATTAGGTGTGAACGTTCCATTCATACAGATGAGTGGAAGCGAGGTATACAGCAGTGAGAGAAAAAAGACCGAGGTGTTGATTGAGGCTATCCGA
>Ga0315314_1001719_pt1 | contig 19027 bp, 18 predicted proteins | sample TDP9_MG_FD_203631 | JGI IMG/M metagenome (GOLD analysis project Ga0315314, IMG submission 203631) | Freshwater sediment microbial communities from Lake Towuti, South Sulawesi, Indonesia - TDP9 | ecosystem: Environmental > Aquatic > Freshwater > Lake > Sediment | place: Indonesia: South Sulawesi... | reverse complement strand
AAGACCCAGGCCTTTACGCATCGATCCAGATGAGCAACACCTACTCAGCTCAGTATTTGGACAAGCTAATGTCGAGTGCTTTGACTTTGAGGGATCATGTGACCACGAAAGACATGAAGAGCTTTTCGCAGTTGTATAGGGACCTACAAACCTTGCTTTCGAGGGACAAGGACTTCGCCAAGGCTTATGAGAGGATGTATAGAGCCCTAGAAGCTCTCTAAACAGCTCTTCAGTCCTTTAGCTTTACGAGTGTGTTCGTGGTTAGAACCTCGGGGAGCTTCCTTATCTCGTCAATCTTTCTGTTCAGCTCCTCCATCGTGTAGGCTTGAATCAAAGCAGCTATGTCGAAGCCTCCGGATACCTCGAAGACGCGGCCTGCAATCTTCCTGATTTTTGCTGTTGCGGTTTTGGTTTGTGTCGGTTCTGTCTCAACGAGGACTATGCCCTCAAACTCGGCTGTGGTCTCAATCGTGAAGGACTTGACCACGCCTTCGTCGATGAGCTTTCTTATTCGTCTTCTGACAGCTCCCTCTGTTAATCCCACGGCATCAGCGATCTTAACGTATTTTGCCCGAGCGTCCTTCCTGAGAATCTTCAGAACCTCTAGATCAGTCTGGTCCATGATGCCATTATACCGTATTCGAAAAATAAAAAGCTTTTCCGAAAACCGTAGACGCGAGAAATGAAACGATTCACGGTATGTGTCTTAAGCTGGGCACGACTTCAGACTTTCCGTCGAGCTCCATTTTTATGACGCTGTCAATCGGGTCGGGAGCTTTTCTGGGCAGATCCTTGAAGAAGACACGGTCCTCTTCCTGTTCGACCGTGGCTTTCCTTCCTGTTGCCAGAAGCTGCGCCGAGAGAACCTTGTTCCCAACTCCGGAGATGGTTACCTCTTTGCCGGGCCATCGGAAGACGTGGTGATAGGCGGTTGTGCCCTTCGCGGTTGTGAGTCCTACCATGCTCGAGAACTGGTGGCAACGCTCGGATCCGTAAATCGACTCCCCGTTCACCCTCATCCATCTGCTAATCTCCCTTAGGCGTCTCACAGAAGGGAGAGGAATCGTGCCATTGGGTTTCGGACCTACGTTGAGCAGATAGTTTCCGCCGTCCCTTGCGCATTGGACGAGGTTCATCACTAGCTGTTGGACTGACTTCCAGTTCCGGTCAGCTGCCGAGTACCCCCAATTGTCATTCATCGTCATACAAGTCTCCCACAATCGGTTCACATCCGAAGAAGGCTCGATCTTCTGCTCGGGCGTGCCAAAATCCTCGGGAAGTCCAGAACGGTTGTTTATGAGGATATCCGGCTGAAGCTTTCGGACCATCACGTTGAGCTCAACTGACTTCCAGTCTTCGGGCGTCCATGGCCAGGCTCCGTCGTACCAGAGCACATCGATCTCACCGTAGTTTGTGCATAGCTCCCTGACCTGCGTGTGGACATACTCTCGAAACTTGGCCCATCCTTCCGGATCCTTCTGTGGGCCGTCAAAATACGCTCGGTACCGCCAGTCAAGAAGCGAGTAGTAGAAGCCAATCCTCATGCCTTTCCTCCTGCACGCTTCGACATACTCTTCCGCAAGGTCACGTCTCGCCGCTGTCTTCGCGGCCGTGAAGTCTGAGACCTGACTGTCGAACAGGGAATAGCCGTCGTGATGCCGAGTTGTGAGAACCATGTACTTCATCCCCGCTTCTTGAGCCAAGTCGACCCATTCTTCTGGATCATATCTGCCCGGGTTGAACTTCCAAGCTAGCCTCTCATATTCGCTGGCTGGAATCCGCTCTACGTAGCGAACCCATTCGCCGCGAGCCGGGATTGAGTAGACCCCCCAATGGATGAACATTCCAAAGCGGGCTTGGTTGAACCACTCTCCACGCATGTCCAGACCCTCCAAACCTTGCTGTGCAATCTAGAACTGGTATAGCTATGGGTATAAAAGCTTATGATGTCTGCCAAGTCCGAGTCTCTTATGGTGAAGGCTTCGCCGGGCTGCCTTATTGCTTGGGTCCGAAATTCGTAAAGAAAAAACGAAAAACATAAATATACAGTCCGCGACATCTCACGGTATTAAGGTGGAAAACTGGATGCATGAGTTCACCGGATGCTACACTGCTATAATCACGCCAATGAAGAGGAAATGCGATGTCGACTATGAGGGATTGAAGAGCCTGATCGAGTTCCAGTTGAAGGGAGACATCAGCGGTATCTTGGCCGTAGGAACAACTGGCGAAAGCCCAACTCTGACTTGGAGGGAACATATAAAGGTTATTGAGAAGGTGCACGAGTTCTCCGGTGGAAGATGCCTTACCATCGGCGGAACCGGAAGCAATAACACAGAGGAATCACTCAAAGCCACGCGCGAAGTTGAAGACTTCGGCGTGAAATGCGTCCTGTTAGTGGAACCTTACTATAACGGGCCTAGCTCTTTGGAGATAAGAAAGGAGTACGTCGAACCAATAGCCGCCGAGTTTCCAGACATTCAAATCATCCCGTACGTCATCCCTGGGAGAACGGGAACCCAGCTGCTTCCTCAAGACCTCGCGATTCTGCACTCGCAATTCAAGAATGTGAGGGCCGTCAAGGAGGCAACCGGAAACCTTGAGAACATGAAGCTGACGAGGCGACTCTGCGGAGAAGACTTCGACATCCTATCCGGCGACGACGACAAGACCTATGTGATGATGAAGGACCCCGCAATAGGAGCAAACGGCGTCATCTCCGTGGCTTCAAACATCGCTCCTGGGCCTGTTCAAGAATTTGTGCAAACCCTCCTAAAAGGAAAAACCGCGGAGTGTGAGAAGCTCTCCGAGGCGCTTAAGCCCCTATTCTCGGTCGTTACGGTCAAGACCGAGGAAGAGACCCCTTACGGTTTTGCCACGTGCAAGGCAAGGAATCCGCTGGCCTACAAGACCTTGATGAATGTTCTGGGCATGCCTTCCGGCCCCTGTAGGCGTCCTCTTGGAAAGATGACCAAGAAAGGCTTGGAAACGGTCTTGAATGCTGCGAGAACTATTTACGAAAGGACGCCTGAGGTTCTGGAGCCAATGGAGGGGTTCTTTGATGTAGACTTGGGCAAAAGACTTTATGACGAGCGAAGCTGGCGGAGGCTTTACTATGATTAAGATCTGTGTGGCAGGCGCAGCTGGAAGGATGGGCAGCACCCTGATCGAAGAGGCAGTGGCCCGGGGGTTCAAGATAGTTGGAGCAGTCGAGGCTCAGGGCAACCCCAATGTCGGGAAGACATTACATGAAGCTGGAATCTGCAATGCCGATGTCGAAATCGTAGAACCCTCTCGCATGAAAGAAGCTGTTAAGGAGGCTGATGTCTACATGACTTTCACTACCCCTCAGGCAGAAGTATCAAACCTTCCGGTCGTGGCGAACTTGGGCAAACGCATAGTCATAGGAACAACAGGTCTCACAGATGATCAGATGCGAAGGGTCAAGGAAGCGGTTTCACAGAAGGTTCCAGCCGTCTTCTCTCCGAACTACGCCATAGGCGTCAACATCATGTTCAAACTGACGAAGACTTTGGCGCTTCTGCCATCCGACTACGACTTCAGCATAGCCGAAATCCACCATACAGGAAAGAAGGACGCTCCCAGCGGAACAGCAAAGAAGCTGGGCACGCTGATCTCCGAAGCCAGAGGATACTCCAGTGTCGTGTACGGGAGAGAGGGTTTGAACGCAAGGAAACCGAGTGAACTAGAAATCCTGTCCGTGAGGGCTGGAGGAGTTCCCGGAGTCCACGACCTAATAATCGCTGGGCCACATGAGATGATTCGCGTTGAACATACAGCCTTCTCGCGGCGTGTCTTTGCTCAAGGGGCCCTCTACGCAGCCGAATGGGTCTGCAAGCAGACGAAACCCGGCGTTTATGGCATGGACGATGTGTTAGGGCATAGTCAGTAACTTTCTTGATGAGTGGTGGGAACCGTGGCCGACAGAGTTGTCATCAAATTCGGCGGTGCGGATCTAGCTACTGGCGAGAAAATTAGAAAGGCGGCTGAGATGGTTCTAGCATCTGGTCTAAAGGAGATTGTCGTAGTCGTCTCTGCCATGGCGGACGCCACGGACAGCTTGGTCGGGGTCATGTCCCAGATAGGCAACGTGACCGACCGTGACTACGCAGAGATCGTCTCTATGGGTGAAAGGACCAGCGCCCGCATCTTCTGCTCCGCTTTAAGGTCTCTAGGTGCTAACGCAGTATACCTTGAGCCCGCCAGAGAAGGCTGGCCTATTGTTACAGATTCGAGCTTCAGGGACGCCGAACCGGACATAGAGAAGACTCGTGAAAAGGTCAAGCTTTACCTTGAACCTCTCTTGGGCAAGAAGATAGTTGTAATCTGCGGTTTCCTCGGTCAGGACGAGGATGGAAACATAACAACGCTAGGCAGAGGAGGAAGCGACACGACCGCGATGGTCCTTGCGAACTGTCTTAGAGCCCGAGAGATCATTCTCGTCAAGGAGACAGAGGGGGTGATGTCAGCAGACCCGAAGATGGTTCCTGAAGCCAAGCCGCTTAGTAAGATGGACATTCATGAGATGTTCGCCCTTGCTCATGGGGGCGCAAAGATCATTAAGGCTGAGGCGTTGAAGTATAAGCTGCCAGACCAGACCTTGAGGGTCGTCAGCTTCTCGAACGGCATCGCGGGCGGGGGAACCGAGATCACCGGGGTCTTCAACTCGGCATCTTCCGAGATCAGCGAAAAGAGAGGACTTGTGGCAGTCAGCCTAGTCTGTGACATCGTACCCCGAAACATGAGCAGACTCTTCGGCTCACTAGGAAACAGAACAATCTATGGTATCAGCACGGGGAAAGGGTCACTCACCATATTCACATCTTCCGAGGACCTAAGGACCCTTGTGAACAGCTTGCACAGTCTTAACGCAGGCAAGGCGTTAAGTAGCAGAGGCAACGTTGGGCTCATCGAGTTGACCCATCCAGATTTCATAGACTCGCCTGGATGGATAGCCAGAATCTCGGGCGCCTTAGCTTCAGGAAACATTAACATAATCGAGATCACGACCAGCAAGGCCACGATAAACATTTTTATAGACGAGTCGAAGATTGATGACGCTGTCAAAGTTGTGAGGGATGCACTTGAAACGTAAAGTCGCAATACTAGGAGCAACAGGCGCAGTCGGCCAGAGGTTCATCCAACTCCTCCAAGGACACCCTTGGTTCGAGATAGAGGTGCTTGCAGCTTCAGAACGTTCAGCCGGAAAGAGATACAGGGAAGCTTGCGCATGGCGGATGGAAACCACATTGCCGCCTGAGGTCGGCGAGATGACCGTAGCGAACACGAGCCAGAAGGCTGTTAACGAAGCTGGCAACATGGACCTCGTCTTCTCGGCGTTGCCTGGCGACATGGCGGGACCCGTAGAAGAGGAGTTTGCGGCGAAGTATCCTGTATTCAGCAAGGCAGGCGCGCATAGATTAGAGGATGATGTCCCGCTTATGATACCGGAGGTAAATCCGGAGCAGCTGGAGCTCCTCCATATCCAGAGGAAGAGAAGAGGCTGGGAAGGGTTCATCTCAACCGATCCCAACTGCTCAACCATTCAGATGGCTATGACACTGAAGCCCCTCATGGCTTTCGGATTGACGAAGGTGATAGTCACAACGATGCAGGCTCTCAGCGGAGCTGGCTACCCAGGCGTTGCCTCGCTCGACATAATCGACAACGTGGTCCCCTACATCCCGAAGGAAGAAGAGAAGATGGAAAACGAGACAAGGAAGATCCTTGGAACCTTTGATGGCAAGCGAGTTGAGCCGGCAAAGATAACCATAAGCGCCAGCTGCAACCGAGTGAACGTTAAGGATGGCCACCTCGAGGCTGTTTCAGTGGAGTTGGAGTCTGAGCCGAGTGTCGAGGAGGTTGTGGAAGCGTTCAGAAGTTTCGTCGGCGAACCACAGAGGCTTAAGCTTCCGACAGCGCCTCAAAAGCCCATAGTCGTTAGGGAAGAGATCGACAGGCCGCAGCCGCGTTTCGACCGGGACGAGGGGAAAGGGATGAGCATCGTCGTTGGCCGAGTTCGAAGCGACCCGACTATGACAATCAAATACCTCTGCCTCGGCCACAACACGATAAGAGGCGCGGCTGGTGCAGGAATTCTGAGCGCTGAACTTGCGGCTGCGAAAGGACTTATCTAGCCCTCTTTCCATTCTTTTTCAGAGACACAATTGTGTTGATGATGTCTATGGTTTCGATGCCGCACGAAATGCTGGAAAATAAGAACGGCGTCCTTCACATAGACGGCGTCTCGGCGTTGAAGCTGGCTGAAGAGTTCGACACACCTCTGTACGTTACCTGCGAGCGGAGAGTCAGGGACAACTACCGCCGGCTTTACCGAGCTCTGTCCAAACACTACGGTAAAGTCAGGATCTACTACTCTGCCAAGGCAAACACGAGTCTGGCAGTGCTGAGAATTCTCCAGAGTGAAGGGGCATATCTTGATGCGGTTAGTCCCGGAGAGGTCTTTCTTGCCTCGGATGCAGGCTTCCCACCGGAGCGGATTCTTTTCACCGGCACCAGCGTTAGAGACGATGAGCTACGGTTTCTTGCAGACTGGGGCTTGGCGATGAACATTGACTCGCTTTCAGAACTGAATAGACTTCTAAGCTTTCATGTGCCCAGTCTCTTGTCCATAAGGGTGAACCCTGAAGTTGGGGCGGGTCATCACGAGCACGTGGTCACTGCGGGGAAGGAATCAAAGTTCGGCATCTGGGAGGAGGACGTGGTAGAGGCGTATAGAAAGGCCAAAGGAGCAGGCGTCGAGCAGTTTGGCATACACATGCACATCGGCTCTGGCATACTCACAGTTGAGCCTTTCTTGGTCGCCGCTGAGAAGCTTCTAGAGATAGCTCGCCTAGTACATAGGGAAGTGGGCATAGGCTTTGAATTCGTCGACTTCGGAGGAGGCATCGGCGTGCCTTACCGACCAGACGAGAAGCCGCTCGAGGTGGAATCATACGCACAGAGAGTTCTGGAGCTCTTCAAGAGACGAGTGGGAGAATACGACCTTGGTGAGCCTTCCTTCTGCGTTGAACCAGGCCGTTACGTTGTCTGTGATGCCGCAGTCCTCTTGACAGCTGTGAACACGGTTAAGATTACGCCTTTCAAGAAGTTTGTCGGCGTCGATGCAGGCTTCAATACGTTAGTCAGACCTTCCATGTACGGTTCCTATCATCCCATAGTCGTCGCGAACAAACTTAACGAATCTGATGTTGAAACATACGATGTCGTCGGACCGCTCTGCGAGTCTGGTGACATCCTTGCCCGAGACCGTCGGCTCCCCCAGGTAAGTGAAGGCGACCTATTAGCTATCCTCAACGCTGGCGCCTATGGTTTCTCGATGAGCTCACAATATAATTCCAAGCCTAGGTGTGCAGAGGTCTTAGCAAAAAATGGGAAATATGCCTTGATCAGGGAACGAGAAACCTTCAAAGCGCTCCTGAGCGGCCAGAAATATCCTCCGTGGCTTAGATAGGCTTTCCGTGTTTGTGGTCCAAGGTTACCATAGCCATTGACCCATATTCTTCTCCTTTCTTCCAAGTTCCTAGAGAAAGGAGCTTGTAACATCATACTTTGCTGGTAGCGGTCTTGGAGCTCGTCCGTGTCTCTACAAGTGTCAAGATTAGTTTTAAATAGCTGCGACATCAGAAATCTTGCAAGGTGATGGAGTTGACTAGACTCAAAGTTGGCGCTCAACTCATAATCTGGGGGCAACGCCCTCTTTCCAATTTTGAAGGTGTGCTTGACGAGGTTGCGTCTCTAGAATATGAAGGCATAGAAGCTAGTCCCGAGGTCTTCGCAAGGATTCCAGATCCAATGAAGCCCCTCGCTTCTCGGAGGCTAGGTTTGGCAGGTCTACACATGGACGTAGGCTCCGCCAGCGTCAAAACTGTTGACTATGCTTTGACTGTTCTAAACAAGGCTGAGGGACATTTCCTTCTGTTCAGTGGCGCCGGAGGTAGAGAAAACTCTGACGAGAATTACAGGAGAAACTCGAAGCTTCTCGACGAGTACGGCAAACGTGCCAAGAAACGTGGTATCACAGTCTGTTACCACAACCACTGGCAGGAAATAGTCAATGATGCGCATGGAACTAGGATCATCCTTGAGAACACAAGCCCGGAACGCGTTTCGCTCTGCGTCGACACTTACTGGGTTAAATGTGGTGGCCTTTCGCCAGCAGAGTTCATAAAGGAACATGGCAATCGCGTGGGATACCTGCATCTAAAAGATGGGACAGAGGAAGGAATCAGGAAATACGAGTTCACTGAACTGGGACAAGGAGCGGTTGATTTCCCGGCAGTACTGAGAGCTGCAAAACCTCTCCGGATAGAATGGGCTGTTGTAGAACAGGACAGAACGAACAGAACACCCAAGGAAAGCATGGCTATGAGCAGAAGGTACCTGAAAGAGAAACTAGCCCTATAGCGGCTTCTACTGGCTCCGAAGCCGCAATGGCTACCCTGATGTCTTAGGTAACTGTTGGCTGCTTTGACCGTTGTCAGCAGGTTCCGGGCGGTCGTGAATGACAGCCAAGATATGCTTAGTGAAAGCTCTGTTATCAAACCTTTTCAAGTAGTTGGGGATGACGGTCTGGTTAGATGTAGTGCAGCCCTTGTTCTTTAGCAGTCCTTCCCAGATAAGCTGTTGCCAACCTAGCTAGAAGGCTTAGAGCTACGACTAGAGCGAGCAGCGAGACCCATTCATATTCGACAGCTATGATCGGCGTCGTCTTCATCACGTAGTGTCTAAGAAGGTCCATGCCAAACGTCTGTGGAAGAGCGTAACCTACCACCTGCAATGGCACGGGGAGAAGCTGGAGCGGGACAAACATGCCTGTCAGCATTTGGAAGGCGAAGTTGAAGAAGCTGAAGACCGCTGTCACCTGCCTATATCGCAGGACCAGAGAGGCGAAGATGGCGCCCAACTGAGCCATTGCGGCCACAGTGAGCATTGTTGCTGCCAAGCCTAGAGCAAGACCGAACGGGGTCAATGTCTCCTTTGTAAACCATAAACCAAAGCACAACATGGGGATGAAGAAAAAGGGTCTCGAGAATCGCTGAAGCGCCAATGTTACCTACGATATACCAGTAACGAGAGAAGGGGCAGCTGAAAGTGTAATCAATTTGTCCGGTGCTGAGTTCGCCTTGGAACATGCCAGCGGCTCTCCATAGAGCTATGCTCTGCCAGGCCTGGAAGCTAACGCCTAACGTGAAAAAGGCCACATAGTTTGTGGAGCCAACTGTCCTGCCGAGTAGGGAAGTGTCAAACGCAACCGCAAACAAGAGCATCCCGAAACCGAAGAGCGCACCGGTCAGAATCTGAAATGTGAAGTTCGCCTTGTAGCGGGTTAGAGTAAGCACTTCTCGCCACACAGCCATATAGAATAGCTTAAGGGGGCTGACCACTTCTCATTTCACCTCGCCATTCTTTACGAAGAATGCGAAGGCATCCTCAAGCGAAGGTTCAACCATCCCGACGGGCGCTTTTATACCGGCCTCTTCAAGTATCTCCATGACTTCGCCCAGCGCACTGAAAGCATCATCGCAGTAAAGCCTGATGTTCGCCTCTCGGGTCAGGTTGCTGACGCCTCTTATCTTCAGGAGCCTTGATTCCATAGTCTCGGTCAGCTTGGGGACGCCGATCTCTACGATTTCTTTGACAGTGACTTTTTTCTTGAATTCCATGGGCGTGCCCATAAACTGGAGCTTGCCATGGTTTATGAACGCGATCCTGTCGCAGAATTCTTCAGCTTCCTTCATGTTATGGGTCGTGAGACACATGGTGATCCCGTTCTCTTGGGCGTATGACTTGAGGAAGTTTCTGACGTTCCGCGCGGTCACTGGGTCAAGGCTCTTCGATGGTTCGTCTAGAAAGCACACTTCAGGAAGGTGCATGATCGCCCTCATCACGATAACCAGTTGTTTCTCGCCGCCGGACAAGGTTATGAAGTGCTTGTCAAGCCTGTCGCTGAATCCGATCGACGATGCGATGTAATTTGTTCTTTCCTTAACAGTTTCCGTTGGCACATCTCTCAAGGCGTGAGCAAAATACAGAAGGTTCTCCCTCACTGTAAGCCTGAAATACGCCGACCTTTCAGAGTCTTGCCCTGCGTAACCCATGATCCGGCGGACTTTGGCTTCATCTTTGTCGACATCGTATCCTCCGACCTCTGCACGGCCAGAGGTTGCCTTAAGAAGAGTGGCCAGAATCTTGACAAGCGTGGTCTTTCCTGCGCCGTTTGGTCCTAGGAACCCGAAGACCTCTCCCTTGCTGATTGAGAAGCTGACATCATCAAGGGCCCGTACGGTCTTAGGACCTTTATATTCCTTAACGAGGTTGCTGCAGACTATTGCTTCTCCCAGATCCATCTCTTTCACTGGTAGATTATGGTGGTGGACACTTTAGTTTAAGGTTTTGGGAAAAAGTGACCACTCGCATGATCAGCGCTTTCATTCGAGAAGACAGGAATGTTATATCTTTGAGGAAGAATAGTATCTTGAGGGGACCGGATTGGAGAAGACGGCCAGGTTTAGCATATCCATCAGCTCTGACCTTCTCAGAAGATTCGACAATGCCATGACGGAAAAGACTTACACAAACCGCTCCAAAGCCATAAGAGATCTCATTATAGACTTCATCGTAGAGAGGGAATGGGAGAAGTCCGAAAGACAAGTTATGGGTTCATTAACGCTTCTCTACGACCATGAGGCGCGAGGACTTCTCGGGAAACTCGCGGAGATCCAGCATGAGAGAAGTGACAACGTCGTTTCCACGATGCACGTACACATCGACGAGCATAACTGCATGGAAATTCTCGCCCTGAAGGGGTCACCCAGAGAGATCAGAAAGGTAGCTGACAGACTCATAAGCTGCAAAGGCGTGAAACATGGAAAACTCATGATGAGCACAATGGGAGAAGAGATAACCTGAACCAGCAGTGGATATATCGACAGTTGCCTAAGAAGTTCAGTCTCCAAGCCTCCTGAAGGTACAAGGTGAAATCTGGCAAGATCATGCGTTGCCAAGAGATAATCACAAATAGACCGACCCGCGAAACTCTTTTATGAGACAGCATGCCGCTTAAGGAATGGAGGGGTATGTCGCATCACCTAGGTCTCGTTGAACCGAGAGTGAAGCCTCCTCTTGACAGAAACTTTCGGCCAATTGTGCTGCGCAACCGAGCGTTTCTCGACGCTGTCCGCGGATCTGGCAAAGGAGACCCCTTGGGAATCGCTATCGAACGCAACGATGGCTTAACCTCTGTCTTCAGGACTATTGTGTTTCCTCAACATTCCGAGATGGAAAGGACAAGCATGCCCTATGTTGAGCGTCTCGTGAAGACTCTCTTGTGGGTCTGGGGAGGATGGAGAGTCGTAATCGGCGGGTCCAAGACCGTTGGCATACACATCAAAGAGGAATACTCGCCCAGTGGCAAGCGGGCTTTTGATGCCGAGTTTATGGGAGGCGTCTACGAAAAACCTTTCGCTGTTGAAGCCGTGGACTATGCCGATCTGCCTCAACCCAAGGAAGAAAGCATCCCCTTGGGAAGACACCTCGACGGATGCCGCATCGGCTTCGATGCAGGCGCAAGCGACAGAAAAGTATCTGCAGTAATAGACGGGGAAGCGGTATTCAGCGAAGAAGTCGTCTGGAACCCGAAGACCCAGAAGGACCCGCAATATCATTTCGATGAAATTATGAGTGCACTACACTCCGCAGCTTCGTATATGCCTCGGGTCGACGCGATCGGGGTCAGCGCAGCCGGGATCTACATAAACAACCGCGTCAGAGTTGCATCGCTTTTCAGAGGGGTCCCCCGTGAGCTGTTCGAGAAAAGGGTGACGAACCTGTTCTTGGACATGAAGAAGGAGTGGGGAGGCGTTCCGCTGGAAGTGATTCATGACGGTGATGTCGCGGCGCTTGCTGGAGCCATGAGCCTTGACGATACCAATGTCCTCGGCATCGCGTTGGGCTCAAGTCAAGCCGGTGGATACATAGACCGAAAAGGCAACATCACGGGATGGCTTAACGAGCTTGCCTTTGTACCAGTTAACCTCAATCCGCATGCCCCCGTGGACGAGTGGTCCGGCGACCGTGGAACTGGTGTACATTATTTCTCGCAGGAAGCGGTCATCAGACTTGCGCTGGCTGCAGGAATCGTGCTTGACGAGAAACAGACCTCGGCGGAGAAGCTGAAGCATGTCCAGAAATTAATGTCGCAGGGGCATGAGGGGGCAAGGGAGATCTTCGAAACCATCGGCTGCTATATAGGATATGGCATCGCCTACTACGCGGACTTCTACGACATCAAACATGTACTCATTCTCGGACGAGTCACTTCCGGAGAAGGAGGCAACATAATCCTCAAGAAGGCTGAAGAAGTCCTGCAGACTGAATTCCCAGAGCTTGGTGGAAGAATAAGGCTTCATCTTCCAGACGAGTCAGGCAGACGTGTCGGTCAGGCTATTGCAGCCGCAAGCCTTCCTGCCTTGAAGTGAATATGGAGGTATGGAAATGAAGTTTGGCAAGGATACGGCGGATTTCTTCATTCCAGATGGCAAACCGATTGAAGAAGCATTGGCTAGAACAACCCACATGGGCATCGGCGCCCACCCAGACGATCTCGAGATAATGGCGTACCACGGAATCCTGGAATGCTTTATGAGGGAAGACAAACGGTTTCTAGGCGTAACTGTGACTGATGGTGCCGGCAGCCCGAGGGACGACCTTTATGCGTCATATTCGGACGAAGAGATGCGGAATGTCAGAAGAACCGAACAGAAGAAGGCTGCTGTTGTAGGCGAATACAGCGGCGTAGTGTTGTTGGATTACCCGAGTTCCGCTGTGAAAGACCCTAAGAACCCGGACGTCAGAAAAGACCTTCAGCAGCTGATATCGGAAGCGAAGCCATCTTACATTTATACACACAATCTCGCCGACAAGCATGATACCCACGTAGCCGTCGCTGTTAGGGTGATAGAGGTGCTGAGAGAACTCCCGCAGAACGTGCATCCGCAGAGGCTTTACGGTTGCGAGGTGTGGAGAGACCTCGACTGGATGGTTGACTCGGACAAAGTCACATTCGACGTTGGCGCTCATGAGAACCTAGCTGCTGCCCTGGCAGGGGTCTTCGACTCCCAGATATGCGGGGGAAAACGGTATGACCTCGCCACAATGGGTAGGAGAAGGGCCAACGCAACATACTTTGAAACTCACGGTACAGATATCACATCCGCAATGATCTACGCGATGGACCTTACACCTCTCATCAAGGAACTCAAACTGGACATAGAAGAGTACGTGTTAGACCACATCAACAGGTTCGGCCAAGAAGTCTCGTCGAGGTTGAGGAGACTACTATAGGCAGAGGAATTCGGGGAATAAGCGCTCATGTCAGGGCTTATGCTTTTTGACCTAGGATATTCCTTAGAGCCCTTAGAGATTCTACCGCGTTCTCTATGGGTCTTACTTCGATTGTATACTCCACATCGTAGCGGGAAAGAATGCTTAGGTAGCGTTTGAAGTCTACGTATCCTGCTCCTATAATCTGGTGGCCGTGTTCCCTTGTCCTGTCATGTAGGTGGCATTCGCGCACCTTGGCTAAGTGTCTCAGGAAGAAGTCTTCGTCCTCAGTGACGGTTGACCCGTCGCTTCGGTACATCTTGGCAAGGTCCCAAGCGAGGAAGATTTCGCCTTCTTTGAGCATCTTGGGAAGAACCTTCATTACGGTGGCCGTGAACGGGCTGTTCTCAACACAAAGCAAAATTCTCCCTTCGGAGTAATCGGAAAGCTCTGAGAGCGCTCTTGTGAGACTTCGAGCATAGAGTCTAGGATACTGCACATCAATCGGGACGCTTCCCTTAGCCGGTATTGTGAAAGCGGGGATAGCGCCAGGATGAACTGTAACCAGTTTCGCGCCAACGTCGCAGGCAAAATCGATCACCTCCTTGAGCCTTTCGACCACTGCTCGCTGGATTGATAGGTGTGGTGTCTGCAGACTGAAGTCTTCACCGGGCGCATGAACCTTGAGTGTTATGTCCCTGTCCTTTGCGTAGCACCTTGTCTTTTCTCGAGCCCGGAGATCATATTTCTCAGGGAAGAACTGAGGCATCGAAGCCTCTATCTGCACAGAAGAGAAACTGTGTTGGCAGGCCAGATCTATGGCTTCCGTGATGCTCTTCTCATAAACAGCGTGAAACCCAACCTTCGAAAAGATGTTATTAGAATTCACCGTCTTGAGGTCTCTCCTTGAATCCATGAGTATTCTGCGACAAGCGTTGAGCTACTATCATAGCGTGGGCTTTGTCGTAGGGTTCGAGGTGGATGACTTCGAAGATCCTGTATCCTCCCTCCTCGAGGACCTTGATCTCCCGCTTGTAGACTTCTGATGGTTCTTTGGTGACGTCGATGCTTCTTGCCTTCACCGCGAGCATTATCCACCCCCCTTGCTTGAGGAAGGCGTCTGCGTTGTTCACAAGGATTCTCGCCTGTTCGGGCTGAGCGATGTCGCAGTATATGACATCAACCTTTCCCACCAGAGTTGCGTATTTTCTGGGAAGTCTAGCATCGGCTAGAATCGGCGCCATGTTTCCTCGGAATCTGCAGACATTGTATATGAGCTCGCGAATGGACCGGGGCGCAAACTCCACACAGAAAACATAGCCCCCTTCACCAATGATATCAGATACATGACTAGCGGTGGTTCCTGAAGCCGCGCCCAGATAAAGTATTTTACTGCCCGGTTCTATAGCAAGACGCCTTAGTCCCTTCAGGATTGCGCCGGCAAGCTTGCTCCGAAAGGGGTCCCAAAGCCTGTACTCAGCTACTCCAGTTCTGACTAGCTGTTCGCCGTAGACATCCCTTCCCGGAGCAAGGTTTCTAGTGGCGAGCCTTCGCGACCCGTCCTCAACGGTGACTAGGTAGACGCCCGTAAACCCCGGATGAGGCTCAACCTCTGCGTTCATGCTTCTTCCATCTCTTGCGGAATGGCTTAGGCTCTTTCGCAGCCTTTCGCGGTCTTTCTTCAGAAGGTGCTGGCTTAGGTTGCTCGTACTTCCTCTTTATCTCTTCAAGCCTTTTTTCGAGGTCTGCCTTCAACCTGTCGCTAATGTAGTTACCGCTGAAGGCATCGGTGCGCACAGCTATCGCGAGCTTGCCAGCCAAGGCTCTAGCGATCTTTCCTCTTAGCCACCGCTTAGCCCCGTGGACAGCCGTGTGCTGGAAGAGTATGCCGTGCTTGGGCGGTCGAGCGCCAGTCGTCAACGATCTGAAGAGAGCCTTCTCTGCGCCCAACACTTGGATGGTGCTCGCCGGCATCTTAGCTAGATTGATCAATCCGCCAGCCAGAGCTATGAGCCTTGCGCCCAAGGTTGAGCCGGTCAAGGCAGATGTGTTCGGGGCGACTTCCTTCATAGTCCTGTCGATGTACTCCTCAAGTCCGGATCTCAGGTCGAAGAGCCCCAGAACGTGTCGGCACATCTTCCGAGCCTGTTCCATGTCGGCTTCCTCAAAGTCGGCGCCCATCGAGGTTTCCGCAGCGCTTGCCAATTGGGAAACTCTGTTCTCAGGCAAGCTCTCTTTTTCAAGGTTTTCCGCTGTGAAGTTGTCTCTCTTGCCTAAGGTGCTTACAAGCATGGCGTAGGTTTCATGCTTGTCTATGAGTCGGTTCAATTCTGGGAAATGAAGCCCGTACCATTCGCGGATGCGGTTCATAGATAGGTTCAGAGTCTTGTCCAGATCGTCCAACGCTTGGACAGCCTGCACGATCAAAAGGTCTCTTTTTTCGGTTGCCTTTCGAACCTTCAGCCTCGACATTTCCATCGAGACATCGTGAGTCCATTTTGCTATCTCCGAAGGCTCTTCAAGGAAGCCCGCCTCAACCGCGTATCTCCCCACATCTTCACGCACAGCCTCACCTATCTCAGACGGCGCTTCGACCTCAACGTCTACAGCCAGCTCTCCACGAACAGTCTGAGCCAATTCCGCATTCTCAAACACAAATCTGGTGTAACCTTTCTCCTTGAGAATCTTGATCAGATTGGCAACTTCGGTGACGGCTCTGCCAGATTCAATCTCCATGAGTTTCTCGGCTATCTTCAATGCATCCTTCGGGAAAGGCACCTTCGCCACGATTCTTTTGTCCTCTCCGAGACCCAAAACCCCCATAACAGAAGTGATAATGGTCGCTTTCAAAACATTTCACCCAAGCCATCAGACCTTATTCGTTGACTAGGCGAATAACCTTTTCCATCGGACCTCTGTCTCCAGACCGGCAAGCAGTGCTAGACCTTGATTTACTTGAGATATATCCATAAAACGGACTGAGCCGTACGAATGAGAAAATTAATGTTTAGCAGTGCTCAAACACGTCATATCCCTAGAGGATACATCTTTTTCGAACACCATGAGTTCGGTTGGCGGAGGCGGAAATGTAGCAATGGAAAATCGAGACTGCAGAATAATGGATGAGGAGAAAGAATATTACTCACTCACAAAAAAGGTGTGGAATATATCTGCTCCTATTTATGATCTTGTGGTTATACCCTTCTCAAGGGTAAGGGATAAAGTCGTAAACTTTACCAATGCAAGAAATGGTTCAAGAATACTGGACGTTGCCACTGGAACAGGGAAGCAGGCGTTTGCATTTGCGAAAAAAGGTCATGATGTTACTGGCATCGATTTATCTGAAGCCATGCTTAGAGTAGCCGACAAGAAAAACAAATACGGAAACGTGAGATTTGAAATCGCTGACGCTACAAATCTTCCCTTCGAGGACGAAAGCTTTGATGTTTCTTGTGTGTCCTTCGCCTTACATGATATGCCTTTGACTATAAGGGAGAAAGCACTGAAAGAAATGGTCCGAGTTACTAGACTAAAAGGAACGATAGTAATCGTTGATTATGCCCTACCTAAGAACAAGATTAGCAGATTCCTGATTTACCACTTTGTCAAACTTTACGAAGCTGAATACTATTCAAAATTCATAAAATCCGACCTTCAAGCACTGCTGAGAAAAACAGGGATCAAGATAAAAGAGGAGCTTTTAGTACTCCTCGGAGCTGGGAGAATCTTAGAAGGAACAAAGATGGACGATGACTGGTATGACAGCCAGAAATGAAGAACATGCTTTCGATAAACCTCTAGGTATACATCAGGAAGAGTTGAGTCAGTAAGCCTCCAGTGTGGTTAGACAAAACGGTTTCATGAATCGGCTTCTGATCTGCTGAAAGCGGAGCCAGAGGAAATAGTATATATCCATCTTGAATGGAAACAAAAAACCTCAGATAACCCTTAATATAGCAAGACATGGAAGACTTCCGTGATGAACATGCTCAAGTCTGACAAGCTCAAGGTCGAAATAGCTGGTCTAAGTCTCCGAAACCCGACGATGTTAGCCTCAGGTATACTCGGCGTCTCGGCAGACTCTTTAAGAGAAGTGGCGCGTGCAGGAGCTGGCGCCGTCACCACAAAATCGGTCGGGCTGAAACCCCGCCGAGGTTACGCCAACCCAACGGTAATCCAAGTTGAGTGTGGACTTCTCAACGCCGTGGGACTTCCAAGCCCGGGCATCCACAAATTTGCGCAGGAGATCAAAGACCTGAGCGACCTGGAAGTGCCGCTGATCGTCAGCATCTATGGCTTTTCCTCTGAGGAGTACGCTGAGGTTGCAGCAGTAGCTGTCGAATCTGGCGCCGATGGGTTGGAGCTGAATCTATCGTGTCCTCACGTGCAAGGAGCCGGGGTTGAGATAGGCCAGAACCCTGGGATGATCAAAGAAGTCGTGAGGGGGGTAAAAGACGCCGTGGACAAGCCCGCCTTTGCCAAGTTGACCCCCAACGCCTCAAACATAGCTGAGCTTGCTGAAGCCGCGGTTTCTGCTGGAGCCGACGCAATTACCGCCATAAACACTGTGAGGGCCATGGCAATAGACATCGAGACCTGCAGGCCGATACTGGCAAACAAGATCGGAGGCCTATCCGGTGGAGCAATAAAGCCAATCGCCGTGAGGTGCGTGTACGAGGTCTACGAGGCTGTTGATGTGCCCATAATCGGCTGCGGAGGCGTAAGGACTTGGAAGGATGCCGTGGAGTTCCTGTTGGCAGGAGCTTCAGCCGTTCAGATCGGGTCAGCCATAGCCTACGAGGATTTAGCTATCTTCAGACTGGTTGCAGCGGGTGTCGGCTCCTATCTCGAACAGAAAGGTTGCGCGAGCGTGAGGGAGATTGTCGGGCTGGCACATAGACGTTAACCAAATCAGAGCAGTCAAGATTCAAAGTGTCAAACCCGAAAGCCAGGGGGTCAAGACATTCTTTCTCGAGGACGAGCTCTGTTCCTCAGCGAGGCCCGGCCAATTCGTCATGGTCTGGATTCCAGGGGTCGACGAAATTCCCCTAAGCCTGTCTTCCGTAAGAGGAAAGATATCTTCTATCACAGTGAGGGAAGTAGGCGAAGCGACCCATGCGCTTAACAACATGAGGAAAGACGAGGTCATTGGGGTTCGGGGACCCTTCGGCACACACTTCACGATAGCCTGTAAAGAAGCCTTGGTTGTTGGTGGGGGTATTGGAACCGCTCCTCTTATGATGTTGACGACGACACTCTTGGATGCAAAGGTGAAGACTACCCTCGTCGAGGGGGCCAAAACCCGAAGTGAACTCTTGTTCCTTGACCAGCTACGCGATCTTGCGGCAAAGACCCGTGCAGAAGTTGTCTTCACAACCGATGATGGCAGCTATGGCATCAGGGGGCTCGCGACAGACGCCGTCGAAAAAATCCTCTCATCAAGGAAGTTTGACACGGTATACGCATGCGGCAACGAAGCCATGATACGCAAAGTCTTCCTGATGGCTAAGGAGCACGATACTCCACTTCAGGCAAGTCTAGAACGCATCATGCTCTGCGCCATGGGAATCTGCGGAAGTTGCGTCATAGGTAAATACAGAGTCTGCAAGGATGGGCCAGTCTTCGACCAAACCCAGCTTGAAGAAGTCGAGGAAGAACTCGG
>Ga0315314_1001718_pt1 | contig 19031 bp, 17 predicted proteins | sample TDP9_MG_FD_203631 | JGI IMG/M metagenome (GOLD analysis project Ga0315314, IMG submission 203631) | Freshwater sediment microbial communities from Lake Towuti, South Sulawesi, Indonesia - TDP9 | ecosystem: Environmental > Aquatic > Freshwater > Lake > Sediment | place: Indonesia: South Sulawesi... | reverse complement strand
CCTCGGAGCGAAGGATTTCGCTCCGCAGGGCGATTTCCATCAGCTCCCGATCGGCAATCTGAAGACGTTTCAATGGCGCATCCCTCCTTCAGGCTTATCCTATCAGAGGGATGCGTGCGGCGCAATGAAATTATACTGTATTATTTATGACGCTATGTATAGATATGAATCGGCCGGGATAGGTCCGAAAGCTTCATCCTCTTGGACAGGGCCAGCACATATTCGTGAATCAGTTCGCCGGCATGGGGCCCGACGATGGCGGCCCCTAAGAGGCGACCCCTGGGGCTGGTGATGGCCTTGGCAAAGCCTGTCACATCTCCGGCGGTCTGGGCTCGATCAATCTCCGGAAAGGGATAGGTGTAGACCTTGTGGGCAATGCTATTGGCTCTCGCTTGGGCTTCCGACAGACCCACCCTTGCCAGTTCGGGATCGGTAAAAGTGCACCAGGGGATGATCTTTTCCTCGACTCGAACTTTGAGAGGAAAGAGGGCGTTGCGCAGGACCACCCCTGCCTGATGTTCTGCTACATGGGTGAACTGATAGGGGCTCGTCACATCCCCACAGGCGAAGATACGCGGATTGGTGGTGCGTAGATAGGGATTGGTAATCACCCGGCCTTTCTCCACGGCCACCCTGGCCGCCTCCAGGCCTAACCCCTCCAAGTTCGGCTGGCGACCGACAGCGATCAGGAGGTGGCTGGCTAAGAGCACCTTCTCCTGGCCATCTCCTCCCCTCACCCAAAGATGAACCTCGTCTCCTCTGCGCTCTACTCGGCTCGCCTGATGGCCGAGGTGAATCTTGACTCCCTCTCCCGATAGTTGATCAGCAACCACCTGGGCCAGATCCAAATCCTCCCGGGGGAGGATCTGAGCACCCCTCTCCACCACCTGAACCTCGCTGCCCAGCCGAGAGAATGCTTGTGCCATCTCCATCCCCAAAGGACCGGCGCCCAATACGATCAGGCTGGGCACCGACTGGTTCAGGGAAAAGAGGGTCTCATTGGTGAGATAGGGAAGGCCGTCCAGGCCCGGCAGGGCGGGAATGGCGGCCCGAGATCCGGTGGCAAGCACGAAGTGAGTGGCCGCGATGGCTCTGCCGTCGATCTGGAAGGTGCTCGCATCAATAAAATGCCCGGCTCCGAAGATGACCTCCACACCCAGCCCACGAAAGCGTTCCGGACTATCGTGGGGTTCGATGGCAGAAATGACCGATGCGACCCTTTCCATTACCTGGCCGACCTGGATGCGGGGGGAGAAGGGCTCGACGCCAAGCTGGCCAGCTCCCCGCATCGTGTGTGCCACTTTGGCGGAATGGAGGAGGGTCTTGCTGGGGACGCATCCAAAATAAAGGCAGTCGCCGCCGAGGGCGCGCTTTTCGATCAGGACAACCTTGGCCCCCAAGGCAGCACCACCGGCGGCGACAACCAGTCCAGCCGATCCTCCCCCGATCACGCAGAGGTCAAATTCCGGCCTGGCCATGACGAACTTTCCGGATGAGCGGGTTTTTCTCAGCCAGCCTACTTCGAGAGTTCCGCTGCCTGGTTGAAGGCCCTCTCCATGTCGGGCAGATGGGTCAGCTCCGGAACCACCTGGATATATCGAACGATGCCCTCCTTGTCCACCACGACCACTGCACGAGCCAGGAGGGCCAACCCATCGATCAGGAGGCCGGTGGAGCGTCCGAAGGCGCCCTCCTTGTAATCGGAGAGATAGCGGATCTGGGTCAGCTTTGCCTCCTTGGCGAATCGCTTCTGGGCAAAGGGAGTATCCCGGCTGATGGTAATTCGGTTGACTGAAGCGGGCAGCCGTTTGCCTTGTTCCCCCAGATAATGGGTCTGTTCCTCACAGACCGGGGTGTCCAGGGAGGGGACGATGCTCAGGAGGAGGACCGAGCCCTTTTCCTCTGAAAGATCCACATCTGCCATGGTCTCGGTGTCGGTTAGCTTCACCGAGGGCAAGGGCTGACCCACCGAAATGGACTCCCCGATCAGGGTAAGGGGGTTCCCCTTAAAGGTGACCTGTCCCGCTGGCAGGGCGGAAGAGGAATCCGCCGCTATCCTGGGCTGGGTGGTGGCGCACCCAAAGAGCAGGATCAGGAGCGAAAGAGACAACATAATACCCTTTGTTCTCGACAGCATAGATCTACCTCCTTCAAGTAAAAGATATGGAAAAAGATCGGACCCATCCCGCGCCGGGAGGTCCGTTTATCCATCTTAGATGTTATTCTATTCTTTTGGCCTCACCGCCCCGGCTACTATGACGGGCAAGCGGCGAGGTTGCAAGCGCATCCTGGAGTTTTTTGAGTGGTTCAGCCCGGCTATCGATTGACAGGTGCCGGGAGGTTGGGGATAATGGCCCTACTCCAAAAATCTGATGCAAAGGATATGGGAGAGAGAGGATGAATGGGAAGAGATGGAAAGGCTGGCTCTGGGCGATCTTGGGCGCCTCGTTATTTTCCACCGGGGCCGTCCTGGTTCGACTGGCCACCTCCGTCTCCCCTTGGGCCGTGACCTCCTTTCGCCTGCTATTCGGGGCCGCCTTTGTAGCCCTTTTTGCTGGTCTGGCAGGGCAAGAGCTGAAAGTGGCCAGGCGGGGATTGCTTCCCCTGGTTCCCATCGGCGCCATCACGGCCCTGCATTTCTTCTGCTTTGTCGCCTCTCTCTATCTCACCACCATTGCCCACTCCCTCACCCTGACCTATACCGCTCCTATCTTCGTGGCCTTCCTCTCCCATTTGGTGTTGAAGGAGCCCCTGAAGCCAAGGAAATATGGGGGGATAGCGCTGGCGATCCTGGGAATCTCCATCATGGCTGGTTTCGAGCCCGAGATGAGCTGGCGCATGGCGGCAGGGGACCTCCTGGCCCTTCTCTCGGCCATCAGTTTCGGGTTCTATTCGGTGTGGGGCCGCGGCATAGGAAGCCGGTTTCCCCTGTTTCAATATACCTTCTGGATCTATCTATTGGCAGGGGCCTTCACCCTCCCTCCAGCCCTCCTCTCCCTGAGTGGTCCTTTTCCCGGGCGGGCCTGGCTTGCTGTCCTCTCACTGGGTCTGCTGCCTCTGGCCTCGGGACACACCCTTTATAATGCGGCACTCCGCCTCATCCCTCCCACCTATGTGAATCTCATTGCCTCCCAGGAGGTGAGCGGGGGGATCCTCCTCGGCTGGCTGATCCTGCAAGAGGCTCCCGGCCTGAACTCGATCGTTGGCTGTTTGATCACCCTTTCCGGCATCATCCTTACCATTGTCCTTTAAGAAGTCTTCCCATATTTTTCTCATCCTGGGCACGACTCTAAGAGAGTTGACAGAATGCAACGGAAGGAGTAGAGAGGAAATCAAAAGGAAATTGAGTTGCGGGGAGGAATTTGATGCAGATTTCCGATGGTTTGGAAGAGTTCAAGAAGGATGCAGAGCATTGGGAGCTTACGAGGGATCTGGAAAGGCAAGCGGAAGGGATCGTTAAACTCCTTGGTCAGTATGCTGATGCTAATCCTCCCAAGGAGGCGTTGAAACAAGCCAAAGGCTTTCTCGCGGAAGTGGAGCGCTGGAAGGGAATGTCCATGCAAGATCAGGTGAGGTTGGCCAAGAGCAATCCCGAGGCTGCTGTCTGGAGAGCCTTTCAAAAGGCCATGAATGCTCAAACGGACCTGGAGGCAGTGCGCTCCATCATGTCGCTGATCGGTTTCGGCTCGTCCCCGCATCCGGAGACGCGGCTGAGGAGGGCCAAACGCGCCACTGGCGTCCTGAGATTTCTCAAGCCGAATGATTGGGGTGCTGTGGATTGGAGGACGATCGAGCTCCTGAGGTTGCTGGATAAGCATTCTTTTGATGTGGAAGCCGCCCTGGCCGAGGCCAAGACCGAAGATTCAAGGAAGCTCAAGAGGGACCTGGATCACATCAACGAGGACTGGGCCTGCGAGGTAAACTTGAAATATAGGGCCATGAGGACCTCAGAGCTCCCGCGAGCCGCAGATGTGGAGATGGCGCTGTTTGGTCTCTCCCTCCTTGCCTGGCCCTTACCCTTGTGATTGACCGGAAAAGCCGAAGGGAGTAAATAGCTCCTCAAGGATCCATATTTCCAAGATCGCGGTGCCTTTTTGTTTGCGGAGAAACTGAGGTCAACAAGCATTGTGGGGGGATAAGAAAGGAGGTTTTCGATGGCCACCTATATTCTTTTGAGCAACCTGACCGATGAGGGTGCCAAGACCATCAAGAAGAACCCGGGACGCATCAAAGAGGTGAATAAGGAGTTGGAAGGGCTGGGGGTAAGGGTGATATCCCAGTATGCTGTGCTGGGCCCGTACGATTTCGTGAGTGTGGTAGAGGGGCGCGACAACGAGACCATGGCCCGTGTGTCAGCCGAGTTGGGCTCGCGAGGCAGCGTGAAGATTCTGACCATGGCCGCCATCTCGATTGACGATTTCATTGCCGGTCTCAAGTGAAGACGAAGGCCGTTCTATGGAACTGTTCGGCCGAATTAGCTGACCAATTCCCACCCTGCGCTGGCGGAGACGGCATCTCAAGCGACCCGAAGGCTGCTCAGCCAAAGTGGTTGCACTGTCCGCTTATCGGGGGCCGAAGTGACCCGGCATCTGGGAGCAACCGAATCGTGCGTAACCAGAGGATTTCCTCGGGAATGTTCTCAGAGGATCTGAGCGCCCGATCCTTGAGGGGGAATGTAACGCACGTTTTGCACGGATGTCCCCTCTCTGCTGCCCCTGTCCGGCTGATCCCAGCCCACTAATTCCAGCCAGAGGTTGCCTCGCCCCTTACTTTCCTCCACGCATTCCGGAGCCTCTTCGTTTCCGTTCTTGACCATCATGATGCCCCAATTGGCGCCCTGAAAGCGGGGATTCCATGCCTTGGTGCGCACTTGGAACTGGCCGGATATCGAAGTATCCGCGCAGGAAACGACGATAGCGGATCATTTACAGGATCGAACGAGAAAAGGTGACCCTCCTGGTGGTGGCGCAGGGAGTTACCTCCTCCGCTAATCCCAACCCAATAGACTCATCCAGAGGTTGTGTCGCCTCCCTCGTTCCTCTTCCGCTTTCCAGACCTTCAGGCCTTTTCCATCCGTTACCAGGATGATCGCTCCATCCCGTCCGGTCTGCAGGAATCTTGCACCCATCGCTCTATATCGCTTCACCACCTCCGGGGAGGGATGGCCAAAGGGGTTGAAGGCTCCCGCGCTGGCGATGGCATAGGTGGGGCGAACCGCCCAGATAAAGCGAGCCGTGCTGGAGGTTCTTCCCCCATGGTGGGGGACCTTGATGACATCGGACTTCAGATCGATCCCCCTTCGCAGAATCCTTGTCTCCGCCTCCGCTCCGATATCTCCGGCAAAGAGAAGGCTCACCCCTCCGTAATGAATCTTCAAGACCAGGGAGTTGTTGTTCTCATCCGAATAGGCACCTCGCGGAGAAGCTTGCAGATAGGGGGGAGAAGGATGCAAGATCTTTACCCCAAGGGGAGGAAGTCCCTTGGGCCTCTCGCCGGCAACCCAGTGACGGAGGGGGATGCCCTTCTGCTCCAAGAGGGAGCGGAATTCCTGGTAGAGGGGAGAACTTGAAGAGCCCCTGCCCTCCCAGGCCTCCTCCACGCGAAAATCCTTTACGATCGTCAGGAGCCCCCTGAGATGATCGGGGTGCGGGTGGGAGAGGATGATGCGGTTCAGCTTTCCCACCCAACGATGAAGCAAATAGGGTCTCACCACCTGCTCGCCCACATCAAATTCTCCCTGCCGGCTTCCCCCACCATCGATCAGGATCGCCCTTCCTCCAGGCAGCTCCAGGAGGGCACAATCCCCTTGTCCCACATCCAGGAAGCTAACGCGCAGGTCGGTTCGGTGATGCACCTGGTAGAGCCTGGCACCGACGAGGGACGCCAGCGCAACCACGCAGAGAGCAAGGCTCACCTTAGCCCATCGTGCCTTCCTCCATGCGCATGCCGAGATCCAGAACCCATAATAGAATAAGATCATCAGGACCGAGGGACCAAAGAAGGGAATCGAGGCTCCGGGCCACGAGGAAAAGAAGTGAGCCAGATGGGTCATGAGGGCAATTAGAAATTGGAGCAGTTGAGCCAGCCCATGGAGGCCGGGGAGGTGAAAGAGGGAAAAGCCCGCAAAGACCAGGCCCAGTGCGGTGATGATGCCACTCAAGGGGACAATGGGAAGATTGGCCAGGATTCCAATGAAGGAGGCACGATGGAAGTGATGTGCCAGGACGGGGAGGGTAGCCAGGCTGGCAGCGAGGGAGACCAGCAGAGAGGCCAAGAGCCATCTTGGGACCCGGGGAAGGGAGGATCCGGAAAGGGTCTTCGTCAGGACCAGGATTCCCAGGGTGGCAGCAAAGGTCAATTGGAACCCTGCCTCCAGGAGATGGAGAGGATTCCATAGCAAGATGAGGAGGGCGGAAAGGGCGAGGGTATTCCAGAGGTCCACCTCCCGCTCCAGGAGGAGGGCACCCAAGAAGAGGCTGGTCATGATGGCCGCCCTGACCACCGAACTGCTCCCTCCGGCGAGAAAGGCATAGAGCGCGACCCAAAGGATGGTGAGGGCGGCGCGAAATCGGAGGGGAAGGCGAAGGAGGCGGAGGAGGAGATAGAGAAAGGCCGCTACCATGCTCACATTGAGGCCGGAAATGGCCAGAATATGGAAGGTCCCCGAGCCAACGAAATCATCCTCCGTCTTCTTGTCGAGGGAGGATCGTTCCCCCAAGGTGATGGCCTGGAGGATGGGATAGTAAGGGGCGTCGATCTGGGCTTGCATCCGATCTAACATCTTGCTACGCAGTTCGTAGAGCAAGCCTAGGAAGGTCGGGCCTCGCAGCCAGCCAAGACGGAGAAGCCCCTCTTTGGATCTTGCCCGTCCCTCCAGGTAGATTCTCTGGGAAAGCAAATACCGCCTCAGGCAGAAGCCCCCCGGGTTGAGATACCCTCGGGGCTGACGCAGTTCAGCAGCCAGGCGGATTCGTTCCCCGTATTGGAGATCTCCTGCCTGGCTCTTCAGCAGGATCCTGACGCGACCCTGGGCAGCAAGGGTGGCTTTCTCCCCCTGCAGGGTAACCTGATCCAGGACCAGCCGAAGCTTGCCTTCTTCTGCCGCTGCGAAGCAAATCCGTTCCGGAGGGGCACAAATGGTTCCCTCGACCAGGATGGCTCTTCCCAGAAATTCTTTCGGGAGATTGGCCAGATGAGCCGAGGAAGGGGGATGGGAGTGGAGCTGGTAGAGGAGGATTCCCAAGAGAAAGAAGGCAAGAAGGATCAGTCCGGTCAGCCCTTTCGCCTTGAAGCAGAGCCACAGGATGAGCCCGGTGAGGAGAAGGAAGATCAGGAGGGGAAGCAGGAGGGAGGAGATCACCAGAGGCATTGGGATCTGGGAAGCGCAGGCAATCCCCAGGACATAGGCACAGGTGACCCCAATGATGGGCTTCTTCATATTCTCCTCCGAAGGGTCTGCTGGGACCAGAATCTAACAGCCCGAAGGATCGAGATCAACAAAATTATCTCTGGGGATTTACAGGGGGAACGGATTGATTTATCATCGGCCACCAGAAGTCGGGCTGCGGGCGGAGGGGAATAGGTAAGGAGAGCAGGTTGAAGATTCTGGATCGTTACATCCTGAGGGAGATGGAATCCACCTTCCTGGTGGGAATTGGGGCCTTCACCATCGTCCTCCTCTTGGACAAGATCATCCGGCTCACGGAGTTGATTGTCAATAAGGGGGTAGGGATCTGGGTGGCCCTTCGCCTCTTCCTCTTTCTCCTTCCTTCCTTCTTGACCCTCACCATCCCTATGGCCACCCTCTTGGCCACACTGACCGCCTTTGGACGGATGGCTTCAGACAAAGAGATCACGGCCATGAAGGCCACCGGTGTTAGTCTGTATCGCCTCCTCCTTCCCCCTCTCCTCTTTGCCTCGATCGCCTTCATCGTGAATCTCTTCCTTTCCGTTCACATCATGCCCTGGGGTTATCATGGGTTCAAGAATCTCCTGTTTCAAATTGCCCGCTCCTCCGCGAGCGTGGGCCTACGAGAGGGGGTCTTCAACAGTGACTTTGGAGACTTCATCCTCTATGTGCGGGATTTGAAGAGGGAGGGGCGCCTCTTGGAGGGGATCGTTTTGTCAGGTTCGCGGGAGAAGGGGAGCTTCAAGGTCATATTTGCGGAGAAGGGTGAGCTCATCCATGATTCTGATGAGATGAAAACGATCCTCCGCCTCTCTGAGGGATCCGTTCACTTTACTTTTCCCAAGGAACCCGCCCTCTATCGCCAGCTCTCCTTCGATCGATACGAACTCGATTTGGACTTTGGCCGCCTCGCGGCTAATCCGCTGGAGAGAAAGAAAGAAGATCGAGAGATGACCTTCTCCGAACTGCTGGGAAAGATCAAGCAGCCGAGACAAGTAAGGATGCACCCCCATTATGTCACTGAGTTTCACAAGAAGTTCTCCATTCCCTTTGCTTCCTTCATCTTCGTCCTCATCGCTACACCCCTGGGGATCCGCGTGAGGCGATCGGGAAGGTTCTCCGGGTTCTCCCTCAGTCTTGCCCTGGCCCTGATCTATTATCTGCTCTTCGTTCTGACAGAGACCCTGGGTGACAAGGGAAGGGTCTCCCCTGCTTTGGCGGTCTGGATTCCCAACCTGGCCCTGGGGGGCATAGGAGTCGGCCTGCTCTTCCTGGAGGCTAAGGAGAAATGGCCAGAATGGCCCTCCTGGTTGCGGAGATGAGGCACGCATGAAATGAAATTGGTAGATCGCTACATTGGACAGGAATTCTTACGGGTCTTTGCCCTGGCCATGTCCATTTTCCTGTGCCTCTACCTGATTATCGATCTCTTCGACAACGCCGACCGCTTCATTGAGGCCGGGGCCACTGCCGATGTGCTCTCGTGGTATTACCTCTTCCTGATCCCCTATATCCTCCTCCAGATCCTCCCGGGCGCCGTCCTCTTTGGCAGCCTGCTGAGCCTGGGTAAGCTGAGCCGCTTCAATGAGCTGGTTGCCCTGAAGATGGGGGGCCTCAATCCCTATCGCATGGGCTCCTCCATCCTGCTCATTTCCGCCCTCTGCGCATTGGTGGCCCTACTGGCCAGCGAGTATTTCATCCCCTTCACCAATGGAAAGGCCTTTGAAATCAAGCGCACTCGTATCCAGCGCCTTCCTCCTCACAGCTTCACCAAGGAGAACGATATCTGGTATCGGGTGCGGGGGAATCGTATCCTTTTTATCTCCCTGGTGGATGTGGGACATCAGAGGCTCTACAACCTGAGCCTGTTCGAATTGGGAAAGTCAAATCAGCTGAGCAAGAGATGGGATGCAAAAGAGGCGCAATGGACGGGTTCCTGCTGGGTGCTGAAGGATGGATTCCTTCGAGAATTTGAGCGTGGAACCTTATCGGAGGTTCGACAGTTTGCGGAAATGGAGACGGATCTGGCTGCCACTCCGCTCGATTTGGCCCGTGTGGAGAGGGAACCGGAGGAGATGAACTTCAAAGAGCTGCAGGCCTACATCAAGAGGGCCTCAGCGACCGGCATTTCCACGATCGCCTATAAGGTGGACCTGCAGGCCAAGCTGAGCATTCCCTTTACCAGCCTTATCATGTCTCTTTTTGGAATCGGATTTGCGTTGCGGGGCAGGGACACCAGCCTGCTGATTAGCTCGGGAGTCAGTCTTTTGGTGGGCCTCGCCTACTGGATTGTGCTTGCGGTAGGGATTTCATTGGGGCATTCGGGGGAGCTGTCGCCGTTCCTGGCGGCCTGGGGAGCCAACCTCCTCTTCGGAGCGGCAGGGGCACTGCTCCTTTCGCGGGCGAGAAATTAAGGATGGGATGAGACGGGGGGAAATAAAACGATGATGCTGAAATGGGACCTGTGGGTTTTGGTTGGATTCTGTGCCCAGATCTTATTCTCCATGCGCTTCTTCGTGCAATGGGTGGCCTCGGAGCGGAAAGGGCGGAGCGTCATCCCCATCAGCTTTTGGTACATCAGCATCGCCGGGAGCCTGATTCTCCTGATCTATGCCATTCACCGCCGGGATCCCGTGTTCATCTTCGGGCAGGCCTTCGGGAGCCTGGTCTATGTTCGCAACCTGATGTTGATCTATCGCCGGCCCGCCTCCTCCTGATGGGCCAGCCTTTGGCGGCACTCGCTCAAGGCGCCTTGGTCCTCTTCTGCGATCCATAAACCTCGGGATTCACCACGCCCTCTGGCCTGATCCCTTTCAACACCTGGATCACATTTTCCGCAGATCTTACGCTCATCGCCCGCAAGGCAGGGTAGGTGGCCCCTCCGATGTGGGGGGTGAGAACCACATTGGGGAGTTTGAAAAGAGGGCTCTCCTTCAGGGGCTCCTTTTCGTAGACATCCAGCGCCGCCCCGGCAATCCATCCCTCCTGGAGCGCCCGGATGAGAGCAGCCTCATCGACGATGATCCCCCGGGAGGCATTGATCAGGAAGGCTGTGGGTTTCATTTGCTTCAGCTGGACCTCCCCAATAAATTTCACCGTCTCAGGAGACGGGGAGAGGTGGATGGTGACAAAATCGGAGGAGGCGAGGAGATCCTCCAGGGAGACATACCTGACGCCGTATTCCCGGGCGAATTGGGGGTCCTGGAGCTGATCGTGGGCCAGGATCTTCATCTCAAATCCCTTGGCCCGCCTGGCCACTGCCTTCCCGATCCTGCCCAACCCGATGATTCCCAGGGTCTTTTCCGATACATCCTCGGCGATGACCAGTTGCCACTGGCCCTCCCGCATGAGACGGTCCAGCTGGGGGATCTTCCGCGCCACTGCCATGATCAAGGCAAAGGTCAGGTCAGCGGTGGCGTTGACATTCGCCTCCAGGGTGATGGTGACCACAATGCCCTGTTCGGTAGCTGCTAAAAGGTCCACATTGTCCACTCCCACTCCCAGGCGGGAAATGACCTTCAGCTCTGAAGAGGCCTCCATGACGGTACGGCTCAGGGGCTCCTCCACCCCGACAATGATTCCCTGCCTGCCCTGGAGGAGCTCAATCAGGATCTTTTCCGTCCAGGCACCCGCTGGCCGGCGCTGAAGATCGTACTCGATCGCCTCCCGCTCCAGGAGCTGAAAGACATCCGGACAGGTGAGTCCGAAGATGTGGGAGGTGATGAGGACTCTTCCCAAAGATCGCGCACCCATACCACTATCCTCCCAGGATCAACCCGGATCCAATTTGTTGCAGATCTGGTCTTTGATTGCTACCCCCTCGTTGTGGCGCGCTGAGCCGGACGGAGGGGGCAAATGAGATCGTCGATGAAAGCTCGATCATCAGTCCTTCCTATTCCCTCCTTTGGCAGCGAGGACAATAATAGGTGCTTCGGCCCCCCAGGCGCTGGGTCCGGATTCGAGTACCGCAATGGGGACAGGCTTCGTTCGCCCTCCCATACACCTGTAGCTGCTTCTGGTAGGTACCCCTTTTCCCTTCTGCATCCCGGAAGCTGATGATGCTGGTTCCCCTTTTCCGGATGGCTGCCCCTAAAACCTTATAGATGGCCTTATGCAGGCCCTTCACTTCCGCGGAGGAGAGTCGGCAGGCGGGCGTGAGGGGATGGATCGAGGCATAGAAGAGGATCTCGTTGGCGTAGATGTTTCCGATCCCGGCAATTAGACTCTGATCCATCAGGACGACTTTGATGGGAGCTCTCCTTTTGCGCAGTGCTTGCTCCAGTTGCGAAAGAAGGATCTCCTCCTGCCAGGGATCGGCTCCCAGGCAGCCGAGCTCGGGGATTTTCGGGAGGGAGAGCCTACCATAGAGCTTGATTCGCCCGAAGGTCCGAGGATCAGTGTAATGCAATTGGGATCGATCGGAGAACTCAATCACCAGGTAGGTATGCTTGCCCGGTGCACTCCCCTGGGGGAAGAAGGTCAGGCCACCGCTCATTCCGAAATGAAGGAGCAGGGAGAAATCCTCTCCTTGCAGGATGAGGTACTTGCCCCGGCGAAGACAGGCTGCAATCCTCCCTCCCACCAAGGATTTGCTGATTCTTTCCCGATGCGCTTTCCCAATGACTCGCCCCGGATAGATCGCCACCTGGCAGATCTTCTTACCAGTGATCAGTCGGTTTAGGGCCAATCGGATCGCTTCCACTTCCGGAAGTTCGGGCATCAGGTTCCCCGTAATTTGGGCATTGATCGAGGAAGAAAACCGTGATAAAGAGTATTCACAATAGAATTGGGATGGACGGCCAGTGGCCTTTCCTCTTAACACGAATGGCCACTCTGTGTCAAAAGGGATGTACTCCCCCTTTGGTATTTGGCCCATCTTGACGGTACAAAAGCACACATCTGACGAAATGGAAGACGAGCATACTCGGCAGCTTCGCTGTGGTGTGTTGAAAGATAGCGATATTCAGGGGAGGTAGGGATGAAGAGATTGGAGACATCGAAGATCAGAAATATTGGGATCATCGGGCATGGCGGCGAGGGGAAAACCTCCCTCGCGGAGGCCATCCTGTTCAATTCCGGCGCGATTAACCGCCTGGGAAGGGTGGAGGACGGAACCACCACCACCGATTTCGATGAGGACGAGATGGCCCGGAAAAATAGCATCAGCTCCGCCCTCGCCTTCTGCGAATGGAAGGGGCACGAGATCAACCTCATCGATACCCCCGGATTTTCCAACTTCCTGGCCGATACCAGGATCTGTCTGCGGGTCGCCGATGCGGCTTTGGTCATCGTCAGTGCCACCTCCGGGGTGAGGGTCCAGACCGAGAAGGTCTGGCAATTCGCCAATGAATACGACCTTCCCCGCCTCCTCTTCATCAACAAGATGGATCGGGATCTGGCGGATTTCTTCCGGACGCTGAATGAGATCCGCGAGGGGCTGTGTCCGGTGGCCTGCCCGCTTCAGATTCCCATCGGGGCTGAGGCCTCCTTCCAGGGGGTGGTGGACCTCCTCTCCCAAAAGGCCCTTCTATTCCGGGAGGGCCAAGAGGGCAAATACGAGATCAAAGAGATCCCCGCGGAGTTGAAGGAGAAGGCGGCGGAATGGCGGGGCAAGCTGCTGGAGGCCATTGCGGAAACGGATGACTCGCTGCTGGAGAAATACCTGGAGTCGGGAGACTTGAGCCCGGAGGAGGTGGATCAGGGCCTGCGGCGGGCGGCCTTTTCCAGGAAGCTGGTCCCGGTTCTCTGTGGTTCGGCAACCAAGAATATCGGGGTCACCCCTCTCATGGATCTGATCCTAACTTGTTGCCCTTCCCCCCTGGATCGTCCGGCCATGGAGGGGGAAAACCCGAAGACGAAGGAGAAGGAGAGCCGAAATCCCGCCGAAGGGGGGCCACTTGCGGCCCTGGTGTTCAAGACGCTCGCCGACCCCTATGCGGGCAAGATGACCCTCTTTCGGGTCTATTCGGGTGAAATCAATTCCGATTCTGTGGTCTACAATGCCACCCGGGGAGTCAAGGAGAGGGTCGGACAACTGGTGCAATTGCGAGGAAAGACGCAGATGCCTGTGAGCTCGCTGGGTCCAGGAGAGTTGGGGGCGATGGTGAAATTGAAGGAGACCAACACGGGAGATACCTTGTGCGATGAAAAGGCCCCCATTCTGTTCCCGCCGATCTCGGTTCCCAATCCAGTAATCTCCTTTGCCATTGAGCCTAAGTCGAAGGGGGACGAGGATAAGCTCTCTACCAGCCTCACCCGGCTCATGGAGGAGGATCCTTCGCTGCGGTTTGGCCGGGATCCCCAGACCAAGCAGGCCCTCCTCTCCGGCATGGGAGAGATGCACCTGGAGGTAACGGTGGCTCGATTGAGGCGGAAATTTGGGGTGGAGGTGAATGTGAAGACCCCACGGGTTCCGTACAAGGAGACGGTTCGCGCCTCCTCCGAGGCCCAAGGGAAATACAAGAAACAGACCGGAGGCCGTGGCCAATATGGCGATTGCTGGCTGAGGATAGAGCCCTTGCCACGAGGAGGTGGCTATGAGTTTGTCAACCAGATCGTGGGAGGTGTGATTCCGAGACAATACATTCCCGCGGTGGAGAAGGGCGTCATTGAGGCAATGGAGGGGGGTGTGCTGGCCGGCTATCCGGCTACTGACATGAAGGTGACCGTCTATGATGGATCCTACCACCCCGTCGATTCCTCGGAAATCGCTTTCAAGATTGCGGGTTCCATGGGCTTCAAGAAGGGTATGATGGCTGCGTCCCCCATGCTGCTGGAGCCCATCATGAATGTGGAGATCAGCGTTCCCGATGAGTGTATGGGTGATGTCATTGGCGATCTCAACAGCAAGCGGGGACGGGTCCAGGGAGTGGAGGCCAAGAGCAAGACCCAGGTGATTCGCGCCCGAGTACCCCTGGCGGAGATGCTAAAATACGCCTCCGAGTTGAAATCGATGACCGGGGACCGCGGCGACTACAGTATGGATTTCTCTCACTATGAGGAGGTCCCAGCCCACATCCAGGAGAAGATCGTGGAGATGTCCAAGAAAGAGAAGGAAGAGGAGAAATAGGGCAACCTCTGGGGGATCTGAGAATCAGCAGCCAATAAAATTCCTTGCACAAAGCGTGAAGGTGTGCTATTTTTAGTGTCGTCCAGAAAGAGTGGGCTATGCCCACTCTTTCCTTTTGGAACCAGGAGAAGTGAGGGGATGAGCAGCCCAGAAGATCCAGTCGTTTCCAGGGTAAGGGAGGTCTTGACTCCCAGCCTGGGTTCTTTCGGAGTGGAGCTGGTGGATCTGGAATACAGGCGCGAGAGTGTCGGTTGGGTCCTCCGGCTCTACATCGACAAGGAGGGGGGCGTCACCCTCGAAGATTGCCAGAGGGTGAGTGAACAGGTAGGCGACCTTTTGGATGTGGAAGATCTCATCTCCCACGGGTATCGACTGGAGGTTTCCTCTCCAGGGTTGGATCGGCCCTTGGTTCAAGAGAAGGACTTCCTTCGCTTTACGGGAGAGAGGGCAAAGATCTCGACCCGTGATCCCATTTCCAGCCGGAGGAATTTTCGGGGCAGGATTTTGGGGGTATCCGACCATAGGGTGCTGATCGAGTTGGACGAGGGAGGAATCGTGGAGATCCCCCTTGAAGAGATTGCCAAAGCTCGCCTCATTCCGGAGTTTCCTGAGAAAGGAAGGGGTAGGAATTCATGCGGCCAGAATTGATTCAGGCGATCGAGCAGGTGGGCAGAGAAAAGGGAATTGACCGATCCGTCTTGATTGAAGCGGTGGGTGCGGCCATCCTTTCGGCTTCCCGCAAGACCCTGGGCCCCTCCACGGACCTGAAGATCCGTTTCGATGATCAATCGGGAAAATTTCGGCTCTTCTCAGTGAAGAGGGTAGTGGAAACTCCTGTCAATCCCAGGGCGGAGGTCTCCCTGCCGGAGGCCCTCAAGATCAACCCGGAGGTAGCGGTCGGGGGGCAGGTGGAGATCGAGGTGGAGCCGCAGAGATTTGGGAGGATTGCGGCTCAGACCGCCAAGCAAGTCATCATTCAAAGGGTGAGAGAAGCGGAGCGGAACGGTCTTTACCAGAGCTTTAAGGAGAAGGAGGGGGAACTCATCAGCGGGGTGGTGCAGCGAGTCAATAGGGGAAACCTCATTGTGGATTTGGGAAGAACGGAGGCACTTCTTCCCCCGAGAGAACAGTTGCCCACCGAGGAATATCGCCCCAAAGACCGGATCCGGGCCTATATCGTGGAGGTGAGGAAAACCTCCAAGGGCTCTCAGATCATCCTTTCTCGCACCCATCCTGCGTTTCTCATCAAACTGTTTCAGGCGGAGGTCCCGGAGATCCATGAGGGGATCGTTCAGATCAAGGGAGCGGCGAGGGAGCCTGGGGAGCGGGCAAAGATCTCGGTCTTGTCTAAGGATCCCAATGTGGATCCCGTAGGAGCGTGTGTCGGGTTTCGGGGAGTGAGGGTGCAGGCCATCGTGAAGGAGCTTCAGGGAGAGAAGATCGATATCGTCCCCTGGAAGGAAGATCCGGCAGAATTCATTGTGTACGCCCTCGCCCCCGCCGAGGTAACTCAGGTGACGGTGGATGAAAAGGTGCACATCCTCCATGTCATGGTAGCTGACGATCAGCTCTCCCTGGCGATCGGAAAGAAGGGGCGAAATGCCCGGCTCGCTTCCAAGCTGGTGGGATGGAAGGTGGACATCAAGAGCCGCACGCAGGTCGCGAAGGAGGCGGAGAGGAAGAGGGAGTTGCTGAAGAGACAGATCCAGGCCCTTGTTTCTCTGCCGGGAGTGGGGGAGAAGATGGCGCAGAGGCTTGTGGAGGCGGGATTCGGATCATTAGAGAAGATCTCCCAGGCCACTTTGGAAGCCTTGCAGGCGGTGAAGGGAATCGGAAAGAAGAGGGCGGAGAAGTTGATATCTGCTTCCCAGAAGTTGTTGGAATCTGGGGAGAAAGGAAATGAGGGCGAAGGGGTCTCGCAAAAGTTGGGAGGTGATTCGCTTGCCCAAGGTTCGGGTTTATGAATTAGCGAGGGAACTGGAGCTACCGAATAAGGAGGTTCTGGACAGGCTCGCCCAGGCAGGGATCGTGGTCCGCAGCCACAGCAGCAGCGTGGACGAAGAGGAAGCCAGGGCGGCCTTGAAGGCTGCCTTTCCCAAGAAGAAAAAAGGCCAGGCTCCTGCCCCGAAACCGGTGATGGAGAAGAGGAAGGAACCGCTGAAGGCGAAGCCACCGGTTAAGGCCCCCCGGAGGCCCGGCCCCAGCCAGCCAGTCTTACCCGCTGAGGCCAAAGCCGCCCCTCCCGCCGAGGCTGTCCCGCTGAAAGAGGAAGAGAGAGCAAGAAAGGTCCCAGCGGCGGAGCGGGAAGTGATTGCCCCTGCGGCCCCTCCCGAAAAGCCGGCTCCGGTCATCCCGGAGAAGGCCAGACCCGAGCCGAAGGTCGTGGAGCTGCGACCGCCGCCGGAGGTAGCAAAGCCTGCCGTGGTGCCCGCAGCCCCGCCGGTGATCCGGGTCAGCGAATCGATCACCGTGAAAGAATTGAGCGATCTCCTGGAGAAAAGCCCCAGTGAAGTGATCAAGAAATTGATGAAGATGGGAATCATGGCCACCCTCAATCAGACCATCGATGGGGAGGCCGCCAAGACCGTTGCCTCCAGGTTTGGGTTGACGGTGGAGGTCGTTCCGCTGGGGGCGATCCTGCCCACCCGGAAGGAAGAAGAGGCGGCTCAACCCCTCCCGCGCCCCCCGGTGGTGACGATTATGGGCCATGTGGATCACGGGAAGACCTCCCTCCTCGATGCCATTCGCCACACCAATGTGACCGCCTCCGAGTTCGGAGAGATCACCCAGCACATCGGGGCTTACGAGGTGGATCTCGATCATGGGAGGGTGGTCTTTTTGGACACCCCAGGCCATGAAGCCTTCACCGCCATGAGGGCCAGAGGGGCTCAGGTGACCGACATCGTGGTGCTGGTGGTGGCCGCAGACGATGGGGTGATGCCGCAGACGATTGAAGCAATTAACCACGCCAAGGATGCCCAGGTTCCCATCCTGGTGGCCATCAATAAGATGGATAAACCTAATGCGGACGCCGCCAAGGTGAGACAGCAACTGACGGAATATGGGCTGGTTCCCGAGGAGTGGGGAGGCCAGACCATCTTTGTGGAGATCTCGGCCAAGAAGCGCATGGGAATTGAGAACCTCCTGGAGATGCTGCTCTTGCAGGCGGAGATCCTGGAGCTGAAGGCCAACCCCCTTGCACCCGGCAAGGGCACCATCATCGAGGCCCGATTGGATCGGGGAAGAGGGCCAGTCGCCACCGTCTTGGTGCAAAATGGGACGCTGAAGGTAGGGGATGCCTTCCTGGCCGGCGTTCATTTCGGTAGGGTGAGGGCGATGCTGAACGATAAAGGCAAGAGGGTGGAAGCAGCAGGCCCTTCGACCGCGGTGGAGGTCTTCGGCTTCTCCGGGGTGCCGACCGCGGGCGAGGCCTTCATGGTGGCTCCCGATGAGCGAAAGGCCCGGATGATCGCCCTGGCGCGCATGGAGAAGCGTCGAGAGGAATCGATGGCTGTCCAGCGCCGTATCTCTCTGGAGGACCTCCATCGCCAGATCCAGGAGGGTTCCGTGAAGGAGCTGCGAATGATCATCAAAGGGGATGTGCAGGGCTCCGTGGAGCCCTTGCGGGATTCCCTGGAGAGGATCAGCACGGAGGCCGTCAAATTGAAGGTGATCCATAGTTCCGTGGGAGCCATCACTGAATCCGATGTGGCCTTGGCCTCGGCCTCCAATGCCCTCATCCTGGGATTCAATGTGAAGCCGGAGATGAAGGCACAAAAATTTGCTGCCCAAGAGGGAGTGGAGATCCGGCTCTACAATGTGATTTATGATGCCATCAATGAGGTCAAGGCTGCTATGGAGGGCCTCCTGGAGCCCAAATATGTGGAGAGAGTGACCGGACGGCTGGAGGTGAGGAACCTCTTCTCTGTCGCCAAGTACGGAACGGTGGCGGGCTCCTATGTCCTGGAGGGGAAGATCGTCAGGGATTCTGCCATGCGGGTCCTGCGGGAGGGGAAGCCCGTCTACGAGGGCAAGGTCGACTCGCTCCGGCGCTTCAAGGAGGATGTGAAAGAGGTCAGCGCAGGGTACGAGTGCGGGGTAGGAATCGCGGGATTCTCGGATCTCAAGGTGGGAGACTTGATTGAAACCTATGAGTTGGAGAGGGTCGCTCAGAGGCTGTAAGCGATCTCGTTGGATGGATCCATAGACCAGGGATCCAAAGATAGGCCAGGAAACAGGATGATCATCGGAACTTGCCAGGTCGAGCTATTCATCGCCGACAATCGCTCCCTGAAAGGAAAGCGGAAGGTCCTCAAGAGCATCAAAGATCGGGTCCGATCGAGGTTCAATGTCTCCATCGCGGAGATCGGCCACCAGGAGGAGTGGCAGCGAGCCACCCTGGGCATTGCCTGTATCAGCAATGATGTTCGCTTGGTCGACTCCATCCTCAATAAGGTGGTGAACCTCATTGAGACCTCCTCCGATGCAACTCTCATGGACTACCAGATCGAGATCCTCAGATAGATCCCCACGGAAGGTGCAAAGAGATATAGA
>Ga0315314_1001717_pt1 | contig 19039 bp, 17 predicted proteins | sample TDP9_MG_FD_203631 | JGI IMG/M metagenome (GOLD analysis project Ga0315314, IMG submission 203631) | Freshwater sediment microbial communities from Lake Towuti, South Sulawesi, Indonesia - TDP9 | ecosystem: Environmental > Aquatic > Freshwater > Lake > Sediment | place: Indonesia: South Sulawesi... | reverse complement strand
CACCCATTGTTCGCCCGTGAAAGCCCCCGATAAAACCGATCAGGTAGGACTTCCTGGAGTGCCACTTTGCGATCTTGATTGCACATTCCACCGCTTCAGCCCCGCTATTTCCGAAGAAAACTCGCTTCGCGAAGTTACCCGGCAGCTTTGTTAGGAGTTTTTCAGCGTATTCCACTTGAGGTACAGTAAAGTAGTCACAGCTATTGATGTGATCGCATGTTTCTGCCTGTCTTTTGATGGCTTCAACAATCTTCTTGTGGCAGTGACCAACATTGACGACCGCAATTCCAGATCCGAAATCCAAGTAGACGTTTCCATCGATATCTTCAACCCACACCCCTTCAGCCCTGACGCCGACAAGCGGTGCGGTTCGAGTTAGGGAAGGAGACGTCAAGTCTTCATCGCGCCTGATGATTTTTCGTGCCTTGGGTCCAGGGGGCTCAACCACTATCTTTGGTCTCGTCGCAAGTTTCATTCGGTTCAGCCGGCAGTGACATCTGAGATCGACAACTAAAAAGCCTATCCAACATGAGGCAGACCGAAGCTCTTGTTCAGTATGTGCAGTAGCAGAACAGGTAACTTTTGAAGGGACCAGCGGAGGATTCGTTGGGCGACCAGAAATGATGCCACAGTGGGACTGCGTCAAGTCTGTTCAGGAAAGCGCATTCACCTGCATTGGAAGAACCGCGCTCATTGAGTTTCGGAATATCTGTCGAGAGGAGAAGATCTCGACGAGGATTCTCGGAAAATTGGAGTACATGAATCCCACTGGGAGCCTCAAGGATAGGATCTACTATGAAATGATTACACGCGCAATCGAGAGAGGCGATCTCAAACCTGGCATGGAGATTCTTGAAGCGTCAACAGGAAATGCGGGCATAGCATGCGCCTTCGTTGGGACACGACTTGGATATCCGGTAACGATTGTCGTGCCGTCGGGCATGAGTCAGGAGCGGATGAAAATGATTCGAGCGTACGGCGGGAATATTATTAACACGCCGGGCGCGGAAAGTGACGTGGATCTCAGCATCAAGAAGATAGAAGAGCTCAAACGAAGCGCGCCTGGCAAGTATTGGGAACCCGGACAATTCGCAAACTCCGACAATATCAACGCTCATTGTAAGACGACCGGACCGGAGATCTGGGAACAGACGAAGGGAAATGTGGATTGCTTCGTGGCGTCTCAAGGAACGGGCGGGACGATTACGGGCGTAGGAAGGTTCCTTCGAGAGAAGAACCATAAGATCCTGCTATACGCCGTCGAACCTGCCGAAGCACCGATTCTTTCGAAACGAAGATGGGGCACTCACAAGATCGAGGGGATAGGCGATGGTTTCGTTCCCCGAAACCTGGACCTTGAACAACTCACCGGCGTGGTGACAACCACCTCAGACGAAGCCATCAAGATGGCCCGGCGCCTTTCGACGACTGAGGGCATATTCTGTGGCATCTCCTCGGGATGTAACGTTGCAGCCGCCGCGAAAGTGGCGCGGAAGCATCCGGAGCTCGGTGTCATCGTGACCATGATCAACGACACGGGGCAAAGATACTTTACCACAGAACTGTTTGGCGAGCCGAAGTCTGTGGAGATCCCAGAACGCGAACACACGCTCGACGAGTACAGCCGGTCAGAACTGGACAAGTATCAGTCCTCCTTGGAGATCATCGAGTAGCCATTGGTAGCGGGTAGCAATCAGAAGGTCATAACCTGCCCATGCAACGGTCAACGTCGAGAAGATTGGGACTTGACCTTCCTGACATACAATTGTGCAAAACGAAGGGACTTCATGCTCAGAAAGCGATTATGGCAATGACAACGTAGCTCGCTCGTCGAGAATGCTAAGGCGGGAACTTCACAGATCTTCTGACTATATCTCCTATGTCTGCGATCTTGACCGCGTCCTTGAGCGATCCATCAAACTTGAACTGTCCGAGCATGAACGCTTTCATTGGGTCCAGCTCGCCTGTCATCAGTTTGTAGAGCACATCCTCGGCACCCCTCAGAGTCACGTCAGGTTTGCTGTGGATACCCTCAGAGAAAGCGACGGCACCGTTGGAGAAGCTGAGGTAGAATGGGTCTTCACCGTCGAGCCTGAACTGCGCAACCTTGTCCCACCCACTCATCATCTCTTTCACTTTCGGAAGTTCGTTGGCACGTTCTGCGAAATAGCGCCAGCCGTCTTTGACTCGTCCCAACTCTCTCGCCCGGTTCAGGCGCCGGACGCATGACGCGATTTAGGAATTCCTAGGTCAACCGCAACGGTCGAGTCTAGGAAAGCCTATATCAGGTCTCAAAACTGTCAAACTCGAAGCGATCTTGGCCGACAACACAATCTTCACAATAGGATTGCTTCTCGCTCTTGCTGGATTCGCAATCGGAATACTCGCCTTCATCATCGCTATCCTTAGGTCCGCAAGAGGCTCCGGGCAGGTGCGTGGTGGCGGGGTAGTGATGATAGGCCCTGTACCGATAATATTCGGAACAGACAAGGAGTCCGCTCGGATCCTGATCATACTCTCAGTAGTCCTGATGGCGATGTTTTTCCTTTTCATGCTCCTTTCGAGTCTGTGGAGGTAGAGGCTTGTTTCAATTGTGCGAGATCTGTGGTGTTCAGGAAGCTAGGTATGTCTGCAGGAGATGCGGCAAACGCGTATGCGCAAAAGACTTCCTGCCAGGGCGGTGGCTGTGCACAAGTTGCGAACCCATCACCCGCACGAAAGCACCTGAACCTGCGGGTGTGTTTCCTGTTGGGGTCTCGTGGATTATCTTCGCCAGTTTCGCGATGGTGCTGATCGGCATGATCTTGATGATGATAGCGTCTATGACACAAGGTCAGGGAGTAACGAGCGGCGGCGCGGTGATCCTGATCGGGCCGATCCCGATAATACTTGGAGGCGGGCCGCAGTCAGGCTGGCTGATCCTACTGGGCGCTATAATCACGGTGGTTGCGTTCGCGGCCTTCCTACTCGCAAGAAGGAAGACGTACCGTTAGGAATCTACTTTCGTACGGCCTCGAACCCTATCACGTCGCCCGTCTCTGCGTCGATCTGGAACCGGAACGCCTTCCGATCCTTCATGACGCCTGCCCGCCTCATCGTCAGGACGCCCTCGACCTCCCAGACATCTTTCAGCTTGCCGCCGACGAACCAGATCTTGCTGAACTTCACATCAATCGTCTTGCCCGGGAACTGTGATTCAAGATATCGTCTCGCCGCGAATTCCGCCGTGGTGGCGTCCTCGATGCGGACATCATCGCGCATGGGGCAGTCATCCGTCACTTCAGGTATCATGTTCAGTTCATTTATGGTTTGCAGATGCGTGTCTAGGGCCGAATGCATCGGTCCCCAAGGCAAGTCTTATTACGTGTAAGCCTACTTGACGCGGTCTAGAGGTTCCGCGTTGTACGTCTCCGGTGTGCGCTCAACAACGACGTACATGACGACAGGTACAACGCAGACCACTCTCTAAGCCGCCTGCGCGGTGCTCCTGAGATTCTCGGGGTTCCTGCCTCGCTGGGCGGCTTCTATGGCTTGGTTTGTGACTAGACATGCATCTAACTCATCCGCAATCGGCTCCGAATGTTCGCTCGAACGGCTACAATAGTCGAAGACGTCAAGAGGTCAAGTCAGTTCAGACCTCGAAAGGAGTCCAGTCACGGTCAGTTACGGTCACCGCGCCTTCTACATCCGCCAACTTGGGGCCTGGGTTCGACGTGTTCGGTCTCGCCCTCGACGCCTTCCATGACAAAGTCGAGATAGCGGCCTCTACCGGCGGCTTGGAATTGGAGATTACTGGACCAAATTCCGAAGACGTGCCTTTAGCGCCGGAGATGAACAGCGCCGGGCTTGCCGTTAAGGAGCTACTGGCTCGACTCGGCTTGAACGTTGGCATAAAGATCAGAATCCAGAAAGGCGTGCCGGTCGCAAAGGGTCTCGGAAGCAGCGCTGCGAGCGCGGCGGCGGCAGTTGTCGGCCTCAACCACATGCTGGACCTTAACCTGAGTCCGAATAAATTGGTTCACGCGGCGGCCCGAGGCGAAAAGGCCGTCGCCGGGGCCGCGCACGCAGACAACGCGGCCGCGGCGGTTCTTGGCGGATTCATACTGATCCAGTCCCATTCTCCGTTTTCGGCGGTCAGCTTCCCTGCACCTCGGGCGATGGAAATTGCATTAGCGATCCCTGATGTGCAGACCGCTCACAACAAGACAGCGGTCGCCCGATCAGTCATCCCAGACAGGGTTCCGCTGGGAAATGTGACACGGAACGTCGGGAACGCCGCCAGCATCGTCGCAGGATTTCTCTCTGGAGACATCGGCCTCATTGGCAGGGGCATGGTGGATACAATCGTTGAGCCGGCACGAGCACACTTGGTGCCGGGCTACTCTGAGGTGAGGAAAGCAGCGCTCGAAGCTGGAGCCGCAGGAGCTGCCATCAGCGGAGCCGGCCCCACCATGATCGCTATCGTTGACAGCATGAAAGCACCTGCGTCTCCAGTAGCAAAGGCGATGAAGAATGCTCTAGAGTCGACCGGTGTGGGATGCCGCGCACTCGTGACCAAGCCGGCTTGCGGGGCAGTCGTACAAGGAGTCGGAGAAAGTTGAACCACATCATGGAATGCGTCGAATGCAGAAAACGCCAAACTCTGAATGAAAGAGCGTATGTCTGCGCAGACTGCGGTGGATTGCTCGAAATCAGACCCGGGGGAACTCTGGCCATCGACTTTGGACGATGGCGGTCGAGGCCTCTTGGAGTCTGGCGATATCGTGAGCTCTTGCCTGTCGAGGAAAGGGTCGAAGTTGTCTCACTCGGAGAAGGAGGGACTGGACTTCATGACTGTCGCCGTCTGGCGCGGAGCTTGGGCCTCAGGAAGCTTCGAGTGAAGAATGAGGGCGAGAATCCCACGGGTTCTTTCAAAGACAGGGGCATGACAGTCGGCGTCACGAAAGCTGTGCAACTCGGCGCGGACTCGGTCATGTGTGCGTCGACTGGTAACACGTCTGCATCGCTAGCGGCGTACGCGGCAAGAGCGGGTCTGAAATGTTTCGTCATGATTCCGGCGGGTAAGATCGCTGGCGGAAAGTTGGCCCAAGCGGTTGCTCACGGCGCTAAGATAATCGAGGTCAACGGCAACTTCGACGACGCGATGCACCTCGTGGTCAACGAGGCCCGCAGGCCACGAAGCCCGTATCTTCTGAACTCCGTCAATCCGTTCAGGGTAGAGGGGCAGAAGACTGTTGTCTTCGAGATCAACGATCAGCTCCAGAAACTGCCTGACATTATCGTGCTTCCGGTCGGGAACGCAGGCAACATCACAGCCGTCTGGAAGGGTCTCAAAGAGCTGAAGCACTTCGGACTGGCGGAGAAGATTCCGCGGATCGTTGGGATTCAGGCTGAAAGAGCATCACCAATTGCCGACGCGTTCAAGAAAGGCTTGGACTATGTGCAGCCAGTCGCAAAGCCCGAGACGGTCGCGACCGCCATCAGGATAGGCTCACCTGTCAACTGGAAGAGAGCGCTGGCGGCTGCGCGAGAATCAGGCGGACTCATAGAGACCGTCACAGACGAGGAGATACTCCAGGCGCAGAGACTGCTTGCCAGTCAGGAAGGCATCTTTGTTGAACCCGCAAGCGCATCGACAATCGCGGGGGTCCAAAAGCTGGTCGATCAAGGCGCTGTTAGAGCGGATGAAGATGTCGTTTGCATCACGACGGGAAGCGGGCTGAAAGACCAAGAGGCCGTGATGGCGCTGGCTGAGCCGCCGATCAAAGTCAGCCCTACCGCCGAATCGCTTGCAAAGGTCATGGGGCTTGAACCCGGACTCGTCTATGCGGCATTTGTTGGTGCATTCTGTCAAACCAACTGTCGGTCAGCGGTCGCTGAGGCGGGGATCGTGCTATGAAGTTTAGACTGATCCTAGTCGGGTTCGGAAACGTGGCGCAAGGATTCGCCAGCCTCCTCGTAAAGAAACGCGACTATCTAAGAACCCGGCACGGTTTCGAGTACGAGATCGTCGCCGTCGCAGACACGATCAAAGGCTCTATCATGGCTCAGACCGGCCTCGATCTCGAAAGGCTCCTGTCACTTGCGCACGAGAGGGGATCCATCAAGGACTACCCCGGCGGTGTCAGAGATCTCTCAGGCATCGAGACGATCGAACAAGCCCATGCGGATGTCCTGGTCGAAGCAACTTGGACTAACCTGAAAGACGGAGAACCAGGGCTCACTCACATCAAGAAGGCTCTCGAAAGAGACCTACATGTCGTGACGACGAACAAGGGCCCCATCGCATTGGCCTATCATGAACTCGTCGCCTTGGCTCGTCGTAGAGGACGCCATCTAAGATTCGAGGGAACAGTGCTGAGCGGAACGCCTGCCATCAGTTTGGGAACGGAAGCCTTGGCAGGTTCGAGCATCAAGTCAATCCGAGGCATATTGAACGGAACTACAAACTACGTACTCGACGAGATGAGAACGGGCAGAACCTATGAACAGGCTCTGAGAACGGCTCAAGAACTCGGCTACGCGGAAGCCGATCCAACGAATGACGTGGAAGCGTGGGACACCGCAGCAAAGATCACGATACTCGCGAACGTACTAATGGACGGCAGCATCAGACTCGCTGACGTACACAGACAAGGGATTACAGAAATCACACCTGAAGATGTCAGTGACGCTGAATCCAAAGGCAGACGGATCAAACTAGTTGCAGAGGCACGCAGAAACGAGCGGCAGATTCGGGCGCAAGTGATCCCCGAGAGGCTTGACCAATGCGATTTACTCTCGCACGTCCCGGGTGTGCTCAACGCGATGATCCTGTCAACGGACGTGCAACCTGATGTTGCCATAGTTGGGCCTGGGGCAGGCGGGGACTCTGCTGGATACGCACTACTGAGTGACTTGCTTGCACTGAACAGAATCTTGGAGGGAAAGTAGCTCTTCTGATCATCGGAACAGAGACCACCATGAGAGATGTTCATATGAGAGACAACTCGATCCTTGACGTGGCAGTCGTGGGCGCAACTGGCATAGTCGGACAGCAATTCGTCACCGCTCTGGACCGGCATCCATGGTTCAGGATCTCACGCCTCGCGGCTTCGGAGAAATCCGCGGGCAAGACCTACGAGGAGGCTTTGAGAGATCCCAACACAAGAGCGCTGAGGTGGTACTGTAGCGAAGACTGCCCAGACTCGGTTCTCGACATGACCATCCAGGACGCCTCCACTTTCGACCCCTCGAAGGTCGATGTCGTTTTCACGGCTCTTGAATCAGATACGGCGCGCAGACTCGAACCAGAATATGCAAGAACCACGCCGGTAGTCAGCACTGCCTCCGCATTTCGGTACGACAACGATGTTCCCATCCTAGTGCCCGGAGTCAACCTTGACCACGCCAAGCTTGTTGACACGCAAAGAAAGAAGCGAGAGTGGAACGGTTTCATCGCACCGATTCCGAACTGCACGACAATGGGTTTGGTCGTTTCGCTGAAGCCGATACAGTCAGACTTCGGCATAGAAAGCGTGACGATGACATCCATGCAAGCCGTCTCCGGCGCTGGCAGGTCGCCGGGTGTTCTGTCCCTTGATGTGACCGACAACGTAATCCCGTTTATCCCAGGCGAGGAAGAGAAGGTGCAAACAGAGACGCTGAAGATCCTCGGTTCCGAGACGGATGGACATATCTCGCCAGCGAGTTTCAAAGTGAGTTGCACCTGCACAAGGGTTGATGTCCTCGAAGGTCACACCGAAGCCGTCTATGTTTCAACTCGCAAGCCATGCGAACCAGGCGAAGTCGTAGATTCGATGAGAAGATTCGGGAGGCATACCCTCGATCTGCCTTCCGCTCCAAGGGAGCTCTTGGTAGTAAGGGAGGATCCGTACAGACCCCAGCCGAGGAGGGATCGCGATCTGTACGGTGGGATGGCTGTAACAGTTGGACGAATTCGCAAAGACTCGGCTCGGGAACATGGCGTCAAGTACGTGCTGGTAAGCCACAACACCAGGCTAGGTGCTGCCAAAGGCGCTGTGCTGGTTGCTGAACACTTGGCAAAGTCAGGCTACATACCGGCATGACTGGAGAGAGTTTTCCTTGCGAATCGTAATGAAGTTCGGAGGCAGTTCCGTCGGGGGAGTTGAAGGACTCAAGAACGTTGTAGCGCTCATCAGAGACCATGCGAAGACAAACGAAGTCATAGCAGTCGCGTCAGCAATGAACGGCGTCACAAACGATCTCATCGAAGCTACAAGTCGAGCCAGTCAACGAGACAAAGAGCACGTTGCAGAAGCCACAAGGCAAATTGGCATTAGACATGAGAATGTGTGTAGACAAGTCATCAGAAGCGCAAATGAGTTCAAGCACACTATGGCGTCACTGGAACTGGAGTTAAGGGAACTCGAGAAACTTCTCACCGGCATTCGTTACCTTGGGGAGTTGACTCCTAGATCACGCGACCACGTGCTCTCCTTTGGGGAGAGATTGTCAACATTGGTTCTGGTAGGAGCCCTTCATGACTCCGGCGTCGCCGCCCAACGCCTCGCAGGCGAAGAAGCGGGAATAGTGACAGACGCGTCATTCGGTGAGGCAACGCCACTCATGGAGATCACGCAGCTAAGGGTAGTGGAGAGAATTTGCCCGCTCATCGAGAAGCGAAAGGTACCGGTGATCACAGGGTATATCGCGGCCACGCAGGACGGAGTGCCGACAACACTCGGTAGAGGGGGGTCCGACTATACAGCGACCATAATCGGGGCAGCAGTGAAGGCAGATGAGGTATGGATATGGACAGATGTCGACGGAATAATGACAGCGGATCCAAGAATCGAGCCGGCCGCGCAGACCATCAGAGAAATCTCCTTCATGGAAGCCATGGAGATGTCTCACTTCGGGGCGAAGGCCATGCACCCGAAAGCCTTGGAGCCGGCCGCGAATATCGGGCTTCCAGTCCGCGTGAAAAACACGTTCAACCCGAATGGCGCTGACACTCTGATCCTCCAAGATTCGCAGATCAAATCTGGGAGCATAGTCAAGGCAGTCACTTCAGTGAGAGAGGCATCCATGGTCACCGTAAGCGGCGCAGGAATGCACGGAGCACCAGGAACAGCAGCAAAGGTCCTAGACGTAGTGGGATGCAATGACATCAACGTTCTCATGATCTCTCAAAGCTCATCCGAGGCGAACATCTCACTCGTGATAGCTAGGTCAAACCTCGAAAGGGCCGTCAATGCGCTGAGAGAATCGTTACTGAAAGAGCGCTTGTTCAATGAGATCGATTCTGATCCTTATGTCAGCATTGTCGCAGTGGTTGGAGCTGAGATGAAAGGCACGCCGGGCGTCGCAGCGAGACTGTTCCGAGCCGTCGCCGACAGAGGCGTGAACGTTAGACTGATCGCTCAAGGATCCTCTGAACTGAACATCTCATTTGTGGTTCGGGAAGACGACGTTCTCAAATCGGTCCGTGCCCTTCATGAAGAGTTCCGACTAGGCGACCAAACAGCGTGAGTCATGCAAGTCAACGGGATCTTCTCTTCCGGTGCCAGGGATCTGCTCAGAATCTTGGAGCAGGAAATGTGGTGAAAGTTCGTGTTCATGAGTCAATCTTGTCTAGATCTTCGGTCATTTCTAGACACAACTTGCAGGTCATCTTTGCGACGTATGCGGGTGAGATATTCTCCTTCGAGATTCTAATCGCCATCTGTTTTGCCGCATCCTTGATCTTGTGCAAGGAAGGAGGAGGGAGCTGCTGTTTCTTTCCCCTCTTGGAATGTAGATACTGACTTACAGCAGGCTGTGTAATGCCGAGTCTCTTCGCCACCTCTGCCTCGGGGAAACCATGCCTGTTCACCAGTTCCTTGGTGACCATCGATCGGACCATCGGCAAAACATATCGTACCATGGCCTCACAGCGCAACTAGACCACGTTTGACGGACATAGTTGATTTGGCGTGAATAAACTTCGCTGTCTCTGTGTCTTGACATGCCGCATTTCATCTTGAGCCAAAAAAAGGGCGACTCAATCTGAAAGCGAAATAGAAGCGGCTCCAAAGCAATATTGCGAGGCGAGCTAAAGTGTTCGAGCGCGAAGTTGCCACGATCGCTGTCGCGTGACTGCGACTGCACAGAGGCACCTGGGGGCACGAGCTAGGCCTGTAGCGTGAACGACGTAATCTTGGGTGAAGAATCGCATCGCTTCTCATGCCTGCCTCGGTAGATCGCGGGAGCGGTTTCTGCAAGTACATCCTGCCCGGTGTAACTCCCTCGTTATCCGCGCGATCGGACCTGAGGATCTGGGATAATCCGCAACTACGGATTCAGGTCAGACGATTCCTACTGGAATAGTTGAAGCACTAAAGCATTAATATCGCGACGGTTATCGCACGCTGCTCATAACGCCGTTATTGAACAGCGAGTTGGAAGAGTGAAAATGGAATGCCAAGAATGAGGCTAGATACGTTGGCGCTTCATGCTGGGCAGGAGAATCCTGACTCCGCGACTGGAGCTAGAGCGGTGCCGATATACCAGACCACATCGTACGTCTTCAAGAGCACAGAGCACGCCGCGAATCTCTTTGCTCTCAAAGAATTCGGAAACATCTACACTAGGATAATGAATCCCACAAACGATGTCTTCGAGAGAAGAATCGCTGCTCTTGAGGGGGGTACTGGCGCGTTGGCAGTGGCCTCGGGACAGGCTGCGGAGACGCTGGCGTTATTGGCGATCACACAGTTGGGCGATGAAATTGTATCAGCCAATAACCTGTACGGGGGAACGTACCAATTGTTTCATTACACATTTCCCAAGCTAGGCCGAAGCGTCAAGTTCGTGGACTCCACAAAGCCCGAGGAATTCAAGAACGCGCTCACAAGCAAAACTAGAGCGATATATGCCGAGACGATTGGCAATCCAAAGCTGGATGTGCCGGATTTCGAGGCGATTTCTGAAGTGGCGCATGACGCCGGAGTCCCTCTCGTTGTCGATAATACGGTTGGCATAGCATTGGCTAAACCTACCGAATGCGGCGCGGACATAGTGGTGGATTCTGCGACCAAGTATATCGGCGGCCATGGGACATCCATCGGGGGGGTGATTGTGGATTCGGGCAATTTCGACTGGAGCAACGGCAGGTTTCCTGAGTTCACTGAACCAGACCCCAGCTATCACGGGATCAAGTACTGGGACACCTTTGGTGATTTTCCGGGTTTGGGGAACATTGCTTTCATAATCAAGGTTAGGGTGCAATTGCTCCGAGACATTGGTCCCGCACTGAGCCCATTCAATGCATTTCAATTCCTCCAGGGGTTGGAGACCCTGCCCCTAAGAGCAAGGAAACATTCGGAAAACGCTCTTGAAGTCGCGAAGTTTCTGAGCGAACATCCGCTGGTAAAATGGGTCAACTACCCGGGACTCGAACAGCATCCTAGTCACAGACTGGCAGCCAAGTACATGAAGGGCCACTACGGTGGCTTGGTAGGATTCGGAATAAAAGGCGGACTCGAAGCTGGAAAGAAATTCATTGAATCCGTGAGACTGTTCTCTCATCTCGCTAACATCGGAGATGCGAAAAGTCTCGTGATCCATCCAGCGTCAACGACACACTCCCAGCTTTCGCCGCAAGAGCAAGTCCAGACCGGCGTAACCGAAGACTACGTTCGCTTGTCAGTAGGACTGGAGTCCGTCGAAGACATAATCGAGGATCTTGATCAAGCGCTGTCCAAGACATGAGGAATCAACCATTGCTAGGCGCTGTCGGTGCGGTAAGACACAACGCGCGTGGGAGATAGATCTCCGAATTCGCCAAACTCTGTCAGAAATGTGCAAGCGCAAGAATAATCGTTCTGCAGCAACGCGCGAAAAATCTAGGACACATTCACTGAGATGAAGGTTATGCCGATCAAAATATCGAACAATCTTCCGGCGGCAAAAGTCTTAGACAATGAGAACATTTTTGTCATGTTTGAAGACCGAGCCTACCATCAAGACATTCGACCTTTGAACATAGTCATTCTGAATCTTATGCCCACAAAGATAGTCACGGAAACTCAGATACTACGTTTGCTGGGAAACTCACCTCTTCAGGTGGACGTGGTTCTGTTGCATCCGAGAAATCATAACTCGAAAAACACTCCGGGAGAGCACTTAACGACTTTCTATAGATATTTCGAAGATGTCAAGAACCAGAAGTATGATGGGATGATCATAACTGGTGCACCTGTGGAGCACCTCGAGTTTGAAGAAGTGGACTATTGGGGTGAACTAGAGGAGATTATGGACTGGTCAGTCCATAATGTCTTCTCCACATTCTACATGTGCTGGGGTGCTCAGGCTGGACTGTATCATCACTACGGAGTACCCAAACATCCTCTGAAAGAGAAGTTGTTTGGGGTGTTCCCTCATTCTGTGAACATGAAGAATGTCAGATTGTTGAGGGGCTTTGACGACGTATTCTACGTTCCCCACTCGCGTCATACAGAGATCCGAAGAAGTGACATAGAAAAGGTTCCAGATCTACAGATACTTTCGGAGTCAGATGAGGCCGGAGTGTACATTGTTGCAAGTAAGGATGAAAGAAAGATATTTGTGACTGGGCATTCTGAATATGATGCGCTGACGCTAGAATCCGAATACGACCGTGATACCGCAAAAGGGCTCGACATCGAAGTGCCGAAGAATTACTATCCTGATGACGATACCGACTTGCAGCCTATGGTGAAATGGCGAAGCCACGCCAACCTTCTATTCTCAAACTGGCTCAATTACTACGTATACCAAGAAACTCCTTACGACCCGAACGAGATAAAGTGATTTGCGAAAGCAGCTGGATCTGAAGACCAGAAATGCGCGCTCTGAGGGCAATCGAGTTCAGTATGGCGACATCTCGTTGAGCGGCATCTCGACGAGATCGGCACCGTATCCGTGTCTCACTAAGCAGGCCCAGCGACGGGAACTGTCCGGCCCTTTCTGTTCTCTGTCCACAAGAAGTACTGGTAACCGTCGACAAGTGCTCTCATGCTAGCATCAAGGATGTTGGTCGAGACAGCTGCAGTTGTCCAGTCGGTCCGGCCGTCACTGTAATCGACATGAACCGCAACCTTCGCCGCCGTCGCCTTCTCCGGATCCAGCTCTCTCACTCGATACGCGGTCAACCTCATATTGGAGATCTCTTGCCACCTAGAGGACAATGCTTTCCTGAGAGCAAGATCGAAAGCGTTGACTGGGCCATTTCCCGAGGCTGATCTTTGGATTGTCTCGTCTCCGACCTTCACCTTGATCTTGCATCGAGCCGCCGAAGCTTTGCCGCTTTTCGCAACGCTGGCTTGCCAAGAAACGACCGTGAAGGGGTTCCTACTGTTGCCAAGCTTCCGCGCGAAGACCAAAGCCAGAGTTGCATTTCCCATTTCAAGTGCTACCCCTTGACCTTCTAACTTCTTAACCGTCGCAATGATCTGCGCGACGCGACGATCGTTCCTGTCAAGCTCGAATCCGAGTTTTCTTGCGGTCTGCACAATGTTGGCTCTTCCTGCCTGGGCTGAGACTGTTATCTCTCTTCGGTTTCCGAAGATAGCAGGGTCCACGTGTTCATAGGCTTCTGACGCTTTTGCCACGGCGTCTCCGTGGATGCCGCCTTTGTGGGCAAAGGCGTGAGCGCCGATGAAAGGTTTCTGAGGGTTCTCGCGAACGTTAATGACCTCGCAAACGAACCGAGATAGCCCCTTCAGTCCAGCGGTGCTAATTCCAGTCCGAACCCCGAGCAACTCGAGGTTTCCGACAACCTCGATTAAGTCTGCATTGCCGCACCGTTCCCCGATTCCGTTGACCGTCACCTGAACCTGGGTTGCGCCTGCCATTACAGCCGCCAAGGTATTAGCAGTCGCCAGGCCCCTATCATTGTGAGTGTGCGTGCCGATCGGCCCCTTGACGCGCTTGGCGGCTGCCTGAGTCATCCGAGAGACTTCATGAGGGTACGCCGCGCCCCTCGTATCGCAGAGAACGATTTCCTCAGCTCCAGCGCTTGAGGCTACATCGATCGTCGAGAGCGCATAGTCCGCGTTCTCCTTGAATGCGTCAAAGAAATGCTCCGCATCATAGATTACTCTGCGATCATTCTTCCTGAGAAGACTGATTGAATCGCGAATCATGTTCAGGTTTTCGGCCAAAGACGTTTGCAGAACATTTCGCACGTGGAAGGCTGAGGACTTGCCGACTAGCGTTATGATTGGTGCCTGGCAGTCTATCAGGCCTTTGAGGTTTGGGTCGTCTCTCGCATCGATACCAAGGCGACGCGTCATTCCGAAAGCGACGATCGTTGTCTGCAGCCTCTCCTTCATGACTCTGCGAAAGAACTCCGTCTCAGACTTGTTTTCAGGACTTGGCCATCCTCCTTCCACGTACTGAACGCCCAAAGCGTTCAGATATCGGGTGATTCTCAACTTCTGCGGAACCGTCAGATTGACCGCTACAGACTGGCTGCCGTCCCTCAGAGTAGTGTCGTAGACTCTGACGAAACCGGGAGGCCGACTCTGGTTGGAATTAGGTGAACGCATTTCGAGAGGCTGCCTTCTGCGCTCTATTTCGTTCATGGAAGAAAGTCGAAACCGCACGGGCTATGCGAATGGACCAGTTCCGTAGTTGTCCGGGTCTGTGTTTCCTTGACCCTCGACCAGTGTTTCGGTGCTCATTATTCCCGCGAGCTTGGTGGCTTCGGAAACGGCGTGGAAGATCTGCTTAACATCATCGCCCTGAAAGAACGCTACGACATCGAATCTGCCGAATACCGCATAGGCATCCGAGACATGTGCCATACGCTTCAGTTTGCTAGCAAGGTTGACAGCCTTCGGCACGCTTCCTCCACTCTTGATTAGCATTACTGCTCGAATCAAGTCTCATTCCTCCGCCGCGATCAAGGTTTCAGCGGTTGCGACATCCTGCAGGTTTCCGATTTTGGTTCCGAGACCGGTTATAGCTTTCAAATCTTTCACTTCAACTCTTACGACCACATCAGCAGTTCCCATGACCGGAAATGCCTCCTTGACTCCCTGAAGTGAAGCAATCTTCTCGGCCACTTGCTCGTGACGCCCCGGCCGAGTCCTTATCAAGACGCATGCTTTCAAGGTCGTATCCTCCTATGGCCCATGGGGTCTCGTCCGCTCCCAAGATCGCGGCTGAGATTCGCGAGCCGTACATCTGCTCTGGGCAACGATACAAACGCAGACGCTTCCTTGGAGTCTCTGTGTCGTGTCTTTGGGTAGACAGGAGTCAACCATTGACGATACCTCTCGTCATTCCCACAGACAACCTCTGAGTACAGCTCCTGCATTTGTCTGGTCACAGGGCCTAGTCGGCCTCCAGAGATTTCTCGTCTGTCGATGCTCAGTATGGGTGAGATTCCAGCGGCTGTCCCTGTGAAGAATGCTTCGTCACATGTGTATAGCTCGCCGCGGGCAATGTCTCGCTCCTGGAGTTTGAAGCCGTGGTCATGGGCGATAGTACATAATGTGTCCCTGGTAATTCCCTCGAGAATTCCTGCGGACAGGGGAGGTGTGTGAATGATCTCTTTCTTCACGATGAAGATGTTCTCTCCGCTGCCTTCTGAGACGAATCCTCTTTGGTCGAGGAATATTGCTTCGTCAAATCCGTTTTGGGCAGCTTCGACTTTGGCGAGGACTGAATTAATGTAGTGCCCCGATGCCTTGACCGAGGACAAGACAGAAGGCTCACCTGTCCTTCTCCATGACGAGACACAAACGTGAAGGCCTTCCTTCTCGAAGTACTTGTCATAGGGAAAAGCCACTATCGCGACCCATGTTGGGATTTCTCTGAAGTCTAGGTTTATTCCACCCGCGGCTTTGAAGGCGATGGGTCTGATGTATGTTGAGTCACGCATCTCATTCTTGGCTAGGAGCGCTATCGTGGCCTCGCAGAGATCGCTCTCAGAGTATGGGATGGGCATCATGTAGGAAAATGCAGAGGCTTTGAGACGGCGCATGTGCTCCTTCAGGCGGAAGACCGAGAGCCCATCACCGGTCTTGAATGCTCTTATTCCTTCGAAGACGGCGGTTCCATAGTGGAGCGCATGAGCTAGGATAGGAACGTTCGCCTTTTCCCAGTCAATATGCTCTCCGTTCATCCATACGAATTCCGGTTCTTTCATTGACATCATGTGTCACCTTGATTGTAGGGACCGAGTCGCCTGAGCACCGCGCCTTCCTCAGCTGAACCAACAAGCGCGGCATATCTCTCAAGATACCCTGACCTTGCACGACCTGGCAGGCAACGGGAGCGCTTCAGACGAGCCTCGATCTGGTCAGGATCTAGGTCAACATTCAAGCGACGTTTTTCCAGGTCGATCTCGACATGATCTCCGTCTCTGAGAATCGAGATCGGCCCACCTGCGGCTGCCTCGGGAGAGACGTGCCCGATGCATGCGCCCCGGGTTGCTCCGGAGAATCTCCCGTCAGTAACTAGCGCGACTCTTGCTCCAAGACCAGCGCCAACCAGTGTCGCGGTCAGGGTCAGCATCTCACGCATTCCCGGTCCACCCTTAGGGCCTTCGTATCGGACAACGACGACATCGCCCTCCTTGATCGAGTCGTCAAGGATGGCTTTGGATGCCTCATCCTCGGAGTCGAACACCCGAGCCGGTCCCTTGTGTTTCATCATGTCTGGGTCGACAGCGCCCGTTTTGCAAACTGCTCCTCTTGGAGCAAGGGAGCCGTAGAGGATGGCGATTCCTCCGTGATGACTGTAAGGATTTGAGGCCGGTCTGATCAATTCTGGGTTGGCGACTTTCGCATCAGAAATGTTGTCGCGGAGCGTCTTCATCGTCACTGTGATCTGGTCTAGGTGAAGTGCTCCTTCCTTCTTGCTGAGCTCCTTCAGAAGGGCGCAAACTCCGCCCGCCTGGTGCAAGTCATGCATTCTGTATTCCGATCCTGGACTTAGCTTGCAGATATGGGGTGTCCGCTCCGCGATTTCGTTTATCCGATTTAGCGGGTACTCAACTTGTGCTTCTCTGGCGATCGCCAAAGTGTGAAGGATGGTATTTGTAGAGCCTCCCATCGCCATGTCCAGGGCAAACGCATTGTCGATGGCCTCTGCAGTTACGATATCTCTGGGCTTCAGGTCAGCTGTGACGAGTGACATGATTTGTCGGCCTGCCCTTCTGAGGAGTTCGATTCTTTCGGGGGAGTTCGCAAGGATCGTTCCGTTTCCTGGAAGTGCTAGTCCAATTGCCTCACAGAGGCAGTTCATCGAATTCGCGGTGAATAGTCCTGCGCAGCATCCGCATGATGGGCATGCTCGTTCCTCGAGTTCGGTGAGCTGCTGCGCGGTGATGAACCCTGCCCCGTATCGTCCGACGCCTTCGTATACAGAGGCTAGGTCGATGGGCGCGCCTTCGCTTGTTCGACCAGTTTCCATCGGCCCTCCGCTTACGAAGATCGCTGGAATGTTAACACGCAGCGCGCCCATCAACATTCCGGGCACAACTTTGTCGCAGTTGGGAATGCATACGACACCGTCGAACTGGTGAGCCTGAAGCATCGTTTCGACAGAGTCAGCAATCACTTCTCGACTCGGAAGTGAGTATTTCATCCCGGAATGGCCCATGGCGATTCCGTCATCGACTGCGATAGTGTTGAATTCGAATGGGACTCCGCCTGCTTCTCGAACCGCTGCCTTTACGATCGCGCTGAACTCGTGGAGATGGACGTGGCCAGGCACGATGTCCGCTTGCGAGCTCGCTATGGCAATGAAAGGTTTTGAGAAATCCCGTTCGCTGATCCCACATGCCCTTAGAAGGCTTCTATGCGGCGCCCTTTCGGGTCCTTGCTTGATCGCGTCTGACCTCAAGTCAGGTACGCCTCCCGTCCCCGTGGACCCTTCGCGATCAGATGCTTCTTCAGGAGGAGCTTGTTGATCCCAAGAATCATCGCCTCGACACTCGCTCGGACGACGTCTTCACCGGTTGTTCGTGCTGAAACGGTGGCTCCATCATCGTCTTCAACTCTCACAAGAACTTCAGCGAGGGCGTCAGACCCTCCGGTGATGGCGTCGAGCCTATACTCTTTTAATCGCACGTGAACCAGCGGATCCGTCAGTTTCTGGATAGCCTTGATTGCACTGTCAACCGGGCCGACGCCGGTCTCAGACGAGACGTACTGGGTTCCGTTGATCTTAATGCGCACCGAGGCCGTCGGGACAACGCCGATCCCCGTCATAACCGCAAAGTCAACCAGCGAGACAGGATTGCTGGCCGAAGAGAAAGCGCTGACCACCGTCTCGGCAATTGCATAGAGGTCTGTGTCCGTAACAGTCTTTCCTTTGTCTGCCAAGTCTTTGACTTTGGAAACGATCTGAGAGAGTTCTTCAGCGCTCGGAGACAACCCCATCTCAGCAAGTTGAACTGCTATTCCATGCGCGCCAGCATGCTTTCCTGCCTGGAACCATCTCTTCCTTCCAACTATCGCTGGGTCGAATGGCTCGTAAGTGGACGTTTCTGAGCTCACTCCATGAGTGTGAATTCCCGACTCGTGACCGAATGCGTTGTCTCCCACAATTGCCTTGTTCGGTTGGACGACCACGCCCGTTATCTTCGAGACCATTCTCGAGGTCTCGTAAAGAAGCGTCGTGTCAACGGAGGTCTTCAAGTCCGCAAGTTGATGCAGGGCCATCACGAGTTCTTCGAGCGAAGCGTTTCCAGCCCTTTCACCAATACCGTTCACGGTAGCGTGCGCTTGAACGGCGCCCGCCGCTATCCCTGCGAGACTATTTGCGACTGCCAACCCAAAATCGTCGTGACAATGAACACTAATCGGTGTGTCAACCAAGTGCTTAACTGATTCAACGATACGTTGCATCTTCTCGGGCGACGCCACCCCCACTGTGTCAGGTATGTTTATGCGATCCGCGCCCGCCTCGCAGACCGATCGAAACACTCGCCCCAAGTAGTCAGAATCCGATCGAGTAGCGTCCTCAGCTGAGAACTCGACAGTCAGTCCATGATCCTTTGCGTAGGAAACTGCCTGCACTGCCTTTTCTAGGGCCTCCT
>Ga0315314_1001716_pt1 | contig 19048 bp, 19 predicted proteins | sample TDP9_MG_FD_203631 | JGI IMG/M metagenome (GOLD analysis project Ga0315314, IMG submission 203631) | Freshwater sediment microbial communities from Lake Towuti, South Sulawesi, Indonesia - TDP9 | ecosystem: Environmental > Aquatic > Freshwater > Lake > Sediment | place: Indonesia: South Sulawesi... | reverse complement strand
CTGCCGCAACTCTTCCCAGTTGTCGGCCTGGGTAAAGATGCTCTCCGTCAGGCATTCGGCGACCAAGCCGCCATCGGCTTCCTGAGTGACTTCGAAAACCAACTCGCTCATGGCCCTAATCCTACTTGATTGTGCTGACCGAAGCAACGGCGTCAGTCACCAGCCGTTGATGGTTGCAGCGCTGGCTGGCGCCCCGATTCATCGGGGCGCGCCGAAGGCGCAACGGCTCGCAGAAACACAGGCCCTGCGCCATCCCTTATGAATCGGGCTTTACGGAAAATCGGGTAGCGCAGGTCCCGCTTTTCGGACCTGCGGCTTGTCAAGGTTTACCTTGCTTCAGATAGCCCGGTCGTAGTCAGGGTGTGAGCCGATCCAGAACCAAACGATTGTCGAGCCTTCCATAACTCCCAAGGCCCGCTAGCCAAGGCCGACTCGGACAGAAAAGGTGTTGGTCTCTTCATCGACTTTCTTGAAGCGCAGACTGGGATGGCGGGGATCTTTTCGGAAGAGCAAGTACGCTTGCCGCGCCTGTCGCCGGATTTCTTCCGGCAAGTGGGCGTAGGCCTCACGGAACCGTCGCGTGGTCCGGGATTCGATCAAAGGAGATCATCCAGCGGGCGAGTCTCTCCTTGACGATGCTCCGCGAGCGCTTCGTCAACCAGACGGCGTAGCTTGCCGTCCTGAGCGGCAAAGCGTTTCGCCCAGCCGGCTTCGTCTTCGAGCTCAGCGAGAATCTGAGAGGCAATTGCGTCCTGCTCCTCTTGCGGCAGATTGGAAATCTTTTCGAGCGCCTTCTCGAGCAGCTTGGTCATGAATTCAATCTATCAGACGTTTCGCTTGCCTGCAATGGCCTCGCCTGTGCTTGTGGCTTGGTAGCGCAGGTCCCGCTCTTTGGACCTGCGGCTCTTCAAGGTCTCCGGCGCCGTGCCTGGTCCCACGTCCCGCAGGGCAAAGTAAACGCTGCAATCCCGCAGAGCGGGACGGGAGTTGCGCTACCCGCTGCATGCTCGATGGAAACTCAAAAGCCCACGACACAAAAAACGTGTCGTGGCTACCAGCGCGACTTGACTCTCCAGAAGATGCTGATCGCGATTACGATTTCTGAGCTTAGCTAGAGATCTCCGGACAGATTGCGCTGGCATACAGCAGGCTGGGGGAGGGCGAGGGGAGGGCGCAGCCCGACCGAAGCCCTCACCCACAAAAAGGGTGCTCACGGGGTCTCCGGTGGTAGGATTTGGGTTTTTCCGAAGACTCAACTCATACCAAAAGGAGACGACCATGAACACCCGCGAGAAGCTTATCAAGGCCCGGCTGGGGATGCTAGCCCTGGCCGAGGAATTACAGAACATCAGCCTGGCCTGTCGCCGGGCCGGCATCAGTCGCAGTCACTTTTACGAGATCAAGGAGGCGTTCGAGAAATTCGGTGCCGAGGGACTGGCGCCGCGCATGCGTCGCAAGCCCCGCATGCCGAACCAGACGCCGCCCGAATTGGAGCAGAAGATCCTGGAGATGACCGAGCGCTACCCGACGTTCAGCTACCTGCGGATCAGCCAACAACTGCGGCTGGTAGGCGTGGGGGTTTCACCGTCGGCGGTGCGCTACGTTTGGCAGCGGCACGGCCTGACGCTGCGCTACCAACGGCTGCTCTGGCTGGAGCAGAAGACCGCCGCCCGCGGCGGCGTGCTGACGGAGTCGCAGCTCCGTCTGCTGCGTCGCTATCGCGGCAGGCTGACCGATCCCGAGCAGCACGTGGAAGCGCCCGCGCCGGGCTTCCTGCTTTGCCAGGATACCTACTTCGTCGGGACGATTAAGGGCGTGGGCAAGATCTACATGCAGTCGGTCGTCGATGCCCACTGCTCGCTGGGCTTCGCGAAGCTGTATCTGTCGAAGCTGCCCATGACGGCGGTGGATGTGCTTCACGATCGCGTGCTGCCCTTCTACGAGGAGCACCAGGTCGAGGTCCAACGCGTGCTCACCGATAATGGGCGCGAATACTGCGGCCGGGCCTTGCAGCATCCCTACGAGCTCTTCCTGGCCATCAGCCAGATCGAGCACCGGCGCACCGAGGTCGCTTCGCCGGAGACCAACGGCTTCTGTGAACGGTTCCATCGCACGGTGAAAGAAGAGTTCTTCCAGGTGGCCTTCCGCCGCACGCTCTACGAGTCGCTCGACCAGTTGCAGCTCGACCTGGATCGCTACCTGGAGTTCTACAACCGCGAGCGCGCCCACCAGGGGTATCGCACCCAGGGACGCACGCCTTACCAGGCGTTCTTGGACGGAGTGGATCAGATCGCGAAAGATCTCGCCCAGGAGCAAAGTCCGATGTCGAAGGAGGTCCTCGCTTGAGCTAAAATCTCCTGCCACCGGAACCACCGCGGTGTCCGGAGATCCTCAGCTAAGTACAGATTATCGGCACGCTTCTGGTGATAGAGGATGATTGGTCAGAAGCGGAATTTCCCAGAAATTATGGGGGCTCAAGAGCGTGTCAAAAAAAGCTCTTGCCTTGGCCTTGTTGCCTTTCAAAAATTCGATTGCACCAAATATCAGGGCATAGGCCCGCTTGGTAAAGCCACGTCTTTTGTCATAAATATAGTCCCGTTTGATTCGCCAATTGGCAAAAGATCGCCTTAAGGTGAATACGTCAAAATAATACCGATAACCAGCTTCTGGGTCGTGAATCTTTTTCGGCGCATTTCTGGTCTGCCCTTGTGGGAAGTGTCTATCCAGATAGCCTCTGCCAAAGGTCGAAATACCAGCATAAATCCTCGTAAAACCTGCTCTCCGTGCTACATCCTGAAGGACCTTGACCATTTCGGGCATCAATTCCTCGATGTATCTGGCGCCTTCGTTATTAAATTCGAAACTGTTCACAGCCAATACAGGCCGGACCTCCGAAGTTTCAGCGCCGGGGGATTTTGTCGCTTCTTCTGCGGCTACGATCCAGATTTGAGCCCGCTGGCTATAGCTATGGCTTTCAGTCCCCTTATAGTACACGTCCGCTAGCACAACGCTGTCGTCATCCAATAGAGAAGGTAAAGTCCAGGAAACAAAATTCTCTAAGGCTGCGCAGGAGCCTATCTCATCACTCGAGGTCAAGAATCTAATCGCACCTTCTAACGTCTTTTTGTTGCGAATGACAATCCGAATCCTTTTTCTTTCATCCTCATAGACCATTTCTTTCTCCAGTTCAGAGATATTTATTCCCAGCTCTTCCATTCTCGCTTCAATCCTTGTTTTCCCGCGTGTCCGGTGAATGAGCTGGGATAGATACCTCTGCGTCTTCCTGTAGTAAAGGATGCCTGGACAATTTTTGCATACATGCTAACCCAATATGTTCCGAGCACAACCACCGCCACAGCAGATAGATACAAAATAGACGCCGGAACCGTAGAGCCTAACAACACCAATGCATAGCTGATGCATGCTGCAATTAGGGCAGGGATAAGCCAAGAATATATAGGCCTAGGGGTCTTTCGTAAGCCGCGAAGGATAGAAGGATTGACAATTACAATCTTCAAGACATCAGTTATGCCTAGGTCTAAAGCTTTTCTCATTCTGACAACTTTCTTGATCTCTTTTGTACTCAGTGGGCCTGCCTTGGCATACCTTCGGATAGCGTCAGTCTTATCAAAGAGTTCCTGCTTGAGCTTGTCACGTGCTTGTTTGTCTTCGGAGAGTCCCTTTTCTCTTACCGCGGGATTTTCGTCCGCCCAAACAAGGGCAAATAAATCTGTTGCGTTGCTTAGTTCTTGGCCTTGTAACTTATTCAGAAATTTCAGCACGTTTATCAGATCTGTATCTCTAACTGAGACATTAAGCAGAACCTCCTCAAAGAAAAGACGCAGTTTCTCATCTGGCGAAGGAAAATAACGTAGCAACATCTCAACCTTTTTCTCCAACCTCATTTGGTAACCCATCTTCTGGGCGATTGGGTTGGACATAACCTCTAATTCAATCTCTCCCAGAAATTCTGGTATGGCTTCCTCCCTTCTGTTGTCACGATGAACATCTCTCGTGCGTCGTTGGAGGTGAGCGGCGGTTCGGGCCATTCTACGGTAGTGTGGGCCGCTGAAGTGAGACAACCGGTCAAGACACTACATATACGCAAATAGTAGACCCGTCCTTTGTTTCTTGCAAGAGACCTGCCCTCGGGCGTACTTCTGGACCCAGCGAGAAGACCATGCGGTCACTTCCCGAGAAGGACGTTTTTCAGGCAGAATGCCGAAGGCTCAAGCGAACAGGAATCAGCAGATAGTTTCCGAACGCGTCTCTGATCTGTGTTCACGGTCGCGTGTTAATGCTTCCGTATGGCGACAGGGAAAACTAGATGATCGGCCACACAATCCAGGTTTCACAGCCCCTATTGTGAAGTGCGTAGGAACGTATAGTGCGGGAAATCCGCACGGAACATGCGATGTGGCGGGGTCTGTAAACGGGGCTGCGGGAGCTTCAGCATTCTGCCGCGCCAGTTCCTGATGCTGCCAGGCGCAATATTCGGGAGTGAAAAAAGGTCTGCGCCGCAGGATCTGACAGTCGCGCTGTAGCGAACTGGGGGAGGAGGATGTTGCGTGCCAGCCTATCCGGCGCCGTCTGCTAAGCGATTGCTGGCAGTACTATTTCTCCGGTCACGGCCTTACGTCCAGCCGCGTCAACGGTGGCAATTTGATACGTGTGAGCAGTTGTGCCCCCGACGGCATCGGCAAACTCGAACGGCTTCTTGCTGGTCTGCGGCTGGTGGACCACCTGGTCGACCCTCCGGTGATCCCGCCAAATCTCATAGTGTGAGATCGGTTCGTCGCCGGCGAAGGCCGTCTGCCACTTCAGACTGACCACGCGTTTCCCCTCGCGAACGTCCTGCTCGGCCAAGGCTTCGCGGGGAGGCGTCAGTTCCTGCTTGGGAAGTTGGAAGTAGTTTGTTTTGCCATCCTTCGCCGCGCCCGCCATTTTTTCGATGGCTAGCCGGTCGGAGGCGCTGAGGCCATTCGGCGCGATTTGCGCCGCCGAGAGATTCTGCTCCAGTTGGCAAGCCTTCGGATCTTCGGAGATTTGTCCTATGCCGATGATGAGGGTGCCAATACCGGGCGTTGACAACGTGTATTGCACCAGACGCCGGCTCGGCAGCGAGTCGCTGCCCACGGTTCGGACGACGTGTTCGGGCTTGCGCGACCAGTTGGCTTCCTTCGTGTACATGGCACCATCCGCAAACACCTTCATGGCGATCACGCCCATGCCTTTGGCTGCCGCGACCGGAAGGACGTTGTATTGCATATTGAAGTTCAGCCGGTCGTTGGCATTGAGCGCCACCAGCATGCCATCGAAAATGTTGTGCTCGTCGCGTTGAAGCATTTCGATCATCACCGGGGGAGAGTGATGCCCGGAGAACCCCAGGTGGCGAACCAGTTTTTCCTCCTTGGGATTGAGGCCGGTGCGATTGGTGCCGTCACGATAGTCCAGGAGTGCTGCAAGGGCCCCGATGTGACGAGCGCCAGGATCCGGCCTCTCCAAACCCTCGTAGACCGCCTCAAGTTCCGCCATCGTCGTCAGGTTGTGGAGAAGGATCATGTCCAGATACACGCCGGGAGGATACGACCCGCTTCCGCCACCGAAGATTTGCGACAGGGTCCGCTTCAGGTCATCGACGGCGGTGGAGCCGGCCGGACCGTTGCTGAAACTCCTCAGGCCTTCCTTGTGCCAGCCGCCCTTGCCCCAACGCAGCATGGTCTTGCTGGTGAGGAAGATCTCGCGGCGACGTTTTTCGTACCCCGCCTGACCGGGAATCAAATGGAGATCGCGGAACGCCTTGCCGTAATTCGTCTGGCTCGGACCGTAAGCGTTGGATGTGTCAAAGTAGTTTATACCCAGATCAAAGGCTTTGAGTATGATCTTGACCGGATCGACATCGGCCGGCGTCCATTGCAGCGAGGCTTGCCCCCCCAGGCCCAACGTGGTCGCATCAAAATGCAGTCGGCCCATATCGCGCAACAGAGGCTTGGTTACTGCGGTCTTCCCAAATCCCCAGTAGGGCCCCAGTGCCAGCCCTGCCGAAGCGGCACCAGCAGCCTGCATGAATCGCCGTCGCGAGATCCTGGAATAGGTGGTCATGATCACAAGCCTCCGGAATAAGGTGGGGCCCCTTCGAGGCGGTGAGCGATCCGTCGGAAAATAGACCCTTCCGAGTGCTCTATTGGAGCAGGAATCCGGCAGAGATGCAAGGCCTCGGGGCGGTTTCCGTGGTGTGAATCACTGCTGGCCTCACAACGATCTACTCCGCATGGATTCGGTAGCGTGCAGGATTCGGCCTGGAAAGTCGGCTTCGCGGAAAGTGGCCAACGACCGGAAGGCACGAGCGCCCAATTTTGATGCCCCGGGAGAAATTGAGTTCAGGTCAGAGAAGTGTGTGCGTGCACTCTGGCCGCCGGGAGAGCCTGCATTTGTTCAAGCTCCGACGGTGGGCGGTAGCCCAACGCTGAGTGCAAACGCCTTTCGTTGTTCGGCGATCCGGCTCTCCTCAATCCGTCTGCGACCGTCGCCCGGAAACGCCTTCGCTGCATATTTCCGAAGCTCTCTGCGCCAGCGGTGCAATATATTCGGATTCGCCTCGCAAGCGCGGGCCACCTCGGCGACCGAGGCCCCCAATTCAAGCCGCCGGACAGCACCCTCCTTGAACTCCTTCGTAAACGTCCTTCGAGACAGACTCATGACTCTCCCTCCATTCGATGCAAGACGAGTCTAGACTCGCTGTCTCAGGTTTGGGGCCCAGTCCAGCACCTAACGGCGCCTGCCGGCGTTTCGTAGCGCGTAGCGCAGGTCCCGCTTTTCGGACCTGCGGCTCTTCAACGTGTTTTCCCGGCCCTGGCGGAGCGCCACAACACCGTCAGACCAAATCTAGAAAGGCCGCAATCCCGCAGAGCGGGACGGGAGTTGCGCTATAAGTGCGTCGCCTCGTCGGCAGGCAGGTTCAAATCATCAATGCGCAAGTGGACAGGACCCGGGCCCCCATAGGAATGGAAGCTTGACCACCGCCAGTCTTCGGGGCGCTCGACCAGCGTTTTCTGAACGGAGTTGAGATGCATATAACGCAAAGCATCGTGGAATTCCTTCACGGTGCGTATGGCGTGGTCGTAGTAACGCGCTTGCCAAAAGCGTCCGCGCTTGCCGCGACTCCGATTCACTGCTTGCATCGAGGCAACCTTCAGCGCGCTCATGAGCCTCGGCAGGGTTTCGCCTTCGCGCGGAACCAGCACCGCGTGCCAGTGGTCAGGCATGAAAACATAACCCCCCAGCAGGAATCGTCGGCGTTTCCTGACGGCATCGAACACCCTGGCAAGAATCTCGAATTCGCGTTCCCGCAAGGCCGTCTGCGCCCGTAAGACGTTGCAGGTAACGAAGAAGACTTTCCCGGTCACGAACAATCGCCGCAGGCGCGACATGCCCGCAATTGTAGCGCAGGTCCCGCTTTTCGGACCTGCGGCTCTTCGAGGTTCTTTGCACGGACGCCGTGGCCCTCCCTAATGCCGGCGGAACAAATCTAGAAAAGCCGCAACTCCAAAGGACGGGAGTTGCGCTACGCACCCAAGCGTTGGGCGGCGTCCCGGTCGGCGTAAGCGGCGACGATCTCACCGAAATAAATGCGGTGGAAATCGCCGCTGGCGTAGGCCTCCTCGCGCACCGCTGGCGCGAGCGCCTCGGGCACCACGTCATTGCGATGCAGCGTCCGGCACTCAAAGTGCACCACGCATTCCTGGATAATGGGCGGGCGCACCTCGCGGCTGGGAATTGGCGTCAAGTGCATCTCTTGAAACTTATCGTGATCTCTTCCTGAAACCGTCCCGCAATGGTTCACGGCCTCTGCCAGTTCCCGAGGCGGCACATTCACGGTGAAATCGCCGATCTGCTCCAGCCGGCTGTAGGTGTGGCGGGAGGGCCGCACGAGCACGAGGAAGACCGGCCGCGACCAAATCGAGCCCATCGTTCCCCAGCCAATCGTCATGACGTTGGCTTTTCCGTCCGCGCCCATGGTGACCAGCAGCAAGCCGTCTTCGCGCATGCGCTGGATCGTCTGGGTAAAGTAATCCGTGTATCGCACCGCTACCTTGGCCATGCCAGCTTCTCCTCAACCAGGATTTGCACCTGCGGTCTCAAGGAAGGATACACCCGGCTTGCCCCTCGCGGGGCCGCCGGAGTGCGCTTTCGGGTTCCGTATCCCACAAGCGCGCCAAGGAGGTTCTTCTGAGCCGGCGTGAAAACCGCCCCCCGCGCGCCGGTCTATCGCCACGGCTGCCCGAGTTGCGACCGGGTGGGAGTGGCCTCGAGGTGGCGCGCTTGAAGTTATGAGCCAGAGCGGATCGGGCCCGGGGCCGCCTGTCCTCAGGCGCAGGTCGCCCTGCTCCAAGGCCCGCCAGGACCGATGCGCGCCAAAGGAGCCCCCAGCAGTCACGGTGTGCAACCAACCCCGTGTCTATCTGCATTGCGGAGGGGGAAACGTCGCGCTGGTGCGGCGCCAGAATGAGGGAAAAACGGGTTCGCCGGTGTTGGACAATTTGTCGCTCTCTCGCGGCGCCCTCACTCTGCAGCTCCAGGATAACGACCTATCACGGAATTCCAGGAACGGCTCATCGCGTCCATGCCCCGCAGCGGCATGACTCAACACTGCGTGGGGCGGCCGTTGCGGGCGAGGACGCGGGTTTCGACGTTATCTTTGAGGAGGGTCCAAAAAGAAGCGTCCAGGTAGGCGCGGATCGAGACGTAGCAGCCCCCGCAAGTGTTCTTGGCCACGAACTTTTCCATGACCTCTTTCTGCGAGCCGTAAGTCTCGTCGAACATCGAGCAAGCTCGCAGGCCGCCCTCAGGTGTTACCACCAGAAATCGTCGCCCCGCGTTGCAGCCCGGAATGCTCCGCTGCTTAAAGAAGTCGCAGGTTCCTGAAAGCGTCCAGGGGGAGTTGGTAATCCGGCCATTCCTGGTTTTCAGCTCCAGCAGCTCGTTCATAGTCCGCCGCAGCAGCTCGAGGTCCTCCAGGGAGCTGATGTAGTGGTCCATGTCCCCGGTGCGCAACGGGGTGTAGGCGCTGTAGGAGATGTTGACGCCCCATTCGCATGCCCGGTCGTACACGGCGCGCAAAACTCCCAGGTTCCCGCGGGTGATGGCCGTGTTCAGGACGACGTCGTCGTAGCCGTGACGCGCCAGCACCGGCACCAGTTTCGCCAGGTGCGCATAAAGCCCAGGCGAGCGCCGGAAATCGTCGTGACGCGCGTCGGGAAAATCCAAGGAAACGGAAAACTGGTTCACCCCCAGAGACCGCAAGGCCAAGTACTTTTCTTCCGTCAACAGCCGACCGTTCGTAACCAGGATGGTATAGGGCAGGCCGCTAGGCTCTTTGACGGCCCGAACAATCTCCTCGATATCCTTGCGTAACAGCGGCTCGCCCCCAGAAAGCTGGACGGCCATGGGCTTCAAGGTAGCGCGCAGGCGACGGTAATCCTCGGCTCGGAGCATGCCCGGGGGGTCGGGTTTCATTCCACCCTTGTCGCAGTGGCGGCAATTGGCCGTGCAGGAATGTGTCACCTCGAACGACACCACCACAGGTCGATTCGTGCAAAGGCTCCAGGTGCCCCGAGCAATCATCCGCGCCGCACGCACAAAAGGTATCGTTCTCAATGCCAACTCCCAAGTGACGAACTGGAGCTTGCAACCAGGATGCGATGGGCCTTTCGGCGAGCTTCAGAAGCCCATCGGCCGATGGACTTGCTTGCGCGAAACCGCATTAGCATACTCTCCCTCGGCTTGGCGAGCAAGTGCGCTGTGGGTGGCTCGCAACCGTACGGGTGCATCATTACGTTCCTCCGAGGTTAATATCTCTGACTGAACGACCGGCGGAGTCTATCCTGAGTCCTGGCTGCTGACTCCGACGCTTAAGACCTCCTTGCCCCGCCCCGCGAAGTGATTTAGCATTCAGGCTTTAAGTTCCCTTACCCACAAGACCTTTGCCCAAGTCGCTCGCAACTATCGGTGATTGGCGGTCGCTGGGAGCCGGGAAGGACACGTGATGTAACCTCGTACGACGTACACAGCGGGAACACCGCACGTGGGGGTTGGGCTATGTTGCGCGATGGTTTGACAAAGAAACAGAAGGCGCTGGTCAAGGAACTTGAAGAAATGCACGCTCTGGTCCGAACGGACTTCTGGAACGTCGAACAGTACGAGCGGGAATCTTGGACGACACGCTTAGAGCTGATGAAGAGGCACATTGTTATCGGTGAAATCGTAATTCAGTACACTTTGATCGATGAGCACCTGAACGTTCGGCTCTGCAGGTATTTTTTCGGGCGAACAAAGAGCTTCCTGCAGCTCTGGAGGGCCAAGAGATTCAAAAACTTCAACCACTACGTGTTGGAACAGCTCAGCCTACTGGAAAAGCTGAGGTTCGCCAAAGCGATCACGCCAATACCGAAAGGGGTTTCAGTCGCTATTGAGCGAATAAACGACCTGAGAAATGGGCTTGCACATTCTTTCTTTCCTGAGAATCTCAGGAGGTCGAGGCGCCTGTACAAAGGCAAAGATATCTTCTCGACCGAAGGCATCAGCTCATTAATAGACGATATGGCAAAGATATCTGAGTTTTTCGCGGGGGATTACACCGGCTGAACGTCCCTCATGGCGAGTTGCCGCAGACAGTGTAGCGCGCCGCCGCGGCCGGGCCGCAATTCATTAGATGGTCAAAGCTCCAACTCAGTCATGATTGCTCTTCTGGCAGGGGCCGGGTTCTCGAAATGGGCGGCAGGACTCCCGCTCGCTAAAGAACTTTTTGACTTTCAGATTGAGCCCTTTGGTGTGAGAGAAGCCGCGTGGCTTGAACGCGCGCGGGAACTGAAGTCCTCGTGGGATGAGCAACACCCTGGCGAGCCCGCCGAAGCTTTCATAGCTCATGCGTTAGAACAAGGGGCGGAGAGTCAGCGGGTCGTGTTGTGGTACGTCGTTCGGCGGTTGTCCGACCCGTACATCTGGAAGGAATGGCATGCTGGCAGGTGGCGCCGCCACGTGCTGATGCTCGACGAGAACCGCAAGCTCGCCCGTCCCGGGGTGAGGCAGGTTCGAGATTTCCTCCTCACCGTGATGGGGCCTCGATTGACGGGGGTCATACCAACAAACTATGACCTTCTCATGGAATACGCCCTGGGCACCCGCGGATTCAATTACGGTGTCCCTGGAGAGAAGCTTTATGGCCGCGGCGCTTACCCACTTTCCCAGTGGCGAAACCCAGTTGCTCTGACCGGGGGAATCCCTCTCGCCAAGGTGCATGGGAGCATCTCGTGGGATATGCACGGGCGCTACACTGACGGCCGAAGAGGGCTCACCGGCGGCGCCCTCCTGGTGGCACCGATTCCCCGCAAAGCGCCACCTGAGTCACTCCGTGGGGAATGGCAACTTGCGGGCAAAATACTTCGACGGTCCGCGAGACTCCTTGTATTCGGGTTTGCGTTCAACCCTTACGACTCCGCCTTTCTTGAATTCCTGCAGACGGAAGGGAGGGGACTGAAGGACGTCATGCTCGTCGACATTGCCCCCAATGAGAGTGCAGCTCGCCACATATGGAAGGACGCGAGCGTAAGCTCGCTTCCCCCGCCCCCTGAAAGTGAGCAGGAGTTGCGACGATGGAAAAAGGGGGATAATGGGTAGTCCCCCACATCCACTGTAGGAGCTGCTTCTCTGACGCGTACGCCTTGCTTGGACCTGCAAACCCACGGCATCAAAATCATGGCGGGCTTACTCCTTCAATCCCAAATCCAAAATGGGAAATCCAAAATCGTTGGCACGGCGAGAGGAAATCGCCGCTACAATAGGCAGCTACGAGCGTGCATTCTGAGGAGGAGGAATCTATGAGCAATGATCGCAAGGTCCTCGAGAAGACAGTTGGCAGCGCCTTATCAGGAGAGGGTGCCCATGTGGGAACCAAGAACCTTTTTGCCGGGCTAAACTGGAAACTCGCTGGCACGCGACCCGAAGGGGTTCCCCACTCGATCTATCAACTGCTGAACCACATGATCTACTGGCAAGATTGGGTGGTGAAGTGGCTCGAGGGGAAGGACCCTGCGGTTCCCGCGCACGCCTCTGATGGCTGGCCCGGTGGCCCCCGCCCGGCAAGCGCGAAAGAGTGGCAGCAGGCCGTACGAGGTTTCCGGAGCAGACTTGACAGGCTGGCCCGCCAGTCTCGTGAGGCCGACCTTCTCGCAACGCGCGGGAAGCACAGCCGGCTGGGAATGCTTCACGCCATCGCCTCGCACAACAGCTACCACGCCGGGCAGGTCGTCGTGCTGAGGCAGTTGCTTCACAAGTGGCCGCCTCCTTCCGGTGGGGTCACCTGGTAGCGCCGGAATTGTGAATGGCGGATGCTGGACACTAGTCTCGATACTCCGCAATTCATAATTCAGCCTTCTGTCCCCTGCATCTCCAGCTTCCACTGGATCTGCGCCAGGAGGCCACCCAGAATTCTCACGTCGTTGTTCGTAAGCCCGAGATCCAGCAGCAGGCGGCGGAGCTTCACCAGCGTAGCGTGGCGGCTTTTGGGTTTCAGGTAGCCTACAAGATCCAGAACACGCGCCGCCCGCCCCAAGACCCGCTCCAGGGACTGAAGATTGGCGGGCTCTGAAAGGTGGACAGTGGCCTTGGGCGGCTCGAGCGCGACCATGCCCGCGCGCGCCAACTCATAGCAGCACACCGCCACCGCCTGTCCGAGGTTCATGGAAGGACAGCGAGAGGAAGTGGGAATTCGCACCAGGGCATGGCAATAGCTCAACACCTCGTTCGAGAGGCCCGTCTTTTCCGATCCAAACAGCAGCGCCGCCTGCCCGTGAGGCGTTGTGCGGCGCCGGAGCCACGCCGGCAATTCGGCCAGGGGAATCAGGTCGCGGTCGAGATTCCTGCGTGACCCGCAAGTGGTTCCCACCAATAGCGTGGCGTCTCCAATGCCCGCGAGCAGGTTCTTGACCGTCCGGGCAGACTGGACGATGTCCTCGGCACCAACCGCCGAGCGGGCCTCTTCCCACACTGGAGGATGAGGGGCGACCACCACCAGGTCGCGGAAGCCGAAATTGGCCATGGCGCGCGCCGCCGCGCCGATATTCAAGGGGTTGCGGGGGCGTACCAGAACCACCCGCCAGCTCCACCGGCTCGGCTTCATGGAACGGATTGTATCAGGAATGTGGCCTGCGCCGCCCGAGGGGACTCAGGACGTGGCCAGGCAATGCCCGGAATACCTCTTGTTCCGCCAGTCACGCGGCTTGCGCGGTCATTTCTGGTCCGGAGGAGGATTGCCCGCCGGCAGGGTAGGTCTGTCGGTGGGCGAAGTCGAAAGGATGCGCACCTTCGCCTTAAACTGCTTGTAATCCGTGTAGCGGATTGTCTGCTTGATGTGGACCGGGCCGCTGGCAAAGTAGAGCGTGTCATCGGCCATGGTATAAGTCGGGAACCAATACTTGCCGTCGATCTGCTCGCGATAGGTCGAGAATCGCGGGAAGAGGTTCTCACCCTTCTTGGTTTTCATTTCAGGAACCGTCTTCCCTTCCGATTTCACGATTTGCAGGTCGCGATCGTCCACCCAGACGGTCCCCTGGAAATATATCCGTCCTTTTTGGATTTCCTTAGGCCGAATGGAAAATACGTAAGCAGTGATTTCATCCACTTTCACGTGGCCCAGGTATTTGACGTCGTACACGGGTAACTCATCCGTGGTGAGCACGAAAGGCTGGACCTTGCGCATCGATTCCAGGTCTTCCGGGGTTATCCCGATGCGCTTCAGGGTATCCTGGGGAGCATAGGTGACGCGCTCGATCCGCTGGCCCCTGTCGTCGTAAAGGATGTCCCACTCTTGGTGGTAGGTTCCTACCACGCTGCCGTCCGCATCGAACTCACTGACCTTGTTAATCTGGTGGTAGGTGTAGTTGTTCCGTGCTTCTTTGAAGAGCTTCTCCTTGGCAGTAAATTCGCGGATGATCTCCTGGATCTTCTCAGGGCCTGGATCAGGCAGGCCCCCGGGAGGAGCAGTTTCAGTCTTAGGAGCAGAGGACGCTGTCGTGGTGCTGGCCGCCCCAGCGCTGGCACTCCTGCCAGCCTGATCAACCCCTGCCGCTTCCCCGCCTCCCTCCGCTTTGGCGGCGAGCAGCATCTTGATCTCCCCCTCGAGAAAGGAGGAAACGTCCCCGTCCTGCGGGATGCCGACGCGCGCGGCATAGATGCGGCCGTCGCGGCCAATCAGGAAGGTCGTGGGGACCCCGGCTATCCCGCCGTAATTCTCTACGATCTTCCGGTCGCCCATGGCCACGGGGTAGTTCATGTTGTACGCCCTGTAGAATTCCCGCACGGGCTTCGAGCTTTCGTCCACCGAGATGCCGATGACCCGGAAGCCCTGGTCGCGGTATCGGTCCTGGAGTTCGACGAACTGCGGAATCGCGATGCGGCAGCGGCCGCACCAGGTAGCCCAGAAACTGAGCATCACCACCTTGCCCTTATAGTCGGCCAAGTGGAGCTTCTGTCCGGAGAGGTCCACCAGCGAAAACGTCGGCGCAAGCGGATGCTGGTTCGGGTCGAGGGCGTCGGGCAGCGCGACCTCGCGGTCCAGCGGTGAGTACGTTGGAGCGGGAGGCTGCTCGCCTGTTGCCGGCAGTTGCTTCGGCGCGGATGGCGTGGCCTTCACGTTCCCGCCCGCCTTCTGGAGCGCTTCAATAACCATGTCGTCGGCCCCGGCGTCGTGGAACCTCTTGGCCAAGTCCGGGTTCATCCGAAAATCGATCCCGCGCTGCTCGATCAGCGCAACCATTTTCTCGGTGCTCGCCCCGCCGAGGAGAAGCAGGAGGACGTCGTCCTGGCTCAAAGGCGTCACTGCGGCTCGCGCTGCGACCGCCAGGACACAGACCAGTATCAACAGCGCCATCTTCCCGAGTACTTTTTTTGCCAAGGCTAGGTCACCTTTCATGGCTCAGACTTGGAACCCCGCTTCGGGCCGGCTCCCCTACCCTGGATAGAGTCCATTCCGCGGCCGAAAGTTGCTTCGCGCGGAGCATCGCGCTGCCGGGCTTCCGGGCGGCAGGGGATGAGAATCGGCAAGCGCAACCAAGCCTCCCCTTTGGAAGTCACGGCGGGGTTTCGCTGTTATCGCGCTCGCCGCCGGTTCTTCAGACGCATCTGGCGAAGCTTGCGCGGGCTTCGCTTGGGCTTGGATATAGCGAACGTCGTCGTCCCCACCCGGCGAACTCGCCATTCCTTGGCAGCGGGCGCGCTAGGTTCCTTTACCATCATTCCTCCGCTTTCTGTTCGGGTTCTGGAACACGGATGAATTATACAGGATGTTTTGCCGAGGCGGGCCGCTCAGGTAGGGCCGGTCCGCGGGCCGCGACGAAGCAAATGACCCCCAGGACCTGGCACCAGAGAAAACCAGGAAGGAACAAAGCCTTGGTCAAATCAGACGCCGCGCCCGCGGGCGGCGCCGAGGGGGAAACTACCGGAGACGCAAAGGGCCCTGTTGCTCGCCGCTCGAGCCGCAGGGCCCAGTGTGTTGGCTGCCTCAGGTGCCGCCCTTATCGCGCGGCCTCGATGGAAGACACCTCGATGGTGTCCCCATGGAGAGTGCCCGTCACTTTCACTTTCTCGCCGGCAAACTCCCTGGGCTTCTCCTGGTCGCTGAGCTGGTACACCTTCTTGTTCACTCTATCGGCAAGCACGAACTTGCTTCCCATCTTCACGCATGCGAGCGTGCACTCCTTGTCGCTCATGCCCGCCATGCCATGCTTCAAACCACACATGGCGTCGCTGACGTACCCGACGAATGTCTGCTCCTTGGGTGCGGCAAGGCTCAGACTGGCCAGCAAGATCAACGAAAGACCAAGGGAAACGAACTTGCGCATTACCATCCTCCAGAGACTGGAATTGAGGACCTTGGCCGCAGCCCACCGCTGGGGAGCATTCCTCCAGCTCAGCCCCGGCCTGTACCACATCCCCGAATTTATTAGATGAGTGCCAAGGCATCCCGTTGCTGAATTTTTGCAGGCTCGCTGCCGCAGGCCTGATCATCTGCCGCCGCGATCCCCGCTAGACGCAAGTGACCGCCGAGAACGCCGAAGGTGACAGATGTGAAGAGGGACTCAGCCGCGGGAGAAGAGCACCGAATGCGGCGGCTCTCCTCCCGCAGGTCTTGACCTGAACTACTCGCTAACTTCGATGCTCCGCGCAACGTTGCCACTTCGCAAGGGAAGGAATTTGACAGAGGCTGTCTTGTTCGTCTGGCCGGCCAAGTCAGCAAGCTTGGCTTTCTTGCCCCCGATCTTGATTCGCGTACCGCCAGTCACCTTGAAATTGTAAGGCACTTTCGTGGAGCTCACAACGACAACCAGCTTCTGCTCGGTCAGAACCATCGAGATAGTCCCGGAGAGGGTCTCAGGTTTCGCAACCTCGTCCTTTACCTCGGGCTTGCCGGCCGGGGCTTCCTCCTGAGCTACAACCCACGGTCCTCCCCAAAACGCCAACAGCGTTACGGCCAAGAGGGGGAATATCCTCTTCTTCATGGCAACATACCTCGCTTTCCGCCCAACGATTCTTGTGGACTTGGTGAGCCTATTATACGCGCTTAGGCCGGGAGCGACGCCTTGAAAACGTCTCTGCGCCGGCCCGCCACAGCGATTGATTTTCTTGCCTGAGTGCGTCACACTTTAAGCAAAAATGACCCAAGGGGGTGACGTATGCAACTGGAGATTTCCGATGCGGAATACGACCTCCTGGTGGAGATCCTTGAAACGTGCTACGGCGACGTGCGGGCTGAAATCCATCGGACCGATAATCCCGCTTACAAGAACACGCTCAAAGAACAGGAAGGGCTGCTGGAAACCATCTTGAACAGGCTTCGAGCCCTGAGGCCGTCCGCAGCCTCCGCCTAGCTCTCGCAGCGAACATCAAGGCAGGGGAAAAGAAAATGGTGGTGCGCACTCCAACTTACCCCCATATCGCCGCAGGCTCCTCTACGCAGAGAAAACCCTCCGTTTGCGAAATCCAAATTGACCTTCGGAAGGGAACAAAATGCACAATTTCCTCCTGAACATCCTGCTAGCTCTCAGCGCTCTGTCATACCTGACCGCGGCGTCGGCCCTCGGGCAGCAATTGACAGAAGTCTCCCCGGCTTTCTGGACGGTGGTGGAGAAGAACGCTCGGGTCGAGAAAGTGGCCGGCAACTTCCAATTCACCGAGGGCCCCGTCTGGAATCGCGCCGGATTTCTGCTCTTCAGTGACATTCCAGCCAACCAAATCGTCAAGTTTGTGCCCGGCTCCGCGCCCGGCGTCTTCAGGACGCCCAGCGGAAATTCCAACGGCTTGACCTACGACCGCCAGGGACGCCTCACCATTTGCGAGCACAGCAACCGCCGCGTCACCCGCCTGGAAGCCGACGGCCCGCTCACGGTGCTTGCCGACCGCTACGAGGGGAAGAAGCTGAATAGCCCCAACGACCTCGTCGTCCGCTCGGACGGGACGATTTACTTCACCGATCCGCCTTACGGAATTCCCGAGGGAGAACAACAGGAACTGCCCTTCCAGGGGGTGTTCAAGATTGCGCCCGATGGCAAGCTGACCTTGCTCGCGCAGGATTTCGAGCGTCCCAACGGCATTGCTCTATCCCCAAATGAGAAAACTCTTTATGTCACTGATTCCGCGCGCGGGCACGTCCGCGCCTTCGCTGTAGCCAAGGGCGGCAGCACCTCGAACGGGCGCACCTTCGCTGAGATGAAATCTGAGCGCCGAGGCGTTCCCGACGGCATGAAGGTGGACCGGAAGGGAAATCTCTATGTGACGGGAGCCGGCGGCGTGTGGGTCTTCGACAAAACGGGGAAACATCTGGGGAGCATCGTGATGTCGGAGTTGCCAGCTAATTGTGCCTGGGGTGACGACGATTTCCGCACGTTGTACTTAACCGCGCGCACCAGCCTGTACAAGATCCGGCTCAAAATCCCCGGATTCATCACCTATCCGACCACGGTGCGCCGCTAGGCTGCGGAGGCCCGGGAAGCAAGCTCGCCTACCGCTCGTGCGTCGTCGCCCGCCCGCTCGTCCCCGGCGCAAGGAAGGAATCGAAGACCAACCTGAGCCACCGTTCGACGCTCGCCGTGTCCCCGAGGGCTTCAGGGATCGGCCGGTCCCGAAACTTGTTGCCTAATCCGACCTGCAACGCGAGCACGGCAAATCCTCGGCGGTGACTCCACAGCAGCTTGCCCTGGGGATCCCACAGTTTTACGACCAGCGTCGCGGCTGGCACGTGACCGTCACCTGGGAGCGATGCAACCATTGCCAGAGTTCGCGAAGTCTTGCTCGCGACTGGCTGCTGGGCGCCATCCCACACGGCCACGTGGGAGCGGAAGTCAACCTGCACCAGCTCCACATTGGCCTCCAGGACAGCGTCCACCCGGGTTTCCGACGCCAGCTTGCGAATCAGCTCGCGTTGCGCCTGGACATAACGGGCGAGATCCACCTCGCCGCTCGCGGGGTCGATGGCCTCGAGGGCGGCGTGCGACTTCAGCGCGCGGTCGCGGATCTCTTCCGCCAGCATACGCGGCGCCACGTACCATCCCAACTGCGATTCCAAGAAATCCGCCATCGCATCGAAAAGCCCCTCTGCATCGGGAACGCCGGAACTCGGAAGAATGATAGTCTTCTTCACCTGGCCGCGGATCTGGGCGGGCGGAACGAAGGAGTTTTCCAGAGGATACTCCAGCCACTGGAGAATGTTTCCATCCTGTTGCGGAAAATACCAAGCCGTGACCCTCGACCCTACAGCCACCTTCTCCGTAAAGTCCTCCTGGGTCTGCACAGTCACTTCCTCCGCCTTTTCCCCCATTATGCTGACGCGCGTCGGCTCAACCTGCGTTGCGAGGCCCACGATCTTTAAGGGCTTGGGTCGCTTCTCCGCAGCCTGGATGACCATCGGAAAACCGAGCAACAACACTACCCCCAAGACCCATCGCCCCCACACGCGCCTGGCGCGCCGCGGCCGTCCTCCGCCGTCACACTCAAAGAT
>Ga0315314_1001715_pt1 | contig 19050 bp, 20 predicted proteins | sample TDP9_MG_FD_203631 | JGI IMG/M metagenome (GOLD analysis project Ga0315314, IMG submission 203631) | Freshwater sediment microbial communities from Lake Towuti, South Sulawesi, Indonesia - TDP9 | ecosystem: Environmental > Aquatic > Freshwater > Lake > Sediment | place: Indonesia: South Sulawesi... | reverse complement strand
AAGCTGTCAGCCGCCAGGGCAAGCCACTTCAACCAATCTTCAAGGCGCGTGTCCTCGTAACGCTTGTGAAAGCTTGTTATCAAATCGGTTCTTCGTTTCAGTTCTGCATCGTACAGCGCTGGGATGCTTGCTGGGTCTCTGAAGGTTGAGGAGAAGACGTTCCGAGCCTCGCTCTCGTTTCTTCCAGCAACAGTCAAAATAGAAAACTGCATGGTTTCATTCGCTACTACATCAAACTCGAAGAACCCAGGCTTGTAGCAGTAGTCCAGACTGCTCTCTCCTCGCTGGGCTTCAACTCGATAGTAGCTTTCAACCCATTCGCCATTCCCAGCCACGTAACGGCCAAGGGTGGAGAGCAGAATCAGCGTTGATGGCTTGGTTGAGGGCTTTATGATGACGCATCGGTCGGAGGCTTGTTTGAAACTCCGTGGCATCTGGTTTCTCTGCGTGACGCCGTGAAAATTTCTGAAGTTGACAAAAGGTGCAAGTGAGATTCTAGCCGTTTCTGGTGACTCGTTAAAGATTTCGTACATGATTACGGAAGCGTTTTTCTCAAAGGGCATGAATATGGTTTTTCTGAGCCTGAAACGCGTGTCCACAGCGTAGGTGTAAGTTGGAAAAGGAGCTAGAGAAAAACCCGTGAGGAAACGGTAGCCCGCGGGGTGGATTCCAAGGGAGTCTTCGTTCATTCCAATAAGGTACGTTTGGTTTTCTAAGACGATTTTTTCGTCTAGCCTGCTCAGCATTACGTGGCGGTCTGTGGGTGGATTAAAGGCGGCGACCAAGAGACCGTGGTATTTGCGGGTGTTCAACCCCAGGGCTGTGGACGACGTGTACCCGCCTAGACCATTGGTTACTAGCCACTCGTTCTTCACGCCCTTGTCGAAGTCTGAGAGTATGCTTGAAGCGAGGTTAATTTTGGGAAGAGTAGAGTCGGTCTCTGGCAATTGTCCTCGTTCCTTAGATTTCGAGTTTCTCCAGTATCTTTCGCTCTTTTTCGCCGGTGACCTCTGCCAGCACATGGATGTAGTCTTTGAGACCAGAGTTTTCTATTCGGGGTTTGAGAAGCTGGTCGATTTGGAAGACCCCCGCGGGGTTGGACATCGTGATTTTTATCGTTATAGGCTTTTCTTTGCCTTCGAGAATCTCCACCCGTTTAATTGAGAGGGCTGAGACCGAGTGGATGTCAACCTTCCCCGCTTCAAATGGTATTCTCGCTCTCCCTTCTTCCATGTCTAAGGCGTCGGCGACGCCCACGACGCCTGCCTCAACCGTCAGAGGATTTCTCGGTCGCTCGTGCGATACGACGGCGTGCAACACCTCAGAAGTGATTATAGCCCTTTCCTCTTCCGTGTAGACTCTCTGCAGGTGCTCCTTCATGAATTCAAACGCCAACAACGCGCTGATGAGTTCGTGCCCGTCTCGTGCGACTATCATGCCCAAATCGTGGAAGATAGAGCCCAGTACAACAACAACTTCTGCGTCTTCGTTCTTCAAGCCATAATGCTTGACTATGCTGGGCACCACTTTTCTGTCAATCAGGATTCTCAGGATCTTCAGCGCCGAGTTGGCGACGATTCGAACGTGAGTTGGACCGTGGTCAGTGTAGCCCATTCGGTCAATCGCCATAACGTTGGCGCACTTCCAAAAAGTCCACAGCCTAGTGTCTTTCTTCACCTCGCCCATAATATGCTTCAACTTTGCGTTGTCCCTAAACGGGATGTTGAAAACGTAAGACATTCACGGACTCCTCCAGTAGCTCTGTAGTTGTTAGTTCCTTGAAGCTTTAAACCATTAGCCTAGCCACGTTCTTACCCTTCACAGTGCCGAAGTACCTTGCCACAGGTTGACATTTGGTCCGCAGCAGCAGGGCGTGAGGAGTGTTCAGTTTGAGTTCGGTTAGGGTTTCGGCGTAGCCCATTCCCTTCGCAACCACAAGGTCGGCTGACTTGTAGAGGGTCAAGAAGCGTTTCGAGCATTCTTTTAGGATGAGGCCCACCGTGTCGGTTCCGTTCGTGACCAACTCATCTGCCACCTCGTGCATTCCCACAGCCTTAGCGTCCTGTAACGTGGCATCGTTGATGATTGGCTTGCCCTTAACCGCCACTGTCACACGGGCACCCAACCTCTTCAACTCAGCCACGAGCAGAGTGTCGAAGGCAATCTCGCCAGCGTTGTCGGTTAGGTAAAGAATTTCTTCAGAGCTCTTGGCTGCGTCAAGAATCTTGTTTATCTCGTCAACAGCCAAATCCTGCTGGGCTTGCTGAATCAGTTTTCCAATGTCCTCGAACTGGAACTGATGCTCTGGAATGTCGAATTCGATGATGTTGCCGACGATGGCGCAGAGGCAAGCTCTCCGGAACCGAGCCTCAACCATTGTATCCCGTGCTACAGCTTTCTTTACTTGAGGCAGGATTTCCAAGGCACGCTGGTTGCTCAGCCACTTCTTTTTGGCGTACGGGTCAGAGTTTCCCGTTATGGCCTTAACCAAGCGGTCTCGTTTGGTACCAAGCTTGGCAGGAATGGCTGCGGGCTTGAACTCCTTAAATAGTAGACGCATAAGTGCCGCCATAGCTTCAAACTGCAGTGGCTTATCGTTTGTGGCTTCAAGAATTTCCATGTATCCTCGATGGAGAAGGCAAGGGGCACATTCGACATCAACTTTCAAGAATTATTATCCCTTCGTTGTCTCTAAGTTTAAGATACACCACGGCAGCTCTACCTAAACACAGCGTTCTTATTAGTCATTGCTGAAGGGAGCTCACATCTGCGAAGAACCTATACTACTGTCAACTTTTAGTATGAATTGGCGGGTGGAAGGTTAGAAGCGTTTACAGAGAGAGAAAGGAGTTCCAGAAGAAATACTCTTTCTTTTTCTAACCCTCCATCCCCATTGAAATTCTTATAGTTGCGCATAAAAAACTTTCCTCGGAAGATGTCACGACTCGAGAACACCATGGAAGACAGCGTAAAAAAATATTTGACTTCTTATGGTCTTTTCTGGGGGCTTCTTCTTGTCTATCGCTTAGTTGTTGATTGGGCGAATTCCACCAGCACCTTGTAAGGGTCTTTTGCCTTGACGATGCCGCTTGCCACCAAGACTCCTTCAGTGCCTAACCGTAAAGCCGCTGTTACATCCTCACCTTTGGTTACGCCAGCGCCGCAGAGAACCGTCACGTCACGATTCACTCGCCTAACCAGGTCAACCGTGCCCGACACAACCTCGGGCTTAGCCTTCGACACGGAAATCCCTGTGCCAATCAGCTCGGGAGGCTCAACAGCAATCATGTTTGGCTTGAGGGTTGCGACCGCCGCGCTCACCGCGGCATTGTTCGAACACACAACCGAAATCAAACTCATCTTTCGAGCCTTGGCGATTGCCGCGTCGATGTCTGCCAGTTTAAGCCGCCTTTCAGAGTGATTAATCAGAGTGCCCACCGCACCTGATTCTTTCACGGACTCGGCTAGAACGTGTCCCGTGAAGCTCCCATGTTCAATGGGGTCTATGTGCTGAGAAAAAACGGGAATTTTGACAGCAGCGACGATAAGCGGGATGTCCACAAACTGAGGAGCCACTCCCACACAGATGCCTGTTTCAAGGCTCGCTTTTTCACATGCCTTTGCGAGTTTCAGGGCTTTTTTTCCTGTGCCTTCTTCGTAGGTTTTGAAGTTGACCAAAATAATAGGAGTTCGAACTAGGCGACTGCCCTTGAGCTTCGGCATTTTAGTCACACTTCTCTAGCATAAAGAATCGAGAAGTTAAAACGGTTTGGATATAGTTTGTCCAGAAGTTTCTGCTATGCCGATTTTTGAAGTGCTCTTAACCGTTTTACTATGTTGGGATGGGTCGAGAACAACTCAATCAGCCTATCCGTCGCTGTGATTTGTTTTCTAAGCTGCTCTTCCACAAGCCTCTGGTCGCTTCGGTAGCCGACAGAAGAAATCCCTGTGGAGTCAGCCTCAACTCTGTCCGGGTCTGAGATAAACAAAGCCTTAAACGAACTGTAGCTGCCCACATCCTTGCGAGCGTGCTTCATCCTGTGCGTGTAATTCACGATTTTAGCCAAGCCCTCAGACAGCTTGCGGGATCCATCGTCGACGACGCTGACGCTGTGGCTGTCCGCAAAGTATTCTCGCAGCCTGCTCAGGTATAGTGTGAACAGGGTTAAGATGAAGTACATGATGAGGCTAACGATGCCGATGAGCGCTGCGCCTAAGCTGTTTTCATCTCTGCGCCTGAACATGGCAGAATAGAACATGGAGATATAAATGTAATAGAAAATCGCGGGCAAGATAGAAGCAAACATCATAACTTGGACGTCACGATGCTTCAAATGTCCGAGTTCATGCCCTATAACCGCCTCAACCTCTTCGTCGTCCAGTGTTTTCAGCAGTTCCGACGTGACAGCCACTCTAGAGCCTGCGATGGGTGAGCCGTAGGCAAAGGCGTTTGGAATCGGGATGTTAGCAATCATTACTCTAGGCTTTTTCATGCCGCTTTTTCGGCTGAGTCGTTCCACCATCTCGTGTAGTTGAGGTCTTTCCGACTGCGAAACCTCACGCACACGATATACTCCGTCTATGATGTAGGGCGCAATCAGCCATTGAACAAGGTTGAATGCGATCACAAAGAGGGGCATGAGAAGCAGGTCGACGCCCATCAACCATAGAAGGGCTGTTAGGAACAGGGTTGACAGCCCGATGATGATGGTTAATGTTCCTAGAACCGAAAGTCGAAGATGCCACAGTCCCATAGACCTTCAACCTCTGTTCATGCAGTGGAAGAGAGGCTTAAATCCTTTACTCCAAATCCAAACCAGCACGGAGCCGTTTAATGAGTTCATTCAACTTTGCGTCAACAGTCGATACCAATCGTTCGGTAACTATCCCCTGTTGCACTGCCTGTTGAAGTTGTTCGCGGTCCAAGACTTCGACTCTTCCGTCAGGCCACACACAGATGTCGGCTTCCAAGTCAACGTAGCGCACGCCGTACGGGTAGAACTCAACTGGAGTGTTAAGGTTGATGTAAGACCCTTTTAGTTCACTCGTCTTTGAAAAATACTGAGTTTTGAAATGCCAGTCGCCCAGCCGCACTACGGTGACGGAGTAGTCACCGGGCTCTTTTCGAACGGCCAAGCCGTCATAAACACCTTCATTCTTGAAGACCCGGCGTAGTTCCAACTTGGATGTTTCTGGGTGAAGGCCTTCCAACAGTGCTGGTCCAAGATGGAGGACTCTTCCGTTCAGTTTGACGTGTTCGATTTCCACCCAAGAGCCAGCGGATGGAAAACCCGATTCGACGGTTTGTTTGAACATCTTTTCTATGTCGGTGTGAGAGGAGTCCTTTTCAAGCATTTTTTCCGCCATATCGAGAGACGCTGAAACTCGTTGACCACACGCTTTGTAATAGTGGTGTCCATCAATCGTGGGTGCAAGAGCCTTTCTCGCCTCGTCGAGTCCACGCTTTGATGAAGCTGGAAATTCCACGTCGGCGAAGCTGACGCCTTCCAACATGAGAGTTGGAGCCTCTACAGCGTCGGCTTTTCGTAGAATTTCTTCTCCTGTCTTAACGAGCGTTGTAAACTCTTCTCTTAGAGTTTCATCTGACTGCTTGGCTGCCGAGGTTCGCCAGAGCACGCCCCAGCGTTGGGTTGCCAGTTCCTCTCCCAGTTGACGCAGCCGTGTCCGTGCGTTCCAGTCGAGGATTCTTCTGCTTATCTTTACTTGTCGATTGGGCAGTAGAATGGCGTGTTTGCCTGGAATTTTTATCTCCGTTGTCAGCGTCGGTGTTTTACTGCCCAGGCGGTGTCTCTCAACCTGCACGAGCACGTGTTTTTCATTCTCGGGGATTTCTGCGTCTCTTATCTCGCTTGTCGCAGGTCCTATGTCGACTGTGGTGGTTCGAGTGACTACATCAATTTCTTTGACGACGCCCTTGTATATTCCGTCAACCGTAAACGCCCATTTTCTAGTGATTACGTCTTCTAACCTAGAACGCAAGAGCCCAAGGAAGGCGTCGAGGGTTTCACTCCTGCCTAAAGCATGGATTCCCTGCAGGTCTCGGCGGTCATGAACGACCAAGTCTGGAGAGTTGTGGTCTTCCTCAACCTTGAAACGGTCTTTTTGAGTCTTAGACGCCTGAACGATGACGAAGCCCTGGTCCAAAAGCACCTTAGTGAGCGCTGTGGAGTAGATTCCTCGAACCCGAGCCGAGACCATTCTCGGGAGCCCTCCAGTCTACGTTTTCTTTGTTTCGATTCTGTAGAGGTTTCCAACCTTTGACAAAAGAAACTTGACGCCTAAGATGTGTTGCGCAAGCCAGATGTTTGTGTCCAAGTGTTCGGTTACGAGGCGGCTCAGATATACAGAAGTCCCCTCGGCGAGCGCAACGTAGGGCACCAGCATGTCAGATAGGTGCGCGTCCACCGTTGCCTTCGACTCTAATTCCTTCAGAAGGTTTTCCGCCGCTTCGCGCCCCACTGTTTCGCTTGGTTTACCCAGTTCGCCGATGGAGTCTCCGCCCAAGAGCGCGCCCGTGTCGGTTTCAGCCCACAAAACAAGAGAACTGCCCTTCTGAAGCGGATTCGACGTGTCGTTCACGATTTGAACGTCAGCTTGCAACCCAGCGGGCTTCAACCGTTCATTAGCAGCTGCTGCCTGCCGCTCCGCGACTCTGCGGTCTGCCAGAAACGTGCAAACAGACACGCCTCTGAGTTGCTTCAGGTTTCCAAACTCTTCTAATGTTACTGGGCTGAGCTTTGGGCAAGGCTCGACTTCGAGAGTTATTTCGCCCATTCCCTTCGGATAATAACCGTACTTCTGTATTGTGAGTGAAGCCTTCAACCCCATGCGGGATACCATGGGAAGCAAGAGATACTTCAGATAGTTCGTTGTCGGAGCGTTTCGCACGTCGGTTCCGCCCCTGGACACGCGCAGGCGCACAGGGTTCTTCGCGAACGCACAGAGAGGCAGAACGGTCAAGAGAAGCATGGGAATGCTTCCCGCGGTGCCAATTTCCGCTTGGATTTCACCGCCCAGTATCTCTCGTGGAGTAAACCAGAGTTCTCTCGAGCCTAGGGTTGCTCCCCTGACCTCTGCTCTGCAGAGTTTGGCTGCTGTGAGCACGGCTTCGAGGTGTTGAGGTCTCAGTCCAGGCTGAGTGCGCCTCTGTCGGATGTTGAAGATGTGCAACGGCTGGTTCACGATGCCTGCTAGGGCTACGGAAAGGCGAAGGATGGTTCCGCTGCCGCTCTTCTGGCTGCCGTCGATTTCCAACAAGCGAATCAAGCCTCGACGATTCTTTTTTGATGAAATGACACCGACTCTTTTATGTTTTGATAAAACGCATCATGTAGGGTAAAGCAAAAGAGGAGGCACCCTCAAAAATAGTGTAAGGCTGGTGATTGTTTGAGCGAAAGAAAACCATCCGTGGAAGACCTGGCACAACGGATTGACCAACTCCTCATCGTGCTGAAGGACATCTCCGAAGACCTCGCAGAAATCTCAAAGCAACTCAAATCAGCCGGAGTTCCAGCTCTTGCACCTGCTCCAGCAATGCCCGCTGCACCTATTCCGCAGGCACCCGCGGCAAGAACGCGCTCAATAGCAGAGGTGAGAACCATATTTCCCAAGGAATTGGAAGACCTGCTCTTCTTCGAGGAATCTGGAGAATACATCATAGTCAAGCCCCGCAGGTTCTTGGGTTCGGAAAACTTCGCCAAAATAGCTTCTCTGGTCCGAAGCGCAGGTGGCGAATACATAAGAGCCGGCAAGGAATCACACTTCAGGGTACTTCGAGAGATAAGATAAATAAAATTAGTTTACTATGCTCCAGTCTCTGATTATCGTTGGTTTGGCTTTTAACAAGAAAAGAGTCACTTCATTGAAACCCATATGCCCTCGTTCTGGTAATTGTTCGTAAAGGATTACTTCGAGCTGATGATATGCAAGGTACTTTCGTAGTTGTTCTTGAGTGAAACCTGGATGAACATCAACGCAGCGACGCCTTGAAAGGCGCATTTTGAGTCTGTACAGCTCAAATCGCAATCGAGAAAACCTTTGCACATCAATTATCGAGACGACGCCTTCAGCTTTGCACACACGAGCCATTTCTGCGACTGCCTTATCTACGTTCTTAACTTCATGAAGCACTCCTTTGCAGATAACCATGTCAAAAGTGGCATTATCGGAAGGGATTGCCAAGACTGAAGCACGTTTCACCGAGACATTAGGAAGCGAGAGGCTCACTAGTTGCCTCTCAGCCCTTTGAACCTTCGACTCGTCCACGTCAATGCCCAAAACAGAACCTTCAGAACCGACATAAAAGGCGATGACCTGCAGTTCTGATACGTCGCCGAAGCCAATATCGAGTACATTCTGACCTGCGGTCACACCTATTTTCTGCCACAAAATTAGTTTACACTTCATCTGGGTGGTCACGGAAAGCAATAGATTACAACAGATTAATTAGATACCAGTAAAGGAAATGTTTTTCAGCATATTTTCTAATGCTCTTTGGTCATGCTGCAGTTTGATTTTGACGGGCGTTATCGATATGCATCCTTCGTCTTTGACAACGTGCACGTCTGTCTCAGGGTCTGGATCAGCGTAGTCGGTTAATCTCCAGTGAGCAATCCTGTAGCCCTTCTCCTCCTTCGTGAACAGGTCACCGTAGCCCACATAGGACAACCTTGTAACCTTCAATTTGGTGCAGTCAGCGCCTTCGGGAACGTTGATCGATAGGAGATCCGCGTCTTGCGGCATGCCCTTCTTCAACACGTATTCAAGAATTCTCTTGGCTATGCTCGCTGCCAACTCTAGTTCCTCAACCCTTATACCCGCTTTGTCTGCCTTTTGATCGCTGATTTCTCGTTTGCAGTAAGAGACAGCAACGGCGGGCACGCCGTGAATCGCAGCCTCCAAAGCCGCGCCGACTGTTCCAGAGTTGAGAAAGTCGTCTATGCCCAGGTTTGGACCCAGATTGATTCCAGTCACGACCAGGTCGGGTGAACGCTGAAGGATTTTGTTGACCGCCAAGAGGTAGGCGTCGGCTGGGGTGCCGCTTATGGCGTAGGCTTTTGAGCCGTCGCTTAGCTCGACTTCTTCGACTTGCACGTGCCTCGTTGATGTTATGGCTTTGCCGATGCCGCTTATCTCGTCTCTGGGAGCTACGACGGTTACTTTCGCAAGTTTGTCGAGTTTCTTCTTAATTGCCATCAGTCCTGACGAGTAGATTCCGTCGTCGTTTGTGAGCAGAATATTCTTCATTTTGGGAGACGCACCGTTTTGGGGTTGGTTAGGCGTCTTTCCAGAAGATAACGCTTTGTGTCAGCACCCAGCCGCAAATGTCAGTATCGTATCCTGAAGCCTCGAAACTCTCCTCTGTAACTCTCCCAAACAACTTCAATTTTGGTTACTCTCGCCCCAGGTGGACCACGTCTGCAAAACTCTACGAGTTTGTCAACTCTTTCTTTTTCCCCTTCAAAAACCGCTTCAACCCTTCCGTCGGGGAGGTTTCGCACCCAGCCAGCCAAGCCAAGCCTCAAGGCTTCCTCTTGGGTTTCACTCCTGAAGAACACGCCCTGAACCCAACCGCTCACGTAAACATGAGCTCTAACATTCAACGGTGCTGACAACTCACTTAACACCGAGACCATAGATTCAAGCGTCTATCGGTGAGCGTAATAGGCTGTTAGTTTCCAGTCAACTTTGTCTATCCTCACGAAGCCAAAGCGTTCAAACTGCACGACCACGTCTGGTTTCAACCCTCTGCACGAGTCTTCAGCCACTCCTCTAGCTGTTGTGGCGTCAGGCATAACCACCTCACATGGAACTCCTTTACCCGCTGGCAGCCAGTGTATCAACGGCGCTCCCAGTCTTTTCGCTTCCTCATGACCCTTACTGTAGAAGACTGCCTCAATCACTCCTGTCTCTACGTTTTCAATCTGTGTGTTAAAGAGCCCCATCAACCGTATGATCTTGCCATCTTTCAGCTGAGCCGCGTCTTGTGTGGAAACCCAGAATTCAGCCCTGCCGTTTTGTGGTTCAATTCTAAACCTGCGAAGCCCTCGTTTCTTGTCCTCAGGATGCAGCGGAAGTTCAGCAGTTATGGTTTCTGTGAGGTTTTTCACCTTGAGTTTCCTCGGGTCACGCACGAAAAAGTAGCGGTTGGCTGTGGGGTCTATTATCTTTCGGTTTATGGCGTACAGGTTTTCCCAGCTTAGGGTGACGTCTACGGTTTTTGGGCCAACCTCGATTATCAGGCGTCTTATCGTCTCAGGCTGGATTCCGCGCTTCCTCAGTGCAATGAATGTGGCTAGTCGGGGGTCGTCCCAGCCCGTGAAAACACCCTTTCTCACGCCCTCCACGATTTTTGATTTGCTCAATAGGCCGCCTGTGATTTTCATGCGTCCGTAGTGGATGGCGTCGGGGTATTCCCAGTCCAAATGCTCGTACATGTACTCCTGTCTTGTTTGGTTGGTGAGGTGCTCCTTCCCCCTTATGATGTGGGTTATGCCCATGAGGTGGTCGTCTATTCCCGCCGAGAAATTGTAGAGGGGCCAAACTCGATACTTGCCGCCGACGCGGGGATGAGGATATCGCTTTGGGTTGATGATGCGAAGGGCAGGCCAATCGCGCACGGCTGGGTTAGGGTGACTCAAGTCGGTTTTGACGCGGACAACAGCCTTCCCTTCCTTGTACGTTCCGTTTAACATGCTTCTCCAGCGGGCAAGGTGCTCTGCAGGCGGCAGGTCTCGGTCGGGACAGGGCTTCTTAGCCAGAGCGAGTCTACGGAATTTTTCTGGAGGGCACGTGCAGACGTAGGCGCCTCCCTTAGCCAAAAGTTTTTCAGCGTACTCGTAGTATGCTGGGAGGCGGTCGCTCTGTATTGCTTCCATGTCCCACTTGCAGCCGAGCCACTTCAAATCCTCACGAATAGAGTCGTAAAAGGGAAGAGCCGACCTCTTCAACCTTGGGTCGGTGTCCTCAAAACGCAGGCGGAGAGAGCCCTTGTACATCTTGGCGTATTCGTCGCTCAGAATTATAGCTCGAGCCGACCCCAAGTGCAGCACACAATCTGGGTTTGGCGCAAAACGAGTCACAACACGCTCATACTTCTCCGCATTTGGCAAAGGCGGAAGTACCCTCGCCACTTCAACTTTTTCTTTTAATGTAATCTTTTCTTCCAAGACGATTCTTTTTTCTTTAAGGATCCTTTTTTGCTCATCTATGGAAAGCATGTTTACTTCTTTAACAATCTCGTTGATGATTGGTGCAATTTCTTTTATCTTGGTTTTTAGGTCAGGTCTTTCAGTGAGTAATTTTCCAAGAACGGGTTGAAACTGCGCCTTTCCGTTATAATGAAGCGCGTTTAGAAGCGCAATCTTCTTAATGGCTTCCCTTTCTCTATTATTGACCATGATGCAGCCGCTCTTCTCTGTGCAAGGCGTTAACTAAATTTTCCTTTCAATGAGGTAGTCGGCGAAAGCCTTCAATTTCTCCTTGGCTTCCGATGGCGAAAGCAGCCTGTCAACCTCTTTCCAGCTTTCAGCCACAAGCTGCTGAGCGAATTGTTTGGCGTATCTGATGGAGTCGTATCGTTTCATGATTTTTATTGCTGCGTCTCTGAGTTTTTGGTCGGTTGTGTGCATGTTGAGAATTGCGAGCAGTCTTTTTTTGTCGGCTGGCTTCGCTTTTTCCAGTGTGTGAATGACCATCAGGCTTCGCTTGCCCTCGGTTACGTCTCGTCCTCGTCCTCCTTTATTTTCAGCAAACTCTGTGCCTGTCAAGTCGAGAACGTCGTCTTGAATCTGGAAGGCTACGCCCAAAGCCTCAGCGAACCTGCCCAGTCGCTCAACCGTGTCGTCGCTTGCGTCGCAGAGGACAGCCGCAATCTTCGCCGCCATTCTTGCCAGGGTTCCTGTCTTGTAGGCGCACATCTGCATGTATTTCGTTTCAGTGAGCTTGTCGGCGTCCGCTAAACCCTTGTGCCAGGCGATGTCCATGGCTTGCCCCAGACTGAGGCTAATCATCTCCCGAGTGTAAATCTCGTAAATCCTGCTCAGTTTATCCGAGCCGAGTTTGTCACGGTTTTTTATCAGGGTTAAGAGAGGCAGATAGTACATGGCGTTTCCAGCGTTAATCGCCACGTCGAGACCATACAGCCTGTGCGTGCAGGGCTTGCCCCTCCTCAACTCCGAGTTGTCCTCGATGTCGTCTATCATTATGGTGCCGTTGTGAATCACTTCAGGAATGATTGCGAACTCCTGCAGTGCCTTCGGGTCTTTTCCCAAGGCTTCCACGACCAGCAGGAACAGAGACGGTCGCCAACGCTTGCCGCCGCGGTCAAGAAAATCCCAGATGGGCTCAGCCACAGCCTTGTCTAAGGCTTCAAGGTTGTAATCGTACCTTGGAGGACTTGGAGAAAACAAGAGCGAAGACTTTTCGAGCTTTCGTGGAATGTACTTCTCAATCAGTCTGTCAATTGTCGCAGCCTTTTCTTCAAGCATTTTCTCAACATCAGCTCTCATCCTGAAGCTCACCAATTCTCAATTATTCATAGACCACGCCTTGCATATGCTTGAGGCTCGAACCCGCGCCTCACAAGCCACTCAGCCGTTTGTCCAGTCACTACGACGGGCGCTTCCTTGAGCTTATCAATCGAGCTTGCGCCCACCAAGAACATTGCGTTCCTCAACTCTTCAACCACTAGCTGAAGCCTTTTCTTCACCTCTCCTGAACCGTGAAGGGCAGGGTCCAAGAATGGACACGCCATCCCTGCAAGGCTGGCGCCCAGAGCTAAAGCCTTAGTAACGTCCAACCCCGAACGCAGCCCGCCCGAGGCTATCACAGGAATGCGAACTCGCTGTACTGTTTCAATCAGACTGGTAACCGTTGGGATGCCCCAGTCCCAGAAGACTTCGCCGAGTTCTTGACGGAAAGCGTCGTCTCGGCTTTTGGCTCGGTAATACTCAACCGCTGCCCAACTGGTTCCGCCAGCGCCTGCAACGTCAACCGCGGCTACGCCTATGGCTTCTAGCTTCTTGGCTTCTGCAGCGGCTATTCCGCAGCCTGTCTCTTTAATGATAACGGGAACACCTAACCCCTTAACGATTCTTCCTATGGCAGCGATAACTCCCCTATAGGTCGGTTCACCCTCAGGTTGGATGGCTTCTTGAAGAGGGTTCAGATGAATGATCAAGGCGTCTGCGTCCAGCATTTCAACGGCTTTTCTCGCCTCTTTGACGCCGTAAACCTTTGCAAGTTGAGCCGCGCCTAGATTTGCTGCAATGAAGGCGTTTGGCGCCTCTCGGCGAGCAATCGTAAACGTTTCCTTGGCATTCGGGTTTTCGAAGACAGCTCGCTGGCTTCCAACTCCCATCCCTAACCCCAGCTCTTCGACTGCCCGAGCGACAGCAGCGTTGATTTTAGTGGCTTTAGGCGTGCCTCCGGTCATGGATTCAATGATTATCGGGGCTGAAAACTTGTGCTTCAAGACTTGTGTGGACAAATCTATGTCTGACTTGTTGATTTCGGGCAAAGCCCTGTGCACTAGTTGGATTTCCTCAAACCCCGTGGTCACGCGTCTCGCCTGAACGTCCTTCCTCAGGCAGATTTCCAGGTGGTCGTTTTTCCTTTCTTCTGTTTTTTCATCCAACTCTGTTGTAGCCCCTCTCACGCTTTTTGAATCAAGGTTCCTGTGACTTCTTTTTCACCTTTAAGAGCCTTGTAAACGTTTTTCGGTTTAGCCGCGTTTGTCATGAAGACCGGTATTCCCCTTTCAACTGCCGGTGCGAGCTCAACGATTTTGCCCAGCATGCCGCCAGTTACGTCGTCGACGCCCGCTCCCGTGACCTGCTGCTGCATATTTTTTAGCTCTTGCAGTGTGCAGTGTGAAAGAAGCCGAGCTGTTGTGTTAGTTTTCGGGTCAGCCGTAAATAAGCCGTCCACGTCCAAGCCCATCACAATCCATTCAGCGTTTAATCTGATTGCGAGAAAAGCCACCAGCTGGTCTCCAGACAGAATTGTAAAGCCCTGGCTGGAGTCAAGAACGGCGTCTCCGTGAAGAACTGGCATGAACCCTGTTTGAAGCAGCTTTTTCAAGGGTTCGTCCATTGTTGTTGTTATTCGACCCGACTTCGTGACAATGCAGGAAGAGGGCGAAACATGCACTGCTGAGATATTATGCTGTATTAGAGCGTCCACAACCAGTTTGTTCAAGGCTCTCATTGCCTGATGGGTTTTGACGAACCCTAAGAGTTGCTGGTTTTCTCCTTTGTATCCCTCTTTTATTGAGTATTGCTTCGCAAGTGGGTGTCCAAACGAACCTCCACCGTGAACGATGACGAGCTGCGAGACGTTGGCTTGAGAGATTTCCCCCGCAATTCTCTCGATGGCAGACAGATCTGCGGTAAGCGGCTTCTCTTTTCGAGTTATCACCGAACCGCCCAGTTTGAGAACGACGGGTTTAAGGCTCAATCCTGACCCCTTCATCGGTTTTTCGAGCCTCGAAGACTGTGCCGCCTGTCTGTTGAATCGCGATCATGACCTTCCTCAGTCTTTTCTCCTCTGCCAAGGCTATCATGCAGCCGCCGCCGCCTCCGCCAGTTAATTTGGCTCCGAGGGCTCCTCCTTTTCTAGCCGCGTACACGAGTCTTTCCAACGCCTCGTGGGACACGCCGACGGCGCAGAGCAGGGCGTGGTTGACGTTCATCAGGTCACCCACCGCTTGGAGGTTGCTCACCTCTAAGGCTTTAACAGCGTCTAAGGCGAGTTTTCCCCCAGTCTTTATTATCGGGTCGATGAGGGACGGATACTTCTCTTTCATCTGGCGCACTGAGGCAACGAGTTCGCCGGTTGAACGCTCCACCCTAGTGTTGCCTATCACGAGGGGAAGGTTTGTCTTCACGCTTAACATAGTGAAGTCTCTGCCCCTCTGGAACTGAAGCACTCCCCCGTAGGTTGAGATAGCCGGGTCGATGCCAGATGGAGTGCCATGGACGATACGTTCGGTCTCATAAGCCATGCGAAAAATCTGGTCGCGCGAAAGGTCGACTTCGAAGAGGTTGCTCACGGCAGCCAAGGTTGACGCCGCAACAGCCGCAGATGAACCCAAACCCGCAGAGACGGGAATTTCAGAGTGAATCTTAACGTTTACTCCTGTCTTTTTCCGGGCTTTTTCCAGGACCTGTTGGGCAGCGTATCTTACGGGTTCCAGTCTCAAGCGGGCTCTAGACCCGCCTCTCTCTGCCAGAAATCTGGGTCCGTTGAAAGTTCCCGAAATGTTGAGGTCGAGGGAGTTCACGTGTATTTTTTTGTCCTTTCGCAGTTGCGCTGAGACGTAGGCTCGTTTGTCGATTGCCAAAACTATGGCTGGTTCTCCGTAGACGACGAAGTGCTCGCCGAACAGTATGACTTTAGCAGGCGCAGAAGCCGTCACAGGCTCCTTCTTCAAGAGAGGACATCACCTTCTACGATGTGAAAATCATCGAGGCGTAGCCGACGACAGTCGATTGGTCTCCAGTAACGTCGCCGCTTGTCTTGTAGCACAGCAACCTGCCCTTCCTCGCACCCAGTTCTTTTACCGCCGTAATTGCCGCAACCGCGGGTCCGTAACCACACATGGAAACCTGAAGCCCCTCAACGGTTGAGTACAGCATTTTCTCGTCCAGTTTGAGTGCTGCATCAATTACCTTTTGGTCTTTCCTTTCGGCTGTTTTTTGCGGTTCATAGTGCGTCATATCGGTTGAGGCGATTACTAAGGCGTTTTTGCCTCTCGCAGCCTTAGCCACTGCGACGCCAATCTCGCGGCATGATTCCAAGTCTTGCATCAGAAAGCAGATGGGCACAAACCTGAAACTGGAGCCGTACAGGTATTGCAGAAACGGCAACTGCACCTCGATCGAGTGTTCTCGCTGGTGGGCAACGTCATCGACATCGATGAGGCGGGATTCACGCATGATGTTGTCTGCGGTTTCAGAGTCGATTTCTACCTCGCCCAAGGGTGTCTGCCAGGCGCCGTCTCTCATGACAGCCAATCCGCTGCCACTCCCAGTGTGGTTGGGACCGAAGATTACGACCAGGTCTGGTTTGCCGTCCGAGGCTAAGTGGTAGTAGCCGTGAGCTGCAACGGGTCCCGAGTACATGTAACCCGCGTGTGGGCAAATCAACCCGACGGTGTTCTTAAGCTGACCTTCCCTTACTTTCGGGATTGTTCTTGGACCGAGTTCGTTAGTGAAGCATTGTTCTATCTGAGCCTTGAGAGACTGTGTGGTGCCCTCGTAGAACGTTCCAGCGTAAGCTGGGCGCCTAACCTTCAAAGCCTTGCGCCTTCTTCACCACTCTATTCTTCCCGGGTTAGTTTCACCTCAAAGTCGTCGATGGAAAGCGTTGGGTTTCCGTCGGGTGGAAGCTCTCCTCTCTCACGCAGTATCTGCCGAGCAAGAAGCCAGTAGATTACCGCTAATGCGCGTCTGCCTTTGTTGTTTGTTGGAATAACCAAGTCAACGCCCGCAAACTCGTTGTCGGTGCTGCACAACGCAATCACTGGAATGCCTATTTCCCCTCCCTCTTTAACAGCTTGAACGTCTGCTTTTGGGTCGGAGACAATGACAACGTTTGGTTCTATGCGTCCCGCGTGGAGGGGGTTCGAAAGCATCCCTGGAATGAAGCGCCCAACTATGGGTGTTGCTTTAGTGACCTCGCAGAACCTTTTTACTGGTTCACGACCGTAGAGACGTGCGGCAACAGCCACGATTTTGGATGGTTCAAACCGAGCCAGGAATTTGGCTGCTACTCGAATGCGTTCGTCTGTCTTCTTTACGTCTAACACGAACAGCCCGTCTGGACGTACTCGGTAGATGAAGGGAGCCATGTCCTTGGTTTTCATTCGTGTCCCTATGTGGATGCCAGCAGACAAGAGCGTATCCTGAGGCAGGAGCAGTTCTTCGACAACTTGGATCTCTGTCTCGCTGCCCTGTTCTGAGCCTGCTTTGAAGGGGGTTTCAACGGGCTCCGATGAGACATCAGGAACTTCGGGAGCTTCGGGTTCGGTTGCCTTAGCTTCGTTCTCTTCTTTTCCTTTTTCTGTTGACATGTGTCTTCTTCTCCTAAAATGTTAAAGCTGCCATTTTAGCTCTTTCCTTCAGGGTTTCTTCTATTCGGATAAGCTCGTTCAATATGGCTGTTCGCGCGCCTTCCACAACGCCTGCCTTTATTATCGGGCATCGGAAAGCCACAGACAAATGAGCTATGTGAGCCTCAGTGGTTTCTCCTGAACGATGTGACATGATAGGCACATAACCCGCCTTTTGAGCCAGTTGAGTTGTTTCCCACGCATCGGTCAGTGTTCCAACCTGATTGCCCTTGATTATTGTGGCGTTGGCAGCGTGCATTTCGATTCCTTTGTGAAGCCTGTCCTTGTTGGTCACGAAGAGGTCGTCACCGCAGACCAAGCAGTTCTTGGCTTTGCCTGTAAGCTTGGCAAAGTTGGAGAAGTCTTCTTCGTGGAAGGGGTCTTCAACATACCCAAGTTTGTACGTTTCGATAAGCCGTACCACGAAGTCCAACTGCTCACCTGAGTTTCTTTCCACTCCGTCTCTCGTATACACGTAGCGTTCTTTAGCGGGATTCCAGAGGCTCGAAGCAGCCATGTCCATGCCTATGCCGCACCTGACTCCAGTCACCTCTGAAACCTGCTCGCACGCTGTTGCCACGATTTCCAGAGCGTCTTCATTCTTCATGTTGGGCGCCCAAGCGCCCTCGTCGGTTCTTCCACCAGTGAAGGTGGGGTCTTTTACTTCGAGAGAAGCGCCGACGCGCCGATGCACCAGGATGTTTGCCCGCACCGCCTCGATAAAAGAGCTTACTTTCAGGGGCAGTGCTAGAAACTCTTGAATGTCGGGTGCCTTAGCCCTTGCGTGTTTTCCGCCACCTAGGACGTTTCCAAGCGGGTGCGGAAGCTCATTGGCGAGTCTGCCTGCCAAGTGTTGAAAAAGTGGAATACCCTGCGACGTAGCCGCGGCTTCGGCTATAGCCAAAGAAATTGCGTACGCGGTGTTCCCGCCTATGTTTCTGAAGTCGAGCGTGCCGTCGACTTTGTGGAGGAGTGCGTCGATCTGTTCCTGCTTCTGAGAGTCCACTCCAATTAGCTTTGGCGCGATGCTCTGTTTCACCCTTGCAATGGCTTCGTCAACTCCGCCCTTCGGGTATGGCACAGCCTCTTCCCTTCCTCGGCTGGCTCCTGAGGGCGCTGAAGCTCGCCCACAGCCCTTCTGGGTTGCAACATCTATTTCGATGGTTTCTTCTCCCCTGATGTTGAAGATTTTTCGCGCTGAAATGCTTTTGATAACGGTTGACACACGTGGTCTCCTCAAGAGACAGCCTTTGTAGGCTACTCCATGGTCTTAGCCAGTCTGCTTTTGCCAGCCTCTTCATAGAACTTCAGGATTTCGTCCACCACTTCAACGTGCGAGAGCAGCATGCGTCGGCAGCAGTACCTTTTCACGCCCAAGCTGTCCAGCACTCTGCCAGCGTCTTCGCCTTCCTTCACACGACGGGCAAAGTCTTCCCATTTGTCACCTACCAAAAACCCACAGCTGAAACAGCGAACAGGAATTATCATGACGCTTCCACCTAAACAACGCAGTTAGCCATAAGAACGGCAATCAATTAAACTTTATCCCTTCCATGAGGTTGTCTTCCAAAGCTCCACCAAACAAAAAACAACATTCCATTCGAGCCTAGTCTATCTGGAGCCTAAATAGAGAAAGCATGCAGAAACCTAGAGGGGCTAGGAGCTAGTCCTCGTTGAAAGCTTAACAAACGCTAGCTTAACATTCCCTCAGGTCTGCGAAAATTCTCGAGTCACGTAAATAAACCCAAGGCAGGCAGCCGCGATTAACAACAAGCCTCCGATGTCGATGAGGACTAGGCTGGCGCTCCAGAAAACAATCGTGCTCATTATCCATTCGGGCACGGCTAAGAAGGGCCCGACCCAAGGCGACTTCCAGATGTAGTTCCAGAAACTCATCGACAGAATGATGGAGCCGA
>Ga0315314_1001714_pt1 | contig 19065 bp, 15 predicted proteins | sample TDP9_MG_FD_203631 | JGI IMG/M metagenome (GOLD analysis project Ga0315314, IMG submission 203631) | Freshwater sediment microbial communities from Lake Towuti, South Sulawesi, Indonesia - TDP9 | ecosystem: Environmental > Aquatic > Freshwater > Lake > Sediment | place: Indonesia: South Sulawesi... | reverse complement strand
CAGTTTTGGGCCATGGGCAATCTCCTTGCCAAAATGAGTTATCGGACTGATAATTCATCGGCAAAAAGCCCTTTTGGCCTTGAAAATTAGCGTTATTGTATGCCAATATCATGTGGTTCTACCAAATATATTGATGAACAGAGAAAAAGTTCTCTGTTGGAAAAGCTCGATCATGAATCTCGCATGCTTAGGAACTTAATCAAAAAACTCGATTGAGCGGTTTGATCAAGTCGAAAAGAAAAAACGAGATACGCTTCACGAGAGACGAGCGACGAAATATGGAAGGTAAAATCGCAGTTTTGGGCGATACTGATTTTGTGACGCCGTTTGCGGCACTGGGAGTAGATACGTACACCGCCGGCGAAACACGCGAGCAAATAATCGAAGCTGCCAAGAAGATAATGAGCGATAAGTACGCTCTTATTATAGTGGCGGAGGACAAGCTCAAAGCTGTCCAAGAGGTCTTTTCAGCTTACGAGGATTTGCCGACGCCTTGTATTGTAGCTGTGCCGTTCACCAAAGAAACGACGGGCCTTGCGACGGAAGCTCTGGGAAAGGTGCTCAAGATGGCTACAGGCATAAATATTTTACAAAAGTGAACTAAAGTTTGAAATGCCTAAAGTGCCTAAAATTGAAACTATAACTTTAGCTCACTTTAGGCACTTTACACTTTAGGCATTTTAAGGAAGGTTTTGGCAATGAATGAAACAAAAACTGGTAGAATAATCAAGGTCGCAGGTCCCGTAGTTGTCGCTGAGGGTATGACCGGTGCGCGAATGTACGACGTCGTTCGCGTCGGCGAGCTTTCCCTTATCGGTGAAATCGTAGAGCTCCACGGCGATCTGGCTTCTATTCAGGTTTATGAAGAGACCAGCGGCATCGGGCCAGGCGAACAGGTTATTAACACACAGGCACCTTTAAGTGTCGAATTAGGGCCAGGCCTGATTGAAAGTATTTATGACGGCATCCAACGGCCTTTGGATTCTCTGGTAAAAGTCGAAGGCCAGTTTATGAGCAGGGGCAGTTCTCTGCCCGGCCTAAATAGAGAAAAGAAATGGCACTTCAAAGCAACTATCCAGAATGGGACAAAAGTCGGGCCGGGTGACATTATAGGCGAGGTTCAGGAAACTACGCTGATTGTCCATAAGATTATGGTGCCGCCGGATATATCCGGAACTCTGCAAGAGATACGCCAGGGTGATTACACAGTTACTGAAACGATAGGCATTGTGGTTTGCGACGATGGAGCACAGAAGGAGCTGAAATTGATGCAGCAATGGCCTGTCCGCAATGCCCGGCGGATAAAAAATCGCCTCGCACCAAACAGCATTCTGGTGACAGGTCAACGAGTCATCGATGCTTTCTTTCCCGTTACTAAGGGCGGAACTGCCTGTGTGCCGGGGCCGTTCGGCTCAGGCAAAACAGTCATCCAGCATCAGTTAGCCAAATGGGTCGATGCCGACATTGTTGTTTATGTTGGCTGCGGTGAACGCGGCAATGAAATGACCGATGTTTTAATAGAATTTCCGGAGTTGAAAGACCCTTATTCCGGTGAGCCGCTTATGAAACGCTCGGTGCTGATTGCCAACACCTCCAATATGCCGGTCGCAGCCAGGGAAGCATCGGTTTACACTGGAATCACCATAGCTGAGTACTTCCGCGACATGGGCTACGTCGTAGGTTTGATGGCCGACAGCACCAGCCGATGGGCTGAAGCGATGCGGGAGATATCGACCCGCCTGGAAGAGATGCCCGCTGAGGAAGGTTACCCCGCTTATTTAGCAGCTCGAATTGCTGCGTTTTACGAAAGAGCCGGCCGAGTGCAGTGCCTGGGCAACCCGCAGCGAGAAGGTTCGCTATCGGTTGTTGGTGCGGTAAGTCCCCCAGGGGGCGACCTGTCGGATTCAGTTGTCCAGGCAACGCTGCATGTAGTCAAGGTCTTCTGGTCACTGCAAGCAGAACTTGCCTATCAGCGACACTTCCCGGCTATTGATTGGCTTACCTCTTACTCATTCTATAAACAATATCTGAAGGATTGCTTCGAAGATAAAGACCAGGGCCAGGAGATGAACGAGTTGACCGCACAGGCAATGAGCCTATTGCAGCAGGAATCTGAGCTTCGCGAGATAGTCCGGCTGGTAGGTGCCGAAGCCTTATCAGCCAGAGAGAGATTAGTGCTGGAGACAGCCCGGTCTATTCGTGAGGACTTTCTACACCAGAATGCCTTTCACGATGTTGACACATTTACTTCAATGACTAAGCAGTATGAAATGTTAAAGACCGTGCTTGCCTTTTATAAGCGTGCCCTTGATGCGGTTGAGGCCGGGGTCGAAACCGCCGACATCTTCAAATTGCCGGTGCGGCAGGAAATCGCAAGAGCAAAATATATTCCGGAAAGTGACATTGAAAAGATTGCCAAAATAAGGGGCACAATTGACGAGCTAATGAAACAATTGCAAACCTCTAATGTAATTGGTAATTGGTGATGGGTAATTGGAAATCAGTAATTGGTAATTACCAGTTACCAGTTCCCCCAATAGGAGTTTGAAATGCTCAAAGAATACCAGACAGTTGCCGAAATAACCGGGCCGCTAATGCTGGTCCAGATGGTCGATGAGGCTAAATATGCCCATATTGTCCAGATCGAACTCGGTGACGGCTCGATCCGTCACGGCCAGATTCTGCAGGTTGAGAAAGACACGGCCCTCGTGCAGGTCTTCGAGGGAACGCACGGAATTGACGTTGAAGATAGTACCGTTCGGTTTTTAGGTAGGCCTCTGGAGTTAGCTGTCTCGCCGGATATTTTAGGCCGAGTCTTTAGCGGCCTGGGCGAGCCCAAAGACGATGGCCCGCCCATAATCCCGGATAAATTATTGGACATTAACGGCAGCCCTATCAATCCCCACGCCCGCGATTACCCCAACGAATTTATCCAGACGGGCATATCGACGATTGACGGCTTAAATCCGCTGGTTCGCGGCCAGAAGCTGCCGATTTTTTCAGGTGCAGGCCTGCCGCACGATGACATCACCGCTCAGCTTGCCCGCCAAGCCACGGTTTTGGGACAGGCTGAGGAGTTTGCGGTCGTATTTGCTGCGATGGGCATCACGTTTGAAGCGGCGCAATTTTTCATCAACGACCTGCAAGAAACCGGCGCCATCGAGCGGGCGGTGATGTTCCTTAACCTGGCAAACGACCCTGCGATTGAACGCATAGCGACGCCGAGATTTGCGCTGACCGCAGCGGAGTATCTTGCGTTTGACCTCAATATGCACGTGCTGGTAATTCTAAATGATATGACCAATTACTGCGAGGCCCTTCGGGAAATCAGTGCAGCCAGAAAAGAGGTGCCGGGCAGGCGGGGCTATCCCGGCTATCTCTATACGGACCTGGCAACCGTTTACGAGAGGTCTGGCCGAATCAAAGGCAAAAAAGGCTCTATCACCACCGTCCCTGTTTTGACGATGCCGGAGGATGACAAGACCCATCCGGTGCCGGACCTGACCGGCTATATTACCGAGGGCCAGATTATTTTGTCACGTCCATTGCACCGAAAAGGCGTCTCGCCACCGGTCGATGTCTTGCCCAGTCTGTCGCGATTGAAGGATAAAGGCATCGGCCAAGGCAGAACCCGCGAAGACCACGCTGACCTTTATAATCAGCTTTACGCTGCATACGCTCGCGGCAAGGAAATGGAAGAGCTGGCTACGATTATGGGTGAAGCCGCGCTTTCGGACGAAGATAAAAAATATATGGAATTTGCCAAAAAGTTTGAGCAAAGGTATGTCTCGCAGGATTACTACGAAAATCGCACGGTTGAGCAAACGCTCGACCTAGGCTGGGAACTTTTGAGTATGTTTGAAAACGTCGAGCTAAAGCGTATCGACATAAAACTCATTGAAAAATATATGCCACGGTTCTGCAAGGTAAAAGGTATATAAGTATATGAGTATGAGAGTAAATGAGTAAATGAGTAAATGAGTGTTATTAAGACATATAAAGAACTGGAGATTTGGCAACGTGGAATACAATTTGTTGGGCAGGTTTATAAGTTTACTAAGAGCTTTCCCAAGGAAGAGTTGTATGGCTTAACGTCGCAGATTAGACGGGCAGCGATATCGTATCCAAGCAATATTGCCGAAGGTGCCTCCAGATCATCTCGAAAGGAATTTATCCAGTTTTTATATGTTGCGTTAGGCTCGCTATCTGAAGTTGAGACGCAATTGATAATTGCTGAAAATTTGAGTTACTTGAATGCGAAGGATTTGCTCAATGAAGCTGAATCCCTACGGCGGATGACACTTAACTTCATCAAATATCTGAAGACCAAGACCTGAAAAGAAAAAATACGATCTTGTACTTAAATACTTATATACGCTTATACTCTTATACAAATAAGCAATTGTTATCATGTTAGCTAACGTTAACGCAACACGCATGGAACTGTTACATTTGCGAAGGCGAGTGTCACTTGCCCAGCGTGGCCATCGCCTTCTCAGTGAGAAACGCGATGAGCTTTCGCGTCAGCTAATTCGCATCGCCAGAGAGATTCAGCCTTTGCGCAAAAAGGTTGAAGCAGAGCTATTAGAAACGTGTCGGCGGTTTATGTTAGCCCGTGCCACGATGGAGCCGGAAGATGTAAAAGCTGCTTTTGAAGTCCCGACCAAAAAGTTTAGCCTGGCTATTCGATTTGCCCGTGTAATGAACGTAAAAGTGCCGCATTTAATTAAGGAGATTTCCGGCGAGATTATTTGTTATGGTTATATGACAACATCCGGCGAGATGGATGTTGCCTTGCTGGCTTTGGAGCGTGCTTTTGATGATTTACTTACTCTTGCCGAGAAGGAAAAACAGGCCCACCTTTTGGCTACGGAGCTGAATATGACCCGCAGAAGGGTCAATGTTTTGGAGCACGTGGTGATACCAGAGCTGCACGAGACTATCAGGTTCATTTACGACAAACTTTCCGAAGCCGAGCGCGACAACACCTCTCGCCTAATGAAAATCGCCGACATTATAAGAGCGTGATTCGTCGCTCGCTTGCCCTGCGTAGCCCGCCTACCCAAAGGCTTGTCCGGCGGGCAGGCTTTAGCGAAGCGGGGTCGCTCGTGACTCGTGTTTTATATTCTTCTTATATGTTTGCAATTCCCCCAATTATAATTCACTACCGTCATTCCTGCGGAGGCAGGAATCCAACATTTTCGATCATTGCAAAGAGTGTAGCGATGAAGCAATCTCTGATCTGGTATTTCGTATTTTGAACATTCGAGTTTAGCTACCGCCACTTCGTGTGTTTCGGATTTGTGCTTCGTAGTAATTCCGCCCTCCGCAGTATTGCTACGTAGGACGGGTCGCAGAGTAGTATTTATGCTTTGTGATTTCCTCCTTGCTCATTCTTTTATTTCACCTTAAGCATCAATAGCAAGAAAAAGTTCATACGTAAAGCGCGTAGTATTTTTTTAGCCACATATTATCGAAGGCCATCTCCAAGCCTTGTGGTGAGCCTGTCGAATCCATCGGACTCCGCATTGCAGGAGTTCTTTGCTTGGGGCTGCCACGCGTTCTTTGATTTTAGTAAGCGTTCACGGAAGAACCGCATTTTTGTCACTGCGAGCGAAAGAAGCCTTTAGCCCTGAGCGAAGTCGAAGGCCAAGCAGTCTAATACCTCCAAAAGATTGAGATTGCTTCGGCCTAAAGGCCTCGCAATGACGTAAAAACGCAACATTTTTCTGCGTGAACGCTTACCGATTTTATTGGGTGGCAGCTTCAAGGCCGTAGGCTTTGGGGATGGTTTTTCACTAAATACATACGTAAAGCGCGTACGCGCTTTACGTATGCCATATATGAACGCGAAAAAATGATTTATACCAATTGCAATTAAATGTTGCGCTTTGCAGAACAGGCAGCACGCCATCCCCAAGCTACGCCCTTCGACTTCGCTCAGGGCCGGCTTTGAGGCTGCCACCCAACTGCTCCAAACACACGAAGCGCAGTAATTTAACGCAATTAGTATTATATGGTTTTCATTAGGTGTCCTACATGGATCATCGCGAGGTGGAGCAGATTCATTTAGCGCGGTTGGTGACTTTAATTAAACGAAGAATTAGCTCGGCTCGGCCATGAACAGCTATTTTAGCACAAATATGGGCTACATGTGTTCTGGTAGTATTGTAGGCGATATGACATTTTTTTGCGATTTGATTGTTATTCAGGCCTTCACAGACCAACTTTGTAATCTCAGTCTGCCGGGGCGTTAAGTGAAAGCCCTTTTGGATGTAATTCCACTGTCTTGAGCTAAACATAGTGCGATTATTATAGTTGATTTGGGACAAGAGTCTATATTTTTTTGTGAATTTTATAGCCGTGTCTTACATTACTGTTATAGGATCAGATGTTATTCTCGATAGAGCATAATATCAAATAAATCTATATACGTAAAGCGCGTACGCGCTTTACGTACGCCATATTGCGCTAAACTTATTTAGCTTTTTGTGATATGAAATTTGCTCAATGAATAATCCTGTGTTGGTCAGTGTCCAAGAAGTGAGTCCGCATTTGTCAGTGTTTAAAACCTCGCGCCTAATGAAAATCGCCGACATCATAAGAGCGTGATTCGTGCCTCGTGACTCGTTTCTCGTATTTTCACTTCGCTGTTTGGCGTTCTTTGTTCGTTATTTAATCCGCACTTTTTCCTTTAAGTTCTCCATAAAAGGTATTTGCGGCAAGAAAAACTTGCATAAAACTCCCTTTTGTTCCATAATAACCATAGTAAAGAGGTATTAAATGAGTATAGAGACCAGATACACCGCTCTAAAAGATAAAATACTTGAGCGAAAGACAGAGTTTGACGTGTTCATCGAATTTCTTGAGACACAAACTACTTGGTTGACCGCTCCGGCAAGTACCAGGTTCCATCTAAGTGAGGAAAAAGGACTGCTCAAACACAGCGTAAGTGTTGCTGAAAATCTCCTTAAACTCAGGAACCTTCTCGCCCCTGAAATTCCTGACGAAAGTTGCATAATCGTTGGCCTTTTTCACGATGTGGGTAAAGGCGGAATGCCAGGAAAACCTTATTATCTTCCCAATTCCGACCAAGAGCAGGTTAAAAATCGAGGGATACATTACATTATCAATAGTGATTTAGTGCATATTGACCTTCCAACAAGGAGCCTTTACCTGGTAGCAAGATATATTAACCTTACTGAAGATGAGATTCAGGCCATAAGGTATCACGATGGCCAATACATCGCCGAAAATAGGTCCGTTGCTCACAAGGAAACCAAACTTGCAAGACTCCTGCAATACGCAGACAACTGGACCGGCGGTGTTTTAGAGTAAACAGGCGCATTGGGTGTTATGAGCACAAGCGTCATAGTAATAAATTGAAAACTGTATACGCATGAGGAGACTGATTATGGCAGGGCACGCATATATCTGTCGAATAAATAATCTCAGTGAACTGATCAACCAGATGGAGAGGCTTGCGAAGGATAAATTCTCCTATGACAAAAAGGTAATCGAGGAGCTTAACCGAGACCAATACAAGCGCATCAAGTGGTTCTATTACTGTGACCAACAAGAGGGGAATACAATACGGTTGTATGATTCCAAATTCTTCGAAGAATTTCGAGATTTGTATAAAGAACCTGGCACGTATGTTATCTTGCGTGGCCGTGATCTCGGAGAACCAGAAGGGACTTTGAAGAAGAATATCAGGGATTTCTTAGAACACTGCGAAGAGTTGAAAGACACACACCAAGAAGGGCTTAGCATCAATGACCCTGCTGCATGCCTGAAATATTTCGAAAAGCTGAACCGACCTAATGGCCCCAACAAAGGTGGCAATGGTAAGAATGTGAAAATATCAATCGCAGATGAAATCAAAAAACGGTACGAGAAATTGATAGAAGAGATGTATCTTGAAGCCTCATGGTTTTACAAATTTGAGAATCTGCTTTTGGAACATCGCCAGGTCATCCTTGAAGGACCGCCGGGGTCAGGAAAGACCTTTGTGGCAGAAAAGTTCGCCGAGTGGTGGACAAAAAACGAAAAATCTGAACCAGGACCTGGATCCGATTATCAGCTCATCCAGTTTCACGAATCTTATGGTTACGAAGATTTCTTCCAGGGCATCAAGCCTGTTCTGCGGAATGGGAATATTGCTTACGAAAATGTCCCCGGGATTTTCCATAAATTTTGTGACAAAGCGCGGAAGAAAAATAATAAGAATACAAGATTTGTATTGATAATCGATGAGATCAATAGAGGCAAGGCGAGTCGCATCTTTGGAGAGCTGCTCTACCTTCTGGAATACCGTGAGAAGGAAATCCAACTTGCCTCCGGCGAGACTTTTTCAATACCCGAAAACGTTTACATCATTGGGACCATGAATACAGCAGATCGAAGCATTGCCTTAGTGGACTATGCCTTGAGACGGCGGTTCAAATTTGTAACCTTGCATCCCTGCAAAAATAACGATGCTCCTGTTCTTAGAGGTTGGCTCGAGCACAATAAGATTGATAGGTCGGATGATGTTGTCAAGATTTTCTGTGAGCTAAACAGGAGAATAATTGAGGTTAACGAACATTTTGTGGTTGGCCATAGCTACTTTATGACAGAAAGATTCCTGAATGAATCTGTAGATGGGATTCTCAGCGATATCTGGGAGTTCTCGATTATACCCCTTATGGCGGAATACCAGCCTCATCTTTCCACCAAAGAGCTTGAAGAACAGTTCGGTCTTGATTCCGTCTGTAATAAGGCCAGTGTGAAACTATGACTTCGGATTTGATAGAACTTGAGGAACAAAAAGAAAAGTGTGTCCCATTAACACAGGCTGAGGCGAGAGAATTACGTGAGTTAGGTCTGGATGTTTATCTATATCCTAATGACACAACACATTATTGCGTAGATCCCAAAAGCTGGGTTGGCCATTTCCGCCTGTCCAGTGAGGGTTCGCGCGTCGTATACATCAAGCCGAAAGTGGGAATCCGCAATCTTTTTGCACTTCTTGGAGCTTCTTATCAGTGGTACAGGGACCAAAGCCCTTTTCGGAAGCCGCCCGTTGACTACGACATTGACGTGGCAGAGGTGATCGAGCCCCTCGTGGAGATGTTCAATGAGCAAGTGCGAAAAATCCTTCAGGATGGACTTTTAAAAAAATATGTCCAGATGCAGGAGAACTGTAGTGTCGTCAAGTGCCGGATTGTATTCTCAGAACAGATAAGAAGAAACCTCGTCCATAAAGAACGAATATTCTGCCGTTTTGCACAATGTGAGACTGACATCCCAGAGAATCAGGTCATTCTATTTACTCTTCTCTTGTTGCGACAGATCAGAGACCTTTCTCCACAGGTGCGACGGGATTTGACTTCCAATATCCTGCATTTCGGAGACGTTTCCATTCGTCAGTTTCTACCAACGCAAATGCCCCTATTCACCTATGATCGTCTCAGCCAACGTTATGAGGAGGTTCACTCCTGGTGCCGCCTTTTTATTGACATGATGAGTTTGTCCGAAAAGCCGGGGGAGAGAATCTTCAACGGATTTCTGCTGGACATGAATGTGCTTTTCGAGAGGTTTGTCATATCAATGTTCCAAAGGGCAAGTCGTCATGTCTTCGGTATTTCGGTAACACCCTATAAGCAGCGAGCATTGACAATGGACAATCAAGTACACATTAATCCCGACCTTCTGCTGGGGGTCAGGGAAAATGATTTAAAGATTCCGCTTGATGCAAAGTATAAAATCACGAAAGGCACCGAGAAGGCGAAACACCCCGATCTCTATCAGCTCATTGCGTATTGTAGTGCTCTCGGCATGATAGGCGAGAAACAACTCCCTTTCCAGGGAATTCTCGTATATCCTGTGAGCGATGAGAGCGAACGGACAGGCGAATTGCCCCCAGAGCTTGACATCATTACTAAAAAGGGGCCACAAAGCGAACTTAAGGTTATTGTCCATTACCTTGATCTGAAGTCTAAAAGAGTGGTAAAAGAGACAGAGGAGCGATTTAAAAACATTCTCGAATCTCTGAAGTGACTTCACTGAGATTGATATTTATGATATATTTTTGTATATATTATATCCTGAAATGTTAAAAAGATTGTGCCAATTTAAACAGATTTTCCAACTCTTCTGTTTGCAAGTTACGAGTCACAGGATATATTCCTTTTATCTTTTCGTGACCTAACGATTTCTCTTAGAGCAATGCTGGCTGTTCCAATTAAAAACATTCCAAAAACAATGAGCATCCAAAGGAATTAAAAACTAAAAGTGAAAAACGAAAAATTATTGTTGGAAATTCGTAATTGGAAATTGGAAATTGGTAATTACCAGCTACCGTTCAATCTCCAGTTACCAGAAAGTTTTACATTTTTCGCTTTACGTTTTACGCTTACAAGACCCAGCACCGATTGCACAGCCAATCAAAGACCATTTGAAAATATTGAGGAATTTGCTTTTTCTCGTACCCAGCAAAAGCTCAAATATAAAAACGCCTGTCGCAAAGCCTAAAGCCGTCATAACCGGAGCAGATGACCAGAGGATGGCTTTCAAAATTATGCTGTCGATTCCAAGTTTTGTAACTGGAATGGCAACTGCCAGCCAGGCGGTATAAAAAATGCCTGCAAAAACAACCGAAAGAAATACTCTAATGAATACTCCGCATAATGATCTAAGATTCACAACACACTCTCCTGACATGCAAGCATAACCTACGCTATTTTACCCTTTCTGGGCATCGGGACAACAGTTTTTCCGCGTGTCGCATTTACGTATCTACGTATACATTCATTTACTGATTGGCTTATTTTCTTGACTGCTGAATTTATCTATATTAACTTGCTAATAATTTTAAGCAGGCAAAACTTGTCTGACGACACTTGTCTGACGACAGTCAACAGGCAAGATTTGCCAAGCGACTCGTGCTACGTAGCGTAGCTACTACGCAGAGTAGCAAAGGATGGTTATGACATCTGACAAGCTAAAGATTTATCAAAGGCTGAATTTGCGTAACCCCCGGCTATTACTGGGCTTCTCCGGCTGGATGGACGGCGGCGAGGTCTCCACAGGAACCATAAAGTGCCTTATCGAAAAGTTGACTGCCCAGAAATTCGCTGAAATAACTCCTGAGGGATTCTATATTTATAATTTCCCCGGCTCGATGGAGATGACAGCCCTATTTCGGCCACACACAAAAATAAAAGCTGGCCTGATCAAGTCCTTTGAGGTGCCGAAAAATGAGTTTTTCTGCGACCAGAAAAACGACCTTATCCTGTTTTTGGGTAAAGAACCTAATCTGCAGTGGGAAGAATTCGCTGATTGTATGTTCTTCTTGTGCAAGGAGTTTCGTGTCACGCTTGTTTATTTCATAGGCAGCGTTGCCGGCCTGGTGCCGCACACCCGCGAGCCGAGGCTGTTTAGCTCTGTTTCTGATGCGAAGCTGAAAGAGCCCCTCCATCGGTATGGCATAAAATTCACCGATTACGAAGGCCCAGCCAGTTTCATTACCTATCTTACTACCAGTTGCGCCGAGCGAGATTTGAGTATGGCAACGCTTGTGGCTACAGTCCCTGCTTACGTGCAGGGCAACAACCCCAAATGTATAGAAGCGGTAACAAGACGTCTGGCGGGTATTTTAGGCCTGCAAATAGACCTTGATGACATAAGAGCTGTTGGCGAAGAGTTCGAGAAAAAATTAAGTGACGTTGTGCAAGAGCAGCCGGAATTAGCCAAGAGTATCAGCAAGTTAGAAGAGGACTACGACAACGAGATTTTCGATAGCGAGATGGGCGATTTGAAAAAGTGGCTTCAGCAGCAGGGAATCAGATTAGATTAGCCCTGCCACCTGTGGGCAGGGTTTAGCCTTTCTTAGCAGGAACTCATCGCTATTTTCTCGCCGGTGCCTGTTGGAACTTTTCGACTTTGCGGACGGTTATAACCAGGTCGTCCTGGAACTGCGGCAGGGCGATTTCGTTGGTCGTGCCGATTCCGCCGGATTCATAATTGCGCATCTCGATAATCACCAGGTCGGCTGGTTTTTGAAACGTGATTTCATATTTGCCATTCGGCAGCCGAAGCTGTGCGGCTGCGCCGGTTACCCCCGACTTGATCGGGGGCTGGCCTGTGCTGCGCGAGCAGATATAAGTGACGACAAGTGAACGATCCGGCTGGGCTAACGTCGCCCAAACGAGGCCCGCCCCGAGCGCAGCCGAGGGGTCTGGCTGACTTATGGTCAAAGCCGTATAGTTGGGATTAAGTGTCCAGAAGGGCAGGCCCCTGAAGAAATCGGCCATAGGTTTGAGGAACTCCTGCCCCGGGGCTTTGTAGTCTACCTGGTCGATTCCCTCGCAGCCGTCCCACGAATGCCATGTCCAGAAGCAGCCTGCCGAGCACCATAGCCAACCTTGCTTTCGGCGGTGGACGCCGTCGTTGTTGCCATGACGATTCTCCCGGCCGGATTCATTGCAGAAGGCGGGCTTGCCATGCGCCCTTGTATTGCGGGCCACAGCCAGGTACCAGTCCCTCAGGTCGTGCCGCGACGAAGATGACGTGCAGGTGTGATTGATGGCAAGGTCCAGCCAGGGTCTGTCGGGCCAGGCGGCGTCATCGGTAGTACCGGCTGATGTGCATATCGGGCGGTGGTATGGGTCGTTCTGACGGAAGAAATCGGCCACCGCTTTCTGGAACGTTTCGTTGCCGAGGTATTCGTTTGCAATCTCCCAGGTGAGGATGTTGGTATATTTACTGAGCCGCTGCAGCACATAGGCCCAATAAGGCTGTTGGGACACGATTTGCTCGGCGGTGGGCTTAAGGGTGCAATAGAGGACGATGTCGAAGCCGATGCCCCTCTCGCCGGCCATTTGAATCCGTCTCTCGACCTGGTCCCAGTAGCGTTCATTGAATTGCGCCCAGATAGGACTGCTGCGGTCACCTCCCCACGGCCATAAGTCAATACCCACCGTCTCATAGTAGTATCGACCTTCCAGACCGACCCGCAGGGTGTTGACACCTTGTTCCACAGCCCGTTCAAGAACGGCCTCGGGGAGTTTGCAGCCGAGATATAGCCAGGCCGTCTTGTTCACTATAAACAGGTGCTGTCCTTCGGCATTGACCAGATGAAATGGGTGGTTCGGGTCAACGTGATAGGGCGAATTCCATGTGTCAGGAAAGCTAACCAGGGTGGCAGCAAAATGACCATCGCCAAGGCCTTTGGCCTTGACGCTGCCACCCCCGATGGCTGCAAGGCAGCAGCACAGCACAAGGATATGCCGAACGAAAACTCTCGATTTAGCACACATGCTCTTAACTCCGTCAAATAGATACCTGAGAGAATCTCTGCCTCAGATTAATAACTTCTGCACAGAGTTCGTTGAATTTTTTTATTCATTATCTAAGTCCGGTTTTGGCTATTTTTGTCATAGTGTCGGCAGCTCATAGCCCTGGCGGTACTTTTTTGTTAGAAATGTGTTCGCCTCAACGTCGTCAATGAACAGCTCCTGCTGAGCATCGAATTTGAGTCGTCGACCGACCCGCATGGCAATATTGGCCATGTGGCAAAGGCTGGCGGAGTGATGTCCCACCTCGACATCGGCATTCAGGCCTGCCCCGAGCGCAGTCGAGGGGTCAGAGACTTTTCGGCTGCGCACCGCGTTTATGAAATTGCCGATATGCGAGCCGCTACCAGGTGCGCCGCTGGGACCCTTTGTGCCATCTTTGAAAGTTACCTGCCAGCCTTTTCTGCCGATAGACATCGTCCCATTGTCGCCGTAGAAGATATTGCCGTTGTTGTGACCCTCATGCAGGTATGGCGTCCAGAGCCTCATCTCAAACATCAGGTAGACATCATCATATTCGAATGTCGCTATCTGCGTGTCCGGCGTCTCGTGGTCGTCATCATAGAACAACTGGCCACCGCTGCAGGAGACGGCCTTCGGCAGGGTTACACCCAGGCCCCATCGAGCGATGTCTATCTGGTGTATGCCATCATTACCTGTGTCACCTGTGCCGTAGTCCCAGAACCAGTGCCAGTTGTAATGGAACCGGTTGGGGTTAAAAGGCCGCTTCGGCGCCGGTCCCAGCCACATATCGTAGTTGACATGAGCGGGTGCTTCGCAGTCGGCTTTGCGACCGATGGGATTGCGTAGCTGGCAATTGATAGCCTTAGCCATTCGGATTTTTCCCAGCTTGCCCGAGCGCATGTATTCGACGGCCTCTATCAGGCCTTCCGCACTACGTAATTGTGTGCCGTGCTGCACAATTCTGCCATGCTCGCGGGCCAGATTCACCAGCAAGCGACCTTCATAGATGGTGTGGCTCAACGGATTCTCGACGTAGACATCTTTGCCTGCGATAACCGAAAACGCTGCTAAAGGGACATGCCAGTGGTCCGGCGTTGCAATGGCAACAACGTCCACGGATTTATCTTCGAGCATCCGGCGATAGTCGGTGTAGGCGTCCACCTTTTCATCGCGGGTTTTGAATTTCTTAACCTCCTGGTCGAGAACATTACTATCTACGTCACAGAGTGCCACCGCTCGCACCCCTTTGGTATCGCGGAAGCCGGCTATGAGTCCTCGGCCTCGTCCGTGAAGACCTACCACGGCTACACGATTGTCACCGTTAGCTCCGCGCACGCGAGAAAAAGGCAGTGCCAATGCAACACCGGCGGCTACCGAACCTTTCATAAAATCTCGACGTCTCATATTTTCAACCTCCATTGGATTCGACAATTTAGCCCCGTCCACTGGACGGGGTACCCCCGCCGACAGGCGGGGGCTAATTACCACAAGTTTTACCGGCTTATCCATCCGATGTGCAAGCGTTATCAGCTTAGTCTTGGTGATCGGTAATTGGTAACTGGAAACTGGTAATTACCAATTACCGATTTCCAATTACCAATCTCCAACTCTATAAGCATTTCAATTACTTATTTTCTTAAAGTGGAACAATGCAGCCCGACAATCAGGAGCATCAAAGCATGCCCTGAGCGAAGTCGAAGGGGTGAATGTTCCGGTCGCGTTCGCACTCAATAGTTTGTGCGTTTTACTTATTATGTCATACTGAGTAATCTGCCATTGGCCTTTGGGCAATCTTGCTTGGATGCCGCAATAAGCTTTGTTTGTGCCCAAAACATACTCTTGCTCCGCCCATTCCATAGCCCGAAACTCTGGGTCAATATTTTGAAATATGCTGGTTCTGCTATCCTCAGTATTAGAATCAAAAACCGGTGACATCTTCCAGAAAGTTATGTTCTGGTCAATGACTTGTCGCAGCCAGAACAGATTGTCAGCGGATTTGTGCTCAGCAGCCTTGAAGTTGCCATAGAAATAGTGTCCTCTTTTGCTGGCAGGTTTATGGCCGGTCGTTCCGTATCCGCCACCCAGAAACGCGCCCAGATGCGCCTCGATTACATCCTCTTCGCTCCAGCCATCGCCTTTTCCTTCGTAGGCTAATTCATCATCTATTACCGGCTTATTTGCACCGCCAATTTGGTGGTTTCTCGCGACAAAATCAGCGGCGATGTGCAGTTTCTTTATCTTTTTTTGAAGCGTTATGTGATCGTTCCACGGCGGTTCGGTGTTAAGTTCGCTGTGCCAATCGCGCGAGCTTGCGTGTACGCTTACAGGCGTCGGATAGGGGAGAAACTGTCTTATCTTGCTGCCAAATTTTGTTATATCGTTTGCTGTATATTTTGGGTCCTTAATGTCAAATTCGTTTGACAGGCATATCCAGACGTTCGGGTAGCTTCCATAGCGCGCGGCAATATACCTCAAGATAGGGGTGCAATCCCCGCCATTCTTAGAAGCAAGCAAGACCGAGCGCGAGTCCTTCGTATCCGGCCCATTTAGGATCAAATCAGCAATGAGGTCATTATCGTAGGCCTTGCGCACTGCTAAATCGACTCGGTGATAGAACCACGCAGGATTTGGCCGATGCGAGAAATTACCGTTATCGGTTGGCTTGCCCGAATCGTCAAGGAACGGCTTTTCCTTTGGGTGTGGATAGCGGTCAGAAGTAATTGAGAACCGCACCTTTTTGAAATAGTGACTATTTTCTTTGATGTCACTTGCGATATTCCCACCAGTGGGTCCTTTGTCGTCGTACTCCGAGAGGAAGCTATACATCGTGTTGCCAATAATATACTGGTGTGAACCATCGCAGCGCCTATACCAGCGGCCGTTAGCAGCATCCGGGTCAACCTCCCAGAATCCTTTGTGAGAAGAAGGTGTACAGACAATAGAGTAACCTTCTTTTTGGCCGGTTAGTTCCTGCCTGTTTGATATTGTTTTAACAAGTGTCCACCTGCCGAGCATCGTAGGGCAGAACCGCACCTTGAATACATTGCCGGATAGTTCACCTTTGCCGTCACCGTCCCAGAACCCGTAGATTTTATAAGCCGGTCGGCCGCTTTCGTGTTGCCATTCAGTCACCAAGTTTACATCCACCGTGGGCTTGTCCGCAGGGCCATATATCGGGCCGTAAAGTGTGATCTCGTGCACATTGTACAATGGCACTTTTGCAGGCGGGCTGGCAAAACAAGGATAGACCCGCACAAGATCAATCAACAAAGCAGTAACGATAAAGCCGACCATTCTGAGCTTCTTCATAGCAACATCCCTTGTTTGTGAGCTGAAATCTGTTTTTTTCAGCGGAAGGAAAAAAGCCTGTAGCGTCATGCGAATTCACCTCTTCACGGGTCCGACATAACGCGTGCTGACGACGATGCCGTCAATCCAGCTCTTTTGCTGCCGTGGAGGACCGCTTTTGAAATCTTTACCGCCGTAGCGTGGCCCCAGCATCCAGTGGTCCCACTTGATGTCCGGGTGGCCGACGTTGCGTAAGAGCAGCTCCTTCATCTCCGTGATAAGTATGCCATCCACCCACAGCCGCACTTCCCCGTCCTTCCTGTCGGGGGTGTTGTTCATCTTTGCCATATATTCAAAGCAATACCAGCGTCCAGCCTCGAGGACTGGCGCCGCCTTGACGTTATAGGGCAGCGAGTAGTAGTTGTCCCAGCCCACGTGACTGACGATCTGTTTCTTGAGACCGAAGTCAAGCCCCGGTCCTTGAAAACTCGACTTCAGCACTAATTCGGGCTGCCTGGCTAAATCCCAGTTCCTTTTGTCAACCCGCTGGGAAGGTCCCTGAGGAATGTCCAGATACAGGGTCAAGTCCGTGGACGCTGGGTTGTCGTATCGACCGGCAAAGAGATAGGTGTCGTGGGCGCCGAGCGGCGGCCAGACCCAGTCCTTCTCAAACTTGCGATAGAAGCGGACGTAGACGGTGTCCTGACCGGGGAACTTGCGGTGCAGCCATTGCGGACTGATGACCCCTGCCGGATGAACGAGTTCCAGACTGTGTTTGCCAACCGCTGCCTCCTTGTCGGTGATGTCCATCTGCTTGGGGTATCCTTTCAGGTCATAGAAGGCCTCTGGGCCCACGGTGATTTTACCACCCTCAAAGCCCTCAGCAAAAATGACTGCCTCGTCCTTCTCAATCGCCTCATCGCCCGTCTCTCGATGGACGATGAGGCCTGGGTTTAGTAGAACATCCACACGAGGGGTTCTATGACTATACGGCTTCATCAGGATATCGAGGTCGCCGTCACCATCGAGGTCGCCGAGCTTGCCCTCGTGGATGCCCTGGCCAACAAAGGCGATGGTTTCCGTGAAGTTGCCTTTTCCATCGCCGTACCAAATATAAGTCTTGGCATCGTCGCCGGCGCCGGGTATTCCCATCTCGCCGATGAAGATGTCCATGTTTCCATCTCCATCAATGTCACGCATCTCACAGGTATGGCCGTGCACAACATATCGCAGCGTATGGGCGTACCACTGTGTACCATCCCACTGATACCATTTCGCATCTCCGTCCATATCGCCCGGCGAAAAGACCACCTCTGGCCAGCCACCTTTTACTAATTGACCTGCAGCGCATTGTGTGAAGGCCATCTCAGGGTCAATAATGTTTTCTTCATATTTGGTGCCGCCGAGATGCTTGAACCATCGGCCACCGCCGACAATATCGACTTTGTCGTCGAGATCGATATCCACCGGCAGGGATGGAAATCCTTCACGCTCGCGTCCAGAAGCCCAGGAATAAATAGTAGTTGACGGCCAAGGGCCGGATGATTTAGGTTCAGCCGGGATCTCAAATAGAAGCAACTGTTTAGCTTGCTGGTTCCATGAAACAAGTTCCACCTGCCCGTCGCCGTCGAAGTCGCCCACCGTCTGATCGTGGTGCTTATTACCTCCTGAGTTTTTGATGTGACGGCAGGTCCAGGGTTTTGAAAAATCCGGATATGGGTTTTCCCACCACCAGATATTGTTGCCGCTGGCATCTTGACCCAGGATGATGTCCAGGTCTGCGTCACGGTCGATGTCGCAGAAATCGCCGCCCGCCTCGGGATTTTTCCTGGTGTTATCAATTACAAGCTTGTCCCAGCCCGCCGCGGCGGGCCAGCCTTTGCCGTTATATTTATACCATACCACCGATGGCGCGCCCGTTCGTTCACCGATGACAAAGTCATCAATCCCATCCTTGTCAATATCGAGGACCAGACAGCACGTCTGCTGTTTACCATCGTTTGGAATTGGCATATCGCCGGTTACGCTGCTCTTACGTGTCCAGCCCTGGCCACCGGCGGGCGAGCTTACGCTGCCACGGGCAGCAGTCAAATAGAAGGTGACAGCCGGCAGCAAAACTATTACCCAAAAATTTTTGCCTGCATTTTTGCTTGTGTTTCCGCTTTTGTCGGGTGGCATATTTTCCATAATCAGCCTTCTTAGATAGTTCTCCCTTCCTTTGGATTTTCAACGACCGGCTACTATTTTAATTTCTTACAGGTTCTATTGTATATATGCTAAAAGGTATTGCCAATATTTCTGCAACAATAGTCATAAAAACAAGCGGGGCCTATGCTGAATAATCAGTACAGGCCCCGATCTGATGCGAGTCCTGGATTGGTAACTGGTAACTGGTAATTACCAATCACAAATTACCAATCACCAATAACCAATTACCAGTCGAAGAATCAGCCTACGGCTCTCGTTGTGGATACAG
>Ga0315314_1001713_pt1 | contig 19069 bp, 17 predicted proteins | sample TDP9_MG_FD_203631 | JGI IMG/M metagenome (GOLD analysis project Ga0315314, IMG submission 203631) | Freshwater sediment microbial communities from Lake Towuti, South Sulawesi, Indonesia - TDP9 | ecosystem: Environmental > Aquatic > Freshwater > Lake > Sediment | place: Indonesia: South Sulawesi... | reverse complement strand
TGGAGCCATTAGTCACCTGATTTCAATTTCTGACAAGTTTTCTGATGTACGTAGGCATAGGATTCAGGAAGGCATGACTGGTCCTAACATTTGAAAGTGCAAATCATCACACACTTTATCGATTATCCTCCTTTCGCCTAGGTACCAAGAACATGCATGTTTTTATCTCTTGAAGTGCATATTGTTATTGTGATGGGAATTCGGTGATGCCCAAAAGGAACGATCTGGAACATAAGGCTCTACAAGTAATAGTTAATTCCGGCTTTCGTGGAATTCTCCAGTCTGAACTGTGGCGTGAGATGAAAGCAAGTAGCAGAGAGGGCTCCAGAATATCGATAAAACTGGAGAATAAGGGCCTGATCTACCGTGAAAAGGAGCTTCACGATGGGAGATGGACCTACAGGCTTTATTCGAGAAGAAGGCCGGTTTCCATAGACTCGGTGATGAGCTGTCCATGCTTGACTTGCTTTGATAATCCGAGATGCGAGATAGGCGGAACAATTTCACCTCACGGTTGCGAGAGGCTGACACAGTGGATTCTCGAGTCATCAACGATGGAATCAGATCCTTCCAATGGTGAAGGCTAGTTTGCCGAAAGCTTGGATCAGGGAGAGAAAAAGGGATTATTATTATCGGAAGGCGAAGGAAGAAGAGTACCGCTCAAGAGCAGCATATAAGCTTCTACAGGCAGTTGAAAAACACGGATTCATCAAACCCGGCGACGTAGTAGTCGATCTTGGCGCCGCTCCGGGGGGATGGCTACAAGCCTCAAGGAGAATAGTTGGAAGAAAAGGCTACGTATTAGGTGTAGACCTTAGACCGATCGATCCGATTGGAGATCTGAATGTGCATACGATCGTGGGCGATGTAACAGATCAGGATATATCAAGCCGAATCTCGGCGATTCTCCCGCGCAATGCTGATGTGGTCATTTCAGATATCTCACCCAGTGTCTCAGGCGTCTGGGACCTTGACCATGCCCGCCAGATAGACCTGGCTCGTCACTCACTATGCATAGCAGCCTCAGTCCTCGCCCCGAACGGACATTTCTTCGTGAAAGTATTCCAAGGGGAAATGCTACGAAACTTCGTTACGGAGGTCAAGAATTATTTTCTACGTGTCAGATTGATGAAACCGAAGGCAAGTAGGTCCGAAAGCGCAGAGATGTATCTGCTCGGCATGAAATATCACCACATCAAGAAGTAGGCGGAGTGTTGGTTTGAAGGTTCTCCTCCAATGTGGACGGACTCCCGTTGTCTCCAGTCAATTGCGCATGAAGTGAAATGCTGACAAACAAGGAAAATCAAATGCATTGCTGTCATCATCGATAGCCAGCCTCTACCTTGATCCACCTCTTGTACGCTTCAAATACTCTTCTCAACTCTTCGACCGGTTCGTTGTGTATGTCAACCCTCAGGTCCAAGAAAGGACGAGTCTTCGGCAGTTTCTCATCTCCGACAACCAGCAATGCAGCAGAGACTTTTCCCCGCTTGTCTCCACCTGCCGCTTCTCCAGCCTCCAGAACCCTCATCAACCTTTCCGGTAACCATCCTTGCGAAGTCTCGAAGGCTTCAATCATAATCTCAAGAACATTAGCTGAAGAGAGCATGTTACCAGCTGCGACGCAGTCCTTTCTGATCGTATGTCCTTTCCACTCAACAGTCTCACTCCCCGTAAAAGCCACTTTTTCTCCTACAGCGTCAATTATCGCAACCTGTCGAAGCTCCCTATCAGGGTCTTTGGTTAACAAAGTTTCTAAAGCAGCCTTCGGAGAGAAACCCATCTCTAGGAGCCTTAACCCCTCAATCCCATACACAGCACTAGTATGGGCTTGGGTTGCTATGGCTCCCACTCGAGCCTTCGCATGCGGAACGACGCTTCCCACGGCAGGAACCGCGGTTGACACGCAAACACCCAGAGCACAAGTCTTAGCGCATCTTCCAACGAGAGAGAAGGTGCCCACACGATCCACCTTAGGGTAATTACCATTAATAGAGGAAACGAAGGGTCGTTCTCATGATGGCGCCGGGGAATAGATACATGTTATCGTTTGAATCTCTCGGAAAAAGCAAGGTTTATAGCATTTTTTGCCAAGAATACGTGAAAGAATAGCCTAGCAGATGCTGGGATTTTGCTGATATGGAGACCAACCTTTTAGCGATCATTTTCCGATGAATTTGACGTTTTCTACTTCTTTCAGGTGTCTGTCACCCGTTATAATCTCGGCATTGTAAGCCTTAGCTGTAGCTACTATTATGGAGTCAGTCATTCCCAGGCCCATCTTTAGGCTTATATCCGAGGCTTGCAGGGACAAGGACTCCGTTAATTCTACAATTCTTGTGCAGGAAATCTGTGCGTAGGCTTCCAATGCCCTCTCCTCACCCTTCATCTTTTTGATCCTCCTGTAGACTTCGTAGATAACTATTGTAGGTGTTACAGTGTTTTCTATGCTGGCTTCTTCCACAAATTGCGCGTAATTATCCGCTAATGGCCCTTCAGCGAGGTACTCAATCCAACCGTAGGAGTCGATGAGAATCAAAATCGATCCTCTTCATCCCTCAAATCTTGAGCATCTAACCCTTTGACAAAGCCTCTCATTTCCCGTATGGGCCTTTGAGGAATAAGGTGCACCACCCCGTCTTTCTCTACAACCACGATTTTCTGACCCGGCTTGAGGTCTAGCTTTGTCCTCACGTCTTGAGGAATTACAACCTGAAACTTTGACGAAATAGTGACCGCGCCCACGCACGATACCTCCATCGTTTAACAGTTTATAGATCGATATTTAAAGCTTCCCACTTTACTAAGAAATGGAGTTCAAACTACTAAGAAGCTTGGCGCCGGGGGCGGGATTTGACCACACATGAGTAGGCTAGAATCCTATCTTAGAAGTGGGATCTGAGTCTACATATACGGGGTCCTTGCTCACTCGCTAGGTCCTTATGTCAAGCCTTGAAGAGCATGACATAATCAACGCTTGAATCCTCAAGTCGTGAACGCTCCACACGATCCACCCTATTCCAACAAGGCATCCAAAACGATTTCGTCTCCATCAATCAGGTCGAATTTTCTGCGTAGATTCACAGGGGCGACAATCTCTAAGACATCGCTCGAGTATTTGGAGACATCTGGAACAACAATGGCTCCATTGATCTGACCCATGATTAGAGCCTTGAAACATCGACCACGATAGAATCCATCAGGAGGCTCGATTTCGACACCTCTGGAATTCCTCAATAGTCTTATCTCCTTGTTTGCCTCAGATAACCGGATGTTCAAAGTTCCGGGGTATGTTTGGAAGCCTAGCTTCTCTTGAAATTGCTTTCTCACCCAGCTTAAACTCGTGTAGGTCGTTCCTTCGCCTCCCCCTGTGAAAACTCTTCCCTTTAAGGTTATCACTGTCACAATTATGCCTCTAGACTATCTTATCGCTACTCAGTTTTAATGGTTTGCCAATCCTGCTCTTTGGTGAGTTGTTTTTGTGTTGCTTTATGGGATCAGTCTAGATCAAAGATTTTTCCAGGGTTAAGGATGTAGTTTGGGTCAAAGATCCGTTTTATTCCTTTCATCAGCTCTATCTGCTTATCTTCAACGGCCATGGGCAAGAACCTCTTTCTGATTAGGCCAACCCCGTGTTCTCCTGAAATGGTACCTCCAAGAGATATACTGAGTCTGTAAACTTCCTCTATAAGATTTGGTATTCTCTTGTTCCATTCCTCATCACTCATATCTTTTTTGAGTACATTCGTATGCACGTTTCCATCCCCGGCGTGACCAAAGTTCTGGCATTCCACCCTATGCTTCTCGGCGATGGCATTCAGGCCTTTGATCAGCTCGGGTATGTGGCTACGAGGGACCACACAATCTAATACCTCGATAGATCCTTCCGCCTTAGCAGCATCTATTATGCAGCTCCGTCCTTCCCAGACCCTTTGCTGTTTCTCCATTGTGTCAGCAACGAGAACGTCCAAGGCATTATTCTTCATGCAGACTTCGCCAACAGCCTCGAAATCAGCGTCCAGAGTCTCCTTATCATTGCCTTCTATACGGACTATAATGTATGCTGGTGCGTCATCCCTCGGCATAGGTCTCCCCAAGTGGCGCTCCGCAACCAAGATCGATGGTCGATCAGCAAATTCTACGGCTGGGGGAACAATCTTGTTCTTTATGATCTCGGAGACTGTTCTGGAGGCATCCTCAAAATTATCGTAAGGTGCGTAGAGCGTGGCATTCATCTTGGGCAGCGGTACGAGCCTGAGAATAGCTTTGGTTACTACGGCGAGAGTACCCTCGGAGCCTATTATTAGGTCGATCAAAGAGTAACCAGTAGAGTTCTTAACGGTCTTTCCCCCGAGACGGATTATTTCACCCGTGGGGAGAACTGCATCCAACCCTTGAACGAAGTCTCGGGTGACCCCGTACTTCACTCCTCGCATTCCACCAGCATTGGTCGATATGTTTCCACCTATGGTTCCGCTTTTCTGTCCCGGATCCGGTGGATATAGTAAACCATGCTTTTCTACGAAGGCATGCAAGTCCATGATCAAGACGCCGGGTTCCACGGTTACCATAAGGTTCTCCTCGTCCAACTCGAGGATCCTATTCATCTTTACAAGGCTCAGGACCATGCCTCCGTAGACTGGAACGGCCCCGCCACACAGACCCGTGCCGCCGCCCCTCGGAGTGACAGGAACCTTTTCCCTGTTGGCGAGACTCATTATCTTTGAGACCTCTTCGGTACTTTCGGCCCTAACGACGACCTCTGGATAGTGAGCTTTGACTGAGCTCTCATCGTGGGCATAGTCGGGGATAGCCTCCTTTTCGGCCAGAGCGTCGTCAGCCCCTACGATGTCTTCCAGCTGCCCTAAGATCCGTTCGTTCACCTTTCCATACTTCATGCTATCATCCCGAGTTGCATGGCTCCCCCATATTTCGGCATGATGAGATTAAAGCGTTCCGATGATAATTAAACTTCGCTTTGCTGGAAAACGTCAGTTTTCAATCATCCTAGATCGAGTTCCAAGCAAGAAAGGTTCCCGAAAGAATCAGATAGAAGTCGGATGACGCCTCGATTATGGTGGCGACGTGTATCCTAGAGGAGGAAATTGTTGGAGGAGAACGAGTTCAATTCGCTTCCATCCTTCGAAACCACAAGACGAATATATATTTCGAAATCTTTAAGGCTGGTTCGAACAGCTTCCTACTCGGCGAAGAACCTTGGCTTTTCTGATGGGAGTAGACTTGGGGACATCCAGCGCCAAAGCCCTAATAGTGAAGGAGGACGGAACGCTCATTTCTCAAGCTTCAGCCAGATATCCAATCCTTACGACCGCCTCAGGATGGGCTGAGCAAGATCCCTCATCATGGTGGTCTGCTGTCAAGGAATCTATGAGAAAGGCTTTGAGATATCGGAAAGTCGACGCCAAGGAGATTTTGGCCATAGGACTTTCAGGCCAGATGCATGGGACGGTCTTACTCGACAAGAACCTAGAGCCATTGAGGCTGGCAATAATATGGGCGGATAGGAGAAGCCAGAACCAGTGCCGACAGATCTACGAAACAGTTGGAAAAGAGAGCGTCTTGGAAACTGTGTGCAACCCGGTAATGCCAGGTTTTATGGCACCATCTCTATTATGGGTGGAGCAAAATGAGCCTTCGATCTTTGCAAGGACCGCATGTGTGGTCCTCCCCAAAGACTACGTTAGACTGAGACTGACGGGTCGTGTAGCCACCGATGTGTCCGACGCGTCAGCGACTCTCCTCTTCGATGTTAGGAGAAGGAAGTGGTCCACGGAGATAATTTCTGAGCTCGGGTTCCCGTCGGAATTGTTCCCCGAAATCTACGAGTCTGCAGCCATAGCGGGAGAAATTTCTCAAGAAGCATCTGAAGAGACTTCGCTGCCCAAAGGGATTGAAGTGGTAGCTGGCGGTGGCGACTCACCTGTGGGTGCGTTGGGCTGCGGCCTAACAGATCCAGGAACGATCTCATTGAACATAGGCTCCGCTGGACAGGTCTTTGCAGTATTGGAGGAGATGAGGGTTGACCCGAGATTCAGGATCCACACTTTCTGCCACGCCGTCCCTGAAAAATGGTATGTTCAAGGAGCAATACTATCCGCTGGCCTATCGCTCAGCTGGTTCATCGAAAATCTCGGGTTCAAGAAGTCTTCGAGGGACTTCAACAGAGACCCCACTAACCTCTTGATGAAGGAGGCTGAATCCACACAAGCTGGATGCGGAGGCCTGATCTTCATGCCATACCTGCTGGGAGAGCGTTCTCCACACATGGATCCCGATGCAAGAGGAGTCTTCTTTGGTCTCAGACTAGCCCACAAGAAGGGAGACATGATCCGTGCCATAATGGAAGGCGTAGTCTATGCGCTTAGAGACTCGCTAGAGATCTTTAAGGAGTTAGGTGTAGAGGTTGACAAGACTATCGCTAGGGGCGGTGGTGCGAAAAGTAGGTTATGGAGGCAGATTCAAGCCGATATCTTCAACACGGAAGTGATGACCGTTGAAGTTAAAGAGGAAGCTGCCTTCGGCGCAGCCATTCTTGCCGGAGTTGGAGTACGCGTTTACAGAGATCTGCGAGAAGCCGTCGAAGAAGCGGTCAAGGTTAAGGATGTAGAGTATCCGCATCCCGATAGAGTCAGAATTTATGAATATTATTACTGGAAGGTCTATAGACGGCTGTATCCCTTGTTCAAGCGTTATTTTAGACTACTATGAAAGGATGCTCAATGTGAACGTCGATTTAGGAGTTCAGATGCTGCTTTCTTGCTTCTTAGAAAGTCGGCGTTTAGATCCAAGACAATCATCAATACCTACATCAGAAAGCATAGTTATGCTATTTGGATGAAGCTAACTCATAATACAAAAGCCATAAAGAGACAAGCAAAACTGTTCGTGTCCGCCCACTCATTTTCTAGCCATCCATCCATAACCACAGGGTTCATTCTCCAAAGCGGCGTATCCGAAAGGTTATAAAATTTGGTTCCAACATAAATTGGAAAGCGCATACCTCTACTGCGATGGTAAATAGGAGGAGAAAGCTCATGCCTAGAGAGGTTGTAGCCATAGCTCCGAGACAACTTGTTTTCAGGGAGTACAAGGAGTCGCCGCTCAAAGCCAACGAAGTCCGTATAGGAAGCCGATTATCAGCCGAGAAGCACGGCACGACGCTGGCTGTATACCGGGGTCTATCGTCCATAAACGAGAAGGCTTACGATTCCAAACTCGGCTTATTCTTTCCAAAGGAGTCTGGAAAGGGTTGGACCGCCTCCTTCCCTATGCAAATGGGAAACATGACTACAGGCGTAGTAACCGAGATTGGAAACGAAATCACAGGTCTTAAGGTTGGTGACAGAGTCTACGGATACCTCCCGATAAGAGAAAGCCACACGGTTACAGAAAACAGAGTCTACTTGGCTCCTCCGGACCTAAGCGATGAGGAGCTGGTCTGCATCGACCCGGCTGTTGTCGCCCTAATGGCTGTACGTGAAGGAGATGCTAGAATCGGGGATAGAGTCGCTGTCTTTGGTTTGGGGGCGATAGGGCTCATTGCTATTCAGATGGCTAATATCTGCGGTTGCGTCCTGGTAGTCGGCGTTGAACCGATTGGTAAGAGGCGTGAACTCGCCCGAACATTTGGTGCAGATGTCGTAATTGACCCTGAGGGATGCGACGTAGGTCTAGAGATAAGAAGGGCAACCGAGGAGAAGGGAGTAGACGTATCTATAGAGACAAGCGGCTCCTACAAGGCTCTGCATCAAGCGATAAGGGCGACTAGGTTTGGTGGCACGATCGTACCGGTCTCGTGGTATCATGGAGAAGCGGCAGGCCTGAACTTGGGTGAGGAGTGGCATTTCAACCGTCACGTAATGGTTTCGGGCGCCCGCGTTGAGAGTGAACCTTACCGCGATTACCCCCGATGGGATAGAAAACGGATCTATGACACAGTGACAGAACTTTTCCGTACGAAAAGGTTGAATGTTGACGGCATACTCGATCCGATAGTGAGGTTCGAAGATGTGATTGAAGCGTACAGGACGGTTGATGAGTTGCCTGAAAAGACAATAAAGATTGGCGTGAAGTACGAATAGAGAAACAGCTATCCTACACATCGTATTTAGGTCAGTATACTTTCGATAGTCAAGTTGAGAACAATCTCAGCGATGTCGCTGGCGTATTCAGCAGATCTTCTGATGCTTTCCACGATCAAGCGGAGGATCGGGGCTTCAGGCTCGGCTTTTTTTGAAATAGCTCTGATTACCTCTTCTTCCATCAGTCTGACCTTCTTGGCCTCTACGACAACCTTATCAGCCAGGTGGTAGTCCTGTCTAAACAATGCCTCAATGGATTCTCTGAAGACCGAGCTTGCTTCGCCACTCATCCTAGAGATCCTATCCATGGTCTCACTGCTAATCTCGTCCTTGAGCTCCAAAACCTCTTTCGCTATGCTGACTGCGTGATCGGCCATCCTCTCAATGGATTTCGTTATCAGTCTATATCCCAAGACCTCTCTAGGGGTTGTGAGGCCTACCTCCTTTAGTGAACTCTTGCCCTCTATCACTGACTTCAATTGTCGGATAGTATAGTGGTTGAAGCGATCCACCTCATCGTCCATCGATATGACCTCTTGAGCCAACCTCTTGTCAGCATTCTTTAGAGATGCAATGGCATCCTCGTGCATCGACACTGATATGAAGCTCATTCTCCTAACGGCATTCTTGACAGACAATTCTGAGGGGCTTAGAATGACCTGAAGTGTCAGCATACTGGGGGAATCTGAAACTATTTCCGTGCCAACGAGCATTCTTCTTGTGAAATTCTGGATCGAACTCCTCAGAGTGGAAGATATCTGGCTATCTTCGCATGTTATCAGGATCTTTTCGTAACCGACAAGGTATGTTGCCACAATCTTGCGGATTATTGTGTCTGTTTTTTCCTTGACCGAGATTTTTATGGCAGCCGATGTAGTCTTTTCCAATCTTCTTACGGTTCTTGGTGAGACGAGAATCGACTCGTCGTCATGTCTGGTCAAAACAAGACTATCGCCTTTCTTCAAGTTCATTCCGTCAACCCAGTCTTTGGGCAAAGAAATTGTGTAGGTAGAGCCTCCTGTGAACTGGAGTTTCCTCGTTTCTTCTTGACTTGCCATTTCCCTGACCTCGGGCTCAGCGGGATCTCTATATAATCTATATAGAGTACTTAAGTAAGATATATATCTTCTTCTCCTCATGAACGGTGTGAAAGAAGAGGCACACAATGGAAAACCAGACTGAGGTGGGAGCTTCGCGAGCAGTTCTATACAAGGTATTAGACGGGCTCTCATCAAAGTCTGCTATTAGATATTCTGTTTACGCGTTTTCGCTAGTCTTCTTCTTAGCCTTCATTCTGGTGCCCCCGCTCTTTGGCATATTGTTCAAGATAAACTCTCTAGGCGAGATATACGCCTTTCCGGAGCTCCTAAACAGAGCCCACTTGGCAATAGCTTGGTCATTCATCATGGCCTTCATCGTGTCTGCTCTGGACCTGATTGCCGGATTACCATTAGCATGGTTCATAGTGAGAAGCAAGTCGAGATTGATAAACATAGTTGACACGCTCGCTGATGTGCCGTTCCTTCTACCAACGGTCGCGTTGGGCTACTCAACCCGTCTCTTCTGGAGTAGCTCGGACGGGATACCTCGGTTTTTTGGAGGAAATGTTCTTGTTTCTCCCGGGTTTGTACTTGTCCTCTTACTACATTTCACTTTCTCGTTCCCTGTTGTTGTCCGAGTAATGGTTGGTGAGCTTCTCGGTTACAAAGAGATCTATGAATTTGCGGCCAGGACTCTGGGTGCTGAACCGTTCACAGCGGTCAGAACGATCACTCTTCCTCTGCTCAGACCAGCATTGGTCGCTTCTTTTCTCCTCTCTTTTTCTAGGTCTCTCTCTGAAACCGGAGCCACAATCGTCGTCGCTGGAACGTTTGAGAATGGACCCGTCTACATCAATAACATGAGAGACAAAGGTTTTGAAGGATCGCTCGTCTACGTCAGTTCCGTCTTGATTCTGGCATCAGTCCTACTCTTCTTCTTGATAAGGTTCTTGGGGGAAAGGCTGCGACTTCCACTCCGGAAAGTCTGGCCTGGGTTCGAGGCGAAGCTAAGCGTTCCGGCCTCGGTAGAAACTAGAAATGTCGTAACGCTACTGGTTTTCTCGTTCTTTGTGATAGTACCATCACTTTTTGTTTGCCTACCCATGGCATATGCGCTGTTTGACGGTACGTTGACCTCAGCCTTAACTGGTTCAGGTCCTTGGGGCGACTTCTGGAATAGTATGTTGCTTTCATATTCTATTGGGTTCATTTCTACACTTACGAATATCCTTGCTGGTCTACCTGTCGCAATTGCGATTGCGAGAAAGAAGTTTGGACGGGCAACATCTATATTGGATGCCATTGTGAACATTCCAATAGTCGTTCCCTCAATCGCTTTGGGCGTCTCTCTGAATTTCTTCTGGAGTGGCTTACGTGCGATACCAGAATTCTGGATACTGGTACTTTCTCATACCACAATAACTTACACATATTTCGTTATGGCAATGTCTGCCGCGATCGAAAGTATACCCGTGGAGATGGATGAAGTGGCAAGCACCTTGGGTGCAAAGCCGTTCACAATTTTCAGGAGGATAACACTTCCTCTGACCAAGTATTCGGTCTTCTCGGGCGCCATACTTGTATTCACTAGAAGCGTAAGCGAAACGGGAGCTGCCGTAGCCGTCTCAAAGACTTTAGAAACGGCACCAGTCTTGCTCGTAAGCTGGATTCGCGGGGGAGTTATTCCGCAATCAACCCAAGCTCTTGGCGTAGGATTCTTGATACTGGCGTCGTTCCTCACACTCCTCCTATTGAGAATCACGGTGAGGGGTCGGGGGTAAACCCGTTTGCCCAGCGTTCGCCTCGTTGACGTTACGAAGAGGTTCGGGAAGACGGCAGCAATCGACCACGTTAGTCTGGAGATACGTGAAGGCGAGTACCTATGCATCTTGGGACCGACTGGGAGCGGAAAAACCACTCTCCTTAGACTCATCGCAGGCATTGTAAAGCCTGATGAAGGTCAGATGTTCATCGACAGTAGACTGGTAAACGATGTTCCAGCTCACGAGAGGAACGTGGCGTACATGCCCCAACATTACGCACTCTTCCCCCACATGCGCGTTATTGAGAATGCAGCGTTCAGTCCGCTAGCCCAGGGTCTTAGTGGAACCGAGGCTGCGAAGATCTCCGTGAAGATGCTGGGGATCACTAGGCTCGCTGGAAGGGTAAGCTCTTTTCCAGCCGAACTCAGCGGAGGAATGCAGCAACGCTTGGCATTGGCGAGAAGTTTGGCCTCGAGGGCAAAGCTCCTTTTACTTGACGAGCCGCTAGGAGCCCTAGACGCCAGATTGCGAGTTGAGCTCCGATACCGGCTGAGAGAGTTGGTGCGGGAAAACAATTTGACAACTGTCCATGTGACCCACGACCAAGAAGAGGCTATGATAGTTGCCGACAAAATAGTCGTTCTTCGTAACGGAAAGATTCAACAAGAAGGTCCACCGGAGGAGATATACAACAAGCCGAAGAACATCTTTGTGGCGAACTTTGTAGGCGGCGCCAACTTCTTAGAAGGGTTCATATCAGAAAGAACCTCTGAAGGCTCATGGGTTGAACTCCGCGGCCGCCTGAGGATTTTTGTTCGCGACAAGGGCCATCACGTTGGAGAAAGAGTTGTACTCGCAGTGAGGGAGGAATCCTCCACGATATGTAGAAGTCGCGAAGACGAAATAAACACCTTGCATGGCACAATCAAGTCGATAAGTTTGCTCGGCGACTCCATGTCCTATGAGGTTCTACTAGATAACGGAGACAGTTTGAAGTCTAAGGTCCCGACAATAGAAAGCAACAAAGGGTTCTCGATAGGCGCAGAAGCCTTTGTTTTGCTGAAGCCTCAAAATATATGGGTGTTCCCCTATCCGCCAGTCGGATTGTACAAGGAGCTGGAGGCAATGTAAATGCCAGCAGTTCGTTTAGTGAATGTAACCAAGAAATATGGCGATGTAGTGGCCGCGCAGAATTTGAACTTGGCAATCCAAGACAAAGAGTACGCATGTATCATAGGGCCGAGTGGCTGTGGGAAGACAACACTAATAAAATGCATTGCAGGGCTCATAGAACCGAGTGAAGGGGAGATCTACATAGGAGAAAAACTCGTAAACGGCATACCGATACAGAAGAGAGAGATCGGCTACGTCTTCCAAGAGATCGCCCTTTTTCCTCACATGGATGTTTATGACAATGTCTCGTACGGACCGACCGTGAAGGGTTGGGATCGCATTAGGACACGAAGCCTCGCGGACGAGATGCTCAACATGGTGGCACTGCGGGATAGGATGAAAGATTATCCGAGCGAGTTGAGCGGCGGTGCTAGACAGAAGACAGCAATAGCCAGAGCCCTATCATCAGGTTCGCTCTTGCTCCTCCTCGATGAACCACTCGGCTCACTTGATGCAAGAGTCAGAGTGGTTCTTCGCCATGAGTTGAGGAGCATTGTCAAAGACCTCGGCCTAACCGCCATACACATTACACATGACCAAGAAGAGGCCATGGCCATATCCGATAGGATCATCGTCATGAAAGCCGGCAGGATTATAGAAGTGGGTACCCCATTAGAGCTTTACCTCCGGCCAAAGGAACTTTTCACAGCAAACTTCGTGGGAGAGGCAAACTTCCTCATCGGTGGACTTCTCGAGTCAACGGAATCGGAAACAGCAGTTCAAATCAACGGCAAAATCTTGTGTAGTTCGGGAAAGTTGTACTCAGAAAGGAGAGAAATCGTGGCCGCCATCAGGCCTGAATTCGTGGTTATGCATGGGCAGAGGAAAAAGAAGGAGGCGTGGATGGGAAAGGTCGAGAAAAGGACCTTTACAGGAAGCTCGATTCGTTACGAAGTTCGGATCAATAGCGGAGAGTTGATTGCAGTTAAACATCCCGCCACGACGAATCAAAGATTTGAAGTTGGAAGTGATGTTGACTTAACTTTCCCGTCTGAGCGCGTTCTGCTATATCCTCGCCCTGAAATAGGCCTTGAGAAAGAGATATCGATTGAATGACTTAACCCGTAGAATGAGGAGAAGCCTTATAAAAAAGATTCAAGACCATATAGGATTATCAGTGATGGGGCTCCCATGTTATGGAAAGATGGTTTGAACATAGACGGAAAAGCAAGGTTTTGGATATATCTTATAGACAGATATCACTATCGCTTGACACCGTGAGCGATCTTGAGAGGGCTTTTAAAGCAGTCTTACTGGGAGACGAAGAGGAAGCCAGAAGGACGATAGAGAGGCTGTTCACCGTAGAGGAGGAAATTGATAACCTTAGACGAAGCGTATTTGAGGAACTGAGTATTGGAAGCCTACCACCGAAGGACCGAGAAGACATTATGCACCTCGTTAAACGACTTGATGTGATGGCTGACCATGTTAAGGATTCCGCTAGAAACGTTCTAGTATTGATCGGTTCGGGGGTTCCTAAGGAGATCTGGGAAGCGTATTCGAGTATGTCTTCCTCACTGGTGAATGTAGCTTCAACGTTACGTCAGAGTCTAAAAAGTCTGGGAGAGAATCCATCCGAAGCAAGAGCCTTGTCCGAGAAGGTGGAAGAAGAAGAGAACAGGGTCGACAAGAAATACCTCGAGATAAAATCCTTATCGATAAGATATGGCGAAAAGGTGAACCCCTCGATATTGATAGTGTTAAGAGACCTAGCTCAGGCGATGGAGGAAGCGGCAGACAGCTGCGCGGATACCGCAGACTATATAAGGGTCCTGACAGTCTCGGGCAAGTAAGGAAAGGGGCGGGCTACTTCTTCCCTGCAGCCTCTTCGAGTGCCACAACACCCGGCAATTTCTCGCCCATTAGGTACTCTATGAGCGCGCCCCCTGCAGTGCTAATGTATGACATCTTGTTGGCAAGTCCAAGCTGTTCGACCGCTCCTATCGTATGTCCACCGCCGACCAGTGAAAAAGCCTTTGAAGATGCTATCTCCTCGAATACCTTTCTAGTGCCAAAGACGAACTCGCTGTTTTCGTAGACTCCCATAGGGCCGCTAATCACGATTGATTTGGCCTTTCTTATTATCTTTCCGTATTCTTTAACGGTCTTCGCTCCTATGTCGAACATCGGGTAGCCAGTAGGCAACTCTCCGATGGAGATCTCTTTCCTCTTCTTATTTACTTCAATGGCAACGTCCAGTGGGACCTTAGTCTTGTCGGGATACTTTGTCAACAGCTGCTTTATGCCCGGCATAAGATCCATGAGATTTCTTTCTTCTAAGAACTTCATGTTGGGTTTCCCTAAATCTATTCCTCTAGCCGCAAGGAAAAGTTGGCCGACTACCCCGCCTGTAAGCACGTAGTCCGCTATCTTGTTTTCTAGGACGTACTTGGAGATCTTCAATGAATCGTCGGCTTTGGCTCCTCCTAGGATATATAGGCATGGTTTTTCGGGATTTTCGGCAACTCTTCCCAGTGACTTGAGCTCCCTCTCCATTATCCTCCCCGCAATACTCGGCAAGACGGCAGTAAAGCCTACCATTGAAACGTGTGCTCTATGGGCTGCCGCAAAGGCGTCATTCACAAAAAGGTTGGCGAGAGGTGCAAGTTTCTGGACCATCTCTGTCTTGGCATGGTCTTTTGGTGTCCCCTTGCTCGTTTCTGCAGTGAAGGTCCTGACATTCTCAAGGACGAGTACCTCTCCGCTCTTCAGTTCTCTAATCGCTTTCTGTGCCCTATCCCCGAAAACATCTTCAACATACTTGACTGGCTTATCGATTATCTTGCCAAGAATCTCTGCATGTTGCATCAAGGGTATAAAGTCGGGGTCTCCCGATCTACCTTGATGGGCCAATACCACGACTTTCGCTCTTTTCTGCACAAGCTCTTTAATCGTTCTCTCGCCATGGGCTCTTATCCTTGTATCATCCAAGACCTTCTTGCTTTGAGGGTCGACTGGGGAATTGAAGTCAACTCGAACCAGCACTACCTTGTCTCCTACGTCTACATCGTCTAATGTCAAGAATTTCGCCATTCTCTTCACCTTGAATCACAAAAAAATTGGGGGTTCCAAGCCTTCGAACCTAACATGTTTCTAGAGGCCGGCCTTTCTGCCTATGAGCTCTAGGAGCTCGACCATCCTGCACGAGAAACCCCATTCATTGTCGTACCAAGCGAGGACTTTGACCAAGTTGCCGTTGACTATCATAGTGGATAGTCCGTCTACGATCGCTGAGTACTCGCTGTGGTTGAAGTCTGATGATACGAGTGGCTCTTCAGCATATTGAAGAATTCTCTTCAGATCCCCTTGCGCAGCCTTTTTGAACGCGGCGTTTACTTCCTCCTTGGTGGTGTTCTTCTCCAGTACCGCTGTGAGATCGACTATGGAGACGTTTGGAACTGGAACCCGTAGAGCGATCCCATCCATCCTGCCTTTGAGTTCTGGCAGGACAAGGGTTGCCGCCACAGCTGCACCGGTTGTTGTCGGTATAATGTTTATCGCGCCTGCTCTTGCGCGGCGCAGGTCCCTGTGCACGAGATCCTGTATCCTCTGGTCGTTTGTATAGGCATGCGCTGTGGTCATAAGTCCAGCCTTCAGCCCGAAATTCTCATGCAAGATTTTGGCTACCGGAGCCACACAGTTGGTCGTACAGGAGGCATTTGAGAGTATATTGTGTTTTTTGTGGTCGTAGTCCCTGTGGTTGACGCCCATCACTATCGTTATGTCTGGGTTCTTCGCCGGGGCTGAGATGAGAACCTTTTTCGCCCCTGCTTGGAGATGTTTCGACGCCGCCTCCCTATCTGTAAACAGGCCTGTCGATTCTACGGCCAAGTAGACATTCAGGTCTTTCCACGGTAGTAGCGCTGGGTCTCTTTGCGTCAAGACCTGTATAGCTTTCCCGTCAACGATCAAATTGTTTCCTTTAACCTCCACGTCGAATGGGAATCTGCCGTGTACAGAGTCGTATTTCAGCAGGTGTGCCAGCGTCTGTGCGTCAGCAACATCATTCACTGCTGCGAAGTCGACATTGGCTTTCTTCTCTATCGCTGCTCTGAACAGAAGCCGCCCAATCCTTCCAAATCCGTTTATAGCTACTCTAATAGCCATCATACCAACCTCGGAAAATACTCAGTCAGATTCGATATAAAAGTTTTCGTTGCGTCGATATTTGTGAGCATTAGATGCGGCTAGAGTGTCTTCATTTACGATCGTCGTAATCTCCATTGGGAGCGTTGTCAGCTAAGTTACCGGTGTGCTGGCGTGGAATTACATCGGCCAGTCCGCACATATGGTTCAGACGACCCAAGCTACTAATCTTCAGCGCCTACGACTAGACAATCGGTACTACCTTCGCATTGTATGCCTCAAAACATGGGCTCCCGGCTTTCCTTGAATCCACTCGTAATGCTCATGCTCCTCCACCATATAGGGTTCATGCGGCTGATTCCATTGGCATCTCTGGCGGTTGAACTGGTTTAGTAACGATAAGGGATTGTCTAGGGGATCTTTCTTATGTAGCACAGTCCTAGATTGCATTCGGACACGGATATGGCCAAGTTGCTGAAGCTAAGATGACGAATCGGATTCGCCTAGGGGGCTTAGGAGAGCTTTGGGAAGCTCCAATTCGCCGATCTCACTCAGGTCTGACAGACTATTCATCTTTATCTTTCTGTCAGATACCGTATACAACACATCCTCGATGAACAAGGCTCTCTTGACCGTGTAGTATGAGTCGAAATAGTAGCCGCTTTTCAGATATTCTTGCCAGTTCTCTATGTGACTGATTCTTCCCTTTAGTTCAAGTCCGCTTTGAGAGATTCTGAAGACGTAGAGGCCTTGCCAGACATAATCTCCGTAAGCGTTGGAAGGAACGCCTTCGGGGTACTTACTTTCGTCTATCTCCGCAACTAGGACAGGTATTGCCAGCAGATTCCTTCTCTTATCGAAGAGGAGGGCCTTATGATCCCAAAGAATCGGCGAGTCGGTTCCTCGATCGCCTATCTCGTATTTGTCTATCTGTACAGGGCTGGAGACATCGCTGACATCGAAGAGTGAGATCTTTACTCCTTGGTACCAAGCAAAATCCCCTTCTTCAGCCTCGACAGTCTCTTTGCCGATACCGATTATATGGTCTTTGTCGTAGGGGTGAAGGTAATCGGAGTATCCTGTTATCTTGAGTTTGCCCAAGATTTCGGGATCAGTAGGATCGCTTAGGTCGATGACAAAGAACGGGTCGACCTTTTTGAACGTAACTAGGTAGCCTCTTTCACCCATGAACCTAGCTGAGTATATGTTTTCACCCGGAGCAATATCCTCAATCTTTCCTGTAATGTTCAGGTTGGCATCGAGAACGTATACGTTATTCTTCAAGCTTGTTTCTCCGGAGAACCACATTAGGTGACCTGTTGTTGTCGCTATCCTGAAGTATCCGTCGTATTCATCCATCGAGAACTGGTTCAAGACTCTGCCTGGAACGGTTCCACTCGTCTCGTACTCTATCTCATCATCGACGATCCGTATCTTATGGATCTCTGTCTCTTCTCTAACCGAAGAGCCTTCATTCAAAAACTCGGTCTTCGGAATAGCAACATAAAGTTTCTCTTTCGAGACATAGACCGCGCTTGTAGCTCCGACTAGGAGGACCTCATACTTAGGCGCCTCAAGCTCAGATACGTCAACGGCTACGATCGTTGTGAAGGCATATGAGAAGTCTGTGACATTTGAGTAGTATATTTTTGAAGCCTCCACTTTTTCTATATGGTTGTCATATTTGATCACTGGCAGCGACGGTTCGCCATCTAGGATGTGAACTGGAATGCTCACTACGACGTAAACGTTGGTTCCGATCATTCGTGAAGCGAAGTAGCTCCCGTTGACCGATATCTCCCTCACCAAAGTAGGGTTCTCTCTGTCTCCGACATTGTAGATTTTTATACGAGTTTCGGCGTTGCCGAACCAAGGGTAGATTGCGGCCTTCGCTGCTCCCTCAGTGCGGTAAATCCAGAATTCGGAACTCTCCTCAAATACGACTAATCGGTCACCATTAATGAAGAGTCCTATTGCTGTTCCGTTTATATCGATCTGCGACAGAATCTGTGCGTCTTCAGGCGGATAAACCCTCGCGATGACTATGCCTCTACCTGAAGTGTAATAGATGTACTCTCCATCCGTCTTGACAATATCAGCTTCATCGACTCCCTCAACTTGAATATTCGTCTGCGAATACTCGACATCAGCCACGGATCCGCTCTTAGAAGCCTCAAATAGCACTCTGTAGTAGTTATTGTATGGGCTTGTGAGAGAGGCATTCAAGAAATTCTTTAGGTCTTCATTGGACGAGAATCTCAGGAGCCTTCCATGACCGACTAAGGTCGGCGACTCTGTTATTCCGGGTAGTCCTATCAGGCCAAGCAGTGCCAAGCCCAAGATCACTCCTAGTACCAGCCCTGCTGAACCTTGGAAGAGAAGTCTCCGTCCATTTCCAGGAAACTTGAATCGTACTCCAAAGAGATTAGGCAACGGGGTCACCTCAAACCTCTCAGTTTCTACAGAAGAATACTGCATCAAGGACATTCTTAATGCTAAGCGTTAGAACAACCGTTCTAACCTATTGAACGTGTCGTTCAACGCGCCTGCGTATGGGCATCCATCCTCAGACCCTTATGATGACTACGGGCTTCGTAGAAGAAGCCTACCATGCTAACTGTGCAAATGATCAAAACCACAAAATCGCGCATATCCCACTTGAAAGGCCAGACCGATAAGTAAACTATGAAGAGGCCAAGCGTGAACGCCCCATAAAATATCGTTCTCGATATTAGGCGTCCTCTAAGGAGGACGAAGTTCCTCAAGACATCCAATTTGGCCTTTTCCTCTGCAAGATACCTGCCATCACGAGTTTGAGATATGAGCCCGGCTTCAAGCAAATTGTTAATATGATATTGCGCTAGACTAGGGCTGGAAAGGCTTAGCCCTCTCCATACGTCTCTCA
>Ga0315314_1001712_pt1 | contig 19072 bp, 23 predicted proteins | sample TDP9_MG_FD_203631 | JGI IMG/M metagenome (GOLD analysis project Ga0315314, IMG submission 203631) | Freshwater sediment microbial communities from Lake Towuti, South Sulawesi, Indonesia - TDP9 | ecosystem: Environmental > Aquatic > Freshwater > Lake > Sediment | place: Indonesia: South Sulawesi... | reverse complement strand
CGAATAGTCGACTTTTTTTTTCATTTTCCTTTTTTGTTTGAGTCTGGTTCTTAATTTCGATCGGGCGCATTTTTAAAAACAACATATTTAAATATGTTAATACAAATTCTCTATGTCAAGAGGCTTCAGACATGGAGTCCAAAGCGGTAACAAGTGGGGAGAGACTAGCGCGTTTGATCGAGTCTGGAAGATGCCCACCCTCCGATGCGCCCGAGTATGCCAATGAGTTGAAAAGAGTTGCCGAAGAAGTAGCCGACGTTCAAATTGTCGAGAAGCAGAGCCGAGTTTTCAAGGCGTTGGCTGATGAGACCAGACTGAGGATTTTGTGGCTTCTGGAAGTTAGGGAATTATGTGTCTGTGAAGTCATGGTTGCACTTGATTTGACTCAGCCAACTGCATCTCATCATTTGGGATTGTTAGAAAACGCTGGGCTCGTAAAGGCTAGGAAAGAAGGAAAGTGGGTTTTCTACAGAGTGACCAATCCTAACTTAATGGAGAAGATGCATCGAATGAATCTGCTGTGACACGTTTTGACTCATGAAAAAAAGGGAGAAAAAAATTGACTGTGCACCGGGCACATGAAGAAGAGGAGGCGAAGCTTGGAGTTTTCGAGAAGTATTTGACTTTGTGGATAGGTGTGTGCATTGTTATAGGATTGTTGTTGGGAAGATTTGTTCCGACTATAGTGTCAATTCTCAACTCTGTAACTATTGCGGAGTTGGGATATTTGCCGCTTCCTATAGGTATTTTCTTGTTTTTGATGATGTATCCAACTGTTGCAGCGATTGAATTCGGTGAGATAAAGAAAGCGGCGAAAACCCCAAAGCCCGTTATTGTCACATTGGTAGCCAACTGGGTCATAGCACCTCCGCTTGCGGTTTTGTTGTCGCGAATATTCTTGAGTAATTACCCCAAATACGCTGCAGGAGTAATTCTACTGGGGATAGCGCCCTGTACCGCCATGGTGCTTTTTTGGATAATGTTTGCCAAAGGAAACGTGGCTCAAGGGCTTGTGATAACAGCCATCAACGCATTGTCGATTATTATCTTGTACTCGCCTTCTGCAGCCTTTTTCTTGGGCGTGAGTGGAATTCAAGTTCCCATTTATCTCATAGCCGTCGATGTGCTTCTCTTTGTGGGTCTGCCCGTGGGTTTGGGTCTCTTTTTGAGGAGAGAATTAACGAAGCGTCGCGGCAAGGAATGGTACAACAACGCGTATCTTGGAGTAATGCACAAGCTTGCAATGGTTGCCTTGCTGGGCACGTTGATAGTTTTGTTCTCTTACAAGGGAGAGACTATTCTGCAGCAGCCGTTGATAGTTGGTTTGATTGCCATGCCTTTACTAGCCCATTATTCTATAATGGTCTCATTGCTCTTTGGAGCAACATGGCTCTCTAATTGGAACTATGACATGGCTGTAACCAGCACCCTCATCGGTTCAAGTAGCCACTTTGAGATTGCGATAACCGTTGCCATAACTGTATTTGGGTTAACTCACGATGCTGCCTTAGCCACTGTTATTGGGCCGCTCTTGGAGGTGCCTATCATGGTTACCTTCGCAAAAATTGCCTTAAGAACAAGGCATCGCTTTCCTCGGAATGACCCGCAGCAAAAATGATAAAGAGCAGAAAGAAAGTTGAAACCTTAAAAGGATTGAGGTGCTTTGGGGATGAAGAATATTCTTTTTGTTTGTGTCGAGAATGCTGGTAGAAGCCAGATGGCTGAGGCGTTTGCGAATCACTATGGAAAAGGGAAACTCATAGCCTCAAGCGCTGGTGTGGTGTTGGCGGAAAGAGTCAATCCCATGGTGGTTGAGGCCATGAAAGAAAAGGGAATCGACATATCAATGAACAAGCCTAAGCTGCTCACGACTAAAATGGCAGGAGGAGCCGACCAAATCATAACAATGGGCTGCAGCGTCGAGAAATTCTGCCCAGCTCCCCTCCTCAAAAACGTGATTGATTGGGGACTCGAAGACCCTAAGGGCAAACCTATAGAGAAGGTTAGACAAATCAGGGATGAAATCGAAAAGAAAGTTTTGAAACTGATTTCGGAGCTGCAAGGTTAAGAACAAGTTATGGTAATGTTAACTCATGGTTTCGTCGAGGAAAATTCTGCTAACTACTTCTCGCAATCCGACGCCTAGAATACGAACCTTCTGCAATGACCTCGCGCGAGTAATCCCTAGCATTGTGCGGGTTAACCGTGGGAAAATGAGCGTGGATGAAGTGGCTGAAGAGACTCTAGAGCACGATGCGGACAGCGTTGTTATTGTTGACCGATGGCACGGTGGACCTAGCAGCATCAAGTTTTTTCACCTTGGCGAGTCTGGTTTGGTTTTGATTCCGCCTATAATTCACGTTGCTGACATAAGGTTAAGGAGAGAATTCAGCGTTTCGAAGGTTAAGCCTGCTCGTTCACTAGTCCTCTTGGCGTCCAAAAACTCTGAAGAAGTGTCGCGGACTGCAGAAGCATTTTCAAAGTTTTTCAGCGTTCCCATTCTGTCGATGGAGGAAGCCTTTAAGGCTGGTTCAACTCTTCTGCGTTTAGCGCGTGATAAGGCTAATAGAATTGTGATAACTTTTATGGTTGAGCCCAATCATGTTGAGGTTGGTCCTCGAATCACTGTTTCAAGCGTGAAGTGGTAGTTCAAGATGAGCGCAACTGCAACTGTTCGTCTAAAATTCCCTAGAAAAGAGCAGTTGTCAGCGGTCTTCGAAGCGTTGGAGCCTGAAACTCGCGTTGTTTCCTCAAGCCGTTCTAAGGTGAGGGTGAAAAGAAAAGACAAGACCTTGACGTTGATTTTTGAGGCAAGGGACACCTCCGCTCTTCGGGCTGCATTAAACTCCTATTTGCATTGGATACGTTTGACAAAGGATGTCTTGGGCACAATTGAGACATTTTGACTGCTGCCCCCTTTCAAGAAACGCTTAATTAATGCGAACTCATATTGCTGAGCGTATTTGATTAACCGATTTGAGGAATATGATATTATGAGCGATGAAATCTCAAGGCTTCCGCCACAGGTTCAAGAGCGCTTGCTCAGGCTCCAACAGGTTCAGCAGACCTTGCAGTCGGTTGTGACACAGAAACAACAACTCGAGTTGGAGCTCACCGAAACCGAGCAGGCGCTGAGCGAGCTGGAAAAGCTTGATGAAACCGCTATTATTTACAAATCGATTGGTTCACTCTTGGTGAAGGCTGAAAAAGCCAAGGTAACAACCGAATTAACCGAACGCAAAGAGCTGCTCAACACAAGAATCAGCGTGTTAGGAAAACAGGAAGAAAGACTGCGAACCCAAACCAAAGACCTTCAAGCCAGACTGCAGAAAGACCTAAGCCCAGTTTCTCCCCAGCCGCCTGAGTCTTAGGCTTAGGTGAAGGATTTTTTGGAAGAAATCGGCATCTCAGAGTTAACAGTTGAACAATTGGAAAAACTGTGCGAAATCAGTGAAAAAGCCGCCAGAGACCACATATTATCTAAGGTTTCAGCCCGCAGAATTTTAACGCTTGACATAACCGTTGACACTGAGGGAAGCAAACCAGTCACGGTCAATGTTGAAGTGGAAATCACTCTGTCGCCTCTCATGAAGGATTTTGACGCAGAAAAACTGACCGAGGAAGCCACCGAAAAAGCATTCATAGCGATAAAGGAATACCTACGTGAACTGGCATGCAAATCCACAAAATAACAGAACTCATCGACAACCGCAACGCCAAACTGATTGTTTTACTCTGCCACATCAACGCCGACCCCGATGCCATTTGCGCCGCCTTCGCCATGGCTCAGTTGCTTCAGCGCCTTCGACCGAACCTTAACGTGGAAATCGCGGCGCCTCAAGGTCCAAGTCGGCTTTCTAAGTTTTTGTTGAGGTCTCTGCCCGCAAAATTGACGATCCAACCAAGCATTGAAGTTGCGGAGGTTATCGTACTGCTTGACACTAACACTGTTCAGCAGTTGGGTGAGTGGAGTGAGCGAGTCAAGGTGTCGAAGGCGGCTTTAGTTGTGATTGATCACCATGCAAGTCATCCCGAAACCGAACGCCTCGCCACTTTAAGCGTGGCAGATGAACACGCCTCCTCCACATGTGAAATAGTTTATCGCCTCTTCAAGGAAGCTGGGGTTGATTTTACTCAGATGGAAGCTAAAGCCTTGTTTTTAGGCATAGCCTTTGACACCCGCCACTTTGTCCTCGCCAGCTCAGCCACGTTCAAAGTAGTCGCCGACTTGACTGACGCTGGAGTGAAGGCTGAAGAAACCCTCTCTCTGCTGTCGTTGCCGATGGAGCCCTCAGAACGCATAGCACGGTTAAAGGCATCAAGACGAGTCAAACTTCTCAAAATCAATGAGTGGCTCATCGCGTTTTCGAACGTCAGTGCCTATCAGGCTTCGGCGGCTCGTGCCCTAATCACCCTTGGCGCTCATGTTGCGGTTGTAGCTGGTCAAAAAGAGGAAAAAATCCAGATCAGCATGCGTGCCACTCAAGATTTCCATGAAAAAACGAGTGTACACTTGGGCAGAGACATTGCTAAGCCTTTAGGCGAATACCTGAAGGGCATGGGCGGGGGTCACTCGGTTTCCGCTGGGGTCAACGGTGTGGGAGATGTGGAATCCAGTTTGAAACGTTGTGTGAAGCTGCTGAAAGACAAATTGATTTAACTCTGTTTTGAGTAGCTACTCTTAAGTTAATCACCGCTTGTTTCTGCAGACGAGGCGGCGACGCAAAACATTGGCGATAATCGAAACCAATGCCTTAACATACATGTATCCGGGTGGAACCAAGCCTTCTATCAGAGATGTGTCGCTGTCCATTGAAAAGGGCAAATTCGTCATTTTAACGGGTCCAAGCGGATGCGGCAAAACCACATTGTGTCGTTGCTTCAACGGTTTAATTCCCCACTTCTACGGAGGCGACCTCAAAGGTGAACTGCAAGTAGTTGGATTAAAGGTTGATGAACATCCAATTTATGAAATGGCTAAGCAAGTTGGCTTGGTCTTTCAAAATCCAGAGAATCAACTCTTTGCGTTGTCAGTTGAGAAGGACGTGGCTTTTGGGCTTGAAAACCTAGGCATGCAAAGGGATGAGATGAAGGAACGAGTTGACTGGGCTCTTCAAATGACTGGCATCGATGAGCTGAGGGACAGAGCGCCACACGAACTCTCGGGTGGACAACAGCAGCGTGTCGCTATCGCCAGCGTCCTCGCCATGCAACCTGAAATCATGATTTTCGATGAGCCTACCTCCTTTCTTGACCCGCTTGGTGCTCAGAAGATTTTTGAGGTAATTAACGAACTCAAAAACAAGCTTGGGATAACCGTTATACTGGTTGAGCATCGCCTCGATTTGGCTTCAAAATACGCTGACCAAGTCATAATCATGGACGAAGGCAAAATCGTTTTGGACGGCGAGCCTCGAGAAATCTTCAACTCAGAAACGGCGTGGCTCCTAGGCGTAGGCGTTCCCAAGGCTGTTCGCCTCTGGAATGTGCTTCAGGAAAACGGCTTGGTTCTAAAGGGTGTTCCCGTGAGTTCAGAAGAGGCAACTCGATTTTTGCGTGAGGTTCTGAAGCGATGATAGAGGTCAAAGACATCTATTTCACTTATCCAACCGGCGTAGAAGCTTTGAAGGGCGTGTCGCTCAATATCGGAGACGGCGAATTCGTCGCCGTAATGGGACAAAACGGTGCTGGAAAAACCACACTTGTCAAACACTTTAACGGCTTGCTCAAATCAGCCAAAGGCGTAGTCTTGGTTGATGGCGTCTGCACCAGAGACGTGAGCGTGGCTAAACTCGCGCGAAAGGTTGGGTTTGTTTTTCAAAACCCAGACCATCAATTGTTCAGCGAGACGGTTGAAGAAGAAATCGCCTTCGCCCTTCGCAACTTCGGCTTCGACCAGGCAACCATCGAAAAACGTGTCACATGGGCGCTCAACCTCCTAGACTTAACTGAATATAGGAAAACTTCGCCTTTCATGCTGAGCGGCGGCGAAAGAAAACGCGTTGCCTTAGCCTCTGTTCTTGCATGGGACCCAAGCGTTGTCATACTTGACGAACCCACTATTGGACAAGACCATCGGCAGAAGGAAAATCTCCGCCAATTTATCGTCCAGCTGAATGGTCAAGGCAAAACGGTTGTGGTTGTCACTCACGATGTTGAGTTTGTGGCAGAATGCAACCCAAGGGTTGTTTTGATGACCGCCGGAAAGGTTGTGGCAGACGGCGAAGCCAAAAAAATCCTAACTGACACAAACCTTGCTTTGACGGCTTCGATTGTGCCGCCGCAGATTACCCAAATTTTTCTCGGTTTGAAGGATTTGGGCTTGCCATCCGACGTGATTGATGTTTCTGAGTCGAAGAAGATTTTGCTTGATTATTTAGGAGCGGCGAAACATTGAGTGTTTTTGAGGGCTTCCGTTTCCGACACGTAACCTCACTCATTCACAGGCTTGACCCAAGGGTTAAGTTTCTCTATGTTCTTGCAATGTTCGTTGTCGCAATAATTTTCACCGAGTTTCTGCCTCTCGTTGTATTGTTTTTCTTGCAGATACCCTTCGTGATTGTAGCAGGAGTTAAGAGGGAATGGCTGCGGTCTCTGCGCGGAGCCGTGTTTCTGGTAACAATGATTTTTGTCTTCAACTTCGTGTTCGGCTACTTTTATCACACATACCCTACTGGCGCTGCCCTGTTGGAGTATTCGTTGGCTATGGCGCTTCGCTTTCTGGTGTTGGTTGAGTCTTTCTCAGTCTTCTTTTTAACCACGTCGCCTGACCATCTAAGCCTTGCTTTGGAGCAGAGCCATGTGCCCTACGAGTTCACGTTTGCCTTCACCACCGCCGTGAGGTTTGTACCAGTCTTAGCTGAGGAGGCGCAGACCATAATGGACGCTCAAAAAGCCCGAGGTTTAGAACTCGAACGAGGCAACTTCCTGAAACGTGTACGCAATTACATTCCCATCCTAATTCCACTCATCGTCAGCGCCATAAGACGAAGCTTGGAGCTGGCTGAGGCTATGGAATCAAGGGCGTGGGGCGCCACCAAGAAACGCACCAACCTGTACGTGTTGAAAATGAGGCTCGGAGACGTTGTTCTGATTGTGTTGTCAATAATATTGATTGTTGTTGGCGTCTACGTGCACTATTATGTTTCAATCCCGCCTTTGAGCAGGTTTTTGCCACCGCTTTCCTTCTGAAACCGCCTCTTTGCCTTTTCTCAGTCAAGGTTTTTGAGCGTGTTCGTTTCTAAAAGTGTCTGGTGCGTGTTATCCCTTTGACATTTCAGTCTCGTGTGATTGTTGACGAACGGGAAAAAGTCTCAGGCGTCCCCGACCTTCTAAAGTCATGTGGCTTGCAGATTGATTACCGTGTGCTCGAGGTGGGCGATTACGTGGTTTCCTCTGACTGCGCCGTTGAAAGAAAGGCTGGACGAGACTTCATTAAGTCGTTATACTCTGGTAGACTCTTCGACCAGGCTCGTCGACTGCGTCAGTTTTACACTCGCCCAGTTTTTGTTGCTGAAGGCGACCTGCAGCTTCTCTTCGGTGAGAGCGCCAAGCCTCGAGCTTTTTGGGGAGCCTTAACAACCCTTGCCTTTCAGTTTGGAATGAGCGTGTTCTTCACAGCAAATGCTCAGCAGACGGCGGATTTAATCTTCACGCTAGTTAGGCGTGCTGGTTTGACTCAGGCGCCTAGAGGTCCGTGGGTTCTGAAGAAGCTGAGGGCAGCTAGCTTGCAGAAGGCTCAGTTGGCGCTTGTGGCAACTCTTCCCTCGATTGGTCCGAAACTGGCTGAGCGTGTGCTCCAACGTTTTGGCACTGTTCGTAGGGCTTTTTCGGCGTCTGTGGCTGAGCTTTCATCGGTTAAGGGTTTGGGTAGAGCGAAGGCGGAGAAGATTGTTCGGGTTCTTGACTCTGAGTACGGTGGGGTTCTGAAGCGTGAGAAGCATGTTACTTTAGACTCTTCGTGAGTTTTACCGCAAGATTTTTAGTCGGCTAAACGAGTATTTCGCTTCGGGAGGCTGGGCTGTGTGAAGTGGTTGAAGGCGGCGGTGGATGAGATTGTTTCGGGTGCCAAGAGGGCTATAGAGGAAATGGATGAAAAACAAGTTGAAAGTATGATACAGATGATTCTTGAGGCTAAGGATAAGAAAATCTTCGTGGTTGGCATGGGACGAAGCGGATTCGTTGGACGAGCTTTTGCTCTGCGTCTCATGAACCTAGGTTTCAATGTTTATTTTCTGGGTGAAACCATTACGCCTGCGGCTGGTAAAGATGATTTGGTCATTGCGATTTCGGGCACGGGCATGACTAAGCTTGTTGTTAGTGCTGCAGGCGCGGCGAAAGAGGTGGGCGCTAAAATAGTCGCTGTGACTTCTTACAAGGACTCTCAGTTGGGGCAGTTGACTGATCAGTTGGTTTTGATTAGGGGGCGGACGAAGATGGGTTGGCCTCGGGAGGAAGACTATCTGTCCCGTCAGATTTTGGGTGAGCGTGAGCCTCTCAGTCCGTTGGGGAGTATATTTGAGAACAACTGCATGGTTTTCTTGGACGGTTTGATCGTGGAGCTCATGTATCGCATGAAGAAGAATGAGAACGATTTGAAAACGCGGCATGCAACGATCGAGTAAACCTTTAAAAGTGGACGTTTAACTATTCTGCGTGAATTCGGTCATAGTCATTTGTGAGGCTGGTTGAAATCAAGGGTAAATCGAAACGGAAGCGGATGCGCAGGGAGAAACGGAGGCGCAAGAAGCGGCGCGAAAGGTACAAGTGAAATTCTACAGTTGGCGTCGAATAAGCACTTATGAGACTAGCAATATAGTATTACTCAGGAGAACGAGTTGAAATTAGAGATTTCTGAAGGAAAATTGAAAATAGACCTCGGTAATTTGGAGAAGGTCTTGGCTATTAGAGGCGGGTTTGAGATTCCTTTGGAGCATATAGTGAGGGCTGGGACTGAGGCTCATAGGACGGGTTGGAAGGAGGTGAGGGCTCCTGGGACGCATTTGCCGGGGGTGATTAAGGCGGGTACTTATTATACGCCGAGGGGGAGGGAGTTTTGGTATGTGACGGAGAAGGGTGTTTTGGTGCTTGAGTTGGAGAATGAGCCCTACAAGAGAATTATTTTGAGTGTTGATGGGAATGAGATGTGGGCTGAACGGATTAGGGAGGCTACTGGGAAGTTGCTTCGTTGAAGTAGGGTTCACGTGTCGTTTATGTTTTAATTATGCGTAAGTACTAGGGCTTCTACTTGGCGAGTTAGGCTGCGCATCCAGCGTAGTTTGGTGTCTGGGTCCACTTTCTTATTGCGTATGTGGTTGACAGTGTATTCTATGCCTTTCTTCAGGTTAGACGCAGCCGTCAACAGCAATTCGTCAGAACTCAACTTCGACATCACCGATATTTTCAAGCAGCGTGTTTCACGCTTAAAAGAGATGTCGGATAAAATATACTACAGTAATTCATTGAATTGTGGGATCAGACATGGTTCTGACGTCACCCTTACACATATAAGGTCTTATCCGAATAGTAAAATGCGGAGACTAACAGCAAATGAAAGGTTATGTTGAAACGCCGCCAAAAATCGTGGATTTAATGGTTGAGAAGCTCTTCAAGCTTAGGCCACCATCGGCTCGAAGCAAAGTTCTCGACCCGGGATGTGGGACAGGACCTTTCATAGAAGGAATCGTTCGCTGGTGCCGCGCAAATAATGTATTGATACCGAAGATAGTCGGCGTTGAGTTAGATCCGCGTCGTGTATTGGATGCTCGCGCAAAGTTTGCGAGCTACTCAACCATCCTTATTGAACAAAAGGATTTTCTCATTCCAAATGATTCCTCTGCTGATAGTGAGAGTTTTGACTTCGTAATTGGTAATCCACCCTATGTTCCAATCACCAAGCTTTCGGAAAAAGAGAAGAAGCATTATCGCATGCTTTACAACACTGCAAAAGGACGTTTTGATCTATACCTGCTGTTTTTTGAACGAGCCCTCCAATGTCTGACACCCGGAGGAAGACTCGTTTTCGTTACTCCTGAGAAGTTTCTCTATGTTGAAACGGGTGCCCAGCTTCGTAAATTGATGTCGGGTAAACAGATAGAGGAGATACAGATGCTGCACGAGAATTCATTTGGGGGGTTAGTAACCTACCCGACGATCACTACCATTGTCAACGACCCAAGACAGAATAAGACCTGTCTGATTTTGCGTAATGGCAAAATCGAACATGTCGTATTTCCATCAGATGGCTCCTCATGGCTGCCATATGGCGGACTATCCGCTATTCAAAGTGAGTACATGCTTGAAGATATTTGTGAGAGAATAAGCTGTGGCGTTGCTACGGGCGCTGACGCCGTCTTCATCAAGGAAAGAGGTGAATTTGACACAGCACTTGAACGCTTTGCCTACCCGACTGTTTCTGGTCGTGAGTTGAAGTTCACAGATTGGAGGGAGAACCCGAGACATCTCATGTTGATTCCATACGAACGAGACGGTCGGCTTTTGAGTTCTGAAGAATTGGGTGCTCTTGTAGTCTATCTGTCAGAGCCTGAAAAACGTAGAAAACTTGAGGGACGTACCTGCGTTGCTCGAAAGCCTTGGTATGCCTTTCACGAGAATCCTCCTCTTCATGCTATCTTAAAGCCTAAGATACTGTGTAAAGACATTACGAACCGACCCCGCTTCTGGATTGACAGAGAAGGAACAATAGTGCCGCGTCATTCTGTATACTACATTGTTCCAAAAGATGCATCGAGAATTGACGAGATAGCTGAATATCTTAACTCAGACGAAGTCAAGAGATGGCTGGAGAGCCACTGTCAGCGCGCAGCGAATGCATTTTTGCGAATACAAAGCCATATCCTTAAACAGGTACCCATACCTCGGCGACTGATAGAAAGACCCATCATTTCGCTTACCACTGGGAGTCAAACAAGCTCACGCGCAGAGAAGCCGATGATTTCAGGATGATTACACCTTTCGACGACCTAATTGAAGACATTAAGAAACGAGGTTACCATAATCACAGATTACCGGCCCACTCAGATATTGTAAGTAAAGGCATCCTCAAAGACCTACTGAGACTCTGCGACCTCATTAGACTGGATTTTGATACTAACAGAATCAGATACTGGCTCAACGTGCCTGCGCCTGGGGCACGCCACCGCAAGATTGATTTGCTCATAGGCGAGAGCCAACAGAAGAGTAAGTATCCGAATTTGGATAGACTCCGTATCTGCGTTGAGAACAAATCGGTAGTAACTGCTCACCGAAACCGTGATGCCCGATTTGACGATTTGAATGAAGCGCTTCAAGTTCTGCATAAAGTGAAGCCTGAAGCCGTTTTGGTTGCGACTGTGATAATTGGGATCGCGGAACGGGTGCTGAATGTACCTGACAAAATCAAACCAACATATAAAGGTCGCGTCAAGGAATTCGAGAATAAAGTCTTGCCCCGACTTTCGTCTGGCGACCAATCATTGTGGAAAGAGTTCGCTTGGGCAGTCTCGATTAATAGGACTATGGACCCACGGAAAACCCTGGAGAAGTTCCACACTCTTCCACAGCGACAGCCCGGGCACACCCACATCGTAGGTTACGATTTCGTTCTTTTTATCCCGGTTCACATCGATAATGTCAACCCTCCCCGTGTAGCCCGTTCAAACTCTTTAGGGATTGACGTCGACAAACAATATCAAGCAATGTTAGAGCAGGTTTGTAAGGCATACCAAGCGAGATGGCATTTGTGACATAGCATACTAATAAAATGTCCCATCATGTGCTTTATAAGCTGCCTGCTAATGCGCTGACAAACCATTTATAAATAAGGTGTCAATAGGCTCAAGTTTTGTCCAATTATGAAGGGTATTTCTTTTCTTCTATTATGTCTCCCGCAACCGTTATCAAAAGATTGTTCCCGTCTATTCGAAACCACCCTTATGCTTCCTATCCAAATTGGTAAAACCTCCAGAACCTCTCAGGAACCCGCACAATCATCTTCCCACATCATTCATACGAACCTTAATCTTCACGAAAGTAAAATTGCGAGAAAGGAAAAATACTATTGAGGTTCCGACAACCCAGAACGTTAAGAATGGCAGTCAAGAATTCGTTAGTAAGACTCATGCTTTCTGCTTAGACTTCCAAGCGTACCAGACGATTAGTGCCGGAGCCACAACCTTTGAAAGCTCCATCAGTACCGCCCACGCAGACGGTTGCGCCAGAGTCTCAATTAACGCAACGAGCTGAAAGCCCGTAAAGACTATGCCCACGACGATGTTTGCCCACCGATTCACAGAATCCCTCAAGGTAACAGACACGAAAGCCATCACCAACGGAACCAACAATAAGACTGCAAGTAGTAGCAACAGTTCAGGTCCTATCTTCATGCCTCCTATCTCTCCCGTATCCAGAAACTTCTGTAATACACCCGGCTCCAAACTCCCCAATGACATAACAACCAAAAAAGCCACAGCATAAAACAGCCACAGCACTGAAACCCTAATCTTCCAATCTTCCAGAACCCTTCACCTCCCTCATAATAATGTTTTAAACATCTGTGACTTCAAAGCATATAAAACCTATATTTACCGACGAAAAATGCCTGAAAAAGGAAAACAACCAAAAAGAAGCAGAAACCTACGTGCCCGATTTAAATCTCCATCCGCGCACAAAGCTTCCATGACGCAACTTGCGGAAAGCTTCAGATTCGGAATAGGTCATTCTATTTTTAAAGTTCAAAAGTCAATGACGATTCCAGAATCAGCATGTCTGAAATCATCGAATCCACCAACCTAGTATTCCACATACTGCTCACGGTCGTAGGAGTCTTCATCATCATCGTTATCTTGAGAGTGTATGAACTCTATCGAACCATGAAAATCAACAGGAGCGTAATGACACCTATGCTTCTTGCTGGCCTCTCCACAGCACTATCAGGAATCACCGAATTAACAGAACCATACCTCGGCGACCTCGGCGGAACCGCCCACGCAACAGCCATGCTGTTAACGGCTGTCTTCTTCGCCTACGGAATCTACGCCTACCAACAAATGCTAAAAAAAGCAACAAAACTCCACTGAACCCTCCTTTCACGCAACCACAAACCAAACCACCACCCACAGGGTAGAAGAAGGTATAAGTGAATCGTTCCCTTCTTCTTCAAAAATTACTCTTCCCGCAGCCACGCAATCCACAGTGGTGATGGCACTATAGCGCAGTTTGCCACTACCACCACGCACACAGCCACAGACAACAACCCTGCACCATCAATGAAACATCACTTTCAGCAACATTCCAACTTCACGCTAACCATGTTGCAACTTCACGCCAAACAACATACAAAAACACGCCAAACCACCCAAAACACAAAATGAAAAACCATACAAAACCAAAAACACAAACCAAAACACAAACAGAAACCCAGCCCTTCAACACAAAAATTTTTTCCCACACTCACACTAAGCCTACTAACCCCTCCAGCCCATACATAACAAAGCTTATATGTTTCGTTGCCGTGTTCTCTCAAACGTAGCCTAGTCACGAACGGAGCCAAGCACAAAACGCGGCTTTTGCCGACGAAGCTTCAAGGTTCCGATTTGACAGGGCACAATTTCCGAGACGAGGACGAAAACAACACATGCCAAAACGGCTCCAAGAAAAACCATACGAAAACTGAACGCAAGAAAAGGGAGGAAACCTTTTGAAAATAAAAGACCTAAGAGACGGAACCAAACGCGTAGACATCGAAGCCAAGATAACAGAGAAAACAGGCGCACGCGAAGTCCTATCAAGATACAAAGACGTAATCCTCAGAGTAGCCAACGCCACCATCAGCGACGAAACAGGCACAATCAAACTAACCCTATGGAACGACCAAATCGACCAAGTCAACATAAACGACACCGTCAAAATCGAAAACGGCTACGTCACATCCTTCAGAGGCGAAATCCAACTCAACATCGGCAGATACGGAAAACTCAGCGTAGTCCAATAACCCAACAAAACAGGTCCAAGTCAACGGGAATTGAAAACCGAAAATGCGAGGTGAAAAACATGGAATATGAAAGAAGAGAACGAAGAGGAGGCTACGGAAGAAGAGAAGGCGGAAGAGGATTCGGCCCAGGATTCCCACCTAAGCCAGTTGAAATCGGCAAAGAATACGACGTAGAAATCCAAGAAACCAGCCGAAGAGGCGAAGGCATAGCAAGAATCAAAGGCCTAGTAGTCTTTGTCCCCAACACCAAACCAGGCGACCACGTCAAAATACGCGTAACAAGGATAAGCCGAAGATTCTGCGAAGCCGAAGTTGTAGGCGCAGGCGAAGCAAAGGCCGAAGCCGAAACAGAAGAAACAGCAGGAGAAGCAGAAGAAGCAAGAGCAACCGAAGAGACAGAGGAAGAAACTGAAGGCGAAACTGAAACAGAGTGATACTTCGAACTCGTTAATGTTTAGCTAAAAAATAAAACACGTCACTCCATTTTTCATTTTTCAAACCCAAAACGGAACACACAGCCTCTCCGCTGACAACTCTAAGTTTTTGTGAACACCTGCATGTAAACATGAAACCTAGGAACCGCCTTCCACTTAACCTTAAACTCTTCAAGTCCTAGAACGTTGCACGCCCACCCAATATCTAACCATTTGAAACCCCGCTTCTTAGCATAGAGAATCTCCTCGTAAATCAAGAAGTCGGCGATTGACGGATAGTCTAGATAGAACCCGAGAGGCGTGGTCATGGCATCACTCAAAACATCAACAACATCGAAGCCGATGAGCAAACCGTCTAAAAACACGTTGAAAAGCCGCGGTGAAGCGAACTTTGAAACGTATTCGCTCAGTCCCAAATACAAGTGATAATCCCACAGTTCATAATTCTTCGACTTGGTCAAATAATGCGCTATGATGTTAATGTGCGCAGGTGTCAACACCTTACCCAGTGTGATAGAGTATCCACGTCTCTTGGCGTGGTTAACACGATACCTTAAGCTCTTGTATGATCCACCAACTAGTTTTTCGTCAAATTGCCCAAGAGCAATCTGATAGTCTTTATCCTCGTAAACCTTCTCGCAACCATAATCGCCAATATACGAGGGCAGTTTGGAAGGTGACGTAATAATAACTTTTTCCGGTTTGAAATAAGCAATCAATTCTTTAAAACAGCTGGTTCTTTCCATGTCGCTACCCCTTTCTCCGTCAAGTTCAAAGAGGGTTAGCGAAATAGTCTTGCTTGCAGAGTCGTGGTAAAGCAGGTACTTGCCTTCGTAAAGATAGGGCTCTCCATAAGCGATTGAATATAAAGTGACTAAGTGCTCGTCGAAGTGTCCACGCTGTTGAGCCTTGCTAACATCTTCCTTGCTTAGTCGCTGCAGTTTCAAAAGGTTGCCTCGTCAACCGTATCAAAAACTTATTCGAGATAAAACATTTTTGGTGTTTTCATCTATAAGTGAAGCCGTTTTCTCAGAAAACTTTTCATTCTTAAACAGCACTTTACTAAGTTCAAATTTGAGGATGTGAAGAAAGAGGGATGAACCGGGAAGATTTTTTGAGCACCCCTGTAGTGCACATGAAAATCAAACCAGACATGACCGTAAACCAACTTATTCAGCAATTTAAGAACTCTGGCTCATTCGGCGCGGGAAGGCTGGCGTCAGCTTGTGACGTTTTTGAAAACATGGTTCGAGACGAAAAGTGCACAGTTTTTCTCGCCTTGGCTGGAGCCATGGTGCCCGCTGGGTTGCGCTCAACTATAGCCAATTTAATCAGGAGAAGAATGATAGACGCGCTCGTTAGCACAGGCGCCAACATGGTGCACGACCTCATTGAAGCGCTTGGAGGTCATCACTACCAGGGACATTGGTTTGTTGACGATTATTTATTGTACCAGTATCACATTTACCGCATTTACGATATTTTTGTGCCTGAGGAAGACTTCGTAAAGGCGGATGAATTGCTCATAAAAATGTTTGATGAAATCGCCACAAAAAGTGAGGGAGAAACTCTGTCCACAAATGAACTCATGTGGGAAATTGGAAAAAGACTAAGAGACCCAAATTCAATAGTGCAGTCTGCATACGAGACTAAGGTTCCTATTTTTCTGCCAGCTATGCGCGATTCAGAGTTCGCCTACATACACAGAGTGCATCAGAAAAGAAACAAAAAAGAAAAAGCATTATTGGTTGACGCCTTCAAAGAGGTGCCCGAATTGTTGGATATAACAAGTCGTTCTGAACGTTTGGGCATGGTTGTTTTAGGAGGAGGCGTGCCCCGAAACTCTGTTCAGCACGCTGCGTTAATGACGGGGAAAGGTCTAGACTACGTAGTTATCATCACAACAGACAGACCTGAACCTGGAGGGTTGTCGGGCTCCACCATAGAAGAGACAATAAGCTGGGGCAAGGTAAAACAAAAAGCCAACAAAGTCATGATGATAGGCGACGCTTTAGTTGCCTTCCCTATAATGGCGGCGGCTGTTCTCGAACGCCTTGGAGATGGTTTTCACCGAAAAGGAAATCCCTGAAAACTAAAGGAGAGTTAACCCTATGCCCAAAAAGTCTTCACATATGGACAAAGTTTGTGGGAATTGTCGCTACCATAATACCTACGAATATCCCGACCGCGTGTTTTGTTTCGCTAGGTTTTCGGGTCGAGAGAATCCAGTGTTTTCAGTTTTTGACTCTTGTGATGAATGGGAGAACAAGCTTCAAGAATGCTTCTGCTTAGAAGACGCATTGAAGAGAAAAAAGAGTAGATAATATCGTAATTGAACGCAAGAAGCCATGCTTGAAGGAAATCAGCTTTGGGCTTTTTTCCTTCGTCTTCGAGCAGGCTTCGCTTTTGGTTTTTCCTCTTCTGCGATTTTTACAGGCTGTTCTGGTTCCGTGGGAGTAACAATGGGCTGAGTTGGCGATGGCTGAGCTTCCTGAGGAGGTGGCGCTTCTGCTGTAACCTCTTCTACTGGTGGTGGAGTTGGAGGTGGTGAAGGCGGCATCTCTTCGCGAAGCGGTGGTGTCTCTTGGGGTGGCGTAGCTGGGGCTGGTGTGGGTTGTGTTGTTGGCATTATCGCCTTAGGTCTGGCTGAATATCCTACAGCTGCTGATATTATTCCTATTAAGAGGAAAATCATAATCACCACTATTCCACTAGTCTGCGTAAGGCTGTAGTCGGGAATGTTAGCTGCTGCGATTGCGCTTGCTATTATAAAACATATTATTGCAACGCCATACAGACTATAATCTGATCTCATCTTGTTCTGCCTCTTAGTCCCTTGTTAGTTCAACGAAACAATCTTAAATAATTTTCTGACGTTTTCGCGTGCAAATAGGCTTAAATGAGTCTTCTGGACAAAGCCTAGCCATTTTTGACTGATTTAAGAGCGATCTTCCCTTGGTTGGTATCACAAATTATATAAACTTTTACGAATTATCTTCTATAAGAAAAAACACATTTGAGAGAGTGAAAAATTGGCAGAGAAGAAAGTGTTCGTTAGAAAGGCTACTGGCTTGGTCAGAGAAATTGGATTCCTCACAGCAATATTAATCGTAGTCTGTAACACGGTCGGACTCGGATGGCAAAAAAGACTGTTCCAATTCACTGGAAAGGCAATAGTTCCTGAAAACACATACGTACTTGGATTGCCACCTATTGTAATGGCTTTTATACTAGTGGGTATCGTTGTCCTCTTCACAGTCTGGATTTTTGCAATACTCGGCGCAGCAATGCCAAGGTCTGGTGGCGGCTACGTCTACATCTCACGAATAATTCATCCGGCTGTGGGTTACGCGGGCTCTGTTGTTGAATTCTGGAGTATTGCGGTTTCATATGGGCTTATTGGGACAGCGGTCTTTGAAGCTATTCTCATATATGCTTGGATGGCTGGATGGGGCACGGCGTGGGCTACACCTGAGGTCTTGCTAGTCGGTGGAATGATAATAGTCATACTGTTCGCTGCACTTGCCTCTTTTGGTGTCAGAATGGCGGGCATTCTGCTTCAAATAATGTTCTGGATACCCGCGGCCATAACCATAATTCTCTATGGAATGCTCCTCTCAGCAACACCGACAGCAATGAGCACAGGGATTGAAAACCTTACAACGTTTACTCCAACATACTTCACTAACACAGCCTTGACACAGGGCATGGCAACGGCTTTCACTGGCGATTATTGGGGCGCTGTCGATATTGCAATACTTGGAGCATACTGGGCTTACATAGGCTTTGCTGCCTCAACGTTTGTGGCTGGGGAGATAAAGGAAGTTGCCAAAAACTTGCCAAAGACACTTTTCATGGCAAACGGCTTCATAATATTGCTGTACATCACAATGTCATATTTAGCCTCAAATGCAGCTAGAATGGTAGGGTCGGTGACTGTTGGAGGAAACACCTTCTCGTTCTTCAGCGCTTACGCCTTCATGTCATTTGGAGCAGGGACGCTGCCAGCAGGTGTTGGCAAGGCTTGGATGCCGAACATTGCAGGATTTGCAGCCAGCGGAGCGGGCATGAGCTGGTTCTTAGCCTTGATACCAATATTCGCTGCTTTGTGGGTCGCAAATGACATTCCACCGTTCATTTTGACCTCTTCAAGAATAATCTTCGCCATGGCTTTCGACAGGGTTTTACCCGAGAAGCTAGCTGAAGTGAACGAGAGATGGCATACACCTATCTATGCTGTGCTAGTCACGATGCTTGTTGCTTTCGTAGGCAATTTCGCAGAGTCCAACGTTTTCGTTGATGCAAAATCGTCACTTTACCTTGGAGCTGGCAATATTGTGGGCACATTCATAAACGCCGATGTTGGAGTTGTCGCCACAGACATCTGGGACGTTTTGTTCTTCCTCTTGGCTTCACTTGCTGGACTGATGTTCGTCTTCAGGAAAAAAGACATCTACGAGAGGTCACCTTTCAAGCCTTCCATTGGAGGTCTTCAATTAGTAACAGTAATAGGCTTGATTGCAACAGTGACCAACATTTGGCTCCTTTGGCGAATTGCACTTGGTTGGCCATGGGACTACCCAGCGGCATATCCAGCAGGCACATGGTCGGCGTGGGCTCTCACTGTCATTCTAATAGTTGTTGCACT
>Ga0315314_1001711_pt1 | contig 19072 bp, 18 predicted proteins | sample TDP9_MG_FD_203631 | JGI IMG/M metagenome (GOLD analysis project Ga0315314, IMG submission 203631) | Freshwater sediment microbial communities from Lake Towuti, South Sulawesi, Indonesia - TDP9 | ecosystem: Environmental > Aquatic > Freshwater > Lake > Sediment | place: Indonesia: South Sulawesi... | reverse complement strand
AGCAGGTGGAGAGCGGTAATCTTCTGGCAGAGAGTGTTTGGGGGAGAGATATCGACGGTAAGACATGGCCCTATCTATTCTTTCTAGAAGACGTTAGAGAGATTGACCTTCCTCTATCGAAGCTTAACGAGTTGGCTGGATACAGGATGAAGGCTGTGGTTGGATTCATGAAAGTACGCGAGGAAAAAGCGTTGAGAGTCATCGAGTATCTGCCAAAGGCCTATGTTAAACCTTCCGTTGTAGCGAAGCCCAAGCCGCCATTATCGATTCAGCATGATCAGATGATTGATGCCATCTATTCTCTCGGCGAGTTGATCGGGTATAAACCTGAGAGGAAGTGGAGACATGAGAGATACGAGTTTGATGCTGTGTGGCACAAACCGCCTAGAATTGGACCTAAGTGTGTGTTTGAAGTGCACCTGAAGGGAAGCCTAGAGGCGGCCTTGTTAAGGCTTAAGCATGCTCATGACCTATGGGAATCCCAGATATTCCTGATCTCAACGGAAGATCAGCTCAAAGAAGCTCAAACCAAGTTTCTAGGCGAACTTCACGAAATTAGGGACAAGGTAACTCTTCTAGATGTTAAGAGCGCCGAAGAGTTCTACGATTTCAAAGGCAAATATGAGTGGCTTGAAAGAAAGTTTGGGCTTAGACCCACATGAACAGATAAATTGTCAATAGCGTCCTCAGAAACTGTGGAGATTGTGGGTTGAGAGTAGATGACCAATACTTTCAGCGACTCGACACAGGAAGCTGCCAATATCAAACAAGAGGATCTTCAAACTCTTCGAATTGGCTGTTTTATCGGTTGCATCTTCCCAATTCGCATCGATTCGCGCTGCGATGTCTGGATTGAAAAGTGGCCTAGAATGGAAAGCCTTGTGAATCCGGACTTTGGGCAACTGGTGCGGGACTTGCAATTCGTTCTCGACGGTAAGATGACATGATACAGATTACAGATATTGACATTGACGATTTCATAAGAAAAGCTCAAGCATACCAAGGCTCCGTATATGCACTAGAAGATTCGTATCGTGAGATTCTGAATCGACTTGATATTTGGGATGATCTAGCGGAAATTGATGACTCAAGAACGACATGTATATTGGAATTCCTAAATCGGTGGAAGTGCCGCCTTAGTTATGATTGCATTTCAAGCCTAGCAAGAACTCTTAGAGAGACTTCAGAATCGCTCTTGAAGTTCAAAAGTTATCGCCTTGAAGAAGTAAGTTTCGATTCGCTCGTTGAAGGTCTTGATGTCATCAAAGATGTGTTCAGAGGAATAGCATCCGTTCGAGCTGGAGCAAAAACAGTCGGCGCTACTGCAACATCGAAGATACTTCATTTGGTCAATCCGAGATTCTTTATGATGTCGGATAGAAACATTAGGCATGGCTATGGCTACTCTGGCAATGAGGTAGGCTATGCAAGATTTATGCGGCATATGAAATCATTCGCTGATGCTCTTATGCGTGAATATTCGTTAGCGCGAAACATACCGATGAATTCCGTTTTTTCGAGTCTTGTGTCCGAGTGTAAGAGTAGAGCAACAACAATTCCCAAACTGTTGGACGAATACAACTGGGCGAAATTCAATCTTTAAAGGTGGTAAGTCTGGTTGGGCATATGTGGTGGCTGCGGTGCTGAAGTGAGTGATGATGAGCTGTATAGGTGCGGTGAGTGTGGAAAGACCTACCGCGAGAAATGCGCTGTAGCAGATAGAACGATCAAGGAGCTAGGTGTATGCTCAGACTCCGAAGAGCTTTATGAAGCTGAAGAATACCCCCTAGGTCTGAAAGTGACATACTGAATCGGCATGCGATACGCTTAAGCTGAGTATAGCTTAAAAGAGTTCGTTTTACGTCTCTTTAATAGAGACATATCCTGATGTATAAGGAACGTTTAAATAGAACCCGCTTTTATACTTACCTTAACGGGTGTTTAGGTTTGAGATATATTGTGGATCTTCCACCAGAGCTTGCCGAAGAAATGAACAAGAAGATTCGTTCTGGCAAGTACAAGTCTCCCCAAGATTTCATGATAGCGGCGATGCAGAACCAAGTCTACATCGAGTCCCAAGAAAGCGTGGAAGCGGCTTCGGAGGTTTCGAGATCCTTGGAATACTCCGCTCCAGCCTCCTCTTCATTTGCGGCCCCGATGACGAAGACGGTTATCCAGCTCCTTTCCTCGGATGTTGCGAATGTGAAGACTGTTCCACTGAAAAACTTCCAGAGACCCAGCCTTCTATGGGGTCAGTACAATCGCTTCTTCCCGGTCAAGATTGTCACCAGAGTCGCTGCAAACCTTGCCAGAGAATACTCGGCTGATTATGTCCTCTTGGGGGAACTCCAAGAAAAGTCTGCTCAAATTGCCAGAGAACTCGGAAAGGTTATCGAGCGCAAAGACAAGCAGCTGGGGCGAAAACGAGGCACAATCATTTCAGCAGGGCTTCCGATCGGAAGAGAGCAGGACAAGGCGAAGTCTAGGTTCAAGAACCAGTTCGTCGGTTACATGGCAGGGAACAGAATCGAGGGCGCAGCGCCTACGCTTAAGTTTTTGGATATGATGAAGGATGAGAAGAATTCTGTTCTGGCAGGTATAACTGACTTCGGTCTGAGGTTTGCTTCTCTTTCAAACCCTGTGATCGATCTTGAGGACTATTCGACTGCTCTTTCGGCTGAAGAAGTGGAATTCCTGTTAGACCACATTGCCTCGGAAGTTGTAGGAGAAGCGAAGTTGATCCGGCTCATCCTTGCAGGCGTTAAGGAAGGGATTGCGACTCCTGAGGAATTGAACGACCGGGTCAAAGCGTACAGTTCCGATTGGAAGGGGAACGAGGTCGTAATGATGCGTTCTGGCATTGTGAGCAGAATGGGCGAGCTTGGGCTGTTGGAAAGACGGAAAGACGGGGTTAAGGTGACCTATCTGCTTACTGACCTTGGCCAGAAGTATCTGGAGAGGCTGAAGAAACTGGAGGCGTGAAGATGGCGGTAGTTAGTCTTAGCATGTGCACCTGCCCCGTATCTCTTGATACAATCGTCTGCGCAAAATGCGGGGGAATGCTGCCTGCTCCTTCTGGAGTGCTTTCAAGAATCGACTTGGGAATCCAACAGTGGTTCTACGATCTTGATTCTGAATCTAGGCTGAACTCAAGCCTCGCCATGTACATGGCCATCGATCGCCAAATAAGACAGGGTGCGCCGATCACGGCCGCTGTGCAGCAGGCTGTGAAGGAGATAGGCACAGGGCTTGACGGCCTTAGAGAGGAGATCGAGCGCAGGCTCACAGAGAGATTCAATGAGTTAAGAGGTGAGAACGAGAGTTCTACAAGACTGCTAAGGGAAGCAGTGGTTCAGCAGGTTGAGTCGATAGTCCGGGAGATCAGGAGCCTGTCCGAGCAGGGCAAATCGATCGCCGAAATTGAGACTCGTGTCAGAGAAGCGGCCGGCGCTCTGCAAACATACCTGACCGCGATACGGCTCCCAGGAGTAAAGGGCGAGGAGGGCGAGGCAAATGTTCTTCGCGACTTACTGGACGCTTTCTTGGGCCAGCCATGCATCAGGATTGAGCCTATAGGTGGAGCGGATGCGACTGATGCCATTGCGAAGTTCTATCACGGAGAGATTGAAATTGGCCGAAGTTTGGTTGAGGTGAAGGCAAGGAAGACTTGGAGCAGCGAATACATAGAGCAGGTCAGAGATGACATGAAAAGATACAATGTTGCACTTGCAGTGCTAGCGGTGGACAAGCTACCGAAGACTGCCAAGGCAAGAGGGTTCCACATTGATATGGAGGTCGGGGTGGTGATAACAACACCTCCCGAACTGGTTGTTCCTACTATTACGATGTTCTATGAGATATATGCTGCCAGTTACAGATTGCAGAAGCGAACCTTTGACTTGGAATCGGTCGCGGCCGACAGAGACCTAGTCTATTACATAAATGACAACATGAAGATTCTTGAGGATTGCAAGAAAATCTCTGACGTGATGGACGACTCGACCAAGAAAATTAAGGAGCACCTTGCTGCCGTCAGCTCGAGGTTGCAAGGGAACAATGGAAAAATAGCTCAGCTTCTTTCCAATTTTTCAGGTCCACGTAGGAGGAACAAACAAGTGCAGTGTGAAGGCGAAGCTGTTGCTACGTTCAAGAAGTGAGGTTCATGTCGTTCGAATCAATTCAAATCCGTAAGTGTGTTGACAGCTTGCTCGTTTGCGCAAGGTGTGCAGTATGATCCGATCAAGCAATCTCGACTCTTCAATCTACTCCAATATGAGCTTGGATGACCTTACTACCTACACCGTGCACAAAATACTTGCTGGCAAAGAAGTATGTACGTTTGAAAGACTGGTTGTTGAATGCTTCAAATCCTTTCCGGAGGTTTTCTCTCTAAGGGGATATCCAGAGTACCCGGACTCTGCAAGAGTCAACAAGTCATGGCTTCGTTGCAGAACGGACAAGGGATGGATCACCGGAAATGTGAAGATGGGTTTTCGTTTAACTGACTCTGGCCTGCATGTTGCTGAGCGAACGGAACAAGAACTTCTTTCCGGAGGTCTCAGCGTGACTGCAAAGAGAACCAGAAAAGCAAGAGAAAGGGGAGAAGCAATTGTCGATTTCATCAGAAGGCACCCTTCCTATCTTAGATATAGAAGGGAAGGAAAAGGATTCCATATTACAGAGCATGAGTTAAGGCATATGTTATCTTGTACTATGGAAACTCCCGTTCGCGTTCTAAGGCAAAACCTGAATCAAATCATCGAAATCCTGGAGGCTTATCATGAGAATGAGCTTCTTTCTTTCGTAAATTTGTGTGCAAAGGAGATCTGGCCTTCGTTGAAGCGAAAAGGTAGATGATTCGTATGGAGGCACGTCATGTTCCGATTCATCCCAGAATAATTCAACAACTCTCAAAAGCGACCATCAAATTACCTGTCGACATTATTGTGGAATTGGTTACGAACTGCGATGATAGTTATAGGAGATTGAATGCTAAATTCGGAAGAATCTATGTGCTGGTGGAAAGAAGGAAAGGCGGAAGTGGCACAATTGAAGTAAAGGATGAAGCAGAGGGCATGTCTGGTGAGAAGCTAGAAAGCGTCATGGAGTTCGGCGCACCAGCGAGTGGGTTCGAAAAAGGCAAGAGTGTTCGCGGGCTTCTTGGTAGAGGACTGAAAGAAGCATGCCTATCCGATGAAGAGGGCTATATTGCCACTGTTACGGGCAAATGCATTTCTCAGGCTCATCTTTTCATGCAGAAAGACGGAGCGTACTACACAATTGAGAACATTTCTGAGGAAGATGTGCGTAGAATGTATAAACTACCACATGACCAGAATAAGAACGGAACCTTGGTCAAGATATTGATTTCCGGCAAGAACATTAAGCTTCCAAAATTGACAGAGCTGAAAAGTCAGATTCAATCAATTTATTCACTTCGAGAAATTTTGTCGTCAAATAATCGGCAGCTGGAGCTAATCCTGCTGGAAAAAGGGCGCGAAGAACACAGCATACTAAAGTACAAACATCCTCCTGCATCTGCTGTCTGTGACACTAGGTTTAATTTGGTCGACTATGGTGACGACATTGAAGTGAAAATATTCGAAAGCAATTACAGTTTGTCTGACTACACTGGTCTTCCCCCACCATTTTCGGCGTATGGGATTATCGTAACAAGTGAAGGAACTCCGTTCGACATGGGATTGTTTGATTTTGACTATGAGCCGGCCATGCAATATTACTATGGCTACGCGGAATGCCCTGGCATAGCACGTCTAGTTAGAGAGAGTGAGTGGGGAATCTTGACGCCTCACAGGGCAGGATTGGATTGGAGACATGAATATTGTCGAAGACTAAAAAATGAGATAAAGAAGCTGTTGGATCCACTTGTAGAAAAGAAGCGAAGCGAACTCAAAAACATCATCAACGTATCGCCAGAGGCTAGAAATAGGGCAACCCGAATCTGCAAGCTCCTCAACAAGTTGTCGGAACGTCTTCTTGAAGGAATTGAAACAATTCCCGATAGGCTACTTGATTCGATTGAAACTCCTGTCATACTTCCTTCAAAAGGAAATGTTCCCCCTGGAAAAGTGAGAAGATTTTCAGTCTACATTCCATTTAAGCTAGTTAGCCCAGGAACTGATGCCAAGGCTTCCATCCGTATCGAAGACAGTAGGATAGCTGAACCGCTCTGCGAACGGGTTAGGTTGAAACCACATCCCAAATCGTCGAAAATAGCATATGGGTGGTTTGACGTGCGTGGCAAGACCGAAGGAGGGGTCACTACCGTATTCGCAGAGCTAGAAGACGTTAAACCATCTGCTGTAGTTGAGGTAAGAGAATTTGTTCACAAACGAAAAGACAAAGTGGCGAAGGAACGCAAGAAGGGATTGTTCAAGGACATTAGGTACAATCCTTTGGAGAGTCCGCCACAACGCGCTGTATATAGGGATGGAATTATCGATATCTATACGAAGTTTCCATCAACTTCGCTATATTTGCAAGAAGACGGCGAATATAAGTCCGAGATGGCCGGAGTAGCACTGGCAGAGATATTGTCTGAAGTGTTCTGCAGAACCATTGCGCGCAAGTGGATAGAGGATGGAATAAGGCCGGTTTTTCCGGGGTCTGAAATAGACACATTTAACGCTACTGTAAACGAGTTGCAGACCTTGGCTCTTCAAGAAATCCACCTCGGCATAAGGCGTATACACAAAAGTTAGCGCGCACGAAGTCATCCTCCCTGTTCTCAACCCTTAATTGCTTGCCGTACAAGTTACTAAGTTAGAGATGTTTGTGCTTGTATGAGAATATTATATTTCGATGCCTTACGATGATGACCATGCTCTTAAATGAGCCAAGACATCGCTTCTCGGAAGCTTCCGCAAATGTTCCCAGAGAACCAGGCGTTTATGTAATTTACGATAAGAAGGCAATAATCTACGCTGGTAGAACTAAAGACCTGAGAAGACATCTCTTGAGCGACCACAAGCGAGGGAATACCGAAGGCAGCCAGTTCAGGAAGGAATTATTCTTTACTCACAACATTAAAAAACATCTGGCTTGATAAGTGATGGATATTCCGAAAAGCTCTTTCGCACATGTGCCTACTTAAACAAAAAACATCCTCGGAAGATTCAGGTAATTGGTTAAAGCACTTTCAGAAGGACAGCTAAGAAGCAGGTTTTGCAGTCTGATCCTTAATACACATTACAAATACTTGAGGGCTATTTCAAATCTAATTTCGGGGCGACTTGAAAAATCAAACGTATATGAAGACAAATGTATGTGCATAATTAGTAAATTGGCAGAGGCTGGTCATCTCGGTGAGAAGAAAGATGATCCAGAAGATATTGAATCTGAATATTTCAGAAACTTGAGAAATGCATGGTACCATGAATATGCAATGAATAAGTCGAGTATGGAAATTGCGGTTTGGAAAATAATTCAATCCTATTATGTAGTATTCTGCTCAATAAGTGCGCTTGTACGTTGCTATTATGAGAATATGAGATCGCCTGGCCATAAAAAAATGTCAAATACTTACGCAAAAGATTTTGTAATCAACCCATCAAGAAACAAGTTTCTTGTACTACCTACAAATCTTTATTTTAAAAAAAATGAACTGTATCAGTTAGATGCGATGATATGCAAAGATAGCCTAAAGCACTACGTTGATGATCTTGAGAACAGCTTTAGATGGGCAAAAGGGCAGTTGAAATATGGTGAAAAAGACATAGTGACGGTACCGGTCTATCTGAGAGCTTTGAGAGAGTGGGTAAACTATTCGGATGCTTTCATCTTTCTAATGTTATATGGTCCTACAATAAGAGATAATCTTGAACTTTTCTTGAAAAACGTCACAATGACTTACCTTATACAGACAGAGTATTTTATGATTCAACTATTCGGGTTGGATTCTGTAAATTTCCAATTTAGGACCTTCACGGAACAATTAGAGAAAAATCTCAAAGCTAAGTCGCCCGATTTAGAAACTCGTTTTAGAATCTATAATTCAAGAACCACTTAAGTACTTCCTACACACAGGAAAACGCCACCTTTCAAGCGCATCTCCCTACAGTTTGATCAGATTGAGAGCCAATCGAAAGTAAGAGCGATTTTCTGCGAAGCTGTGTGATGATCAAGATCAAAAGTAATAAGCTATCAGGCATCAAATCTGTAATGTAGTGAATTATCTTGGTGACGATCAGTCAGGCGATTAAAGAGGTAATGAGTGAACTCCAGAGGATCGTGACAGCGGACGAGATCGTCAGGAAGATAGAAGAGAGATACCCGAAGAGATGGAAGGCGACGGCTATCAAAACTCACCTTTACGGGTGCAGCGTCAACAACGAGCCAGCCTACACTCAGCATAGGTCGATGCCAAAATTTCTCTTCGATCATGGAAAGAGGAGATACGAACTTTACAACCAGGCAAAGCACGGTCAATTTCACCGGGGGCGCCCGGTTGGGACGCAACCTGAGCAAACGTCCTTCGCCGGAGCTGTCGAGAAGGCTTCTGATGAGGAAGCCGTGTCATTCGGTCTTGAGAGAGACCTAGAGGAGTATTTGTCTCGAAACCTCAGTCAGCTTGAAGATGGCCTGAAACTCTGCTCGGCCGAAGGAGTGAGTGGAAGACAATTCAATACTGACATGGGAAAGATAGATCTTCTCGCCTTAGACAGGAATGGCAGTTTTGTCGTGATCGAGCTGAAAGCGGGAGTTGCAACCGATCGGGTCGTCGGGCAGATTCTCGGCTACATGCGAGTTATCCGTCAGAGCATAGCCAAAGGCAAAGAAGTGAGAGGAATAATTGTGGCAGATGATTTCGATGAGCGTCTCAAATACGCCGTGGCTGAACTCCCGAATGTGAAATTGAAAAGATATATCGCAAAATTCGAATTCCAAGAAGTGGTGCCACAATAAGGAAGAATTCGAATGCCTTTAAGGTGACGGATCTGGTTGGGCAGATGCGATGTCTGTGGCGCTGAAGTGAGTGATGAGGGACTGTATAGATGCGGTGAGTGTGGAAAGAAGTACTGTTAAGAATGCGCTGTAGCCGATGGAGTGATTAAGAAGCTCGGTGTATGCTCAGACTGCGAAGAGGTTTATGAAGCAGAGGAAGACTACTGGAGCTGGAAGTGATATACCAGTTCAGGGGAGAACGAGGCTTGTCGAGTGAACTATCAAAGAGAATTCTTCATTGCACTGAATGCAACGAACTTCCAAATTCCAAGGCCGCGACTGTGCGGTCCTTTACCAAGCCATGCGCTCAGTTTGATATTTACACAAATTGGAAGTCCGAACGTGTCAGTGTCGCATTCATTGCTGAAGCCCCACCTAGGAATAGCGACGGATATTTCTGTGACCCAGAACCATGTGCCAATTACAAAGAAACATTACGCAAAGCTCTCTTCGAGTCGCTTGAACTCGCAGGCAAAAGTACGTCAGCCAATCTGCTGGCTAGTTTTATGTGTTTAATGTTCTCTTACTGGGGTCTATTAAGCCGACTGCCAAACTGTTTGATATCTCGTTATTTAATCATGCGTCGCTGTGACCATTTGAATCAACTTCGGAGTGTGCTTCAGTTCCAAATACCTAAACTCTCGGTCTCTCAGTAGTCTTCCAACATAGTCCTTGGCCTGTTCATACTTCACAAGGTTGTCCCTTAGTATGTTGAGCTCCACAATGATGCCGATGTCCATCACTTCTTTGAGAGCGTGAAGGTATTCGGCAAGTTGCTTGCGCAACAGTTTGGGTGTCTTGAACAGATCCTTTGGTGCATACAGTAGCGCTTTTCCTATGTCTGTTCTGTCAGGCAAAACATGTACATCCTTTGATAGAATTTGATAGAGGTCCCATATAGTTTGGGACGGATTCTTTACCCCTCGAAGGATACCCCACTTTTCCAGTTGCATAACCATAGTCTTAACAGGAACTCGGAACTCGGGCTCATCAATTACCGGTTCAAGCTTGTCGTAAATAGCAACCGAAATCGTTTCTAGATCTTGTTCTATGCTCGGACGAAGTTTGATAACATCTTCAATGAACCGTTTGAGTTTGGCGGCGTGGAATTCCTTGTCTAGCCACTTTGAAGTGTCTCTGAACTTTTTGTGAGCCAAGCATTCGAAGAAAGCTCCTCTAATCAAGAGTTCAAGCGTTGCTCTCAGGAGAATGAAAGCTGCATTGTAGCCGCCCAACACGGCTTCGTGAAATGACCTGTGGGCTGAATGGAAAGCCTCCCAATGGTAGGTCAGGAATGCTGAATTTTTGTGCCACTCCTTTCCCTTGCGTGGCAATGGCGGCGATGGAAAAAGCTTCGGAGCCACCAAGATGAATTGATGAATTGCGTTATGGCTTTTGGCGGCTTTGCGATACATCATACTTAACGACTTCTTGATGCTTTCCAGCGATATCTCCGCTAGCGTATGAGAAACGGCAGAGTCAAGCGACATTTTATCACAGGTATGATGATTTGCCACGCGAATTAATAGCTTCGTATGGCATAATGCCTTCAGCGTAAGGTTCCTTTACAGATGTCTTTACCAGACTATTGAAGTCGTTTCCGTCTCCTTTCTATATCAGCTCGAAACAAAGGTCTCATTACTAAACCCCGAAAAAAGGGAATGACAGAAAACATGGCGATCAATTACTATTTATTGGAGACATTCCTATTATTCGAATGAGCCAAAAAAATGTCTCAAACATTCTTTTCACAGATAAAGACACCTTACAACGAAGAAATAAGCAGGAAACTTAGGAAACGTATCGAAGAAATATATTCCAACCTTGGTGGATCAATCAATAATAAGAGAACTCTTTTCCAGTTGGTTTCAGGTCCTAAGATTCTCGAAACTAGCGATATGACGACCCCGCAAAAACCAGAAACTTTTACCAAGAATATTGTCGTTAAGCCTCTTCTAGAAGCACTTGGGTATGAAGCTACGGACATCGGGGAAGAATCAGAACAAGACCTAGATACCTATAGAAATTACGCAGACTACACTCTCAGAATTGATCCAGAAACAGTCTTAGTTGAAGCCGAAACTCTCAATAAAGATCTAAGAGCAAAAGATGTTGGCTTGGATCAGGTGAAGTCTTGGATACTTTCCAAAACTACAGAAACAGATTTCGGTATTGCCACAAATGGGTTCACGTGGATATTAATCAAGTACGATCGAAACATTCACAAAATCAGAGAGCTAGGGGCGGTGGAGCTAAGGGAGCTCTTTCTCGACTTTATCGGACAAAAGACTCTCATTGAAAAAGAAGAGATTCTTAAGAACTTCTATACGGCGTTCTCAAAGAAAACAATTATTTCTACACTGAAAGAAGTCTTTCATAGTTTAGAGATACTGCGTGAGAAGATCTCCCAGAAATTTTATTCAGAATATATGGATTTTGTTTTTGGAATTAGTTCAAAAACTGGTTCCCTTACTAGACGATATTGTCTTTTAACTAGCATAAAAAAACCCCCGAAATCCGAAGAAACTGATCTTGGATTGTTTGCAGTAACCTTAATGAACAGACTTTTGTTCATCAAATTTCTTGAAGATAAAGGTCTGGTAAAGAGAGATCTGCTGAAGATACTATGGAATGATTTTAGTAACATTAGATCATGTGTTCCCGGATCGTTTTACAAGAGTTTTTTGGGACCTCTTTTTTTTGGCGTATTCAATAGCCCAATTGAAGGCAGGACTTCACGTGTTAAAAGTATAGAGCATTTTAAAGAAATTCCATATCTTAATGGTGGACTTTTTAGAGAAACAGTAAGAAACGAGTCCGAGTATGATGTCGAGGACGATATTTTAGAGAAGATAATTAAAGACTTTCTTGAAAAATACTCTTTTACCATTTCTGGTGAAGAAGGGCTTGATCCAGATATTCTGGGAAATGTCTTTGAAAAAACTATCAATTATATATCCAAACCTGGTTCTAACGCTCAAAAGGCAAAAGGAGCATACTATACTCCAGATGACGTAACAAAATATATAACTGAAAATACATTACACCCATTTCTTCTCAAGCAGATTATGGAAGATCTATTGAAGAGTGGTTGGAAAGAATCTGAACTGAGAGAATACACTACCCTTGAATCTTTTCTAAACAATCTACCACGTAACAGCAGCGACATAAAGCGTGCCCTAGGAATCATCGATAAGGTCAGCATTCTAGACCCGGCGTGCGGATCGGGACATTTTCTAACCTCTGCATTAAAAGAATTGGTCTATGTCAAAGAAACACTTCTTAGAGCATTAAGAGAAACCTACAGTCTTTATCAACTGAAGAAAGAAACAATTGGAAAAAATCTATACGGAGTAGACATAGACGGACACGCCGTAGAAATTGCCAAATTGAGACTCTGGTTAAGCCTTATAGAAGATGTAAAAATATCAGAAAGAGAACATATGGAAGCCCTTCCGAATATCGAATTCAACATTCTGCAAGGTGACTCTCTAGTTGGATGGATAGACGAACCAATGGTCCAAAAACCGTTGTTTAGGCTCGGCGATGACGAACAAATACATGATATCATGCAAGAACTTGAATGTCGCTATGCTAGAGAACAAGATAAACTCCAGACTATTGAAAGAGCGAAAGGAAATTTTAACTCCTATGAAATTAACAAAATTCTTGAATCTTATTCTGCCCTAAGGTCTATTTACCCTCTTGAATCTCATGAGAATGCGGCTAGACTAGCGAATTTGCTTGGCCTAATCCGCAATAGAATTTATGCCTTTATTGGAGAGAATTATGCCAAATATCTAAGTGAAGCTATATACGGAAATAAATTACACAAATCTAACAGCCCTAGCCTTTTAGATATGATCAGTCAGGCTTTTCACTGGGGTTTCGATTTTCACAGCATTGTTGAAAAAGGTGGGTTTGATGTTGTAATTGGAAATCCACCTTATGTAGAAACGCCTTCAAATGACAGAATTTTGATTAGAAATTATAGGACAGAAGAATGTGGAAACACGCATGCTTTCTTCTTTGAGAGAGCCTTGAAGCTATCGAATGAAGGAGGTTACGTTGGTTTATTAGTTCCGATTGCCAGCATTTCAACTCCCCGCATGGAAGAATTGCAAAAGTTGCTTATGGATGAAAGCTCAAAGCTTAGAATATCAAGTTATGATGATCGCCCAGGAAAACTATTTAGCGATTTAGAACATTGCCGCCAAGCCATTATTATAGCAGAAAAAAAGAAAGATAAAAATGAAAAATGCAAAGTATTTACTACCAAATATAACCGCTGGTATACTGAAAACAGAGAAGAACTCTTCCAGAATTTGAAATATGTTGACTCGACAGATTTTGCGATAGAAACATCAATGCCAAAAATAGGATATGATATTGAAAAATCTATCCGCCAAAAAATAGACAAAAATAAGAAACTAGGCGTTTTCTTAGCTGGTGGAGCAAGCAAAGGAAAAATATGGTATCATAATGCACCTCAATATTGGATTCGAGCAATAAATTTCGTTCCTTATTTTTGGAATGAAAAGGAAGGACAGAGAATTTCAAGCCATCTAGTTGAACTGAACATACATCCAGGTAGATATGCTAAAGTTGTTACAGCCGTTCTGAATAGCTCCACGTTTTATTGGTTCTTCGTAATTTACTCAAATGGACGAGATCTAACTAGTAGAGAAATAGAGAATTTCCCTATTTCAATTGATGAAATCGAAAAGAAACTGTTGCATTCCATTGAAGTAGAGAGTGACAACTTGATGGCAGATTACAGGAAAAATGCTAGGAGAAAAACTTGCCAATACAAGACAACTGGAAGAGTTGAATATGACGAGTTCTACCCAGGACAATCTAAACCAATTATTGACAGAATAGACAATTTGCTTGCACGACATTACGGATTTACCGATGAGGAAAGGGATTTCATTAAGAACTACGACATCAAATTTAGACTTGGAAGTTTAGAATAACCATAAAGAAGTTCCAAACCTCTTTTTCGGCGCAGATTGAACATCTCCTGCCTCAATCAGTCTTTTGTGTTCTTGTTCTTGTCGAATAACCACTGTGTATCTAGCTTCGAAGCCAATTAGCTAGGGAACCATTCCGAATACCGATTGATAGTAGATTTAACTCATCGCTTCTTTCTTCCACGTTTCTTTCTTTTCTTGAAATACGCGATACCGACGTTATAGTCGCCAATTGAGAAGCCTACACCTCCTCCCCGTTTTCTAGGCATATTCTCACCTCCTCAGTAGCTGCTATCTGATTCGGCGTTTCCTTCTGGAGGCACCCAGAGAGCCTTCAGGGAGACCGAAAAACTTCACTATTCTTGCTCCCCAAGTTGCAGGCTCGTAATCGGCTTTGTAACTTCGCGCATGTCTATCTTTCTTGTCTATGTTGCAATCTATGCAAGCGGGAACTAAGTTCCTAAAGTAGTCTGAACCTCCACGCGCTTTAGGATTCTTGTGCTCGACATGCCAACCTCCCTTTTCGCCATATCTCCCATAGTTTGTAAACGCCAGTTTCCTCCCGCAATAAAAACAATAACCATCGGTGCTATCGTAGATTTCGCGACGTTCTTCATCAGAATATGGCAATCTTACGAGCGCCTATAGTATTTGAATATATCATGATCGATGTAAATATTTCCACGCATATTCCTACATGATTGAATCTTCGTTAGTCAGGACAGCCAAATCTTAAAAGTTGTGCCATGCAATGTATTAACTGGTCGGAAACGCATGCCGTTCAGATATGAAATGCACTGTAAGAATTGTAGCAATGATTGGCTGTCACACACGCGAGAAGCCTCGGAAGGCCCTCCAGATTATTGCCCTGCCTGCGGCTCCTCGAACATCACAAATGTTAGAAGAATCAAGGTTTGATTCTTCAAGGCAAGGAAAAGTTGGAGAAAGTTTGAGCAAGAAGCGCTCGATTCGCTTCCCTGAGGTCAACTTATGGTAGAGATAGGCATGCATGTCCTGCTCCGAGTAGAAGAAATATGGCATCTCCATGAATTTCTCAACTAGCGCCCTGATACCTGCGCCAACCTCTTCAAAAAACCAGTCAAAATCAGACAACTAGCCTTCGAACCACCTTCCCCTGTCACTAACCTTCTAAGGCCTACTCCTCAAATTGAATCTAGAACCTGTGGAATTTAGGGTTTGGTAGTTGACCGTGTTTTTCTCTTGGAGATTATGGCTTTGTCTTGATCCAGACCATACCATTTTACTTCGTAGCCCAATGCTTCAAGCACTTGGTTTGGTGCTCCTATGCCTATCTCTTGCATGAGCTCTGTCACTGTCGAGAGGCTTGCTTCTCCAAGTTGGCGCAGTCTCCTGTCAATATCATCCAGCTTCTTCTCAGAGACTAGGACATCGCCGATCAGCCTATATCCTTTCACCGGAGCTGTCTGCAGCCTACGTCTAAGAGCTTCCTTCGATGTCTGAAGCGTTTCCGCCGACTCTTCCAAGGAAGCTACATCGCCCTCCAGCCTCAATTCAACACTTGCCAAAGATTCCACCTGCTTGGCTACGCTTTCCTCCTCCATGGCATTCAAGTAGTCTATGATAGGCTTGACTGGAACATCTCTCTCATAGAATATGACTTCCATCCTCAACTCCTTGAGTCTTGAGCAACTCAACGTCCTATCAACAGCGATGATCATGTTCCTAGCTTGGATTTGTTTGAGCTTCTGAATCTTCTTGGTCAAGTATTCCTCAGTCCAGAAGCCGACGACCTCCAAGTAGGCTTTCATGCCCTGCTTCTCGAAGCCGAAGTCAGGGATCATTATGTGGCTTCCAGCGACGAATGGTTCAGGCTCCCTCCTCAACCTCCAACCAGTTCCAAGAGCTTCGAAGCTTCTCGCAAACCTCTCCTCCACAGAGCTGTCGAATACGCTTATCTGCTCTGGCTCAAGGCTCGAAGATTCGATCACATTTCCAACATCACCACTATTCAGTTCCAGTTGAAGTATCCGAGGCGAATGCCTCTCACCGGCAACTATGCTTGCCTTCAACCTCCACTCCCCAGCCTCAACTATTGTAGGAAGAAGCTTCGCCAATGACGTACCGTACCGCTCAGTGAGCTTAAAAAGCGCCATCGGCCCGTCAACGGTGACCTTGAAAAACCCTTCCTCCTTTTCCACGGTGTACATTAAGCCGAGAAACTTGATCCTTCTGAAGATCTGCTTGTAGTTTCCTCCGGCCCAGAAACCCATCGCGGTGGCTTTGAACAAAATTGTCTGAGTCAAGCTCATGTTGTATTGTTTAAGCAGGTCCTCAGCTCCGATAGGGCTGAACTCTTTCAATATGAGCTCTTGATCTAGGTCGCTCCACAATGATGCTTCAAGCTGTTGAACGCTAATGTTCAATGTGGAAGCGACCCTTAACAGAACATTCTTCCTCATCTCTTCCGTCGCTACGAGGGCGTGTTCATTGGCTTCCGCGAAGACCAGTCTCCTCGCTTCTCCAGGGTCAATCTGGCTTTCAGCCTCGAAGCTGCATCTCCGCTCGAGGAGGATGGAGAGCCCACGTATCAACCTGTAATCATAGCCCAACAATTCGAATCTTTCCAGAACCTCGAACAGTTCCCCTTTCCGTCTTCCCACATGCTCCTGGAAAGCTTCGATTAGCTCAGATGCTAGACTCACGTGGCGATCATCGATTGGAACGTAGACAGGCCTGATCTTACCTGCTCTAGATCTAGCGATCAGAAGGTTGAATGGAAGCATCTTCCCTCCACTTCCTCTTCCGCCTCCAGCTCATACGAGTCTCAGCTGTCTCACGTGAGACGATCTCAACGAGCTTCGCCCTCTTCCCTTCCCTCTTCCTCAGGACCCGCCCTAGACGCTGTATGAACTCCCTTGAGCTTCCTGTGCCGCTGAGTATGATCGCTCGAGTTGCATCTGGAACATCAACACCTTCATCCAAAACCTTTGATGTCACGATCAGCCTGTACTTACCGTCTCGAAAATTGTCGAGGATCTCAGTCCGCTCATCTTTCGGCGTCATATGCGTAATGCATGGGATGAGGAATTCTCTGGCGATCCTGTGCACAAGCTTGTTATGCTGAGTGAAGATGATCGTCGAGTCAGATGGGTTCTCCAGTAGAATCTTCTTGAGAGCTTCAAGCTTCGACTGCGAGTTCAAGGCTATGTCGATCGCCCTGTTCCTCGCGAGAAGCGCTTCTCTCGCAGCTGGATCTCTACCCGTCCTCATTATGAAGCGTGTAAAGTCGGTCGGGGTCCTCAGCACCAGCCCGCGACTCGCCAAATAATCTCTGAAGACCTTACTCTGCCTCTCATACTCAGCCTCCTCCTCCATAGTCAAATCAACATAGACTCTTTCGAGATCGTACTCTGAAAGATGCCTTCCAGCAAGCTCTTGAACAGCAAGCTCGTAGACCTTCCCTCCAACAAGCCGAGGAAGCTCCAAGTGGAGGCCATCCTCCCTCTCGTAGGTCGCTGTCAAACCCATCCTGTAGGGTGAGGCGAACATCTCAGCGATATGCCGGAACCCCATTGAAGGGAGATGATGAACCTCATCGAAGACGATCAATGCAAACCTGTTGCCAAGCTCCTCAACCCTTAGGTAAGCAGAGTCATATGTTGAGACTGTAAGCGGCCTCAGAATATTCTCCCCTCCACCGTATGTTCCAACCTCAACCTCAAACTCCTTCGAGAGGACACGCCGCCACTGCTCCACCAGATCAAGTGTTGGAACTACCACAATTGTCGGAGCGTTCAGCCTCGAGATAGCTCCCACAGCGATAACCGTCTTGCCAGATCCAGTGGGCAGCACGATCACACCGCGCATCCCAGCATTCAGCCATGCATTCAAAGCCTCCTCCTGGTAACTCCTCATCCTCACCTTGCAGCGCAGATGCGGGCACGGAAGCAGATCAAGCGCTTCATCTGTATACTGAATTCCACTCCGATTCAGATAGTCGACGATATCCCTGTAGTAAAGTCCCATCGCTCTATAGGCGCCTGACCGAGAATCCCAACTTGAATTAGGCACATGAACATCACCTCTGATCAGAACCGTCCCCTTATCATAGCTGATCTTCGCGAACAAGATCCACCGTATCCGCTAGGGCTTGAACATCAAGAAGGTTAGTAGTGAAACCATGGATAAAGGAGTTCCTTGAAAAACTTCACATCGATGATCTAAAAGCGTCAACTATGGCTGCGTCTAGCAGTAGTCGATCACGCTCAACCAGTCACTATGCTACTTGAAATTAAACTTTTGAACATCTACGCACACTATCAACTCAATAAGAAGGAATCGATCGTGATCAGAATAGTCGCGGATGAGAGGAAGAAAGCCTCAGGTCAAGGTCTTAAGGAGGAAAGATAGTGAATATGGCTGTCGAGGAAATGGTTAGCTACTCAGAGAAGGTGAAAAAGACGGGGCTAGAACCTCGTATGACAACAGCCGTTCGTAAAGTCTACGTTGAGACTTCTGTGATCAATGGTCTTTTGTCACGTGACTCAAGGATAGCTCTTGTTTCATCCGCTTTTTGGAATAGGGTTAAAGCGGGGGAGTTGGAGGCTCATATATCATCTTATGTTCTTTTTGAGTTGGGTGAGACGTTTAATGGAGAGAAAAGGGATAAGCTTTTGGACATTGCATCGATCTGTATTTCGGATGCACCAAGTGGCGTGAAGGTTGAGAAGTTGGCTTTGGAGTATGTTAAGAGAACTATGATTCCTGAGAAATATGTTTTTGACGCATATCACATAGCGTCTGCGTCTTTAGGCAAGTTTGAAGCCTTGGTCACTTGGAACTTTGAGCACATACTCAGGGAGAGGACCGAGCGGTTACTGGAAATGATTAATAGAGAGAAAAACGTTTTCATTCCCAGATTGAGAAGCCCTGAGGTGTATGTATGGTAGTAGAGACCGATTTGGAGAAGTTAAAAATAGATGTTGTCGATGAGCTGCACAAGGTTAGAAGGAAGCATCTTAATACACCTCCAGAAGAAATAGAGAAGGCAGCTGCCGAAGTCCTTGCGGAAATCGAAAAAAGGCGAAAAAATAAGCTGCTATGATCACCGTTTTTCCTGATATTTTTCGAGGTAATCATAAAACTGCATAGGG
>Ga0315314_1001710_pt1 | contig 19074 bp, 16 predicted proteins | sample TDP9_MG_FD_203631 | JGI IMG/M metagenome (GOLD analysis project Ga0315314, IMG submission 203631) | Freshwater sediment microbial communities from Lake Towuti, South Sulawesi, Indonesia - TDP9 | ecosystem: Environmental > Aquatic > Freshwater > Lake > Sediment | place: Indonesia: South Sulawesi... | reverse complement strand
TTGAGCCGAAGAATCTGATCGTAGTCGCCGCAGGGCCGCTGACAGTGCCAAACTTCCCTGGAGGATCCAAGACGACCTTTGCGTCTGTGAGTCCGCAGACGGGGATCTACGGCGACAGCAACGTTGGAGGTTTCTTCGGTCATAGGATGAGGAAGGCAGGCTTTGACGCGCTGATCATAGGGAACGCCGCAAGGACGCCTGTCTACCTGTCAGTCATAGACGGTGAGATCGCCGTAAATGACGCCAAGGATCTCTGGGGCAAGAGTTCGAGCGAAGTCGACCGTATTCTGAGAGAGAGGCATGGTGGAGATTGCTCGGTCGCGAGCATAGGTGTTGCAGGAGAGAACGTTGTCACATATGCGTGTGTGAACATTGACTGGGAGCGTGACAAGACTCGACATGGGCAGGCTGGGAGGACTGGAATCGGCGCCGTCATGGGAGCCAAGCGGCTCAAAGCGATCGTGACAAAGGGATCGAAAGATGTCGAAATCGCGCATCCCGACCGACTTGCTGACATCTACAAGAAATCGCTCGACATCATAGTCCACAATCCAGTCTACAAGACGTGGATGCGCCAAGGAACCATGAGCGTCATAGAATGGGCAAACGAAGTCGAGGCCCTCCCAACACTGAACTTCCAGAAAACGCAGTTCGAGAACGCCCGCAACATCGGCGGAGACGCCATGGAGAAAGAGACCAAGATCAAGAGCAGGCCCTGTTCGAACTGTCCGGTTCCATGCGAACATGTCAGCCGAGTCACCGACGAAGACGGCCGCCAGATCGAAATAGGAGTGGAGTACGAGAACGCTGCTCTCCTCGGGGCCAACATCGGCCTGTCGAGTATCAAAGATGTGGCGATAGCAAATTACGCAGCGGATGAACTGGGTCTCGACACAATCAGCGCGGGCAGCGTTGTTGCGTTTGTTCTGGAAGCCTACAAGCGTGGGCTTATCTCAAAACGCCAGCTCGGATTTGAACCGAGATTTGGAGACCTGAAGTCGATCCTGAAGCTGCTGACTATGGTGGCTCAAAGGAAAGGGTTCGGCGACGCCATGGCGAGCGGTGTGAAGGCGCTGGCCGAGAAGATTGGCAAAGGTTCCTCTGAGTTTGCCATGCAGGTGAAGGGCTTGGAGATATCTGGATATGATCATCGTGCAGCGCCTGCGATGGCGTTATCGTACGCCACAACAGACATCGGAGCTCATCACAATCGGTCGTGGGCCATCACGTACGATCTGAAAGTAGGCCGGGACGTCTACGACAATGACAAGGTTGCCCAAGTCATCTATCTCCAACACCTTCGGCCACTCTTCGACATGCTCGGCGTCTGCCGATTCCATTGGGTCGAATTGGGGATGGACCCGAACCTGTACGCGGAAGCCTACTCTGCGGTCACCGGCAAGCAGTTCACGCTCGACGAGCTGCTCAAACGATCGGAGCGAGTCTGGAACCTGACACGAGCGATGGCTGTTCTCAGAAGAGGAATAACAGCAAAGGACGATCAACTACCCGAGAGAGACTTCACAGATCCCATACCAACGGGCAAGACCGCGGGCATGAGACTGGACAAGCAGAAGTTCACGAACATGCTCCAAACGTACTATCGGAGGAGAGGCTGGGACACGGAAGGTAGGCCGACGAGGGAGAAGCTCAACGAACTTGGCCTAACCGAGGCCGCGGCGAGACTCTACGGCTAGTGAGTCAGAAAGATCAATAGCGCTCGCGAACACAGACTATTTCTAATCTCGCGACCTTGAGATGACATAAGATCCTTCGCTGGATCGCGCCGGCCGAATTTCGAGCGGAGACGTGAAACGACCTGAAGAAGCCACTCGACGAACTGCTACTGAAAACAGTAGATGTGGGTAGCTTACCGATTCAAGACGACTTCGATGAAAGCCGGAAGAACACGGACCAAGCGATTCTTGACAAGGTTTCCGTGGGCTTGGACTATCCGTGCTATCCTCAGCTTTTGGGCTCCCCGTCAAAGCCGATGAACATGGCGCTTCAGTTTCTCATTCCGCTCGCGAAAGCGGAACCGTCGATCCAGATCAGAGGCGAAGAGACTCGACTGCTCTCGGAAGACATCAGAATCCCATCCGAGGCGATCGGTGTCGAGCGAGCAGAGCATTTTGTGAGGTTCCTCAGCGAGCGCGGACTGGCCGATCGAGTCCGAGGAGTCAAAGCCAGCATTACGGGTCCGTTCACGCTGGCCAGCTACTTGAACAAGGAGAACCTGATGACATGCGGCGCGTCTAGGCCCAAAGTGGTCCGAACGCTTGCCCAGACCTTGACCAGATCATGTGAGCGGGTAGGCGATCTCGGGTTCGACATAGTCGGCATCGACGAGCCTTTTCTGTCAGTCATGCTAGGACGGAAGGTTCTCTTCGGATATGACGAGGGATTCGTCGTCGAGATGCTGAATTTGCTCATCAACGCGGTGTCTGGTGTCTCCGCGGTGCACGTCTGCGGCAGAGTCACCCCGCTCGTCAGGAGCGTTTTGCTGGAGACCGATGCCGACGTGATCGATCATGAATTCGCAGGCTCCCCCGCAAACCTCCAAGCCTACACTAGAGACGATTTCGAGCGCACAGGCAAGTTACTTGCATTCGGTTGCGTGTCATCAGTCGATCCCAAGGTGGAGAGCGTTGAAGAGATCTCCAGCTCGCTACGCACCGCGCTGAAGACGTTCGGGCCGCGGATTATCGTGAAACCTGACTGCGGTTTCGGCGGAACGTTGGGCTTCCCGGGCGCGTATGAAAGCGTCCTCAAGAAGCTTGGGAACATGGTCAGGGCAGCCCGAGTCGTTGCGGCTGAAGCTTAGAATCAGATGAGCTAGGCGAGGAACACCATCGAGGTTATCGGATGAAGTCGCGGACGTAACGACAATATGCTCAGGTCAGGCGGAACTGTGTAACGAACTTGTAGACCACCAAAACGACGATGAAGATCAGATAGATCCTCAGGAATACGAGTGCAACGCTAACCGTTCGAGTTCTTTCCACACGAGGCATGTCCTTTCACGTCCGAGCTAGCCCAGAAGGGGCTATTCCTCTGGTAGGAAGACGTCTTTCTCCCTAATGACGCCAACGATCTTCTTCGACTTCTCAACTATTGGAATCGCCCTGAAGCGATACTTGCGGAAGAGTGATTCGACCTCGGTCCGCATCGTGTTAGGAGCGACCGTTACAACTTTCTTGGTCATTATGTCTTTGAGTCGGGCCTCCGGATCAGCCTGAAGGAGCTCCTTTATGTCCACGACGCCTCGCACCCGAAGCTTTTCGTCAACGACGTATATGTACATCGTAACATCGCAGTGACGGGCTTCTTCTCGGAATCTAGTGAAAGCGTCCTCGACCTTCAGATCGCCGGGGAATCCGAGGAAACAGTGCATCGCAAGCGTTGAGGCGGGGACATCGTGCTCGGCAAGGAGAAGTTGAACCTTCGATGCCACGTCACTCCTCAATGTCTTGAGGAACTCCTCAGAGTCGTCACGCGGAAGAATCGCGAGAATGTCAGCGATCTGGACTGGTGACAGGTGCTCGAAGATCTTGGCTGCGCGATCAGCGCTCGTTGACGCCAGGATCTCTCTCTGGACTCTAGGCTCAGTCGCTTCAAGCGCGTCAGCGGCGACTTCATGGTCCAACGCGTTGAAGATGTGGGTTCTCTCTTCGTGGCTGAGTTCTTCAAGTATGTCAGCCAAGTCTTCTGGATGTATGTCCTTGAGTCCTTCTCTCGTGATAGTGAGCTTCACATCTCCCTTAGTGCTGGTGAGGTCTGCAGGCAGGGACTGGACATACCGCCACGGGATTATGTCCTCTTTCGAAGTGTTGTTGAGAAACAGTCTAGCTATCCTTCCGAGCCCCAGTCTGCGAAAGAAGGCTTGCCGCCCCACATCGGCTCCGACAACGAATAGGCTACGTTCCACCAGCAGTAGCTGTATGTCATAGACTAGTTCGACATCGAATCCTTCGATGTCAAGGATTCTCTTGTCGAGCACTTTGTCTCGAAGGACAAGATGGTCCTCGCCGTGTTTGATCTCTGGATACCTGCCCTCAGGCGGATCTTCTACGACAGTCCTTTGGCTTGTTACGTCAATAGCGTTGGTCCAAGGAACTTTCCACGGCGGACGACCGAGCGGACGTTCGACGATGAGGCTTGTTACTTCTGCATAGTTCGGTTCATCCTTGAATATGAGGTCTCTGAGTCTTCCGATCGTGACACCGCTTCTGGTTTGGACTTTCTTGTCGATGATTTCACTCAGGAAAAGGTATCGAGTATTCTTCTTTTCCCCGAGTGAAGGCTGCTGAATGTACTCTTTGATCTGATTTGATGTGGCAGACACTAGTTTGCCCCTCGTGATTCGATGTGCGGCATGCGGTCACTCATTTTTCGGCGCTAACCTCCTAATAAGTTGGGAAAGATCGTTGAGATACCGTACAGCGACGACAGCGCGATGACTATTCCAACGATCGCCCACTCCACGATATTCTGTAGCCGGGTGTTCGCGTGCGGCCCCATTAGGCGTCCGTCATTCAGTAGCAATATCAGAAAGACCAAGGTGGGCGGAAGAAGTGTCACAGCGACGACCTGTACGAAGAGTACAATCAGCACGAAAGGCGCATGCGGGATCAGTACGACCGCTCCCGCAAGCGCGATGTTCAGGAAGTAGAACAGGTAGAACCAGGGCGCGCTCTTGACGTTGACGTTCAGGCTGTGCGCCCATCCGAAGACTTCTCCGAACGTCCAAGACGAGGCGAGTGAGACGCAGATCGCGCCTAGAAGGCCCGCGCTGAATAGCCCCACAGAAAACAGCGCTCCGGCATATCGCCCCGCCAATGGAACCAGCGCGAGAGCAGCTTCTGATGCTTCCGTGATGTCGAGTCCGATCTTGTGAAGAGTCGAACCGGTGGCGATCATTATGAACGCGGCGCCTAGGCCGGTCATCACTGCGCCGACCGCCGTGTCGATCTTGGAATAGGGTATGTCTTTCTCGTCTAGTTCCTTGTCGACGACCGCGCTCTGTTGGAAGAATATCATCCAAGGAGCGATCGTGGTTCCAATATTCGCCAACACGAGCGTCAGGAGAGCCGTGGTCATGCCGCTCTCAAAGGTCGGAGAGACAATACTGCTAGCTACTAATCCCCAGTCGGGTTCCGCGAGGATCGCGGCCGGTATGTACACTAGGTTCAGGAGACAGAAGAGGAGCGTTATTCTTTCGAAAGTCCAGAAGGTGCCTGTGCCCACCAGCACCATCAGGAAGACAACAACCGCAAAGACCGTTATCGCCTGAGGAATTCCGAAGATGCTGGCGGCCGCTGCCATTCCTATGAATTCGGTCACGAGAGTCAAGAAGTTCACCACCGCCAAGTCCAGCAGCGCGAACCATCCCCAACGTGGACCAAAGCCGTCAAAGATTGCCTCAGCGAGCCCCTTCTTGGTTACCGCTCCCAGACGGACGGTCATCTCCTGAACGAAGAAGGCGAGCACGCAGAAAACTATGATGACCCACACGAGGTTGAATCCGTAACGGGCTCCTGAAACAGCATAGGTTGTGATGCCTCCGGCGTCGTTGTCAGCAACCATCACTATGATGCCGGGTCCGGCGATGGCGGAGAATATGGCAAGCCGTTTCCACACGCGCCGGTAAATGTAGTAGAGTCTCGGTGCGAGTTTCATCCTCGGTTGCCACTTTCAATTTGATTTCGACTTGACTCTCCAACAAGCTTCCATTGGCCGCGCTGGTCAGGCGTGAGGTTACATCTCTTAAGGCTTGTCTAGGAGATTTCGAGCTCGAAATGTTGTCCGGATTTCTCCAGAACTCAGTCGCGGGTTCAGACATGCGTCGATGGAAGAACATTCATCGCGTAGGGCATAAGCAAGACCGAGGCATTGGTTCCACGCGAGCGCCAAGCATAATCCAGCGCTTCCCGCGGTTTCCTGAAAGTCTTGTAGATGACCGGGTTTTGTTTGCCCAGCTTGTCTGAGACTAGGATGATTTCTGCTCGCTTGGCGATCTTGCTCAACGCGTATGTCTTGTGTGCCCCGAGTACGAACTTCTTGCTGAGATTTTGCCTGACTTCTTCGAGACTTGTCGCATTCGTCGTCCAGTTCTCGAAGATTGCGTTGCCGAATCCCTCCGCGCATTCGGCGAGGACTATTACGACACCGCCGTCCTTGACGGCATGAGAGGCGTTCTCGATCGCCTTATGCGCCTGATACAGGTTGATATCTCGCGGATAGCCGCCAGCGCTGGCGATGACGATGTCCGCCGGCTCCTCTACGTGAACCTTCGTGACCCCGTCTACGGTCTTTGAGCAAGCTCGGTGCGCCGCAATTGGATCCCCTGCGAAGGCGGAGATGATACGGTTCTTCTCGTCAAGTGCGACATTGACTACGAATCTCAAGCCGACTATTGCGCCGGCTTCTTCCAGATCCTCACGGACAGGATTTCCATCCGAGACGCCGGGCTCAGCGTTTGGAAGGGTCATGAGGCTATGGTTCCTCTCGATCGTCTCCTTGCCAGCCAGGCCTGGGATTACGGCCTTGTAACCGCCCGTGTATCCCGCGAAATAGTGGACATCCACGTTCCCGATGGCTAGAACATGATCGACATCTAGCAGAGCGGGGTTCACGAGCACTTTGGTTCCCCTGCTTGTTGTTCCAACATACTGTGCTGATTCCGAGCTGTGATCGATCACTTGCGGGATCGAGCGAGCATACGTACCCAGAAGTTTTGTTCTCTCAGCAGGCGTGTGTCTTCGATGTGTTCCGGTACCGAAAATGATTCGGGTATTGCTACGAGAAACGCCCGAGGCCTTGAGCAGTCGCATGACATGCGGGAGGATTCTCCGTGTCGGGCAAGGCCTAGTGACATCGCTAACGATCACCGCCACTCTATCATTTCGGTCAAGAAGCTTTGGCAGAATCTCCGTTTCAAGAGGTGAGGCAAGCGCTTCAGGCACGTTGCGGCCGCGCGGAGCGGATGCTGCAGGTTTCAGGACTCCTAACAATCGGTTCGTTGGAATCTCAAGGCTCACAGAGCCTTTTCCATACTTGAGAGAAACCTGCACTGAATGATCCCAACAGCGATGTGCCACTTCATGGCATCTGATAGGCGTTATGATCAGCAAGACATTGCAGCCGGGTCCGCCGAAGTTGGTTTCGACTCACTCGCTGTGGTTTCGCCCAATAGGTTCGCAAAATCATTAACTAGGCGGCTCAGAGTATCCGCTTGCGAGCGGGAGTACCCGAGGCCAGCTTTCCTGTTGGCGGGAACTAGGTCTAAGGGGTAGAAGCGTACACCGCTGCCCCAGCTTCAGGAGCCTATGGCGTAGGCCTTCGGGGGTTCGAATCCCCCCTCCCGCACCAATTGTGAGATTCAGACAGTGATCGAAGCGGAGTTTGAGCAGAATGTCATGCTATGGGCAAAGCTAACTCGGTGAGAGTCTTGCCCTTTGCGATCAGTGGGCGAACCCCAAGAATGTCAACCAGACTTTGGTCACTGACCACTTTCGTAGATGCCGTCGCTTCGTATGAAAAAGTGACGCGGTAATGAATTAGCTCCGTGTTCTTCGACCCTCTGTACAGAACGGGTGGCTCCCAAGAAATTCGATAGTGATTTGCCTCACCCAAACCCTTGAGAAGATATAGTACGTGCGTGATCTGCCTTGACGGACTGTTCGCTGCGTTTATCGTCTGAAAATAGTTTTCTATTCTTTGAGCCCTTCTAGATGATATTTGGCAAATTTCGGCACTGATACGCTGCTGGCTTGCATTCGTCTCAGCTGGATCATACTCTCTCGCATTCAAAGTCATCAAGAACAGGAAATCGGTCCCCCTCTGCTCTGATACAAATTTCTCCAATGCCTTCACTCGGGATCGGTCAGGGTAGAGGAGAGCCCCTCCGTAATCAAAATTGACCAATTCAAATGGGTACTCAAGCTTCTGTCCAATCACATCTTGGCCTTTGAGAATTATCTGGTTCAGTTCACCTCGCAGGAGTGTCAATTTCGTATGAAGTCCAAGCTGAATTGCCTTGGAAAGAAGTATTGCCTGCTTACGTTCGGGAGCATATGAGTCACCCTTTTCAACCGCAACGATTTTCCCAATGTATTTTCGCCAGTCAAGAATGTCGTAAAGTCCCTCGCTCGGTAGCCCGAAGTACGTTAAAGGCTTCTCGTGACGTGAGTATTGCTGTTTGATGGCTGGTAGATCTACTGCGTTTCGCACGAACCGTTTAGCTGGAGTTGGACTGAAAAGCCTGACCAAGCCTAGTCCTGCGTTGTGAATGCTCGGCGTAGTTCTCGTTGAATCAGCACGATCAGCTCTTGATAGATTCTAGGCTCGTTGATGAAATAGTCTCCGAGGACTCTTACGATTGACTCATATGCTTCGACAGTTTCTCTTGAGAATCCCAGCTCCTTAGTCAAGTCATAGATGCCGGATGGCAAAGTCTTCGAGGTTCCGTAGGAAACAATCACGCCCGTTAAGCGATCAGTTAGCCTATCTGCTGCGACAACGATTCGATCTGCTTTCATTCTTAGTCTGTTCGTCCTGGCAAACGGCTTGCTTTTCTTCGCTTCGTCTTTCGACAGTTGAGCTTGGTAGATCATCTGTGGAACCAATTCCTTAGGAACAGCTTTCCGGCGAAGCTGCATCGATACTTCCCTTAACGTGTTGTCAGCCCTACGGATTTTTTCTTCGGCTCTTAGTTCAGCTGACTGTCTTCCTGCTCTCCTGCTGATCTCCGAAGCTATGTCGACACAAAACTGGTACAAGTTGTACCGAGCCAGATTATCCTTAAAGTCATTCCTGTCAGCGGTTGGTTCTACTCCTGGGTCCAGTATGTGGATTTCACCCATGGCATAACGAGCGCGTTCTGGTGTCACTCTCCATAGGGTGCTTTTCGTAAGCTGGGCATCCCCGATCCGAATGTCGTGGACTCTGTAGGCTAGCCCTGACAAATCCACGGGATTTCCTGCAATTTTGCACTTGACGTTGATCTGTCCTCTACCCAAGTTCATGCAAAACCAAGAATAGGCAATTAGCTCTCTAGAGTCGTCATGCACAGCATAGATAGGCAGGAATTCAGGTTCCCTCACTGAAATTGACTTGTCATGGTACTTCCAGTGATGTCGAAACGGTTTGAAGACTCTCTGGTCATTGACGAGTAACTTCACCGGGAGGTAGTCATCTACATATTGTGCAAGGTTAGCAGCGATTGTCTTGCCGAACTTGAACTTGGGGTGGAATGGCACTGGAGCAATCTGGGAAAGATGAGCTTCGATACGAGCAGGATCCAGCAATTCGGGGCAGTCGCTCCTGACCTTGACCAGCTCGACTGTGGTATAGTGTGCTCCTTTCTTCTCACTGGTAGTCTCAATCTTACTGTACTGATCGACAAGTTGGTTAAGTGGTATGTTCTGATTCTTTGCGCGTAACTCATCGACAGTCTTGAGCATTTCAGCCGAGTTGAACTCCAACTGATACCGTTCAGGAATCCCGATGGGCGAAGTTGTGACGATCATCTTTTCGGCTACCGCAAGACCTGCAGCCTTGCCAATCCCCCGCCATCCCGCATATTCGCCCAAGGACTTTCGTGAGAATCCAAGCTTACGGTACTCGTTTAGGGTGGTTCGATTCATGCCAGTGGCGTTGTCGTGAATTAGAGCTGAACCGGCCTTAACTACGACTTCAATCTTGCAAGGCTCCGGTTTCTTGCTCGCCCGAAGATATTCTCTGATGGCATCATAGGAATTCTGAATGTATTCCCGTAGGACATCGAGCTTGTTAGGATACAAACCACCGGTAAGAGCTTCCAATACATGCCCGTACGCATATTCTTCTCGGGACATACAGTCACTTCGTTTCGGGCGGATCCTTTATTACACCTCAACCAGATATGGTTGTTCCCATGCATGTACTTCTCGTCGAGCCCGACTACTACACACGATACCCACCAGTGGGTCTGCTGAAGCTAGCGACGTATCACAAGATGCACGGAGATACAGTCGAGCTGGTCAAAGGTACGAATAGACCCATCAGATCGCCCGATCTGATCTATGTCACGAGTCTCTTCACTTATGCTTGGAGACCCGTTCACGAATCGGTGAGGTTCTTCAAAGCGACATTTCCTTCTGCACGATTGATACTAGGTGGGATCTACGCTTCGCTTCTACCAAAGCACGCGAAGAAGTCAGGCGCCGACGAAGTACATGTTGGCCTGTTCAAGGACGCGGAGGGACTCCGCCCCGACTACTCACTCGTTCCACAGTGGAATGGCAGCATTGTCTTCGCGTCGCGTGGTTGCACTCATAGGTGCCCGTTCTGTGCTGTGCCGAGGCTTGAAGGAGAATTGAACTCTATCAAGTACACCATCAGACATCTTATTTACCCAACTCACAACAGAGTAATTGTCTGGGACAACAACATCCTCGCGGCTCCTAGTTGGGACCAGATTGTCAAGGAGCTCCAAGACTTCGACCTTACAGTTGATTTCAACCAAGGTCTTGATGCCCGCTTGGTGACAACGACGGTCGCGCGCCAGATATGCTTGTTGAAGACGGATGTGATTCGCCTTTCATATGACTACGAGGCCATGACAGACAATGTCAAGAGGACAATAGAGCTTCTTAGTGAGTCTGGAATCAGAAGAAGAAAGGTCGTCGTCTATACCCTTTTCAACTACACAGATTCACCAGAGGATTTCTTCACAAGAGTCCGAAACCTTCTGCGATGGGGCGTCGTCTGTTATCCTATGCGTTTCGAGCCTCTGGACTCGCTATCCAAGAACCAGTATGTCGGACCCAAATGGACGAATGAGATGATTGAAATGGTGACTGATGCACGTAGAGTCCTTGGTACCAACGGTGCGTTTCCGCCCTACGATGGTCTAGTGAAAAAGTTCGAACGCGCTTCATGTTTTGGAGAGGCATTTGAACTCAGACCGCCACAGCGGAAGAAACTACGCACGCCTAAGAGCCCTCACTTCGCTCAGGAGTTGCTTGCGGTCGCACCTTGCGTGCGTAACCGGAGAGGCTATATTCCTTGAATGTAATCTCAAGGCACTTTGGTTCAAGGGTTCACGAGAAGCCTAGCGCAGGCAGATGAGGACCTGGGTGTCGGAAAACCTTCCTCTCTCTGCAAAGACATGTGCTGAAGAGAGTGTTCTCAGAGCGCCATCGAGGGCACTTTAGAGTTCACTTAATGTTTCCTACTGGTGGAGTGATAACTTGTCGTCAGTATATTCTTAGTTGACGTCTCCTCCGGTCTTCGTTCTCGAGGAACCGCGTGATTTCACGAAAACTCCTAACTCTTATCACATCTTCTGTGAGCGTTTCCAGTCTCTTTGTGCTCAACACAAATCGATAGGCAGCTCCTTCGAAGGCGGCCATTTCGTTTGCATTATCTCCCACGGCAATGGAGAAACCAGCTGATCGCATCAGTGCTTTCACAATTTGCCTTTTCGCAACAACCGTCATGGGTCGAACTGCTCTTCCCGTGTACGATGGTCCCTTCTTCTCTAGGACCAAGCCGAAGGCACTTTTGAACCGAAACCTTTGCAGAAGGGGCCTGCAGGCCTCGACAGGAGAGGACGTTATCAGGTGAATCGAGAACCTTTTCTTGACGAGCCACCGATGGAAATCCTCGAAAGATGGCCTGATCTTGATTTCTGATTCCAAAGTATCCAGAGCACGTTCCATGTTTCGGGTCGATAGTCCCTTGACACCTTTCGCGAATGCCTGACTGAGGAGCTTTATCGCATTGTCGTACGAACCACGTTTGAAGAGGGATTGTCTTTCCCAAAATGTTATCCATGAGTCCGCTCCTGTTATGTGTTGAAGGGCTCTTGCAAGGCTTACTCCGACTGAGCCTAACACAATCGTTCCGTCAACATCCAGGCAAGCCACTTTGCAGCGACTTCTTAGGATCTTCTTCATCACGGTGACGCCTCGTGCCAAAAAATCAAACGGACTTCATGATAACAGAATACCAGCAAATCGCACACGCCTTCTTTGATCTTTCAAGACGGACTGATTCAATGTTCAAGTTCTATGTAGCCATTATAGGGATTCCGATTCCTCTTCTGGCAGCATTGGTCAGTATTCGCGGAGCAACTGCGCTTCCCTCTCTAGATGAGCTGCCCGCCTTGATAGTGGTGGCTCTTCTTGTCGCGGGAGCCGCAGGATGCATGATGTCGGTTATCATTGCTGAGATCAGATTCGAAGCAGTATTCTACGCAAAAACGATCAATCGTGTAAGAGGCTACTTCAGTAGCATACCAGATAAGGACATCGCCCCTTTCTTGGTTCTCCCAACCACAGATGATGTGCCCAGCTTCTACGAAGGACCGGTGCGAAAGGGCTGGCATCTTGGGGTGGGGACTATCTTTCTTGAGATTCTGCTGATGGGGTTCGTGAATTCGTCGTTCCTAGTGCTCGGGTTGCTGAATCTTGAGTCTTTGGTCGCTGGTATTGACTGGTTCGCTTCCCTATCATCAATCCAGCGATTCTGTTCGGGGCTCGTGCTCGTACTTGTCATAACTGCATTGCACATTTTCACGTACTACCTAAGGGCGCATGGACGAGATAAGAAATGGATATCCCAAGGAAAAACACCGCCCACCAAGATGACTGCTCCGACAGCATCGGGCTAACTCTGTTTGAGCATGTTCACTTCTTCCTGTTTTCCCAAATCGAGAGCTTGTTCTTCTGTTGTAGCCGAATCCTCGAGAACCCTCGTCGCCTACCTCATTTCAAACCGCTGTCATACAATTCGCCTGTCAGTCTTGCTATCTGATGAGGGAAGAGGGTTCATGTAAGGGCAGAAAACATCAGAGGCCTATGGCGGGGGCCCCGACGAGCCGAAGGCGAAGTCAGCTTCAGTTCAGGGGTTCGAAATTCCCCTCCCGCACCAGACACAAGGTTCGTGAGGTTACCAGCTCTCACAGACATGCAATCCAGCAGACTATCGGTGGAGAAACAAGACACTGAGATGCTCGTCGGGGGTAGCCAATGCTTGAGCTGGACTGAACTAGCGCGGCTCAGTCTCCCGTGTAGGGAGTCCGTCTACACCATGAGTGATTGAATAGATCGCAGCGATCCGGGGCGCCCTCCAGCGACATCAGCTATTTATGCGAGTTTATGTATTTGCATAGGAACTGATTGACTTGGCAATAACGAGGCAGGTTAAGCGCTACGTCTATCCGGTGCAACTTGATGAAGAAGAACTGAAAGCGCTTGACACTATAGTCGGCAGATTACACAGCTCAAAGTCTCAAGCTATCAAAGAAGCCATCAGAAATTACGCGGACCAGTTGAAGGGAACGGAGATCGTGAGGATTCGCGAAGTGTCTAGGCGCCAAGCCCGCAAGGAGATTCTTGAATTCTTGGAGAAGAGCGAGCGAGCATGGTCCTCGGAGATAGCCGACTCGCTCCGGATCGACCTGACACTCGTCAACAGCATTTTGGAGGAACTCTGGAGTGAAAACCGCGTCCAACCAACAACCTAGTAGGCTCATCGGCGAGCGACTGCGATGCATCGGACGAAAGATATCCAAACCACGCCTCATTCACTACACACACAACCACCGGGCTGTAATGGTAGATGTCGAAGGGTACCCTGCTGTCTGCGAAGTCGTAAGAGAGTGGAGAATCGTTCGGAAGAAACCCTAGTACATTCCTCATCACGATGAGCCTTGCCCTCGTTGACATTGTAGACGGATGCTTGCGACTCGGGGTACGAATCCCCTCCCGCACATTCAGCACTCTTAAGTGGCAACCAGTTTCTTCAAAGTCAGATGTCTGGGCTACGCGATTCCGCGTCATGTCTGCTGGGTTCCGTAACAATCTCGATCAAGAAGAGCAAGTCTCACAGGGTTCGAGCGGGTGATCCCTAATTCCAGACTCCATGATGATTCTCAGGGTTCGGCGCGTCCGGTGGGATAATTGACACTGGGAATTTCAGTCACAAGGTCAAGCTATGAACTCGCGGCGATCTTGGCGACCTGCTCGACGAGTGCTATCTTCTTGGCGTCCCAAATTTCGAGGCCCATTATCTCTTTCTTCTCGTCAAGCTCCAGCACAACGTTAGGGGCAGATTCGTTGATCTCATGACTCGGTCCGTATTGCTTGCGCGGATACTAAACTGCAAGCTTCGAGCATGTTTTGCACTTGCTTGGGACGGGTGATATCTTTACATATCACGTGATACAGAAATGTATCACATGATACAAGATTGTACCGCCTACCGCGTACTAAGGGTGTTCTTGGACTACCCGACGAGGCATTTCCAGTTGAGGGAAATCTGCCGGCTCCTTAAGATGGGGATGCCGTCGGTCAGGAGTCATGTGAGAAAGCTGGAGCGGCAGGGTTTTGTGAGAAAGGAGAAGCGAGGTGTGTACGAGAGCTACGTCTCAACCCGAAACGACCTCTTCAAGCTCTACAAGAAGAACGATGTCCTGCTCAGACTTCATGATTCAGGGCTCGTGAGTTTTCTGGCGGACAAGTTCGTGCCAGACGGCATAGTGCTGTTCGGGTCTGCTTCGAGGGGGGAGGATGTGGAAGACAGCGACATGGATCTCCTCGTAGTTGCGAGGGAGAAGAAGGTTGAGTTGGAAGAGTTTGAGAAGAAGATCAGAAGAAAGATCTCTCTACACTTCGAAGAAAAGATGTCAAACATCCCCAAAGAACTGTTGAACAACATCGTCAACGGGATAGTGGTCTACGGCTATCTGAACCTGTTTGAATGAAGCTGTGGAAAGATTCGCAAGAAGAGGTCAAGAGGATAACGCCTGATAGGCAGATGGCCAAGGCAATACTGAAGATGATCGGAATCAGGATGAAGGCTCTGAAGCTCAAGGACATTGAAGGAGAGAAACCGCGGATGTCTCTCGTTGCGTCTCGGGGATTCGAATCTCCGCCCCCGCACTCCATGGTTGTAGTGTATGTAGCAAACGTTAAGTGAACTCACTGGGGCTGTCGATGCGCATGGCAAACCATATTCCTCTCTTAACAGCTCTTGTTTCGGCGGTCTTCACTGTTCTTCTCTTGTGGCAATACACGCGTAGGAAGAAGAGGCATCAACTCATCTGGACAGTTGCTCTGGCGCTGTACAGTCTAACTGCATTCATGGAGTATCTTGCGAATCCTGACATACTGGGTCCGAGCTTGCCCCTGATCAAGCTCTACTACTCAGGCACAGGACCGATGGTGGGGCTTCTAGGTGCAGGAGTCCTGCACCTTCTCGCATCAAAACGCTGGAGTGACAGCTACCTCGCTTCAGTCCTGGTATTGAGCGCTTTCGTGGTGCTGTTCACCGCTTCCGCGGAGATTCCGTCCGGAAAGATACAGTCAGCATTCAGCGTAGGACTTCCGCAGGGCTTCAGAGCGGTAGTCCTAGAGTTTCCTATGACTGCCCGCATCCCCACGATTATTCTTAACATTACAGGAGCCGTGTTTCTCATCGGTGGGTCGCTGTTCAGCTACATAAGAGATCGAAGCAGGACGTACAACATTCCCCTACTCCTTGGCGGAGTACTCCCATCATTCGGTGGCGCATCACTAGGCTTCTTCAATAACGCGAACATTTTCTTCGAGTTTGAGCTCGCCGGGACTATCCTCCTGTTCATTGGCTTCATACTAAGCATCAGGTATCTCAGTAGAGTCAGTGATCGTCTCCGTTCAACTAAGAGCGCAGGCACACGATGAAGCTAATTTGCGCCAACTGTGCTTGGATGAGCTGGAAGATATCCTACCTCTGGCACAGCGATTCGGCTCGAAGCTAAGCCCAGTCCGACCCATGTTCTCTCTTGGTACGGTATGACGCAAGAAAGCGAGCGTTCGCGGGAGGGCTAGAGTCTTCGGAGGTATCTTTCAACTTCCCAAGGAGTGACCTGCATTCTGTACAAATCCCATTCTCGATGCTTCTCTCTCAGGTAGTTTTCATACAGCGTTTCGCCGAGGGCGTCCTTGACGAACTCGCTGCTCTCCATCTCTTTGAGAGCTTCCGATAGGGATTCGGGCAATGAGACTATGCCTCGTTCTTTCCGTTCCTCATACGTCAACTTGTAGACGTTCAGTTCGGTGGGTTCCGGCGGCTCCGTCTTCTTCAGAATACCGTCGAGGCCGCTCAGACAGAGTACCGCGAACTGTAGGTACGGGTTCCCGGCGGGGTCGGCGCATCTGATCTCAACACGTGCAGCAGTCTTCCGTTTGCCAAAGTTCGGGACTCGAATGAGAGGAGACCGATTCCTGAACGCCCAAGCGACATACACGGGTGCTTCAAAGCCTGGAACGAGCCTCTTGTAGGAGTTAGGCCAAGAAGCAAGTACTCCACATATCTCCCTACCGTGAGTTAGCTGCCCGGCAATGAATTGGAGAGCTGTCTTCGACAAGTACCCTGTGCTCTCGTTGTCATCATAGAACATGTTCTGAGAGCCGTCACTTGTCCACATGCTCTCGTGAACATGCATACCTGACCCGTTCACGTTCGGAAAGGGCTTGGGCATGTATGTGGCGATATAGCCATTTCTAGCTGCAACGGTCTTGGTAACCATCTTCATAGTCGCAGCGCGGTCTGCGGTTGTGAGTGCTTCATCATATCTGAAATCTATCTCGTTCTGTCCGAGTGCTGTTTCATGGTGAGCAAGTTCTATCTCTATTCCAAACGCCTCTGCGGTGTCTGCGATCTCTCTTCTGATATCTTCCGTGAGATCTCCCGGATGCAGGTCGAAATATCCGCCCAAGTCAATTGGCGTAGGCATGGCGTTCGCGTCTTCCTTTACGAGGAAGAATTCTAGTTCTGGAGCACACTTGAATTCCAAGCCAGCATCTTTGCACTTTTGCACGGCTCCTTCAAGAACGAAGCGGGGATCTCCTTCGAACCGCCTGTCTTCAGGCGTGTAGATATCGCAGATGAACCGACATGTCGCCTTCTCCTTGGAACGCCACGGGATGATTGAGAAAGTGGTTGGATCCGGGTAGGCGACGAGGTCCGATTCCTCTATCGGCCTGTATCCAGTGATGGAAGAACCATCGAAAGGTTGGCCGTTCTCAAAAACCGATTCAATATCCTTTGTCCGTATGGAGAGACTCTTGAGGACCCCGTTTATGTCTATGAACTGCAGTCTCGCGAATCTAATCTCATTCTTACGTATCGTTCCCGCGACCCTGTCTACCTCTTCTCGCCAGCTAGAGTTCTTGAAGTCCTTCAATGGCACTCCACTTTCCCGGTCAGGTTCGCAATCCGCCAGAGACTTATCCTCCGAGGGACTATATTGGTATAATTCAATGCCCCGTCTTGTGAGTTTGTTATTGGAATTCGCTACGGTAAGGATTCTATTTCATTCTCGCAGAGACATCCGGTGACCGGTGCCTTGGAGTTTGAGTCGTCGTCTAGATGCGTCTGAAGACGCGACATGAGAAGGATGTAGTGTGAGAGAAGCCGCGGCAGGTTTTGGCCGAATATGTCTTGAGATGGGCAGTCCTTGAGGACTCTAACTCGCAGGTTTGGGAAAGACGAGTTCTCTTAGGCGGAAGTGAGTCTGAAGAACGTCCGCGATTGCTGCGCAGATGACATCTTCGACTGTCAGGGTCACGAGGATGGTTTGCATCACGACTCCTGGAACGTGAAGGATGTATGTTCCAGTCAGGTAGATCCAAGGCGCCTGAATCAAAACCCAGGCCGCAATGGCGGCAAATGCTGGTCGGAGTCTGCGTACGAATAAGCCGGTGAACAGCCCGAGCAGGGCGTTCCCTATTACAATTGTTGGGTCGGATCTCAAGGCGGCCACGTAGGCACCGCCTATGGCTCCCGTCACCAAGCCTGATGCTGGCCCTCCTATGACGCCACCGAGCATTATTGCGACTTGGAAGAAGTGAATCCTGAGCCCAAGCACGAAAGGCACTGACAGAACGCTAAGCGCAACAGCAAGCGCGCTCATGACGGCCGTGAACGCCACCAGCCGACTCGAGTACGTCATAGTAATACCAGTCACTCGATTCGTAATACAAGCCGTATTAAAAGGACTCGGTACGTTAATACTGGCGAACAGTCGGGAACGTAGAAAGCGAGCTCCGAATTGCCGGCAAGGTATGGTGTTGTTGATGGCGAATGTGGAAAGGACCAGCTTCTCAGTGTCGTCCGCACTGCTGAGTCGCTTTGATGATGTCATCCGAAAGATGGGTTACGAGGACAGGTCGCGAGCGCTACAGATCGCGATGACGAACTTCATCACCGAGTACACATGGACAACGGAGAAGGGGCGAGCCGGAGTAGGCGCGGTATTGTTCACCTACAGTCACCGACCCCACGGCCTCCAAGAAGCCTTGGTCGACATACAGCATCAATATCGAGACGTAGTGAACTCCACGACACACATACACCTTGACGAAACAAAGTGCATGGAGATCATTTCTGTGAGGGGCCAAACCGCGAGAATCCAAGAACTCGCCAAGAAACTCATGAAGACTCGCGGTGTGACTCAGCTCAAACTCTCCGTGGTGGATGTCTAGCCGGATCCCTATTCTGCCGTCCAGCGTTTATCGCTTCAAAGAACAGAACCAGAGGATACGCAGACGACAACGAATACTCAGAATAGTCGAAAGGAAGACGCTTCTCTGACAGTAGTAGGCGCAAGCAAGTTGCAGAGGACATCGGCCGATGGACTCGCTCGTCATTTAGCGAGGAGCAGCAGCATGTCTCGTGAATTCTTTGCGGACTGCAATGTACAGGGCAGGAGTATAGACAGCCTCTGCGAGGTTGACCAGGCCGGTCAGGAGAACAATAGCTCTCCCGATCCAGTTCGGGACCCACGAGAGTAAGAACTGCAGGGATCGAGGAAGGACATCCGCAAGATGGGAGAAGTTGAACGGAAAGACGAGGAAAAACCAGAAACCGGCCGCAGTCAATGCCAAGGCGGTGGCTGTCTCGATCGGTCTAGCAATATTCCTGCGGCCAGTGACCGCCCTTACTAGGCTGGCCGCTATTCCCATAGGAACAGGAGCATAGAATAGAGCCATCTCTGATGGTCCGAAGGCTGAAGTGAAGAACCCCGTCTGCAGTATCTGGTGG
>Ga0315314_1001709_pt1 | contig 19076 bp, 17 predicted proteins | sample TDP9_MG_FD_203631 | JGI IMG/M metagenome (GOLD analysis project Ga0315314, IMG submission 203631) | Freshwater sediment microbial communities from Lake Towuti, South Sulawesi, Indonesia - TDP9 | ecosystem: Environmental > Aquatic > Freshwater > Lake > Sediment | place: Indonesia: South Sulawesi... | reverse complement strand
CTGAGTGTAGTCGGTCCGTGCCCCTCAGCTCCCCCTTCCGCCTTCAGGCCGGACTGGTCCACGCCCTCCAGGATTCCTCCCAGCAAGGGCATTGCTTCATGCCTAAGGACCGCTTGCTCGACTACGCTGGCAGGCTGTTGGAGTGCGAAGACGAGGAATCCCTCCAGACGGCCTACGATGCACTGGTCGCCGGTGAACGCCTGGTGGTGGAACAGCGAGTGCAAGTTCGTTCCGCCCCCGGCCAGCCGGGCGAGGGAACCACCGACGCGGTCTACCTCCCGCGCCTGTGGCGCGCCGAGAGAGAGGTCGCTCGCCACCTCCGCAGGATCAAGGCCGCCGAGCCCAGGGCCAGGGCTGCCGCGCACTCACTTGAACAGTGGCTGCAAAGCGATCGCCGGATCGGTGCCGCCTCCCTCTCCGACCAGCAGGCCGAGGCGGTCCGGCTGGCCTTGACCGACAAGCTCCTGGTGCTCACCGGCGGCCCCGGGGTGGGCAAAACCACGGTCACCCGGGCCATCGTCGAGCTTTTCGAGGGATCGGAGTGCAAGGTGCTCCTCGCCAGCCCCACCGGCCGGGCAGCCAAGCGCCTCTCTGAGGTCACGGGGCGGCCCGCGCAGACCATCCATCGGCTATTGGAGATTGACCCGCTGGCCTGGCAGTTCCGACGCAATGAACAGCGGCCCCTGGAGGCCGACGTGGTGATCGTGGATGAGGCCTCCATGCTGGACATCGAGCTGATGTGGTCACTGGTCCAGGCGATCCCAGACAAAGCGAGGCTCATCCTCGTCGGAGACGTTGACCAGCTCCCCTCCGTGGGCCCGGGCCTGGTGCTGCGGGACCTCATCGAGTCCCGGGCGCTATCGGTGGCCAGGCTCACGGAGATCTTCCGCCAGGACCGGGAAAGCCAGATCGTGATGAACGCATACCGCGTCAACGCAGGCCAGATTCCCCAGTTTCACCTTCCCCCGCGGCCCGGCGATGACTGCACCCTCATCTCCGAGCCAGACCAGGAGGCGCTCATCCGGCAAGTAATGAAGCTCGTGGGAGACGAGCTGCTCCGGGACGGATTCGAGGCCGCCGACATCCAGGTGCTCACACCCATGAACAAGCGAAGCCTTGGAACAGCCCGGCTCAACGTTGTGCTCCAGAAAGCCCTCAATCCCTCCCAGCCCGGAAGGCACGAGCTGAGGCGAGGCGAGAGATGCCTCCGCGAGGGCGACCGCGTGGTGCAGACCATCAACAACTACGCCAAGGAAGTCTTCAACGGAGATGTCGGCACCGTGGTGGCCATTGACCCCGCGGCAGGCAGGCTCGCGGTGCAGTTCTTTGACGCTACCGCGTGGTATGGATATGATGAGCTGGATGAACTCGAGCTAGCCTATGCGCTAACCGTGCACAAGGCCCAGGGCAGCGAGTATCCCGCGGTGGTGATGATCTGCCACACCAGCCAGCACTTCATGCTCCAGCGAAACCTCCTCTACACCGGGCTCACCCGCGCCCAGCGCAAGTGCGTGCTTGTTGGCAACCGGCCCGCCATCTGGACCGCCGTCCACAACAACCGCCAAGCGCGGAGGTATACGAGGCTGAGGCAACTCTTGGCCGCCTAAGACCTCGCCCAAGAACCGTAGGAGCGACCCTCAGTGGTCGCCCGCTTGCGGGAGCCCGCAGAGGGGCTCCCCTACGATCCGAATTGCCTCGTGAGATAGTCAGCAGCGTTTTGGTGGAGCATCACCTCCCAATTGGGTATAATGTAGAGGGCGGTGTAAGGACACGACCAGGGGCTGCGACTACTGAGCTGCATGCCCATTCTGGTTCGTGCTGGTGCCGGCGGATAGCGCGGTCGGGCACCCCCTTCAGGCGCAGGAGACGGGCGGAGCAAAGGGGGAACCCATGGGCAGCGGGAACTCGCAATGGCCGGCGGAAGCGTCCGGGACGATCGGCTACCGGACCGACGGGCGAGAAATCACCGTTGGCTACTGCCAGAGGTGCAAGGCCGGCGTTGGTCGGCCCGACATCCAACTCAAGAGATGTCCAAACTGTGCCCGGGACGTGTGTGCCGACTGTCGCGTCTTCGAGCGCGAGATCGAAACCCATCTCTGCCGCGACTGCTTCAGGGTCAGGCGCTCGGCGAAGAGGGCCCGCCACCGATCCGCTCGCTACCTTATTCTGGTAGCCGCCAGCGCAGTTGCCATCCTGGTCGGCAGATTCGTGGCGTTGAGGACAGCTTGGACCTCCATCTGGCTTCTGGCGGCACTGCTGTGCGCGGCGGGGATCATCACCTACGCGTGGCAAGTCGGATGCCGTCACGTCTGCCCCTCCTGCGAGGGACGAGCTAGGCTCCGCGGCCGAAACGGCAGCTTCCTCGAATACGAATGCCTCATCTGCAGACAGGTATGGATGGAGTAGCACCCCGCCTGCATTGAAGCCTCTTCTTGCTTCGGTAGCGTGTGGCTAGATCGCCTCTGGGGGCCGCCACCCCGGTCCGGCCACGGCGGACTTAGGGGCTGCCGAAGCCAATGCAGACATTGCATGGCGAAAGCAAAGAACGATCTAAACGACCTCTCCGGCCGCGAGTGGATCAAGTTCACTCGCACCTGGTTCGTATGCAATTCGCCCCGCTACTGGCGCAACCGGGACACCGAGCTTCACCCCGCGCGCTTCCCCGAGGAGATGGTGGCCGAGTTCCTCCAGTTCTTCACCAAGCGCGGCGGCGCGGTGCTCGACCCCTTCCTCGGCTCCGGCGCAACGCTGGTCGCCTGCGCCGAGAACGGCCGGGTCGGCGTCGGCGTGGAGCTGAACGACCGCTATGCCAAGACAGCCGAGCGTCGCAGCAGGAACCTGCTCACACCTCAGTTCGTGATAGCAGGTGATGCGCGGTTTGTCGGCCGCCCCTCTTTCTGGCGACCGCAGCGAGCTGATCTCCAGGCCGCCGGCATCGCGTTCTCCCGCGGCCTCCCGCAGTTCGACTTCGCCATCACCTCGCCGCCTTACTGGAGGATGCTTCGCACCACTCGCGGCGGCGTCTTCTCCAAGCACAAGCAGCGCGCTGCCCGCGGCCTGGCTACCACCTATTCCGATGATCCCAACGACCTCGGCAACATCCCCGACTATCGCCAGTTCATCTCCGCCCTGGGCAGAGTCTTCGATGGCCTCGGCAGGTGTGTGAAGGAGGGGAAATACCTGGTCGTCGTGGCCCAGAACCTGCGAGACCCGGCGGGAGAGGTGCGGCCTCTGGCCTGGGACCTCGCGCGGCGGATAGAGAAGCCGCGCCGCGGCCGCTGGCGCTGGCAATTCCAGGGCGAACGCATCTGGTGCCAGAACACCAAGCCGCTGGGCATCTGGGGATACCCGCGGATCTTCGTTCCCAACTACCATCATCATTACTGCCTCATCTTCAGAAAGCGCAGCTCAGGCTCGTAGGAGCGACATTTGGCTAGGTCCGCTACACGCGGACCGTCATGGCGGCCTGCAAGGCCTATCCACTTGTCGCGAGACGCGTTTGGCAGGCTCCCAAGCTTGACACCTCCCCGGCCGGCTTGCTACAATGCCGCCTGCGTTGACCTGAGGGGTAAATGTAGATGCCTGTGAATCTGGAAAGGCTGCGCAGCCTCTCGCCTGGCCTGGCACAGTTCCTGGACTTTGAGCGCGAGCTCGAGCAGAACATCCTCCAGGAGGAAGAAGATCGCGCGCGAGACTATGAGGATGAGAAGCGCCAGCGAGAGAAACGCGCCCGCAAGAAGCGCCTCAAGAAGCTGCGCCAGACGCAGCAGGAGTAGCTGCTGCGCGCGGCTCGCGGGCACCGCATACCTGATAAAGGAGGTGAGCCCCACACATGCTACTCTGCGAAGTAGCGTCCCTACGTAGCAGGAGTCCGTGGGGCTCGTTTCGCAATCGGCGCGGTGAACGAGGAAGCCTACAATCAGCTCGAGGCCCTCTTCCGCCTCTTCCGGGAACACGTTCTCCACGAGCTCAAGGTGGAGGAACCCTCCTTCAAGCTCCACCTCCAGCGCGCCCGGCCCGCGCCCCCAGCCAGATTCCCCGGCCAGGGATTGCCTCGTCGCCCCCGTCGGGCTTTGCCTCCAGGCCCTGAACCTCCCTCCAAGGTCAGGGGCCGCACCGTCGCTGTCCGCTCCCCTCTCATTGGCGTCTTCTACCGCGCCCCCGCGCCGGAGGCGCCTCCTTTCGTGGAGATCGGCGACACCGTCCAGGAGGGACAAACCGTCTGTGTCGTGGAAGCAATGAAGGTCTTCAATGAGATCAAGGCCGAATGGCGCGGCAGGGTGATCGCCATCCCCGCGGAGAACGGAAAACTCGTCCAGACCGGAGAGCCCCTGGTCGTATTAGAATTCTTAGAAGAGGATCGAGAGCAGAGGGAGAGTTGATGGCTGAGCGGCCCCTATACATTGGTATCATCGGCTTCGGAGCGGTCGGCTCTGGGACCTACAAGACCTTGCTCGATAACCAAGAGAGCATTGACCGCAAGGTCGGCCGGGCGGTGCGCGTGAAGCGCATCGCGGACATAGATTGGTCGCGGCCCCGCCCGGTGGAGGTAGAGGTGCCTCCGGAGCTGCGGTCGGAGCAGGCGGCCGCCGTGCTCCGCGATCCGGAGATCGCCATCGTGGTGGAGGCCATCGGCGGCGCCGACCCCGCCTGCGACTATGTCCTGCGGGCCCTCCGCGCCGGCAAAAGCGTCGTCACCTCCAACAAGGAATTAATCGCTCGCCACGGCAAGGAGCTCTTCGATGCCGCGGCCGAAAGAGGGGTTGATCTCGCCTTCGAGGCCAGCGTCGGCGGCGGCATCCCCATCGTGCGCCCTCTCAAGAGCTGTCTCGCAGGCAACCGCATCACCCGCATCATGGGAATCGTCAACGGCACTACCAACTTCATCCTCACCCGCATGGCCGAGGACCGAGCAGAGTTCGACGACGCCCTCAAGCAAGCCCAGCAGCTCGGCTACGCGGAGCCAGACCCCAGCGATGATATCGAGGCCTTCGATCCCGCCTTCAAGCTCGCCATCCTGGCCTCCATCGCCTTCGAAACCCGCGTCAAAGTGGAGGATATCTATCGCGAAGGCATCACCCGCCTCGCGCCCCGCGATATGGAGTACGCGCGCCAGTTGGGATACACCATCAAGCTCCTCGCTATCGGTGCCGAGGTGGACAATGCCCTCCAGCTCCGCGTCCATCCCACCCTCCTGCCCCTGGGCCACCCGCTGGCCTCCGTCAGCGGGCCCTTCAACGCCATCTTCGTCCATGGCAGCTCCGTGGGCGAGGTCATGTTCTACGGCCAGGGCGCGGGCCCCATGCCCACCGGCTCCGCCATGGTGGGAGACATCATTGATGTGGCGCGCAACATCCGCTCCGGCGCCACCGGCCGGGTGGCCTGCACCTGCTTCGAGGAGAAGCGAGTGCTCCCCATCGAGGAACTGCGCACCCGCTACTACATGCGCACCCAGGTGGCGGATCGCCCGGGAGTCCTGGCGGCCGTCGCCAAGGTTTTCGGCGAGGAAGGAGTCAGCCTCGCCTCCGTGCTCCAGATGGCCGCCTCCGGAGAGGCCGCCGAGATCGTCTGGCTCACCCACCCGGCCCAGGAGCGCCAGATGCGCCGCTCCCTGGAGCGCATCGCCGCGCTCCGGGAGGTGCACGAAATCAGCAGTTGCATCCGCGCCGAGACCTAGCAGCGAGGCCCTGCCTATGACTCCCACAGTCGGCTGGCCAGGCATCATCGCAGCCTATCGCGAGTTCCTGCCGGTCACGGAGGAGACTCCCATCGTCACCCTGCGGGAGGGCCATACTCCTTTGTTGCTGGCCCCCGCTCTGCGGGAGCGCATCGGCCTGCCCATTCCGCTCTACCTCAAGTACGAGGGCGCCAATCCCACCGGATCGTTCAAGGACCGCGGCATGACCGTGGCCGTCTCCAAGGCCCTGGAAGAGGGAATGCAGGCCGTCATATGCGCCTCCACCGGAAACACCGCGGCCTCCGCCGCAGCTTATGCCGCAAAGGCGAGAGTGGAGTGCATCGTGGTCGTCCCCCGCCAGTGGATCGCCATGGGCAAGCTCGCCCAGTCGGTGATGCACGGGGCCAGAGTGGTGGCCATCGAGGGGGTCTTCGACGACGCGTTCCGCATCGTGGTGGAGATCACCGCCAACTATCCCATCCAGCTGGTCAACTCCATCAACCCTTATCGCATCGAGGGGCAGAAGACCGGGGCCTTCGAGATCTGCGACAGCCTGGGAGATGCTCCCACCTATCACGCCATCCCGGTCGGCAACGCCGGCAACATCACCGCCTACTGGAAGGGCTACCAGGAATACCGCAAGGCCGGCCGCACCCGCCGCCTGCCCAAGATGCTCGGCTTCCAGGCGGAGGGCGCCGCGCCGATCGTGTGCGGCCATCCCATTGCCGACCCCCAGACCATCGCCACCGCCATCAAGATCGGCAACCCCGCCAGTTGGAAGGGCGCGGTGGCCGCGCGCGACGAATCTGGGGGGCTGATTGAGGCAGTCACCGACGACGAGATCCTCGAAGCCTACAAGTTACTGGCCAGCATCGAGGGATTGTTTGTCGAGCCAGCTTCCGCCGCCTCGGTCGCCGGGGTGGCCAAGCTAGTCCGCCAGGGCTACTTCGACCGCCAACTCGACGCCGGCCTCCCCGAAGACGCCTCCCTCGTCTGCCTCCTCACCGGCCACGGTCTGAAAGACCCCGACCGCGCCATCGCCTCCGCCGAAGAGCCAGCGGTGGTCGAGCCCCGCACCGAAGAAGTCCTGAAGCTGCTCGGCCTCCGCGAATCGGTCCTCGTTCCATAGCCTGGACTTCTCGCGGGCCACACCCATGCTTCCCACGGGAGGGGTAGGCATCGGAAAGGGGAGGGTGTCCCTCCCCTTCCGAGTTGCACCAAGCCTCACAGATTGCACCCACGTGTAGGGCGGGCGTGCCCTACAACTCCCCAAACCTCCCCGCCGCCAGCTTCTCGTGATACTCCATGATGAACGGGTAATGCCCGCAGCTATAGCACCGGCATTCCGCCACCGGCTCGCTCCGTTTCGGCAGCTCCAGGGCCTCGCGCCGGAACGACCGGTAAGCCGGAGACCGCCAGATCTCCCGAAACCTCTGCTCGATCACGTTCCCCATCACCCGCGAGCACCCACAGCAGGGATTCACTCCGCCGTTCGCGTTCACCCGGCAGAAGAACTGGCCTATGTAGCAGGGAATCTTCGCGAAGATCTTCTTCGTCCAATAGGTCTCCCGCGGCCGGTCGAAGAAGCTGGCCGCGTTCGTCGTCTTCCCTGCACCACGCATTATCGCGTCGGCCTCCGCCACCTGCCTCCTCGCCTCCTCCCCTTCCTCGGGAGAGAGCGCCAGGCCAGCGCTCGCCGGATTGATGCCAAGTGAGACGAACTCCAGGTTGTCGAGTCTCAGCTCCGTGGCTTCCTCCGCCAGCCGGCCAAGCTCGCGGTAGTTGGCTTTCTGTACCACGATGGTTACTCCTACAAACGGCACGGTGGTATTGCGCTGCTCGCGCAAGCGAACGACATATCCCAACATCTCCATGATCCTGCTGCGCTCACCCATTGGCGCGCGCGTAAGCGCATGGTGAGTCTCATCGCTGCCAGCGTTGATGCTCACCCGCAGAAAGTCCAGCCCCATCTCCACAAGCTCTTCGCACACCGACTCCGTCAGCCGGCTCCCGTTCGTGATCAGCACGGACTCCATCCCCAGTTCCTTCACCAGCCGCAGCATGGGCATCGCCTCGGGATGGAGCATCGGCTCCCCGCTCCCACACACCTCGATGCGCCGCGTGCCGAGCTGGTGGAGATCTCTGAGCAGCCGGTCGAAGTCTGCCCAGGGCAGAACGGTCTTGCGCGGCTGCGGCGGCAAAAGGTGCGAGTGCGCCCAGCACATCGCACAGCGGTAGTTGCACCGCTCGTCAATCCCCACCTGCACCCACCAGGGCCCCGGCCGCAGCGCCCGACCAGCACGCAGCCGCCTCCACACAAACCAGCGTCTGATAGCTCGCCTGGCAAGCCTTGCCGGAAGCAAGCAGGTTCTCTTCAGCCCCATGCCTGCTGTCTTTCTCTTCCGCCATCCCACATCCCTTTCCACTCAGCCCATCTGCCCTAACAGGGACCGCCAGAGAGAGGAACTTCGGGGCTGCGAACCGAAGCATCGCTTGAGCGATAGGCCAGAAAGTAGCATGACACACCTGCTCCTCGAAACCAACCTGCCTGGTGTGCCCCTTCTCACCCGCGGCAAGGTGCGCGACATCTACGACCTCGCCGACCACCTCCTCATCGTCGCCACCGACCGCATCTCCGCCTTCGATGTCGTCATGCCCAACCCCATCCCAGACAAGGGCCGCGTCCTCACCGCCATGTCCCTCTTCTGGTTCGCCCTCACCAAGGACATCGTCGAGAATCACCTGGTCACGGCCGATGTCAGCCAGTACCCGCAAGAGCTGCGGCCACACGCCGACCTCCTAGCCGGCCGCAGCATGTTGGTCAAACGCGCCCAGGTGCTGCTGGTCGAGTGTGTTGTGCGGGGCTATCTTGCCGGTTCGGGGTGGCGGGAATATCGCGAGAAGGGGACAGTCTGCGACATTGCACTGCCCCAGGGTCTCCGCGAGAGCGATAGACTGCCGGAGCCGATGCTCACACCCACCACGAAGGCGGAGTCGGGGCACGATCTGCCCCTATCACCGTTGCAGGCCACGGAGATGATCGGCGAAGACGCCTACCGCGAAATCGAGTCCCTTGGCCTCGCCCTCTACCAGCGAGCCGCAGACCATGCCCGCCAGCGCGGCATCATCATCGCCGACACCAAGTTCGAGTTCGGCTGGCACGAGGGCCGGCTGATCCTAGTGGACGAGGTCCTCACCCCCGACTCCTCCCGCTTCTGGCCAGCGGATGAATACCAGCCAGGACGCCCGCAGAAGAGCTTCGACAAGCAGCCGGTGCGAGACTACCTCGATTCCCTCGACTGGGACAAGCGCCCCCCCGCCCCCGAGCTGCCGCCCGAAGTGGTGGAAGGAACTAGGAAACGCTACCTCGAGGCCTTGCGACTCTTGACAGGGCGGGGCCTAGAGTGATCCGGAAAGCTAGACGCCCCGCCCCAGAGCCTACGCAACCAGGAGGCAACCGATGACCAAACCAGAGAGACTTTCCGAAAATCCACCCGCCGAGCCGCAGGCCCCCACCATTGGCGTCTTCGCCACCTGCGACCCGCGGATTGACGCGCCTTCGCGCCGCCGCGCCGCCAACATCGTCGAGATGGTCGCCAACGTGGTGGCCAAAACCGTCTCCCTCCCCGGCAGCGCGCCAGTGCGCGTCGTCTACTCGCCAGTGTTAGTAGACGGCGAGCGCCAGGCCGACGCGGTTGCCCGCCAGTTCCGCGCCGAAGGCGTAAGTGTCCTCATCTGCGCCCCAGACACCTGGGCCTTCCCACAACTCGGCCTCATCTCCCTCCTCTCCCAGTTTCCCAAAGACACGCCCATCAACCTCACCTGCGGCAACTCCGGCCCCAAGCCCGGTGTCGTCTTCACCCATGCTGCCCACGGCGCCATCTCCCAATACGGCCGCCTCATCCACATCAATGTCGGCACCTGGCCCGACACCGGCGAACGCCCCGAAATGACCCAGCCCACCGCCGACGCACTCATTGACTGGACCTTCGCCGCACTCACCTATCAGGCCCTCAAGGGCCGCCGTGTCGTGATCCTCGGCCACGACTCCATGGGAATGGAGACCGCCCTCGCCCACATCATCCCCACCCGCAACACCTTCGGCCTCGAGATCACCCGCCTCGACATGAAGCTCCTCTCCGACATGCTCAGCAAGCAATCCTATGACAAGCAAGAGCTTGCCGGCCTCCGCGCCTGGCTCGACAAGCACCTCGGCGACCGCATCGAGCTGCGCAGTGACGACGACCGCGCCCGCTTGGATCAGAGCCTCGCCATATACCTCATCGTGCGCGACCTCATGGCCGACCTCAACGCCGTCGGCGGCGGCTTCATGAGCCAGCTCGAATGGGGCTCCGACACCCGCGGCCTTCCCCTCCCCGTCGCCGACATCATGGAGTCCCTCTTCAACTCCACCTTCGATCACCGCGGCCCCAAGCCGCCCCTCCCCTACGCCACGGAGGCCGACGTGCAAGGCCTGCTAACCATGCTCTTCTTCACCTACCTTACAGGCGGCAGCCCGCCCCTGTTCATGGACTTCCGCAAGGTCTGGGAGCCCTGGGAGATCAACGCCCTCGCCGAGCGGCTCGGCCTCGCCTCCGTCGAGCCCGACGCCCTCTGGCGGCGAAAGGGCCTCGTGGACGGCGACAACTCCGGCTCCGCCTCCCTCGACTGGGCCGCCGCCCCCGGCGCCTCCGTCGAGGAGATCATGGCCGGCGTCTCCCTCCCCCTCGCCGATCCCGGCTACTTCCCCGGCCTCGGCAACTCCGTCACCTTCGTCTCGCCCGGCGGCATCGAGGGCATCGCCGCCCGCCTCGCCTACTCCGCCCCCGCCAACCTCTTCTCCCTCACTTGGGACGAGGCAGTGACCGTCTTCTTGCCAGACAAGCTAGCCCAAGCCGTCTGTCAGACCTCCACCCCAACCTGGCCCCACACCTTCGTGGTCCCCAAGTACGCCACCATGGGCGAGTACAAGCAATACGCCCCCGCCAACCACTTCCACATGACCTGGGGACTCAAGCCCGCCCGCCTCCAGTTCTGGATGGATCTCGCCGGCGTCCTCTCCCTCACCCCCTGGCAGGCCCGCCCCGGCTACATCGAAGGCACCGACCGCCCCCAACCCCTCCTCCACCTCCTCAACGGCGGCGAAACCACCGCCAAGCTTCTGCATGCTCGCTCCCATCCGTAGGCTGTCAGGGGAGGGGGAGGCATCGGAAGGGGGAGGGTCCTCCCTCCCCCTCCGAGTCGCAGCCAGCGTCACGAACTGCACCCACATGTAGGGCGGGGCATTCTCCGATGCCCCGCCGGCATCGGCTATGCACTCCCACTGTCATTCTGAGCCGAAGGCGAAGAATCCATTCGCGAACGGTTTGCGTCCGCCGCAGGCGGACGGTTTCCTCTGAAATGGATCCTTCGCTCCCGCTCAGGATGACACGTGCGCCGCGCTCACGATGACAGCCGCCCGTTCGCCGTTCTGTAGGGCGGGCATGTCGCCCGCCTCGGGCGGGCGCATGCCCGCCGCAATCCCTGGCAGGAGACAAGCTCCTGGCCTGCGAATCCTATGTTGCCTTTGTGGTCCGGTTTGGGGGCCGACGGAAGCGAGAGATATGAGAAAACGTAACCTTGCGAGATCTGAGGGAGAGGTCAAGACACGTCTCATACTGAAGCGCGTTCTTGAGCGGAGAGGCTATGAGGTCTATGTGGATGTCAGAGCCTCCGATGTCCTGGAACCAGCATGGGTTGATCTAGACCGGGATGAGAGTTACTGTCTTAGGACGATGCACTTCGACTGCGTTGTGGCTCAGGGCGCTCGTCTGTCTCCACAATTCGTGGTCGAGTTCGATGGTCCGCACCACCGTGAAGATGCTACTGCTGCTCGTCTAGACGCCGTCAAGAACAAGTTCTGCCAGGATGGCGGCCTGCCGATCGTGAGGATAACCTCTCGCGAATTGGAATCGAATGAGAAGGTTGAGCTGCTCGACTGGATGCTTGAGAGGTGGCTAGCGTGGCAGAAGGAGGACCCAGAGATTTGCCGAGAGATAGCAGAGAAACTGCGGCAAGTTGACCCCGTGCGGGCGCAGAAGATGATTGACTCATGGAACGCTTCGCTGGATCCGGGCTTCATTTTTGACCTGCGACACCCATACCCCGCGATACTCACCGTCGCGCACAGATTGCATCGCCTCGGTGTCATAACTTTGCGCGCGAGTGACCAAGTTGTAGCTCGTCTCACAGCGACAAGGAAACCGGAACAGCTGGCGCAGTGTATTGCCTCCCCACGACGAGGGGGACCTGTAGGTGCTGACTCTCGATACCTTGACTACGAAGCGCAAGTCAGGCCATGGGAGGGCTCGATTGGCCAAAGCGGCGGCCCTGTGCTCTACAGAACCGAGCAGCGCGTGCAGTGGCGGTGGGCGCTGCCGGTGGGATGGGAAGCCCCTCCCATCGTGGCCGCGGTCCCCGAAGGCGTCAAGCTCGAAGGGCCGCGGGAGTGGGACTTGTGGCTGACCGCGCAGGAGCATCTTTGGTCGTCCGAGCTTCCTGGGGCGCTGAGTCATCAAATCGCGGACGGCCTGGCAGAGTATCTTGTCTTGCGAGACGTCGAGCAGTGGGCAAAGGAACACTGGGCGACTAGCTCGTAGGCCAGGAACTCCGTCTCCTGCCCGGGCCGCGAGGGCGAGATGGCGGGCATTGGTATGCCCGCCCTACAGCAAACAACCTGCCTTGCTATCCGTTCGGCAGGAGCTCGCCTCCTGCCACTACCCGGCGATCTGCTGCTGGACGGTGCACGTCCGCCTCGCCAGCCGCGAGATGCGAGTGTCCGTGTATCCCACCACCATACTCGAAATCCGATCGTGGAGCGGCGCGATCCACCTCTCCGGCAGCGCCTTCGCACCAAGAATCGTCCCCATCACCGACCCGGCCGTCGCGCCGTTGCAATCCGTGTCCCACCCACCCATCACCGCGATCGTGATCGCCTTCTCGTAATCGCCGCCAGAGTGAAGCAATCCCATGATTACCACCGCGGCATTATTGATCGTGTGCACCCCGTGGTAGTGCCCGTACTTCTCGTTGATCCGCTCCCACGTGGCCTGCCAGTCCGAGTCCTGCCCGCACCAGTGCACTACATCGAGCACGGCCTCCCGCAGGCGGCAGTTCCGCGGTATCTCAGACAGCCCGATCTCGATCAGCTTGCGGAGATGGCCGGGCGAGGCAGGAGCAAGCTCCTGCCCAACAGGCAAGAAGGCGGCGGCCAGCAGCGCGGCGAAGAACATCTCGCCATAGATCCCGTTCTTCGTGTGCGAGAGCGCGGCGTCCCGCCAGGCCAACTCCGCCGCCAGCTCCGGCCGGCCCGGGCAGGCCCACCCCATGATGTCCGCCCGTATCTGCGCCCCGATCCACTCCCGGTACGGATTGCAAAACGCGGCGCTCTCCGGCGGCTCCATCTCATTCACCAGATTGCGGTAGGCCACCCGCTCCGCCGTGTAAACACAGTGATAAGGCAGCCGCTCCAGCCACGTCCGCCCCACATCCGCAGTCGTGAACCCAGGCCCATATCTCTCCAGTAGGTGCAGCCCCAGAATCGGGTAATCCATATCATCATCCCGCGCCATGCGCGTGATGTTCCCGCGGAGCTGGCCGTCATCAGGTCGAGGATAGAAGATTACCTCCGAGCCTGACTCCGCCTCGCCCCAGAACGCGAACCCTGCCGGCAGTTGCTCCACCCGCGGCCAGTAGTCGCTGAGGGGCCAGCCGTCGAGCGCCCGCAGCGCGCGCTCGATCTTCTCCCGCCGCCACCCCTCGCATGGCTTGCCCAACAGGCACCCCGCGCTTCGCCCCAGCCAGGCCCCCAGCGTCCGCTCAGACAGCAACCGCTTGCCTTGCCTCCCCCTCAGCCGCCGCGGCCCCTCCGGCCGCGCCGCGCGGATCCCCGCCAGATCAGAGGGCTCATTGTAGAGGAACTCAGGCCGCCGGGGCAGACCGCCGAGCATACCCGCGATCTCACTGCACCGCTGCTTCCTTTCCTCGGCGGCCAGTCCGACGAGCCCAGTCAGCAGCCGCGCCGGCCCCGAGGTGTCATAGCCCTCCTCCTCCAGCGCGCGCAGCTCTTCTCTGAGATAGCTCTCTGTTGGAGGCCCGTCGGGCACCTGCTTGATCCCCCTTCACTCTACTGGCAGTATGAGCTTGTCGCCGACTCCCAGCAGGTGGTAGCGTTGAGCCGCATTCTCGATCCCGGAACGCACCGCCTGGGGATCGCCCACACACCAGTAGAAGTCAGAGTCATAGGTCCCATAGTGACAGGGGATGATGTGCCGCGCGCGGGTCGCATTGGCCAGCCGGATCGCCCCCTCCGTGTCTAGCATATGCGGCGCAATCGGCAGCATCAGCACATCCATGTCGCGGAACTCCAGATGCTCTTCCAGTAGCTCGGTGTCCCCGGGATGCCAGATGCTGAGCCCCGCCACCTTGATCAGAAACCCACAGCAGTCCCCTCGCCAACTGTGAATGGCGTCCTCCTCATGAGAGGCGACAGTAGGGACTACAGTGATCCCCGCGACCTGGATCGTCTGGCCATAGCGCGCAATGCGGATACGCTCTTGCGAGACCCTCAACTGGCGCAGCTTCGCCGCCGTGCGTTCTGTTCCTACGAACAACGCACGCGTCTTGGCCGCTAGCTCTTGTATGGTCCGGCTCCCCGCGTGGTCTCCATGATCGTGGGTCACCAGCACCAGATCGGCGCGATCTATGCTTCGGGCGCGGATGGGTAGTGGCACCAGCAGCGGAAGACCAATCTCCGAGGTCACCGGGTCGCGGTCATCGTTCAGCTCGATCACCGGGTCTATCAGCATCACCCGCCCCGCAGCATTGATCGCAAACCCAGCCCCTCCCAGCCACCAGATGGTCACCGCAACCGCTTCGAGGTCTGTCAGCTCTTTCGGATCGATCACACCCATTTCAGTCCCTCGCCCATATTGTGCTGCAATTCACCCCACAGCATGAGAGTCCTTCTCCGGCCTTCAACTATCCGGCCCTCGCCGACGAAGGACACCCCAGCACTAGCGGCGAACCTCTCCCCAAAGGCCGAGGAGCGCATGCCATGAGGCCCACTCATCTCCCGCAAGCCTACAACTTCCTGTCACGCAAGTTCCTCCCTCAACTCATCTATGGCTCAGGCCGGGTGCGCGCCTTCCTGCTCTGTCTGGAGCCAGGCCAAGGGCTCCCACCGCGAACAGACCCGGAGGAGCTAATCTGCTATGTGATCGAGGGCCGCGCCATGCTGACCATTGGCCAAGAGAGCTTCCCCGTCTCTGCCGGCGACTTCGCCGCCGCCGCCCCCGGACAGCTCCGCGGCATCCAGGCACAAGACCGCGTCGCCGCGCTCTGGGTCCATGTGAGCGCACAAGGCCACACCGATGCCTGACCGGAAACGAAGAATCGGCTTCGTCGGCTGCCCCCCAGAGGAGACGCTGGCTCCCCGTCGCTCCCAGGAGCTGATTGACCTCGACAATCTCCTCCCAGGCGTCCAGCCCCGCAGCGAGTCACTCCTCCCGCGAACCACCTGCCGCATCATCCGCCGCATCCTCGACAACACCCTCGCGCTCGATCTCGACGAGATTATCATAGACCAGGGCTTTGGCAAGTGCGATGCCGCCCGCGGCCTCGCCGAACTCCTCCAGGATCTCCTCCCTATCCCCATCCTGCGCACACACAACGAGAACCGGGACCCGGCCGGCACCCCCATCTGCGACTCCGACCTGCCGCTCCTGCACAAGATCCAGCTCATCCTGGAGGAGCTCGTCACGCCCCACCACTTGCAGCTCCGGCCCCAGCCCCACCCCCCAGCCGCCATCTGGGGAGTCCCCGCCGCTGACCTGTCCATCTACGAGCTCTTCCCAGATGGCACCCAGGTGCTCGGCTGGACCCGCTGCCTCGAGAACCGCACCCCGGCCGACTGGGAGCTCGAAATGTATGTGCCAGAGGGAGTCCCCACCATCTTCTTCGCCCAGACTTTCTGCCCCAAGAACGTCGCGGCCCGGCATCTGGCGGGCAAGCACGATGGTCTGCACGTGGATGTGGACGGCGTTCTCTCACAGCCAGTGAAAGCGAAGATCGAGGCCTTCCTCAGGTTTCGCAAGGTGCGGAGCTGAAATGGCCCTGCTCGGAGACTTCGGCACCACCTGGACCAAGCTCCTCGACACCCAGACCGGTGAGCGCCGGATCTTGCCCTCCAGGCAGGCGCGCGGCATCACCGCCCACATCGCCACCGGCCACAACGCTCACCGACACGCCCCCACCCATGTCAACGAACTCATCGCCCTCGCGCAAGGAGGAGCGCGCCTGATTCCGGAGCAAGAGTTCCTGCTGCTCGACGTCGGCTCCCGAGAGCTGAAATACGTCCACCTCCGCCAAGGGGAATTGGTGGGAATGGACTGGACGGCCACCTGCGGCTCCCTGACCGGCTTCACCCTGGAACTGCTCGGCAGATACTATGCACTCGACTATGACACTATCCCGCCCACCGAGAAATCCCTCCCCGTCACCTGCGGAGTGCTGGGCATGGAACAGCTCTTCGAGCTCGTCTCACAGGGCCTCACCGAGGAAGAGGCCGTGGCCCGCTTCGCCCGGGGCATCGCCATCAACGCACACCGCTTCATCGGAGAGCCAGACTCCTTCTACCTCTCCGGCGGCATGTGCGAGAACCGCCTCTTCCAGCGCAGCTTCCCAGCCGGCGTCCAGGTCCACCCTCTGGGCCGCTTCGTCCTCGTCGAAGGGTTGCTTGCAGAGCTGTAGGTTGTAGGGCGGGCGTGCCCACGCCCGCCGCTGGCCTCTTGGCAAGAAAGGAAAGACGCCAAATGGAAACTGATACCGCCAGACCCCTCGCCACCGCACGCTGCATCGCGACCCTGCTATACGTCCTGCCCTTGATCCTCTTCCCCATCATCGGCCGGATGGTGAAGCTGCAGGCCGTGCCCAAGCCCGAGGTGCTCCGATTGCTCGGCGTGGCCCTGCTGGTGGTCGGCCTCGCCGACTATGCCGTCTCCCTCTTTCTCGAGCAGAAGATGCTCGCGCAGGCCGCGCGCGCTCCGAGGCCCGCGCCTACCCAGGTGCTCACCGCCGCCATCGTGGTTGCCTCCTTCGGTGCCAGCCTGGCCATCTATGGCCTGGTTATCACCCTGCTCGGCGCGCCGGGCTGGGGAGCTGTCTTGTACGTGATATGCGCCGTCCACGGCCTCCATCTCATGGTCCGCTGGCCGCGATATGAGAGGGCAGTGGAGCGCGAGCCCTACTTATAGTCAATGCAGTCAGAGACTCTCCAAACACCGCGTACCGACACGAGATGTCATCCCTTATAGACCGTCTGTCTGCCGCCAAGGGATGGGGGATTGAGGCCGAATTTCGGCAGCAGGCCGAAGCCTTTCCGGAAGAAAGAACAGTCTCGCAAGAGGAATACGACGAATTGGTGAGAGACGCCAAAGAAATGTGGCAGGAGTACGAACGAGAAAGGGAGACTGCAAAAGCGGATCGGCTTCAGCTGCTAAAGGAGGCCTTCGCTTGGCGCAGGCTGTACCACTTCGAGCGAAGCTACAACCACATTTATGGCTCCCAGATTCAGCTACTGCATCACCTCGCAAAGCTGGGCGATACGGGTGCTAGCATCCGTGAGCTATACGGATTCTACGCGCGCGCAGTTCCTCCCATTCGTGCCTATCCCTTCGAGAACTACATCGAATGGCTTGTGAGCCAGGAGCTTCTGGAGAAGACAAGTGTGGGCAACTACCGAATAACAGAATCAGGTGTGTTCTTTCTGGAGTACATCAAGCGCGTGGGTTACACACAACTCAAGCTGTTCTAGGTTCGTGGGGCAGGAGCGCTCCGTCGCCATAGCTATGAAGCGTCGGCGACTTGCCTCCTGCCCGTCCCGGCGGTGGGCATGCAAACGGCGACCTGCCCGCCCTACAAGTGGCAGGAGGCCCTTCGACAAGCTCAGGGTAAACAAGCGCCTGCCCCGCGAACGGGAGCCCGCAGAGGGGCTCCCCTACGGGTTCTCGGCGACGTCGCCAAGGGTGCGCTGCCTGGCCTTCGCGCGCTGGGCCTTCGGGAACGTCACGTCTATGCGGGCTTCGGGAAGTTGGAGTTTCTTGCCTTCGAGGAGTTCTTTGATGGTGAGAAGCTGGAGGCGAGGGTAGATGCCACTGCCAAGAGGATGCTGGTAGAAGCCGGCGCCGGCGGCTTCGGCGCGCATGGGCTGGGTCGGTTCTTCAAGGGAGATGAGGCAGCCGATCTGAGCCTGCTCGCGATCAAGCACGCCACGGAGGTCGCGGATGTGGGCGACGGTGACGTGCCCAGCCTTGACCTGAAAGATGACTTGCTTGGCGTCTCCGCTGGTGTCGTCGTGAAAGATCAGGCGGCCGTCAACGCCCTTGTCCGCGCCCCGCTTCTCGACGACGGGCCGCGCGCCGACGAGGTCTAAGGCCCACCACTGGAACTGGTAGGGGTTCTCGGCGGCGAGCTGGCGGGCCTCGGAGTAGGCGGTAGGCTCTCCGATCACGTCGAAGACGGCCTTGCCGCCGAAGGCGCTTTCGAGGCGTCGGCGCATGAGGTTGATGGCGAGGCAGGTAACATCAATCCCGATCCAGCGGCGGTTGAGGCGCTGCGCGACGGCGATGGTGGTGCCGCAGCCGCAGAAGGGGTCGAGCACCATGTCGCCTTCGCTGCTGCTGGCAAGGATGATCCGCTCCAGCAGGGCCTCGGGTTTCTGGGTTGGGTAGCCGAGGCGTTCGGCGCCGATGTGCATGGCATCCGGCACATCCGACCACACATCTCCAACAAGGAGTGTCTCTGCGATTCGGTCTGCGATTTCATCCAAGAAATACTTCACGCGAACACCGCCGGTAGCCGTCCGGTGTATCCTTCCTTCAGCTTCGAGCCTCCGGACGGAGTCGTCGGTATAATCTCCTCGCGGCGCGGTCTTGAACCAGCGGCCTTCAGCATCTTGGCGGAAGCCACGGTCTCGCGCCTCTTCCCGAGTGAGCAGGCGATTGGCGTGTTGGCGGCTGAAGAAATGGGAACCCCGACGCTTTGAGTAGAGCAGGATCACATCGTGATTTCGGGGGAACTGGTTGGCGACGGCTTTCGCGCCCCGTCCGCCATAATGCCAGATCAACTCGTTGCGGAAGTTGTCCGCTCCGAAGACTGCGTCCATGAGCAGCTTGAGGTAGTGGCTGGCGGTGGGGTCGCAGTGGAGGTAGATGGAGCCGGTGTCCTTGAGGACGCGGCGGAGTTCGACCAGGCGGGGGGCCATCATGGAGAGATAGGCGAGCATGTCGTTTTGGCCGAGGAAGGTGTGGAATGCGCGGAGGGCTTTCGAGACATCTTGCGGGCCGTGCTCGACCATGTCGTG